>Ga0265314_10002780_pt1 | contig 17478 bp, 14 predicted proteins | sample 4126metaG_FD_203106 | JGI IMG/M metagenome (GOLD analysis project Ga0265314, IMG submission 203106) | Rhizosphere microbial communities from Carex aquatilis grown in University of Washington, Seatle, WA, United States - 4-1-26 metaG | ecosystem: Host-associated > Plants > Roots > Rhizosphere >... | reverse complement strand
TGCTGTTCATCCGTGATGTCCTGGTTGCGGAACAGCAGCACGGCGTATTTGTCCATGCCGGCCTCGATATCCCGGGCCTGCTGCGGCGTCAGGGGATTGCGCAGATCGACGCCGGACACCTCGCCGAAGAAATGCGGGTGAAGCTGCCGGATCGTAACGGTCATGGCGTTTTCTCCTGGTCGAGGGACGCGGTTATCCCGCTCCGTTTTCCCGAAAAGCTACTCCCTGACATTACCATGTCAACGCTTGGCGGCGCATGCCGGCCTTCAGGCGTTGCGGGCCATCAGGCCCCCGTCGACCGGGATGATGGCGCCGGTCAGGAAGGAGGCCGCCGGCAGGCACAGGCTCAGCGTCATATGCGCGACCTCCTCGGGATCGCCGTAGCGGCCGAGCGCGGTGCGGCGCTTGGCGTAGATTGTTTTGTGCTCCTCCGAAATCCGCTCCGTGATCGCCGTCCTGATCGGCCCCGGACAGATGCAGTTGACGGTGATGCCGTCGCGGCCGAGTTCGACCGCGAGCGAACGCGTCAGCCCGACCACGCCGGCTTTCGCGGCCGAATAGGGGCTGTGCAGCGCAGTGGCACCGAGCGCCTCGGTGGAGGCGATATTGACGATGCGCGGCGATTTCGACCGGCGAAGATAGGGCAGCGCGGCGCGGATGATGCGCTGATGCGCGGTCAGCATCACCGCAAGGCCTTTTGCCCAGGCCTCGTCGTAGCCGTCATCGTCGATCGCCGCCCGTACCGAGATGCCGGCGTTGTTGATGATAATATCGAGGCCGCCGAAGGTCTCCGCGACGTCGCTGACGACGGCGTTGATGTTGTCGCGGTCGGCGACATCCAGCGTCCATGCCTTGGCGGTGCCGCCGCTTGCGGCGATGCTATCAGCCACCGCTTTGGTGGCCTCGGCCGAAATGTCGGTGACCGCGACTTTGGCGCCTTCGGCGGCGAACACGCGCGCGGTGGCGCGGCCCATGCCGCTGGCCGCGCCGGTGACGAGAACCGCGAGATCTTTCACGGACCGGCTAAGCTGCTTGAAATCGGACATCGGTGGTTCTCCCGGGATAGCGTGCTGCTTGCTTCACAGTACTTTATGGACAAGGCTTGCACCGATCCGCAGAGAGGTCAAACCAGGGTGAGGAAGCGGCGATGAACGAACTCGATTTCAGCGGCAAGCAGGTGTTGGTGGTCGGCGGCTCCAGCGGCATCGGGAACGGCATCGCGCAGGCATTCCGCGGCAAGGGTGCGCGCGTCGCCGTTTGCGGCACCCGCGCCGGCGCCGCGAATTATTCCGCGGCCGAAGGTTCGCATCTCCAGGGTCTCGATTATTTCCAGCTCGACGTCAGCGATCCCAAGGCGGTCGAGAACTTTCGCGAACCGTTTGCGCGGCTCGACGTGCTGGTGCTGGCGCAAGGCGCGGTGATCTACCGGCGCGGCGAATTCGCCATGGAGGGCTTTCGTAAGGTGCTCGAGGTCAATCTGATGAGCCTGATGGCCTGCGCGACCAAATTCCATCCGATGCTGAGCGCGAGCAAGGGCTCGCTGATCATCGTCAGCTCGACCGCGGCCTATCATTCGACCAAGGGCAACCCCGCCTACAACGCCTCGAAGACCGGTGCGGTCGGGCTGACCCGCACGTTGGCGCAGGCCTGGGCCGAGGACGGCATTCGCGTCAACGGCATCGCGCCGGGTCTCGTCGACACCAAGATGACCAAGGTGACGACGCGAAATCCAAAGCGGCTCGAAGGCGCGATCGAGCGGATTCCGCTGAAGCGGCTGGGAACGCCTGATGACATGGCAGGCGCGGCATTGTTCCTGGCGTCGCCACTCGCGGCCTATGTGCTCGGCCAAACCCTGGTGGTCGATGGCGGGTTGATTTTGTAAGGCGGTGGCCAGGGAACCCGAACCGCCCTGATCGGTTACTTCAGCTGGAAAAGGAGTAACAGCGATGGACAAGGATCGAATTGCCGGCTCGGCAAAGGATTTTGCCGGAAAAGTCGAAGGCGTTGTCGGCGATGCGACCGGTGACGCGCAGACCCAGGCTTCCGGTCGGTTGCGCGAGGCCACCGGCACCGTGCAAAATCTCTATGGCCAGGCCAAGGATGCCGCGCGCGACCTCGGCGACGCCGCGACCGGCTATGCCAAGGATGCCTACGCCAACAGCGGCGACACCCTGCGTGACGGTTCGGAAGCGGTCGCGCGGAAAGTGCAGGACAATCCGCTCGGCTCACTCCTGGTCGCCGGCGGTATTGGCTTTGCGCTGGCGCTGTTGATGACCCGTACGCCGCGCCGTCCGCCGCCGCGCTGGCGTTATTACGGCTAAAGCGTTTTCGAGCGAAGTGGGTACCGGTTCGCGTGAAGAAAACGCGTCAAAGCAGGAATCTGGAGTTCGGTTCCGGTTCTAATCAGAACCGGCTCCAGGATTTCTTTAGCGCGTGAAAAATCCCGGCACCGCCGCCGAGCGACCGACGGTCGCGGGCGGTCGCGGCACGCGCGGCCCTTGTGGCTGCACGGGTTGGGCCGGTTTTGCGGGGCGCGAGCCAAACCCAAACAGATTGCCGAACGGCGATGACGGCTGCGCCGGCTGAACCGTTTTCTTCGGCTTTGGCGGCGCGGTTGGCACACCCGGTGTTCCCGGCACCGTACCGTCCGGCGCGGCGTTGGCCACCGGCGTTTCGCCCTTGGCCTGTTCGCGTCCGATCTCTCGTCGCGGCCAGGAAAAATCATCGGCACGTCCGGCGGGCGGCGCCAGCGGCTCGCCCTTGACCAGCGTTCGCGCGGCGAGCGCATCGACGGGCGCCGGCCGCGATCCCGGCCCGCCAAGCAATTGATCGGTGCCGACCGAAGACGCCACCAGCGGCACGATCGGGCCTGCGAGCGGACGCGGCGCCGGCTGGCCCGGCTGCGCGTTGGCGTCGGGTGTTGCGGGCTCGGTCGGCAGCGTGATCGGTCCGGAGCGCGCCGCCAATAGCCGCGTGACTTCGCGCTCGACATAATGCGCGAGCTTTCGTGCGCCGGCCTGGGTGAAATACACGCCGTCATAGGAGCGCAGATTGCGCGGCTGGCCCTCGAAGTCGGGGCCGCGCTGCAGGAAGCGGCCGGCTTCATCGACAAAGCCGTCCCAGACGTCGACATAGGTGATGCCGGCCTTGCCGGCGGCGTCGCGATACAGTGCGTCGAGGAACAGCATGTCCGAGGTCGCCTTGGGACCGCGCACCGCGGGAAGCCCGACCCACACCACCGGCACGCCCTTGGATTTGAGGACGGCGATCATCTCCTCGATCTTCTTGGTGTAGAGTTCGACCCAGCGATCGTCGCGGAATTCATAAAGGCCGTTCGGCGAGCGCGCCGTCTTCTCCCGAGCGGAGATCGGCGGCGCGTCGTTTTCAGCGTCGTCCTGCGGCAAGTCGGTATCGACCGACTTGTCGTCGGGCTTTGCGGCTTCCGCGCTGTCCGGCTTGGCCCCTTCGGGTTTCCCCTTGGCGTCCTTCTTGTCCGCCTTTTTGTCCTTGCCGTCCTTTTCCTTGCCGTCGGATTTCTCGGCCGCCGGCTCGCGGATCGCGACGCGGTCGTTGAGGCCGAGCATCACCACGATGGCGTCGGGCTTTTCGGTAGCGAGCATGCCCTTGGCGGCGGCGGCCCAGTCGGCCGGTTCGCCCTTAGGCTGGTACCGGATCAGGCCCGAAATCGTCTTGGAGCGGCGCATGATGCCGATATCGGGCTGGTCGGCATAGGCGTCCTCGAGGCCGTAAGCCAGCCAGTCCGCCATGCCATCGCCGAGCACCATGATGTTGCGCTCGGCGGGCGCGGCGGCGGGATCGCGCTTCGCCGGCGGCGGCGCCCTGGAGAAATCCTCGCGCACCACGCGTTTCGGCTCCTGCTGCTGGAACGGCGCGAACAGTTCGCCGCCGAACCAGCCGCCGAAGCCGCCGCCATTGCTGCGTTGCTGCGGTTGCGGCCGGGCCGGAGGGCCGCCGAAATTGAAAAACTGCGCCGACGCCGGCCCCGCGATGGCAAGCAGCAGCGTGACCGCGACCGTCACCGCGATCAGCGGTCCGGCTTCGGTGAACACCCGGAGAAACGATTTTGGTTGGGCCATGCGCATCGGGTCGGAATTGGGAAATCTGCCCCCCGCTATAGTAGCGGAATCGGGCCGCAAGCGGGCGGATTATAAGGCCATAAACCGGCCATCGGCCGTCATCGTCAAGGGTGGTGCGGAAATGTCCCGTTCAAGGTTACCGCAAGAGCGGAACCGGGTTACCGGGAAGGCAGGAACAAAGGACCGGAGTACCTTAAACGGGCCCGAATCAGTGCCCACGGAGCTTCTCCAGCACGTCGGAAGAGGCGAATCCGTCCGCCGGGGCCCCGATCGAGGCCTGGAAGCCGCGCAGCGCGTTGCGGGTCTCGCCGCCGAACTGGCCGTCCGGGGTGCCGCGGTAGAAGCCGCGCTGGGCCAACAGTTGCTGCAACTCCAGCCGCTCGGCGCGCGACAGCTCCCGTTCCTGCCGCGGCCAGGGCTGCACGAACGGCGCGCCGCCGCGCAGCCGGTCGGCGAAATGGCCGATCGCCAGCGCATAGGCCTCCGCCGGGTTGTATTTCATGATCACCCGGAAATTCTGCAGCATCAGGAAGCCGGGCCCCTCGGCGCCGGCCGGCGCCAGCAGATATGCCTTCTCGGCCGGACGGGCGAACGGCTTGCCGTCGGCATGTTTGAGGCCGAGATGCTCCCATTGCGCCAAGGTCATCACCTTGGCGCGGTCGGCCAGCATGTAGTTGAAGCCCTGCGGCACCACGACCTCATAGCCCCAGGTCTGGCCGGGCTTCCAGCCGTCCTTTTTCAGATTGTTGGCGGTCGAGGCGATCAGGTCGGCGGGATCGTCGACCACGTCGCGGCGGCCGTCGCCATCGGCATCGACGGCGTAGCGCTTGAACGCGGTCGGCATGAATTGCGTCGGGCCGAACGCGCCGGCCCAGGAGCCGCGCATCTGCTCGGGACGCAAATCGCCATGGTTCAGGATTTCCAGCGCCGTGAGGAACTCGTCCTTGAAATAGCCCTGGCGGCGGCCGACGCAGGCCAGCGTCGCGGTCGATTGCACCACGCTGCGATCGCCCATCTGGGTCGAGTAGTTGGATTCGATGCCCCAGATCGCCGCCACGATGTTGCGGTCGACGCCATAGGCCTTTTCCATCGCGTCGAATTGCGGCTTGTATGTCGCGAGGATCTCGCGGCCCTTGGCGAGCCGGTTGTCGTTCACGAGGATGTCGAGATAGTCCCAGATCGATTTTGTAAACTCCGGCTGCGAATCCATCAGGTCCATCAGCCGCAGATCGGGCGTCAGGCCGGCGGTAAAACGCTGAAAATTCTCTTGGCTGATGTTGCGGCGTGCGGCATCCGGCCACATCGAGGCGACGCAATTGCCAAAATTCGCCGCCGCCTCGCGGATCGCGCTCGCCGTCATCAGCGGATGGCCGGAGGCGCCGTCCTCGCCGCTCCAGGGCAAGGCCGCGCTGCTGCCGTTGGCCGCCGGCGCCGGTTGGTTCGCCGGCTGATTTGCCTTGGGACCAGTAAGAATGTTGTTGAGGAAGTTCAGCGGGCCGCCGCCGCTGGAGGATTGCGCATGCGCCTCGCCCGCGCAAAGCAACGCCGCCGCCGCCAGCAGTAGCGCCGTCGCGGCTCGCCTGTTCGCCGAAAATCCCGTCGGTCTCGTCATGTCCTACCCGCGCCGTATCTGAAGGCCCCCGCTGTCAGGAGGCCTTGCCACGGTTTCCACCAGCTTAACAAAGCCGTGCTTTTGGTGGCGAAATTCTTCGTCCTTCGGCCCGATAGCTCCGGGAACCACATATCCGCCTTTGTTCGCGACCCGAAAACCGGCTACCAATTTGGTCGAACAATTCCCTCCACTCGTTCGCACAAGGCCCGACATTCCCCCATGAAAATCCGCAAAGCCGTTTTTCCGGTCGCCGGCCTCGGCACCCGCGTCCTGCCCGCCACCAAGGCGATGCCGAAGGAAATGCTGACCATCGTCGACAAGCCGCTGATCCAGTACGTGGTCGACGAGGCCAAGGAAGCCGGCATTGAGCATTTCATTTTCGTCACCGGACGCAACAAGGGCGTGATCGAGGATCATTTCGACCGCATGTACGAACTCGACGCCACGCTGGCCGCGCGCGGCAAGAAGGCCGAGCAGGAGATTTTGGCGCGCGACCAGCCGGAGGCGGGCGCGATAAGTTTTACCCGGCAGCAGGCGCCGCTCGGGCTCGGCCATGCGGTGTGGTGCGCCCGCGATATCGTCGGCGACGAGCCGTTCGCGGTGGTGCTGCCGGACGAACTGGTGCTCCATACGCCGGGCTGTCTCAAGCAGATGATCGAGGCGGCGGAAAAACTCGGCGGTAAATCGAACCTGATCGCGGTCGAGGGCGTGCCCGAGCACCTCACGCATCAATACGGCATCTGCGGCGTCGGCAAGCGCCACGGCAGCAACATGTTCGAGGTCAACGGCATGGTCGAGAAGCCGGCCAAGGGCACCGCGCCGTCGAATCTGTCGATCACCGGGCGCTACATCCTGCAACCTGAAATCTTCAAGATACTGGAAACCCAGGAGCGCGGCGCCGGCGGCGAGATCCAGCTCACCGACGCGATGATCGGACTTTCAAAATCGCAGAAATTCTACGGCGTCGAATTCGAAGGCGAGCGGCACGATTGCGGCTCCAAGTCGGGCTTCCTGCGCGCCAACATCGCCTTTGGCATGGCGCGCCCCGATTTGCGCGACGGCCTGCGCGCCGAGATGAAGCATTATTTGGAAAAGTAACGGCATCGGCCTGCATCGTCATTGCGAGCGAAGCGAAGCAATCCAGAGCCGCAAAGAAAGACTGGATTGCTTCGTCGCGGAGCCTGTCATCGGGCGGGCATTCGCCCGACCCGTTGGCTCCTCGCAATGACGGAATTCGGATCGCTCACGCCGCCAGCGTCAGTCTCGGAACGGTCGCGAGGATGGAGCAGTTACGTCCATTGGCCTTGGCGGCATAGAGCGCCTTGTCGGCCATGCCGATCAGTTCGGCCCAGTCGGTGGTGGCGGTCGGCGTCAGGCTGGCGACGCCGATGCTGACGGTGGTGACCTGCGGCTCCTCGGACCAGAGTTCGACCTTGAGCCGGATGGTCTCGGCGACGGCGAGCGCTTCCCCGGGTGAAAGTCCCGGCAGCAGCACGGCAAATTCCTCGCCGCCATAGCGCGCGGCGCAATCAGCGGCCCGGCGCACCGAATCCGAAATGCAGATCGCGACCCCGACCAGCACCTGGTCGCCGGCCTGGTGGCCCCAGGTGTCGTTGTAGGTCTTGAAATGATCGGCATCGATCATCATCAGCGCGAGCGGCGTGTGCTGACGTGTCGCGCGCCGCCATTCGAGATCGATGGTGGTGTCGAATTTGCGCCGGTTCTTCAAACCGGTGAGCGCGTCGGTGGTTGCAAGCTCTTCGAGCCGGTCCTCGGCCTTGGCGCGGCGGCCGATTTCGCGCGCCAGAAACAGCGTCACGCCGAGCACGAACGAGATCAGCGCCATCAGGATCGCGCCGATCCGGGTCGCCTCGGTACGCCACAGACTCAGAATGCTGGTCCAGGTCTTTCCGACCTGAACCACCAAAGGTGAACTGGCATTGCGCCAGACAAACAACCGCATGACGCCATCGACCACGCTTGGCCTTGAATAGGATCCGGCGGGCTCGGACAATACGTGGTTCAGGCCGGGCGCATCCTTGATATTCTTGCCGATGACGTCGAGGTCGAACGGCGTCCGCATGATGATGGTGCCGTCGCGGCGCAGCACCGTGATGATGTCTTCGGGGCCGAGATGCAGGCGGCCGAACAAATCGTGGAAATAGCTGAAGCGGATCGAGCCCGCGACCACGCAGAGGAAGCTGCCGTCGGGGCCGGTGATGCGACGGCTCAGCACGATGGCGTAGGCGCCACGGTGCAGCATCGGACGGCTGATGAACAGGCCTGCGTCGGGCTGGTCGCGGTGGACGGTAAAAAAATCCTCGTCGCTGCGGTTTTCCGGCACCGGGTCCAGCGTCGAGGCATCGACGGTCAGCCGGCCTTCGGCGTCGAATACCTGGATCGCGCCGAAATGCCTGGCGGTCGCGGCATGATCGAACAGGATCAGATGCAGCAGCGGCTTGCTGAGGTCCTTGATCTCCGGCATCACCATGGTGCTGGAAACCGCGCGCAGCGAGAGGTCATAGACCTCGATGTTGCGGCTGATGTCGGCGTCGATGCTGGAGGCGAGGTTCTCGAGCGTCTGGCGGGCCAGCTCTTCCTCGCCGCGGCGCATGTCGAGCATGACGTTGGCGCAGATCGCGGAAAAGCCGATCACGGTGACCACGGACGAGACGATCAGCAGCTTGGCGGAAAGCCGCCAAGGCTGACTGGCCTCGTTGCCGCGCCACTTGAAAATCATCAACCGCTCCTGATTCCCGCAGAAATACGCAGGGAATCGTTGCGGCAGACTTAAGTAACGGCAACCATGTGGTAATAGGTTAACGGCGGGTTGCCGGATTTGCTTCGATCCGCGTATCTGTTTCGGATCGGGCTTCGAGTGAAAGCGCTGTCAGCGCACAACGGTTGCAATTGGAAATTCAAGTGAACGATTACGACACACTGCGCGATTATCTGAAGAAGCAGACCAAGCCGGAATTCATCCTCAGCTTCGAGCAGATCGAGGAAATCATCGATGCCGCCTTGCCGCGCGCGGCGCATCGGGCGTCGTGGTGGGAAACGTTGCGCAGCCCGCAGGAAAAGATGCCGCAGCGTGAAGCCTGCCTCGCCGCCGGCTACATCGCAACCCGGCTCGCCGACGGCAAGAGCGTGCGCTTCAAGCGGATGAAGTGAGGGCAGGGGAGACGCGAGCGTGTCCCCTGCCGTCATCACCCGCGAAAGCGGGTGACCCAGTATTCCAGAGCGCTTGCGAATGGAATCGAGACGCTGCAGCGTACTGGATGCCCCGCTTTCGTGGGGTATGACGGCTGGTGGTGGAGCAGCGGGGACGACGAAAATCAGCTCGCCGCTTCCAGTCGCTCTTCCGTAAGCAGCCGCATCGCGGCGTCGGCGTCCATCGGCTCGCCGAAGGCGAAGCCCTGGGCGTATTCGCAGCCGAGCTGGTAGAGCTCGACCGCATCCGAATCGGTTTCGGCGCCTTCCGCCACCACGTCCATGCCGAGGTCGTGGGCGAGCGCGATGATCGATTTCAGGATCACCGGCCTTGTCCCGCGGCTGGTGGTGCGCACGAACGATTGGTCGATCTTGATGGTGTCGAACGGGAAGCGCTGCAGATAGGCCAGCGAGGAATGGCCGGTGCCGAAATCGTCGAGCGACAGCCCGGTGCCGAGTTCGCGTATGCGCGTCAGCATTTGCGCTGCGTGCTCCGGGTTTTCCATGACAAGCGATTCGGTCAGTTCCAGTTTCAGCGTGCCGCGCGCCACCGAGGAGCGCGACAGCACGGTGCGGATGTCGTGGATCAGATCGTGCCGCAGCAATTGACGCGAGGAGACGTTGACGCTGGCGAAGATCGGCTCCCGCGAGCGCATCGCGCGTTGCCAGATCGCAAGCTGCCGCGCAGTCTGGTCCATCACGAACAGGCCGAGATCGACGATCAGCCCGATCTCTTCCGCGATCGAGATGAATTCGGACGGCGACATCCGCCCCAACTTGGGATGGTCCCAGCGCGCCAGGGCCTCGAAGCCCGCGATCGAACGGTCTTCCAGCCGCACGATCGGCTGGTACAGGATGGTGATCTCCTCGCGCTCGATGGCGCGGCGCAATTCGGATTCCAGCGTCAGGCGGTCGGTCTTGCGGGCGCGCATCGCCGGCTTGTAGACGTCGATGCGGTCGCCGCCGATCCGCTTGGAATGGTACATCGCAAGCTCGGCGTCCTTGATGATCTCGTCGGACAACTGCGTCTGCGGGTCGGACAGCGCCAGGCCGATCGAGGCGGTCAGGAAGATCTCGCGGTCGTTGAAGGCGATCGGCGCGCGGATGGTCTTGCGGATGGTTTCGGCGAACGCGGTGATGCGCACCGGGTCCTGTTCCGACATCAGGATCAGGCCGAACTGGTCGCCGGCGAGCCGCGCCAGCGTGTCCTGCGGCTTCAGGATCCGGGTCAGCCGCCGCGCCAGGGTCAGCAGGATCGAATCGCCGACCGCGATGCCGACGGAATCATTGACCTGCTTGAAGCGATCGAGGTCGATCACCATCAGCGTCGGCCGCAGGTTCGGCATGGTTTTGGCGAAATTGGCCACCGCGCCGAGCCGGTCGATGAACAATTTGCGGTTCGGCAAACCGGTGAGGTTGTCATGCACCGAATCGTGCAGCATGCGCTCTTCGGCGTTCTTGGCCTCGGTGACGTCGGTGAGCGTACCGACCACGCGCGACACTTCGCCGTCGGAGCCGACCACCGGGCGCGCTTTCAGCGCGAACCACATGAAATGCCCGTCGGGTGTGCGCAGGCGGAAATCCTGCACCAGCCGGCCGCGGCGCTGGTCGAGCACGCTGTCCAGCGCTGCGCGGAAACGGTCCTGGTCGAGCGGGTGCAGCACCTCGAGCCATTTCGCGGCGGGACCTTCCAGCGTGCCGCGTTTCAGGCCGAGCAGGCTCTCGGTCTCGGGGCTGGTGAACACCTTGTCGGCGGAGACGTCCCAGTCCCAGATCAAATCGCCGGAGCCGGTCAGCGCCAGCGCGCGGCGCTCGACGTCGGAGACCACGCCGGTGGTCGCGCCGCCGCCGGCGAAGGCGTGCTGCATCACCGTAAATCCGATCAGCATCACGATCAGCACGAGGCCGCCGAGCAGCGCGGGGCCGACGATGTCGTTGGTGACGGAGCCGGCGACCGTCATGCCGGCCGCGATCACCCAGACCACCAGCAGGAACCAGGTCGGGATCAACAGCACCGCGCGGTCGAAGCCATGGGTCGAGAGATAGACGATCAGCGCGAAGCCGGCGAAGGCGATCAACACCAGCGACATCCGCGCGATGCCGGAAGCCACCGCCGGATCGAACAGCGCCAGCGCCACCAGCGAGCCCAGGAAGAACAGCCAGCCGACCGTGATGTGGGAATAGCGCACATGCCAGCGGCTGAGATTGAGATAGGCGAACAGGAACACCAACAGCGTCGCGGCCAGGATCGCTTCGCCGGCCGCGCGCCAGACCCGCTCGGCGTTGTTCGACATGTCGAGCACCTTGCCCCAGAAGCCGAAATCGACGCCGATATAGACCAGCACCGCCCACGCCAAAGCGGCGGCGGCCGGGAACATGATGCTGCCCTTGACCACGAACAGGATGGTCAGCACCAGCGCCAAGAGGCCGGAGATGCCGATCACGATGCCCTGGTACAGCGTGAACGAGTTGACCTTGTCCTTGTAGGCGTCGGGCTCCCACAGATAGAGCTGCGGCAGTTTGTCGGTGCGCAATTCGGCGACGAAGGTGATGACCGCGCCTGGGTCGAGCGTGATGCGGAAGATGTCGGCGGTGGCGCTGTCCTGCCGCTCCGGCCGGTCGCCGGTCGAGGGCGTGATGGTCGCGATGCGCGACAGGCCGAGATCGGGCCACAGCAATCCCGACGAGACGATGCGGTAATGCGGGGCGACGATCAGGCGATCGAGCTGGTCGTCGGTGTTGTTCGCGAGCGCGAACACCACCCAGTTCTGGCCGCCCTCGCGGGCGCGGACTTCGATGCGGCGGACGATGCCGTCGGTGCCCGGCGCGGTCGAGACCTGGATGCGGTCAGAGTCGCTGTGCTGATGCTCGAGCACAGCGGTGAGGTCGATCGCAGGCGCGTCGCTGCGGACGCTGACGGCGTCGAGTGCGCGCGCCGGTGTGGCGGCGGCAACAATCATGAGACCCAGCGCAACAACGGGCGCAAGGCACCTGATCAGACGCAAAGTCAGTTCTCCGCTTTCAACAGCTGCGGGCAAGGTGAGTTGCCCAATGTCGCGGCGATAAATGACATGAAAGCGAAGGAAATCAAAGGGTTTCCGGTCGCGCTCCCGCCGCTTGCATCAAGCCAGCAACACAATTTTGCCAATATGTTCGCTGGTCTCCATCCGGCGGTGCGCATCAGCGGCCTTTTCCAGCGGGAATGAGCTGTCCATCAGCGGTTTAACGCGCCCTTCGCGCACCAATGGCATTACCTTCGCCTCGATCGCGGCGACCATGGCGGCCTTGTCCGCATTACTACGGGGGCGCAGCGTCGAGCCGGTATGGTTGAGCCGCTTCACCATCAGCTTGCCGATGGTGATGGTGGCCTTAGCGCCGCCGAGCAGGGCGATCTGGACAATGCGCCCGTCGACCGCGGCCGCGTCGTAATTGCGTTCGACATAGTCGCCGCCGACCATGTCGAGAATCACGTCGCAGCCCTTGCCGCCGGTCATGGTCTTGACCTCGGCAACAAAATCCTGGGTCTTGTAGTTGATGGCATGGTCGGCGCCGAGTTTGGTGCAGGCGTCCGCCTTGTCCTGCGACCCGACGGTGACGATCACTTTTGAGCCGAACGCTTTGGCAAGCTGGATCGCCATGGTGCCGATGCCCGACGAGCCGCCATGGATCAATAGCGTCTCGCCGGCTTTCAAGGCCCCGCGCTCGAACACATTGTGCCAGACCGTCATCAGGGTTTCGGGGGTCGCGCCGGCTTCCTTGATCGACAGATTCGGCGGTACCGCGATCGCCTGGGCATCCTGCGCGATGCAATATTGCGCATAGCCGCCGCCGGCCACCAGCGACATCACCTTGTCGCCGAGCTTGTGCTTTTTGGCGTTGGCTCCGACCGCGACCACTTCGCCGGCGACTTCGAGGCCGGGCAGGTCGCTGGCGCCGGGCGGCGGCGGATAGCTGCCGGAGCGCTGCGCCACGTCGGGGCGGTTGACGCCCGCGGCCGCGACCTTGATCAGGATCTCGTCGGGACCGGGGGCCGGAACGCTGCGGGTTTCCGGCACCAATACCTCGGGGCCGCCGGGCTTGCTGATGCCGATGACGGTCATTTGCGCGGGCAGCTTTTCCATGATTTGTCCTTGGCCAAACGCGGGAAATCGAACGGCATGGCTTAGCCAGCCCGGTCTCGGCTGGCAACCGTTCAAGCGCAAGCCGTTCGACGAAACGGATCAAGCCATTGGGAGGACATCGCATGGCGATCGAGGACGACGACAAGCCACGAAGGAAAGTCACCCACGAGATCGGACAGGATTTGTCGTTGCTGTCGGTCGAGGAACTGGCCGAGCGGATCGCGCTGATGACTTCCGAGATCGAGCGGCTGCAGGCCGCGATGACCAAAAAGAGCGCATCGAAGGACGCGGCAAACAGCTTTTTCAAATCATAACTCGGTCAGTGAACGACACCCACAATGTCGTCCCCGCGAACGCGGGCGTGCGCGGGGACGACAATGTCAAGCGACGGGTTAGGCCAATGGCCGACATGGCAAACAAACGCTGAATAAATCCGTTCGTTTACGGTCCGTTAAGCTTTCTCGATTATGACTTGAATTGTCCTCGTTTGGACACCGAGTGGCTCCTGTCCACTCTGTTTGACGCCTCCCTGTTATCAACTTCAAAGCCGCCGGAAACGGCGGCTCTTTTTTTGGCGTCGCGTCACCACGCTGGAAACCATAAATGCGCTTGCGGCTGGACTCTCGCGTTCAGGCGCGCAATGATTTGTTCATCATAAGCCGGTGCGTGAAGCCGGCCTGCACAAACAGTTGCGTGAGGCGTTAACCATGTCGGACCATTCGCAAGGTGAATCCGCTCTCGTGCAGTTCAGTGAGCGGCTGACCAACTCCGCGGCGTTCGGTACCTTGTTCCGGGAAGGCATGGATCTGGTCGAGGAGACCGCTGCCTATCTCGACGGCGAGGGACGGACCGAGGCCAAGGCGCTCGATCGTGCCGTCAGTCTCACCTATGCGACCGAAAGCATGCGGCTCACCACCCGCCTGATGCAATTGGCGTCTTGGCTGCTGCTGCATCGCGCCGTCAAGGAAGGCGAGATGACGCTGATCCAGGCCAATCGCGAAAAGACCAAGGTCAAACTGTCCGCCGCCGATCCCGGTGCTGCCGACATGATCGAAAAACTGCCGCAGCAATTGCAGGACCTGATCGCCCGTTCGATGACGCTGCAGACCAAGGTCCGCCGTCTCGACGTCACCATCCACACGCCGCCGACCGAGCGCCCGGCGATCGGCAATCCGCTGGTGCCGCAGCTCAACCGGCTGAAGGCCGCGTTCGAGAACTGAGTCTACACCGCCACTGCGACGGCCAACAAAAAAGCCCCGGCGCGAGCCGGGGCTTTTTGCTGTTCGGGCGCGAAAGCGAAGCCGGTAAAGGCCTCAATCTTTCTTGAGGAAGCCGGAAAACTTCTTCTGGAACCGGGACACGCGACCGCCGCGATCGAGCATCTGCTGGGTGCCGCCGGTCCAGGCCGGGTGGGACTTGGAGTCGATATCGAGGTTCAGCGTGTCACCGGCCTTGCCCCAGGTCGAGCGGGTTTGGTACTCGGTCCCGTCGGTCATCACGACCTTAATCGTATGATAATCCGGGTGAATTTCGGCTTTCATGGCAGATCCTTCGGCGCGCCGGCGCCAGCTTTTCGATTTCAAGGGGCGGATTTGGGCCGCTCTATAACGCAGCAACGCCCTCAAAACAAGCCGGGAACTGACCGGAACAGACAAGACGGCAACCGGCAGGCATGGTCTCGAAGGGGCCGCGCATTGGCACTTCGGCGGATTTGCCAGCGCAGGCCGCGGGGCCTATCTGGGGGCGGCAAGCTGACAGGTCAGGTCTCATGAGCGCAGTGGAACGGCTGGAACAAGCGAACGGCGAAGCACAGCCTCCGGTGGCGGAAGCGGCGATCGAAGCCGTGCTGGGCGAGACTCCGGCGAAGCGCGCCAAGCTCCGGCCGCTATTGGCGCTGGCGCCCTATGTCGCGCGGTACCGCTGGCGCGCCATCCTGGCGCTGATCTCGCTCACGGTTGCGGCGGTCACCACGCTGGTGGTGCCGATCGCGGTGCGCCGGATGATCGATTTCGGGTTTACCCCGGAAGGCATCGCCATGATCAACAGCTATTTCAGCGTGATGATCGCGGTCGTCGCCATCCTCGCGCTGGCCAGCGCATCGCGATACTACCTCGTGATGACCATCGGCGAGCGCATCGTCGCCGACCTCAGGCGCGACGTGTTCGCGCATCTGATCTCGCTGTCGCCGGCATTCTTCGATTCCGCGCGCAGCGGCGAACTGATCTCGCGGCTCACCGCCGACACCACCCAGATCAAGGCCGCGGCCGGCGCCTCGGCTTCGATCGCGCTGCGTAACCTGCTGCTGTTCGTAGGCGCCACCGGGATGATGGTGTTCACGAGCCCGAGGCTGTCGGGCCTGGTGCTGCTGGCTATTCCGCTGATCGTGCTGCCGCTGGTGGCGTTCGGCCGGTGGGTGCGGCGGCTGTCGCGCAACGCCCAGGATACGCTCGCCGAAGCCTCCGCCTATGCCTCCGAACTGGTGGGCGCGATCCGCACCGTGCAGGCCTATACCAGCGAGCGGCTCGCCAATGCGCGGTTCGGCAGCGAGGTCGAGCAGGCCTATGAGGCGGCGCGCACCTCGACCCGGGCGCGCGCGGTCCTGACCGCGATCATCATCTTCATCGTCTTCACCAGCGTGGTGGTGATCCTGTGGATCGGATCGCACGACGTGTTGACCGGCGCCATCACGCCGGGCCGGCTCGGCCAGTTCGTGCTCTATGCGGTGTTCGCCGCCGCGAGCCTCGGCCAGCTCAGCGAGGTCTGGGGCGAGGTTTCGGCAGCCTCTGGCGCCGCCGAGCGGCTGTTCGAAATTCTCCGGGTCAAATCGCAGATCGCCGTCTCCGCGTCGCCGCTCGCATTGCCGGTGCCGGCGCACGGCGACGTCAGCTTTGAGAATGTCCGTTTTGCCTATCCGTCGCGGCCGGATACGGCTGCGGTCGATGGCGTTTCGTTTACGGTCAGCGCCGGGGAGAAGGTCGCGATCGTCGGTCCTTCCGGCGCCGGCAAGAGCACGCTGTTTCATCTGCTGCTGCGGTTCTACGATCCGGCGTCCGGCGTGATTTCACTCGACGGCGTTCCGATCAAGGCGGCCGATCCGCGAGCCGTGCGCGAGCGCATCGCCTTGGTGCCGCAGGATTCGGTGGCGTTCGCCACCAGCGCCCGCGAAAACATCCGCTTCGGCCGTCCCGACGCCACGACCGCGGAGGTCGAACGCGCTTCGGACCTGGCGCATGCCACCGAATTCATTCGCCGCCTGCCGGGCGGCTTTGCGGCGCAGCTCGGCGAGCGCGGCGTCACGCTGTCCGGCGGCCAGCGCCAGCGCATCGCGATCGCGCGCGCGATCCTGCGCGACGCGCCGCTGTTGCTGCTCGATGAGGCGACGTCGGCGCTCGATGCCGAAAGCGAGACCTTGGTGCAGACCGCGCTGGAGGAGCTGATGCGCCACCGCACCACGCTGGTGATCGCGCACCGGCTTGCCACCGTGCTGTCCTGCGACCGCATCCTGGTGATGGACCAGGGCCGTATCGTCGAGCAGGGCACCCACGCCTCGCTGGTCGCGGCCAACGGCCTCTACGCCCGGCTGGCCCGGCTGCAGTTCGAGGGAATTTAACGCCGACTACCGTTCCGTCAGCTTCAATTCGATGCGGCGATTGCGCTTGTAGGCGTCTTCGGTCTGTGCGGTGTCGAGCGGCTGGAATTCGGCGAAACCGGCCGCCACCAGCCGCTGCGGCGGCACGCCGAGCGACACCAGATATTGCACCACCGAAATCGCGCGCGCCGACGACAATTCCCAGTTCGACTTGAACACCGGGCTGTTGATCGGCCGGACGTCGGTGTGGCCGTCGACCCGCAGCACCCAGGCGATTTCGCTCGGGATCTGCTTGTCGAGATCGATCAACGCGGAGGCGAGCTTATCGAGCTCGGCGCGGCCTTCCGGCAGCAGCAGCGCCTGTCCGGTATCGAAGAACACTTCGGACTGGAACACGAAGCGGTCGCCGACGATGCGGATGTCAGGCCGGTTGCCGAGGATGGTGCGCAGCCGGCCGAAGAATTCCGACCGGTAGCGCGACAGTTCCTGAACCCGCTGCGCCAGCGCGACGTTGAGCCGCTGGCCGAGATCGGCGATCCGGCCCTGTGATTCCTTGTCGCGTTTTTCCGAGGCGTCGAGCGCCTCCTCGAGGGCGGCCAGTTGACGGCGCAGCGCGCTGATCTGCTGGGTCAGCACCTCGATCTGCGCCAGCGCGCGGGCGGAAACGTCCTTTTCGGAATCCAGCGCCTTGTTGAGTTCAGTGGCGCGGCCGGCGGCGTCGTTGGCGCCCGCGAGCCCCTCATACAGCCCCTTGACCCGGTCGCGCTCGGACTCGGCGGAAGCCAACCCCGCCTTGAGCTGCGAAACCTGGTCGTTGAGCGAGATCGTGCCGAGCTTCTCCAGCGACAG
>Ga0265314_10002779_pt1 | contig 17479 bp, 16 predicted proteins | sample 4126metaG_FD_203106 | JGI IMG/M metagenome (GOLD analysis project Ga0265314, IMG submission 203106) | Rhizosphere microbial communities from Carex aquatilis grown in University of Washington, Seatle, WA, United States - 4-1-26 metaG | ecosystem: Host-associated > Plants > Roots > Rhizosphere >... | reverse complement strand
GCGGCGTCAGCGCCGGAGCACCGCAGGTGCGACTGCGCCTCGTGAACTGACTCACGGGCGAGTGTTTGAACGGAGAGTTTGTTGGGGCTGTGGGGCCCCGACAAACTCGCAGTGAGTTCGACCGTGCAGACGCGGCAGCTGTAGGCCGGTGGGAACAGAACGCGCGAGCGTTCTGCGGTGACGTATGAGGCCTTGCCGGATATCGGCCGGCGCGAGCGCCACAATCGCCGACGACCCCGGGTCCAGCCCGGGGTGACAACGTTGGGGCCCGGGGTGACAACGCTAGGGCCCGCGGTGACAACGCTGGGGGCAACTCAGAGGCTATTGCTTCGCCGTTTTCGCCGGCTTGGCCGCAGAGGCGGCAGTCTTCTTGCCCGTGCCCTTGTGCGCAACGGCCTTTCGCGCGTGCGGCGCTGTCTTGACCGCGACGTACACGATGATCGGCTGGCCCGGATGGAACGACGCGTTGGTCGCCGTCGAATTCCACTCGGCCACCTGTGCTGCAGTGACCTTGTAGCGGCGCGCGATGCTCGCGACTGTGTCCTTCTTGCCGGCCTTGATCGTTGTCTTTCGCGTGACGACTTCCGACTGCAGATTGAGCTGGCCGTTGTCGGCGATGTCGTCGGCGACGTCGTCCTGCATCTTCGCGGAGCGCGGCACGATCAGCACCGAGCCGGCCTTGATCAGCATGCGCGGCGGGATCGTGTTGACGGCGCGCAAGTCGGCTTCGCTCATGCCGGTGCGCTTGGCGGCTTCGGCCGGATGCATGTTCGCGGGGACCTTCCACGCGGTCCAGCTGGCGTATTGGCCTGCGTTGTAGGCCTCGAAGTTGCGCTCGAAGATCGTGGCGTTGTCCCACGGCAAGAGAATTTGCGGCGAGCCACGCGCGAGAATCAAGGGGCGATTGATCGACGGGTTGAGCGCCTTGAAGTCGTCGAGCGGCACGTCGGCAAGTTGCGCGGCCAGCTTGACGTCGATGTCGCGCGTGACGGTCGTGCTCTGGAAATACGGGTGATTGCCGATGACCGGCAATTGCGCGTTGAACGCATCGGGGTTCGCGATGATGTTCTTGAGCGCTTGCAGCTTGGGCACGTACAAGCGCGTTTCGTTGGGCATGTTCAGCTCGGCATACGTGGCGCCGAGCCCCGCCCTCTGGTTGCGTGCGATCGCGCGCTGCACGCTGCCTTCGCCCCAGTTGTAGGCGGCAAGCGCAAGCTGCCAGTCACCGAACATGCCGTAGAGTTTCTGCATGTAGTCGAGCGCGGCGCGCGTGGACGCCAGCACGTCGCGCCGGTCGTCGCGGAACACGTTCTGCTTCAGGTCGTACACCTTGCCGGTGGACGGGATGAACTGCCACATGCCTGCTGCGCGCGCGCTGGACACCGCCTGCGGATTGAACGCGCTCTCCACGAACGGCAGCAGCGCAAGCTCCGTCGGCATGTCGCGGCGTTCCAATTCTTCGACCACGTGGAACAGATATTTGCGCGAGCGCTCCGTCATGCGCCCGATGTATTCGGGCCGCTGCAAGTACCACTGCTCCTGCTGGCGAACGAAGTCGTTTTGCAGGTCGGGCATCTTGAAGCCGCGGCGGATGCGCTCCCACAAATCCGCGGGCGGAACGAGCAAGACAACATCGCGCGCCCTCATGTCGATCGACGCGATCGGCGTGAGCTCGCCGCCGGGGAACACGGAAGCGACGGACGTTGCGGGCCCGTTGTTCGGTGCGGAAGCAGCAGCTGCGGCGGGTTCGACGGGCGCGGGCTGCTGCGGCGATGCGGCGCAACCGGCGAGTGCTGCCAGCAGGGCCAACAGCAAGGCGATCTTCATTCCGAAGCCCGAAGGCGATAACTTCATCTGAATCCGTTCGTCCATTGCCGCAGCGCGGTGAACACGCGTCCGGGGTCTTCTAGTTGATGAGATTGAGGTTAACGGGTTCCACGGCCTTCGCGACTTTAGGGTTCCCAAGTGTGTGTTCATGTGTACGGAACACGCGGGTTTCCCCGGGGAGGAGGGCCGCGAGCTTGCCGGGCGACTGCGTCATCTGCGCGGGGCCCCGCACTTTAGAATGCCTTCGAGCTCGAAACAATTGTCCTGGAACGCCGGGAGTGGAATCAGCCTCATCATGAGCGACGCGATTATAGGAATGCGCCAGTGGTTCGAGACGCCTCCCGGCCGCTACTTGCTGGCCTGGGAGAAGGAACAGTTCGATCATGCCGTGGCCGACATCTTCGGCTTTCACGCGCTGCAACTGGGCCTGCCGGAGCTCGATGCGCTCACCGCCAACCGCATGCCGCGCCGATGGCTCGCGCTTTCGGAGGCGCCCGCAGCCGGCAAACCGAAGCATGCACTCGTCACCGATTTCGCCGCGCTGCCGTTCGAGGAGAGCAGCCTCGACCTCGTCGTGCTGCCGCATTCGCTGGAGCTCAATGTCGATCCGCATGCGACGCTGCGCGAGGTCGAGCGCGTGCTCGTGCCCGAGGGCAAGGTGGTGATCTGCTGCCTCAACCCCGCGAGCCTGTGGGGCTTGCGGCAGCGGCGCGCGCACATGTATCGCAAGCTCGGTTTTGGCGAGCTGTTCTTGCCGGCCGAAGGCGAATTCATCGGCTACTGGCGCCTGCGCGACTGGCTGCGCCTGCTGAGCTTCGAAGTCGAATCCAGCAGCTTCGGTTGCTGGCGGCCTGCGTTCCAGACGGATCGATGGCTGTCGCGATTCGACTGGATCGAGCACGCGGGCGAGCGCTGGTGGCCGATCTTCGGCGCGGCGTACTTCCTCGTCGCGGTCAAGCGCGTGCGCGGCATCAGGATGATCGGCCCCGCATGGAAAGCGCAGCCCGCGATCGCGACCGCCCCTGTGCCGATCGCCAATCGGCAGCGCCCTAACTACAACCGCGAAGCAGAAGAAGTGTCGTGAACGAAGTCGAGATCTACACGGACGGCGCGTGCAAAGGCAACCCCGGCCCCGGCGGATGGGGCGTGCTCATGCGCGCGGGCAACGTGACCAAGGAGTTGTACGGCGGCGAGCTGGGCACCACCAACAATCGCATGGAACTGATGGCGGTGATCCAGGCCCTGGAGGCGCTCAAGCGCCCGTGCGCGGTTAAGTTGCACGTGGACAGCCTCTATGTGCTCAAGGGCATGACCGAGTGGCTGCAGGGCTGGAAGGCCAAGGGCTGGCGCACCGCATCGAAGCAGCCCGTGAAGAACGTGGAGCTGTGGCAGCACCTTGACGAACTCGTGGCGCGCGCCGGCCATGCGATCGATTGGCGATGGGTCAGGGGGCACGACGGCGATCCCGGCAACGAGCGCGCCGACGAACTCGCGAACATGGGTGTGGAAGTGGCGCTGGGCCAAAGGGCCGCCCCGGCTGTGTAAACGCGGGGTAAAACCGGCGCTTTGGCTGCACTGGAGTGTCGCGTTAGCATGCACCCGATAAACTGCGGGGTTGGTTTTACACACTGCATTCGATGGCAACCAGAACAAAAATCGCCGCGGCCGCTGCCGTGATCATCGTCGTGGCCGCAGTCGCGGCATGGATGTATTCGTCCTCGAAGAAGGCCGCAGCTGAAAACGCAGCGGCACGCGCCGCGGGCGCGACGACGCTCATCACAGTCACCACGGCGCAGAAGCAGGACGTTCCCGTCGAGGTCAACGTCAACGGCAATGTCGTGTCGCTCAACACGGTGGATGTGCGGCCGCAGGTGAGCAACATCGTGGACAAGGTGCACGTCAAGGAAGGCGACTCTGTGCGCGCGGGGCAATTGCTCTTCACGCTCGATGTCCGCCCCGATGTCGCGAATCTCGAAAAGGCGAAGGCGCAGCAGCTCAAGGACGAAGCGACGCTGCACGATCTCGAGCGGCAATACGTCCGCAGCCAGGAGCTGCTTGCGCAGAATTTCATCGCAAAGAGCGCCACGGAAAACGCCCTCGCGCAGGTCGAAGCGCAGCGCGCAGCCGTCGCGGCCGATCGTGCGGCGGTGCAGTCCGCGCAGGTTTCATTGAGCTATGACGAAATCCGCGCACCCATCGCGGGCCGCACCGGATCGATCCCGATCTTCGCGGGCACGCTCGTCCAGCCGGCGATGACGCTCGTGACTGTCACGCAGATGGACCCGATCGCCGTCACGTTCCCCGTGCCCGAGGGCAGCTTGCAGGATTTGCTCGAAGCCTCGAAGGCGAAGTCGCTCGTGCTGGCCAGCCTTCCCGGCCGAGCGGAGCCGCTGAAAGGCTCGCTCATCTTCGTTGACAACACCGTGGACCCGAACGTCGGCGTCGTGCGCGCAAAGGCGCAGTTCGACAACAAGGACAACTTGCTATGGCCTGGCCAGTACGTCAACACGAGCATCACCGTTCGCATCCTGAAGGACGCAACGGTGATTCCGTCTGCCGCGATCGTCACGGGCCCGACTGGGCGCATCGTCTATGCCGTGGTCGGTGAAGAAGCCCAGCCGCGAAAGGTCGAGCTTGTGTACACATCCGGTGAACGCGCCGTGGTGAAGGGCATCCAGCCCGGCGACAAGGTCGTGGTCGAAGGCAAGCAGAACCTGCGCGGTGGCTCGCACGTGCGCATCGACAAGCCCGGCATGCAAGTCCCGGCGGGCAGTGCGTCGCCAGCGCAGAGGAACCCGTCTTGAACATCTCCGAGCTGTGCATCCGCCGGCCGGTGATGACCGTGCTGCTCAGCGCGGCGCTGGTCGTGGCAGGCGTGCTCGCGTACATGCGCATTCCCATCGCCGCGCTGCCCAGCTACAACACGCCGGTCATCGCGGTGAACGCGCAATTGCTGGGCGCCGCGCCGGACACGATGGCCAGCTCGGTTGCGTTGCCGCTCGAAAAGCAGTTCTCCACGATCGCGGGCATCAAGCTGATCAGCTCGGTGAACACGGTGGGCAACACGCAGATCACCATCGAATTCGAAAACAGCCGCGACATCGATGCCGCCGCCGTTGACGTGCAAGCCGCATTGCTGCGCGCACAGCGCTCTTTGCCGGTGGAAATGCTGCAGCTGCCGTCGTATCGCAAAGTGAACCCGGCCGACGCGCCGGTGCTGTTCATCGCGCTCGATTCGCCATCGATGGGCCTGGCCGAGCTCGACGACTATGCCGAAAACCTCATCGCCCCGACGCTTTCGACGGTGGACGGCGTCGCGCAGGTCAACGTCAACGGCCAGAAGCGCTTTGCCGTGCGCATTCGCGCCAACAACGACACGCTCAACGCGCGCGGCATCACGCTCGACGATCTTGCGAAGGCGATCAATTCCGCCAATTCGAACACTCCGGTGGGTGTGCTCGACGGCCCGCGCCAGACGCTCACGATCCAGGCGAACGCGCAGCTGCGCAACGCTAAGGAGTTCCAGAGCATCATCGTCGCGCAGCGCAATGGCGCGCCGGTTCGCCTGTCGGAAGTCGCGACGGTCGAGGACAGCTACGAATCGGTGAAGACCTCGGCCAGCTACAACGGCCAGCGCGCAATCTTGCTGTCGGTCCAGCGGCAGCCGAACGCCAACACCGTTCAAGTGGTCGATTCGGTGAAGAGGCTGCTTCCGCAATTCCGTGCGCAGTTGCCGGACTCGATCCGCATCACGGTGCTGAACGACCGCTCCACGTCCATTCGCGACGCGGTGCACGACGTGAACCTCACGCTGGCCCTGACGGTGGGGCTCGTGGTGCTGGTGATCTATCTGTTCCTGCATCGCGTCACGGCGACGATGATCCCCGGCGTGACGATGCCGATCTCGCTGATCGGTGCGATGTCGCTGCTTTACTGGCTGGGCTACAGCCTGGACAACGTTTCGCTCTTGGGCATTACGCTCGCGGTGGGGCTTGTGGTGGACGACGCGATCGTCGTGCTCGAGAACATCGTGCGCCACATCGAAGACGGCATGCCGCCGATGCAGGCGGCGCTGCAAGGTTCGCGCGAGATGGGCTTCACCATCGTGTCGATCTCCGTATCGCTCGTGGCCGTGTTCATCCCGATCTTTTTCATGCCCGGCGTGATCGGCTTGTTGTTCCATGAGTTCGCGGTGGTCGTGTCGCTCGCGGTGATCGTGTCGGCGATCGTGTCGCTTACGCTCGTACCGATGATGGCAAGCCGCCTGCTCAAGCAGGAAGACGGCGACGGCGCCGGGCACGGCCATGCCGCTGCGGACGGCCAGATCCACGTGGCCGGTGGCCGTGTTGCGCGCATCTTCGAATCGCTCTTTCGCTCGGTGCACGAGCTGTACTTGCGCACGCTCGACTGGACGCTCGAGCGCCGCCCGCTGGTCCTCGCGGCAGCCGTCGGCACTTTGCTTCTCACGGGGCTGCTCGGCGCGTACTTGCCGAAGGGCTTCTTCCCCGAAGAAGACATCGGGCAAATCCAGATCACGACCGAAGCGTCCGAAGACATCTCATTCCCGGCGATGCTGGCGCTGCAAGACCGCGTGGCCGAAGTGTTCCGCCAGGACCCAAACGTCAAGGACGTGACATCGTTCATCGGCGTGGGCGGGGCTAACACCACGCTTAACTCCGGCCGTATCTTCATCGTGCTGAAGGACCGCGGCGAGCGCGTGAAGATGCCGCAGGTCATGGAGTCGCTGCGCCGCGCCACGCGCCAGGTGCCGGGCATCGCGGTGTACATGCGCCCGGTGCAGAACCTCCAGCTCGGCGGGCGCGTGTCGAAGGCGCGCTACCAGTATTCGTTGCAAAGCGTGAGTGCCGGCGAGCTGAGCACCTGGTCGCAGAAGCTGATGGACAAGATGCGGGCGGACGACGCCTTCCGCGACGTCAACAGCGACTCGCAGGAAAAAGGTTTGCAGGCGCAGCTGCGCATCGATCGAGACAAGGCCAACTTGCTGGGCGTGCAGATCGGCGACATCCGCAGTGCGCTCTACGACGGCTTCGGCGAGCGGCAGGTGTCCACCATCTACAGCTCGGCGAACAGCTATCTCGTGATCCTCGAAGCGTCGGATGCCGATCGTCGCTTCGAAGAGGGCCTGTCGCGAATCAACTTGCGCGGCAAGAGCGGTGGCCTCGTGCCGCTGTCGGCGCTCGCGACGGTGGAGCGCACGGTCGGGCCCACTGCGGTGAACCATCAAGGCCAGCTGCAGGCGATCACGATTTCGTTCAACCTCGCGCCCGATGCGCCGCTTGGCGTCGCGACAAAGAAGATCGACCAGTTCACGCGCGACCTGAAACTGCCGGCGACGATCATCACCGCTTACGGCGGCGACGCGGCGGTGTTCCAGGATTCGCAGGGCAGCCAGGCTGTGCTGCTCATCTCCGCGCTGCTCGTGATTTACGTGCTGCTCGGCGTGCTGTACGAAAGCTATGTGCATCCACTCACGATTCTTGCGGGCCTGCCATCGGCGGCCGTCGGTGCGCTGATCGCGCTGTGGCTCTTCGGTTTCGACCTGACGCTGATCGCAACCGTGGGCATCCTGATGCTCATCGGCATCGTGAAGAAGAACGCGATCATGATGATCGACTTCGCACTGCACGCGCAGCGTGACCTGGGCATGTCGCCGAAGGACGCGATTCGCGAAGCCTGTCGCCTGCGCTTCCGCCCGATCCTGATGACGACGCTCGCAGCGCTGATGGGCGCATTGCCGATGGCCTTCGGCCTGGGCGCGGGCGCCGAGCTGCGCCAGCCGCTGGGCCTTGCGGTTGCGGGCGGCCTGATCTTCTCGCAGGTCGTGACGCTCTACATCACACCCGCGATCTACCTCGCGCTCGACAGATACAGCGGCCGGGGCCCGGTGCAGGATCTCGAAGCATTCGGCCGCATGCTCACCGGGCGGCCGAGCCACTCGGGCGATTTGATCGCGAAGTGAACGCGCGGCAAAATCGTTCGGCATGCCGCACGTCGAATTCGCTCCCGCACTGACGCGTCACGTTGCTTGCGCACCGCAAGACGTCGATGCGCACACGTTGCGTGAAGCGCTCGCGCGGGCCTTCGATGCCGCGCCCGGCATGCGCAACTATGTGCTTGACGACCAGGGATGCGTGCGCAAGCATGTGGCCGTTTTTATCAACTCGCGCATGGTCACCGACCGCACGCATCTCGACGTTCCGCTCGAGCGCGGCGACAACGTGATGGTGATCCAGGCGCTCACGGGTGGTTGAAGTTGGTTGAATGAGGTTGACTCCATGAATGGTCCCGCAAATTCTTCGATCTGGGTCGGCACGCGCAAGGGCCTCTTCGCCGTGCGCAAGGGCGCGTCGGGTTGGGAGGTCGGCATGCCGAGCTTCCCGGGCGAGCCCGTATCGCAGTTCGTGCGCGATCCGCAAACGGGCGCGTGCTATGCAGCGCTGCGGCTCGGCCACTTCGGCGTGAAGCTGTGGAAAAGCCAGGACGGCAGCAATGGCAGCGGCGAATGGAAGCAGGTCGCATCGCCGGCTTTCCCCGCAAAGCCCGAAGAGGGCGAATGGAAAGACGATGCGACACCGTGGAACGTCGACATGATCTGGGCGCTCGCGGCCGGGCATGGCACGCTGTGGGCCGGGTGCCTGCCGGCGGGTCTGTTCAAGTCGGACGATGGAGGCGAAAGCTGGGCGCTGGTCGAAAGCCTTTGGCTGCGGCCTGAGCGCAAGGAATGGATGGGCGGCGGCTACGACCACGCGGGCATTCATTCGATCGCGATCGACCCGCGCGATGCGAACCATGTGACCATCGCAATCTCGTGCGGCGGCGTGTGGCAGACGCACGATGGCGGCAAGACATGGGCCAATACGTCAAAGGGAATGATCGCCGACTTCATGCCGCCCGAGCGCAAGGAAGACGGCAACATCCAGGACGTGCATTGCATGAAGATGTGCGCCGCCGAGTCTGAAGTGTTGTGGGCCCAGAATCATTTCGGGATCTACCGCAGCACCGACGCGGGCAAACAATGGAATCGAATCGGCTCTCCGCAGCCCACCGACTTTGGCTTCGCGGTTGCGGTGCATCCGCGCGACGCACGCACGGCGTGGTTCGTGCCCGCGCATTCCGACCAGCGGCGCATCCCGGTGGATGGGCGCATGGTGATCACGCGCACTCGCGACGGCGGTGATTCATTCGAGACGATCGGCGACGGCTTGCCGGAACGCGACGCGTATCACCTTGTGTATCGCCACGCGCTCGATGTGGGCGACGACGGCGACACGCTCGCGATGGGTTCGACCACGGGCGGGTTGTGGGTCAGCGAAGATGGCGGCGCCGAGTGGACTTGCGTGTCGCGCGACCTGCCGCCGATCGCCGTCGTGCGCGTTGCTTGAACGGCGCTCCGATCAGACCGCGCCGTCGAACATCAGCACATCGACTTCATCGCCCAGCGCGACATTGCCTTGCGCGTGATGAAGCACGATCAAGCCGTTGGCCTGCGTCATCGAGCTGAGCACGCCCGAGCCTTGATTGCCGGTGGTCCGCACTTCGACGTGCCCGTCCGCCGCAGTGGTGACGATGCCGCGCTGATATTCGGTGCGGCCGGGCTTTTTGCGCATCGCTTCGAGGCAGCGCGCACGCAAGTACGGATGATGCAACGGCGCAGCGCCCATCATGCGCAGCAACGCCGGCCGCACGAACGCGATGAAAGTCACCATCACCGCGACCGGGTTGCCCGGCAAGCCGAAGAGCACTGACGAGCCGATGCGCCCCACCGCCATCGGGCGACCGGGCCGCATCGCGATGCGCCAGAAAGCGACGTCGCCGAGCTTGGCCATCATGGCTTTGGTGTAGTCGGCTTCGCCGACGCTCACGCCGCCGCTCGTGATGATCGCGTCTGCCTTTGCAGCCGCATTGCGGAAAGCGTCTTCGAGCTTCGCGGGGTCGTCGCGCACGACGCCCATGTCGATCACGTCGCAGCCCAATCGCGTGAGCATTGCGTGCACGGTGTAGCGATTGCTGTCGTACACCGCGCCTTCGCGCGGCGGCTCGCCGAATGAAAGGATCTCGTCGCCCGTCGAGAAATATGCGACGCGCAGTTTGCGCCGCACCGGAACGTTCGCCATGCCCAGGCTTGCGATGAGCCCGCAGGCAGCGGGGCCGATGCGCGTGCCCGCAGCCAACGCAGCCCCGCCTTGCATGAGGTCTTCGCCCTTGAGGCGCCGGTTGTCGCCGGCACGCACGACGCCGGCGTCGAAGCTCACTCTGTCGCTGTCGCCGCCGGCTGCGTTCGGTTGCGCGAACTCCTGCGGCACAACGGTATCGAGCCCCGCAGGCATGATCGCGCCGGTCATGATCTTCACGCATTGGCCCGCGCCGGCGCTGCCTTGCCACGCTTTGCCCGCGAGTGCAGTGCCCACGACTTGCAATGTGATCGTGCCCGCGCTTTTCAACTCGCTGCTGGAGAAGGCGAAGCCATCCATCGCCGAGTTGTCGTGCGGCGGCACGCTGATCGGCGAGGCGATGTCTTGTGCGAGCACGCGGTCCAGCGCGTCGAACACGGGGACGTCTTCAACGTCCGCGACAGGCTCGACCAGGTGCGAAAGAAACTCGCCGACCGCGTCCGCAGGCAGCGCCTTCGGGTCGTAGCCTTGCAGCTGCGCGGCGATTTCGGCGAGCGTCTTCATCGCTGCGGCTTCAGCGCTGTTCGAGCGCTCGCAACTCTTCGAGCGTGTTCGCGTTGAAGAAGGCGCGCGGCGCATCGCCGGGCTGGTCGAACGGAACCACCACGGTCTTGTGCAGAGCGGTCCACTTGTCGATCTTGCGGCCGCCGCCTTGCACGAACGCCGCGAGCGAATCCAGCAACGCGGCTTGCATCAGGCAGAACACGGGCTGCGTGCGGGCGGGGCCGTCGTCTTCGCGCGCCGAGGCCATCGCGATCGCCGCGCCTTGTTCGTGCGCTGCATTCGCGAGTCGCGCAACGAGGTCGAGCGGGAAGAGGGGCGTGTCGCAAGGAACGGTGACCAGCCACGGCGTGCCGCAATGTTCGAGCGCCGAGAGAAACCCCGCGAGAGGCCCCGCGTAATCGGGCACGCTGTCGGGCCACACCGCAACGCCGAGCGATTCGTAGTCGGCGATGTTGCGATTGGCGTTGATCATCACCGCGCCCACTTGCGGCCGCAGCCGCTCCAGCGCCGTATTCACGAGCGGCGTGCCGTTGAATGGCTGCAGGCCCTTGTCGACACCGCCCATGCGCGAGCCGCGGCCGCCCGCGAGGATCACGCCGGTGATGTCGGTGCGCGCGATCATCCGCCGATGTAGCTCATCTCGACGCGTCGCTGCTGCGCGTGCGCTTCGGCCGTCATGCCCGCGCGCAGTTGTGAATAGCGGTCGCTGCGTTGTTGCCAGATGTGGCCGATGGCCGACGCGATCTCATCGTCGCTTGCGCCGCCGCGCAGAAGCGAGCGCAGGTCGTGGCCTCGCGCCGCGAAGAGGCACAAGTAAAGCTGGCCTTCAGTGGACAGGCGCGCGCGATTGCAGTCGCCGCAAAACGCCTGAGTGACGCTGCTGATCACGCCGACCTCGCCGCTGCCGTCGGCGTACGCCCAGCGCTGCGCGGTTTCGCCGGGGGCCGACGCTTCGAGCGGCACCAGCGGATATTCGCGGCCGATGGTATCGATGACTTCGGCGGAAGGCACCACGTCGTCCATGCGCCAGCCGTTGCTCGTGCCGACGTCCATGTATTCGATGAAGCGCAGCACCATGCCCGAGCCCTTGAAGTGCCGCGCCATCGGGAGGATCTCTTGTTCGTTCGTGCCGCGCTTGACGACCATGTTGATCTTGATCGGGCCCAGGCCCGCTTCGCGCGCGGCTTCGATGCCGTCCAGCACTTCGGCCACGGGGAAATCGACGTCGTTCATGCGGCGGAAGATCGCGTCGTCGAGCGCGTCGAGGCTCACCGTCACGCGTTGAAGCCCAGCGGCCTTCAACGCCTTTGCCTTGCGCGCGAGCAGCGAGCCGTTCGTGGTGAGCGTCAGGTCGATCGGCTCGCCCTCGGGCGTGCGCAACTGCGCCAGCTGCGCGACGAGCACGTCGAAGTTCTTGCGCATGAGCGGTTCGCCGCCCGTCAGGCGAATTTTCTTCACGCCGTGCAGCGCAAAGAGCTTTGCGATGCGCGTGATCTCTTCGAAGGTCAGGAGCGCGGAGTGGGGCAGATACGGGTGGTCCTTGTCGAAGACTTCCTTCGGCATGCAATAGCTGCAGCGGAAATTGCAGCGATCCGTCACGCTGATGCGCAAGTCGCGCAGCGGACGGCCGAGCGTGTCGGTCAAGAGGCCGCTTGGCGCCACCGAGTGCGATGTCCCGTGCGCAGGCAAGCGTGCCGCCAGCGCGGCAGTTCGCTCGTCCACCAGCGGGATCACACGTTCAGCCATATCGCCATTTTCGCCGTTACACGCACCTTGCGCCGTCCACCTCTATGCATACCCCGGAGATGAAGGCGGCTTCATCGCTTGCAAGGTAAAGCGCGGCATTGGCTACGTCCAGGGATGTGGAGAACCGCCCGAGGGGAATCGTCGCGAGGAATTTTGCACGGCGTGCATCGTCCACGGGGCCGCCCGCGAACTCTGCGGACAAGCCCGTGTCCGGATTGAACACCGGATTGATGCAGTTGACGCGGATATTGTCCGGCCCGAACTCGGCCGCAAGCGACTTGCTCGTGGTGATCACCGCGCCCTTGGAGCCGTTGTACCAGGTCAGGCCCGGGCGAGGGCGCACGCCGGCGGTCGAAGCAATGTTGATGAACGAGCCGCCCTTGTTCGCGCGGAACACCGGCACCGCATGAATCGTCGAGAGATAGATGCTCTTGACGTTGATGGCATAGACGCGGTCGAACTCTTCTTCGGTGACCTCCAGTGCGGGGCGGTTGCGATGCGTCCAGCCCGCGTTGTTCACCATCACGTCGAGCTTGCCCCATTGCTTCACCGCGAAGTCCACGAGCGCTTTCATGTCGGCGGACTTCGTGACGTCGGCGGCGAAGAACGCAGCCTTGCCGCCCTTGTCGCGAATGAGCGCAGCGACACGCTCGCCGGCATCGCGATTGATGTCGTTCACGACGACATGCGCGCCTTCTTCGGCAAAGCGCCGGGCGATACCTTCACCGATGCCGCCGCCCGAACCGGTGACGATGATTGATTTGCCTTGCGCTCGCATCGCGTTGTCTCCTATTCAACCGTGCTTGATCGCCACGGTCTTGACCGTGGTGAAACCATACAGCGCTTCAAAACCTTTTTCGCGCCCATACCCCGACGACTTCACGCCGCCGAAGGGCAGCTCCACGCCGCCGCCGGCGCCATAGTTGTTGATGAACACCTGGCCGCTCTTCACGCGCTTTGCAACGCGCAGCTGGCGCGCACCGTCGCGCGTCCAGATGCCCGCGACCAGGCCGAAGTGCGTTGAGTTTGCAAGGCGCACGGCTTCGTCCTCGTCCTTGAAACTCATCGCCGCGAGCACGGGGCCGAACACTTCTTCCTGCGCAAGCCGATGCGTCGCCGGCACGTCGCGCAGCAAAGTCGGCGCTTGGTAGAAGCCGCTCTCGGGCGCTTCGTCGATGACTTGCCCTTGCGCGACCATCGCGATGTTCGCAACCTGCGCGTCGGACAGAAAATCCCACACGCGCTGCTGCTGGCTCTGGCGGATGAGCGGGCCGACGTCGAGATCCATCGCCGCCGGGCCGACGCGCAAGTTCGCGAACGTGACCGCGAGCCTGCCCAGCACCGCTTCATAAATCGTCTTCTGGATCAGCACGCGCGATCCGGCGGAGCAAGTCTGGCCTGCGTTCTGCACGATGGCGTTAATCACGACGGGCAGAGCCTGGTCGATGTCCGCGTCGTCGAAGATGATCTGCGGGCTCTTGCCGCCAAGCTCCAGTGTGACGGGGCAATGCCGCTCTGCCGCGACCTGCTGGATGATCGTGCCCACGCTGGGGCTGCCGGTGAAGCTGATGTGGTCGATGCCTGCGTGACGCGCAAGCGCATCGCCGACTTCATGGCCAAAGCCGGTAACGATGTTGATCGCGCCTGCGGGGAATCCCACTTCCGCAGCAAGCTGCGCCACGCGGATCACCGACAGGCACGCGTCCTCCGATGGCTTGACGACGCACGTGTTGCCCGCCGCGAGCGCGCCGCCCACGCTGCGGCCGAAAATCTGCATCGGGTAGTTCCACGGGATCACATGGCCCGTGACGCCGTGCGGCTCGCGCCAGGTGAACACGGTGTAGCCGTCGAGGTAGGGGAGCGTTTCGCCATGCAGCTTGTCGCATGCGCCGGCGTAGAACTCGAAGTAGCGAACAAGCGCGAGCGTGTCGGTTTTGGCCTGCTTCGTGGGTTTGCCGCAATCGCGTTGTTCGATCGCAGTGAGCTCTTCTTCGTGTTCGGCGATCTTGTTCGACAAGCGCATGAGCAATCGCCCGCGCTCCGCGCCGCTCAGCTTGCTCCAGACCGATTCGTAGCAGTTGCGCGCCGCGCGCACGGCGATGTCGATGTCCTCAGCCGATCCGCGCTGAATCTCGTCGTAGGGCTGGCCGTCGGACGGGTCGATGACGGGAATCGTGCGCCCGCTTGTCGAGGACTTCGATTGGTTAGCGATGAAGTGGAGCTGCATCCACTCATTTTGACCGACTTATTTGACCGGATTAAGCGCCGACGGGCACGAACGCGTCGCTGTGCTGCTCAAGCCAGCGCTGGGATGCCGAGCTGTCCTGCTGGCGCGGATGGAAGTCGGGCCGGAAGTATTCGCGCCATGCCTTGTAGTTGTGGCGTACCAGGCCGCGCTTGCCGAACAGATACGAGCCCGCCGACTTCCACGTGGACCATTTCCACAACGTTCCATCGCAGTGAAGGTTGAGCACGGTCTGGCGCAGCGTGTCGGTGAGGAAGAAGAACGTGACGCGGCGCATCCACTTCAAACGCCATTCCGGGCTTCCGCCCAGTGCGGCGTACACGTCGAACGCGGTGCATTTGTGTTCCGACTCTTCCGCGCTGTGCCACAGCCACAATGTTTTCAATCGCGCGTCGTCATCGCCGAGCAGATCGGGATTGCCCAGCAGCCACTCGGCGAGGATCGCGGTGAAGTGTTCATTGGCGGCGGTGATCGCAACGCAGTGGCGCGGGTCCACGCCGTCGAGGAGCTTCAGGCGCTTGCGCGCGCGCGGGTCCCATGCGTTGACCAGGCCGAGCTTGTCGAGATGCGCGTTGTAGAGCGCGTGCAATCGGCGGTGTGTCGCTTCCTGTCCGATGAAGCCTTGCACTTCTTCCTTCAGCGCTTCGTGCTCGCCCGGCGCGAGCAGCTTGGCCCCATTGCGAACCGAGTCGATGAAGAACTGCTCGCCGAATGGAAAGCTCATTGACAGCGCGTTGAAGAGAGCCGTGCGAAACGGATCGCCCGCGCACCAGTGGCGCGCGATGGGCGCTTCCATATCGACAAGCAGGCGGCGAACGACGAGGTGAGTCATGGTGTGAACTTGTTGGCGATGGTACGTGCACGTACCAGTGAGGTCAAGCGGACTTTCGACTGCTGTCCAGTCACAATCGATCATGCTCGACACGGACGTATCCAATCGCGAACATCGCTCCCGCCTGCTTGAAGGCATGGCCCATGCCGTCTCCCGCAAGGGTTTCGGCGACACAACCGTCGGCGATGTCGTGGGCGAAGCGGGCGTGTCGCGCCGCACGTTCTATGAACATTTCGAATCCAAGGCCGAGTGCCTTGTTGCGCTCTACGAAGCCGCGAGCCACAACGCGCTGAAGGTGCTGCGCGATTCGATCCGCCCGGGTCACGCCTGGCAGACGCAAGTCGATGCGGCGCTGCGCGCGTATCTGGGATGCCTCGCATCGAACCCGGTCCTGGTGCGCACGCTCTTCATCGAGATTCTGCACCTCGGTGCCGAGGGCCTTGCTTCAAGGCGGCGCGTGAATCAGGAGATCGCCGATTTCATTGTGCGCACCGTGAATGACGACGGCGGCGCATCGATCACGCCGAAGATGGCCATGGCCATCGTCGGCGGCATCAACGAGCTGGTGCTCGAATACATCGAGCAGGACAAGGTCGCGCGGCTGGAAGAGTTGGTGGAGCCTGCGAGCAGGCTTGTTCATCTTGTGACGCGGACAAGCTGAGCGGGATTCACTTCACTGCGGGCGGTCATCAATGGGTATTGCTGCTTTTAGAGCAGCATCGACGAGTTTCAGTTTGTCTTTTCGGTCGCTGGGCCAAGTGGCATGCCGCATGAGAGACACGGCGTTCTTTTCCTTGACGGAGAAGGGCTTCCCCCCCCGTATTTGCGTTTTTTCACCCTTCAAAACATCTGCAAGAGCACGCAGGCCGGGCGTGCCCATGCTGTATCGATGATCTCGCTTTCGCGCAGCGAGCCCCTGCGCCATCACAACTTGCAGTTGCTGGCGGCTGAGATCGGCGCCGCCGAGGATGGCTAGAAGCTGATTCTGCGTGGCCCATGCGCTGTCAACGCCCTGCAGGATAGGTTCGGGATCCGGAGGAGTAGATAGGCCCCGGACGATATCGGCGAGACTCTCCATCATCAACTCGACTTGAATTGCGTCCTTGTTGTCTCTGAGAAGATTAATCAACTGGAATCCGGCGGCTTTCGGATAAATTGCATTCGGTTCGCTCGAATTAAGCGTCGTCTGCAAATATTCGAACGTCTTGAGGCTCATCTGGGAGAAGGATTTTTTCATCGCGTCGATGATTGGGTCGTGCATCTTCTGCGCTTCCCCTTCAAATCGAAGAACCTCCACCAATAGCATGGCACGGTCCGATGTGTTCATGTGGGGCACAACCAAGGTGGCCAGTCTTCCCCTGCCTTCCGCGTCCAGATTGTGAATCTCCTGCGCAAGGAACCGAATATCTTGCGGTTTCGGCTTGAACAGCCGGTCGTCCAGGACCGGGCCGATCTGTTCGAGCAATCCTCTCACTGGCTGCATTGATTCGTCTTTTGCCATCTGCATGAAATCTGAGCGATATTTCGCCAGCACGGCGAGATTTGCGGCCGACATCGTGTTGAGATTAAGACCGCGCGACAGAATCAGACTCGACACGTCTTCGAATTTTTTGATTCGTTGCGTCCATTGAGCCCCTTGGCGAGCCACATGTTCTGGATCTTTATCGGTCTTATTTATTCTCGCGATAGCTCCATTGCGCGAGTGCTCTGCAGCGATTGCAGTCGCCTCGTCAAGACGAAGGGAAATAGCCGTCACCACTTCATATTCTGTTTGTGGGTCCGACGGACCCATGCTTGTTGCACGCGCCGCCACGTTATCGCGCGGCACCAACGCGGCCAATGGAGTGTGCGTCGGCGAGTCTGGTCTCCTTGGTGGTGGGGCAGCCGGTGCGGACCCGACCCGACTGGGCAAAGCCGAATCGACCTTCGGATTCAACGTGCCCACGCCGCCCGAGTCGGCCATCGCGCGAGAGCTCGAACTCCCCGGCGGATCATTTAGCAGAGCTGTTTGAGCCCTGTTTCCGCCGTCCGCCGGAGGCGGCGCACGTTTCGCCGTGCTAAGTAGTTCTCTGCCCGGCGTGCTCGGGGGTGGCTCCTTTGGCAGCGGTGGCTTCGACCAAGACTTGGAGGGGC
>Ga0265314_10002777_pt1 | contig 17483 bp, 10 predicted proteins | sample 4126metaG_FD_203106 | JGI IMG/M metagenome (GOLD analysis project Ga0265314, IMG submission 203106) | Rhizosphere microbial communities from Carex aquatilis grown in University of Washington, Seatle, WA, United States - 4-1-26 metaG | ecosystem: Host-associated > Plants > Roots > Rhizosphere >... | reverse complement strand
ATCCAGCGGTGGTGTCGAAAGTCGATTCGCCCGCCAACAATACAGCGCATTTAACCGTGACCGCACTGCTGAAGAGCGCTAGCGATCATGCGGTAAAAGGGACGCTCAAAGGCAGGATCGATAAGATCGAGTTTGAGCAGTCGGTGGAATTAGCGGCAGGGGAGTCGAAGGATGTCACGTTCTCGCCCAACCAGTTTCCGCAACTCAATATTGGCAATCCGCGGTTATGGTGGCCAGCGCAGATGGGCACGCCAAACTTATACGATCTCGATCTCACCTTTGAGATTGACGGCAAGGCTTCGGATTCGTCGCGCACGAAGTTCGGCATTCGCGAGATCACCTCCGAGGTCGCCGAGAATGCACCGAATCGTTTCAAGCGGTTGTTCAAAGTCAATGGCAAAAACATTCTTATTCGCGGGGGCGGCTGGACGCCGGACATGATGCTTCGCGAAGATGCGCAACGCATGACAGACGAGTTCCGCTATGTGAAAGACATGGGATTGAATACGTTGCGACTGGAGGGCAAGCTGGAGCAGGACGAATTCTTTGAGATGGCCGACCGACAGGGAATCTTGGTGATGGCCGGGTGGTGCTGTTGTGATTTCTGGGAGCGATGGGAGAAATGGAAGGATGAGGATCTCGTGATAGCGAAAGCTTCACTGCGCGACCAGATGTATCGCCTTAGGACTCATCCGAGCCTGGCGATGTGGCTGAATGGGAGCGACCATGTGCCGCCGCCCAATGTGGAGAGGGCGTATCTCGAAATTGAAAAGCAACTGCTCTGGCCGAACCCGTTGATCTCCTCCGCGACTGGGAATCAAAGCAACGTGACAGGGGAGAGTGGCTTCAAGATGTCGGGACCATATCAGTACGTTGCCCCGAACTACTGGCAACAGGACACGCCGGCAGGTCAGCCGGAGGTTGAACCCTGCACTCCGTGGGGTTGCGGTGGAGCATACGGATTCAATACCGAAACGAGCATGGGGCCGGCTGTGCCTCCCATCGAGAGCATTCGCGCCATGGTAGGCAAGGATCATCTCTGGCCCGTTGACGAGGTCTGGAATTTTCACGCCGGTGGCGGCGAGTTCAAGACGATTGACGTGTTTACCGAGGCGCTCAACAGGCGCTACGGCAAATCGGACACTGTCGAAGCGTTCGCCATGAAATCGCAGATGCAGGCCTACGAGGGAGTGCGGGCAATGTATGAGGCCTATAGCCGCAATAAGTACCGGTCCACGGGCGTGATTCAGTGGATGCTGAACAACGCATGGCCTTCGATGATCTGGCACTTGTACGACTTCTACCTGCGGCCGGCGGGCGGCTACTTCGGTGCGAAGAAGGCTTTGCAGAAGCTTGATCCGGTGTATGGATACGACGACCACTCAGTGTGGCTGGTCAGCAGCCAGTATGTGGATGCGAAGGGACTGAAGCTCACAGCCCGAGTTTTCAATCAAGATGCTAGCGAGAGGTTCTCGAAGGAAATCGCGATCGATGCCGTTGCCGACAGTGCAACAAAGGTGCTTGAGTTGCCACAACTTGATGGGTTGTCTACCGCGTATTTTCTCGATCTGCGGGTCGTGGACGCGAGCGGCAATTCCATCGGAGCGAATTTCTACTGGCTCTCGACCAGGCCCGAGACGTTCGACTGGGCGAAATCGACTTGGTACATGACGCCAACGGAGTCCTATGCGGACTACACGTCTCTAGCCCAGCTGCCGAGGATAAAGCTGAATATGTCTAGTCACACCGAGCGCAAAGGAGAGGAAGAGACTACGCACGTGACACTGGAAAACCCGAGCAAGAGCATTGCATTCTTCGTGCGCTTGAAAGTGAACAAAGGCGCGAAGGGCGACGAGATACTTCCCGTCGCCTGGGACGACAATTACATCTCCCTGCTCCCCGGCGAAAAGCGCGAAGTGGCGGCGACCTATCGCGCGAGCGAGTTGAGCGCCGCGAAACCGTTCGTCCAAGTCAGTGGCTGGAACATAGAGTGAGACGGATGTTGCAGTGGAGATCGACGGGCGATGGAGTTACTCGTTGAGGGCCTGATCGGGTTGCGTTGGGGGTGTGCTTGAGATGACAGCTGATACGGACTGGCGGAGTCGCCTGTCGGTCAAGGTGCCCAGATGTATGACAAGTTCGCCTTTTGGATGTATAGCGGCGAGATCTACCGTGCGCCACGAAGTCGGGCCGAGCGTAGTTATCACCAGCTCATCCATTGGAACGAGGTCGAGAAGGGCGGTCGCTTCGCGGCCAGAAGGAGACGTTTTTCGCCGCGGTCGAGAGCGGGTGTGGCTGTAGCTGTGGCTGTACGTTGCTAAACATGGCCAACGTTTCAGGCGTTTGGAAGCGGTTCTGTGTGCGCGCAAGACTCTCGTAAGTTATTGGTTAATTGTGACTTGCCAGGCATGAACAGTTGAACCCTTGGCTGACTCTTAATCAGTCGTCGACCCATTCGCGGCGGGCACTTCCTGTCTCGCATTCTCGTACAGACGTGAAGGCGTATGTTCTCCCGTCAGCACTTTGCAACGCGATTTGGCGAAGTTCTCTTCGTCGTCTGAACCTATTCCAGCCGACCGAATAGAAACCCTTGCGCGTGTTTCCATCCCGCTTGACCAACAGGACCAAACGGAAGCGCTGCTCGCACGGTCCAAGAAAACGGAGAGAGCTTTGGCTTTCCAATAACGGTGCCAGCGTGGTGCACTCTTGCTGCGATAGTTGTGCCCGAACAAACCCGTGACACCCCGAAAATGGCCGTCCCACTCCGACGTAAATTGTTGAATCCGAACAATAGACCCTAGGACGGCTTAGTTTGCTAAACCGTTATGCGGGCTAACACCTGTATCGAGGGTTCGAATCCCTCCCTCTCCGCCATCATTTCAACACTTTAGCTAGTCGCGTGATCCGTTTGTGATCCGTTAAGGGCCAGCCCTGCTACTTTCCCACTCGCTACAGCCATGTCAGCCGTTGCCGCAGTCCCGTAAACATTCATCGTGGTTCTGATGTCCGCATGGCGCATGAGCTTTTGCTGTACGCCGATTGGAGTACCAACCGCATCCAACCACGATCTGTGGGTGTGCCGGAACGTGTGGGAACTCAAGTGACCGATGCCAGCCTTGACCGCTGCCTTCCGTAGCGCCTGCCACACTCCCGCGTAGGAGATCGGCAACCGTCCGAGTTTTACAGGGCTGGCAAACATCCAATCATCCGGCCCGGAGAACTGACTCAACTGTTTCCAGTCTTTCAATCCTGCGAGCATTGCAGCGTCGATGTGCATTGCACGGTTTGACTCTGGCGTTTTCACGTCATCAACAACCTGATGCACAATGCCGCGTTCGATGCTGAGCTTACCGCTGAGCCAATCGACGTCCGACCAGCGCAGCGCCAGACATTCGGAGATGCGAAGGCCAAAGCACACGCAAACCAGCGCGAGTGGCACGGCTAGCGGCTCACCCTCCGAAGTTTCCGACGCCCGAATCAATTGCAGAACTCATAGCGAACCCTGAAAAGTACGGTGCTGTGCAGCAGTTCCGCCAGCATCTCGTCGATAAAGACGTACTTGCTTTTCTGCCACTCTTTGAGTCACTGACGGTTAACACTCGCCGGTATGCTGGTAGGCTGCTCTCGAAGATCAAGCCCATGTATGGGGACATTGTTGGACGCTTGGCAAGAGACTTCGCATCCGGTAGGCCGATTGACCAATGGCTTCGCGTCGGGGATGCGCCCGTAGAGGGTGGTTACTGGGATGCGCCAGACGGATCACGGTTGCGGTATCGGGAGCTTATCGGCCCGGAACCACGCTGGGTACATGAATACTGGGCAGATCGCCAGCGCGTCCGTGAGGGCGAGTTACTGAAATGCTTGCGCTTGCTTCGCATGGTATCCTGCACTCCTACGCCAGTCGAGCCACAGACCAAAGGGCCTTCGCAGATTTGAAAGGCGAGGGCCTTTCTTCATTACGCCAGTAACCTTGCCCGATGATCTCTGACGAGTCACACTTGCGTCACATGAAAAAATCACTCGCTCTTTCGCTGCTCGTCTTTGCGCTCACCCTCGCGGCGAATGCCAAGAAACATCCCAACCCCGCCGACTACAATCTGACTGCGCACCTAACGGCGGTGGACAGAGAACAAGGGTACAAATCGAGCGGTTCCGTGTCGACAGACGACGACGGGAAGGTGTCCGGCTCCTCGCGGGGTCGCACTTTCACCTATCTGATTTACACAGTTAAGATCGAGGGCAAACCTGTCACGTACCAGATGCAATACACCGCTCGTTGGGCCTTTCACAGGGACAACCGTCTGCACCTTGGCGACTACAAAGCCCAGTGGGAAAACGGCTCGACTCTCGACGTGCTCTTAACCGACGACAAGGGTGAGGAAAAGACAGAATCACTGCTCGTGATTGGAGAGCAGAACTGACAGCGGAGGACCTATGAATGTTGGAACACAGACCGATTGCTTAGAATGCCTAAAGATAGTCAACGTCGCGCCACATTTGGCGGTGGAGGTTACCACTGCCGGTGGCACGGTGCAAGGATATTTGCACTCCTTCGTTTGTCGGGCGAAGTACGAAAAAGAACATCCCGATCTCACCTATCAAGATGTGAAGCCGTGATCCGTTCGTGATCCGTTAACGCGAACTACCATGTACTAATATCAACTTTCAGTGCCAGCCGTGCTCTGTAAGTGCTTGCATTTACGTTTCGCGGCGGATTCGAATCCCTCCCTCTCCGCCAGATTCTTCCAGTTGAAATACTTAGCTCCCATTACTGGATCGTGACCTTCTTCCCCCCGACCTCATTTAACGTCTACATCGGGAAATTCATTTTACGCAGTAGCGCATGGAACCGCGGATCGGACCGTGTGGGGTCCCACTCAGGAAGATTTTCAGTTTCTGTATTTGCCAGTCGTGCTGTTGGTACGCCTTCTCCAGTCAAGCGAAGGCCTGGCTTGCGTTCCCGAGGCGGGCATACACCATTGCAATCTCATACGGTGCCTGCCAGCGTTTTACGTCCGTGTTACGAGCGAACCGCATTGGCTCCGGAGTCGCTCAGCGGTCGGTTGGCTCTACGAAGCGTCGATTGTCGGTAAGGTTAGAGTGCGCCCTTAAATTGCCGGATACCTTGACGGTGAAATTCTCGTGCGCCGCTACCCCGTCTACTCCGTCCACTGTAAGGCTGATCGTGAACTCCCCTGCTCTTGTGTAGGCATGAGATACCTTGGGGCTATCCGCACTCGTGCCGTCGCCGAGATCCCAGTGATAAGCGACCGCGGGCACACCGCCAGCTTCAGCCTGCGCCGACAGCGCCGAAAGAGTGATCGTCTTACCGGTATTTGCCACTGCTGGCACCTGCGCCGTCACGGTTGGGGCAGCCTCGGAAATACTGTTGTCGATCAGCTTGATCACCCTCACCGACTGGGGTGGCTGGTTCTCCAGTTGCACTGCACCACCCACGAGCGTAACCGTCTCATTCTGGTTCAGCACATCCGTCGTCGCAAACGTGTGGCCGGCAGGAAGCCCGAGGTCCGCCAGTCTTAGCGTGTGCGAGCGCACCGTGTTCGTCCAGTTGAAGACCGTCAGTATGGCCTCTCGTTGATCTTCCCGGAGGAAGAAGATACTTGGCTGTTCATCCTCCGGCTGGTAGGTCATCAGGTCTAACGGAGTGGAAGCTCGGCCGACTTTGGCCATATTCAGCAACTCCCGGTTTTCAACCAGCGCCAACCGATCCTTCTCAGAGCCCAGGATCAGCATGTCATCGCCGATCTCATACATGCCGCCGGATACTGCGGAGAGCGCGATCGACGCCTGGGCCGCGCCCAGCGAAATCGAAGATCGTTCTTTCGCGCGCTCCATGAGATGCGTCGCGGTGACGTTGAAGGCGTCCGGATCATTGACGAAGAAATTGCGCTGCATGTAGAAGCGGGCAGCAATGCCAGAGGCAGCATTCTTGGTCCTTTCAAAACTGTGGCCCGTATCGGCGGAGATCCGGCCCGTATCTACCAGCCCCACTGGGTTGAGCATGGGACTTCCGTCTTTATCCAAGATCACTTCCTCGCCCACGGCATCGCGGATTACCTGGAGGCCAATACGTTGGGCCTCGAGGGCTGTGGTGTTGGAGCGGTGACGGTAACCCTCGATCGCGGTGGTATCCATGAAGTCGAGTTTGATGAACCGGACGCCCCATTCGCGAACGAGTGTCCTGTAAGTCTGGCGCATATACTCCTGGGCTCCGGGATGGGTTGTGTCCAGCGCGTAAAGCACATCGGTCTTCTGGTCCCAGACGTCGCCAATGGGGATCGGATCTCCCTTGGCATTGTGCACCAGCCAGTCCTTGTGGTGCTCGTAGACCCAGGCCCGGCTTGTCACCTCAAACGGCGCCGTCCATATGCCGAATGTCAGGCCCTCCGCGGTAAGGTGATGCCCGACAAACCGCAAACCATCTGGGAATTGTGTCGCATTCGGAGTTGTATATTCTCCGCGAGCATACTGATAACCTTCATCAATTTGGAAATACTTATAGCCTAATGACTTCAGATGTCCAGCTTGCCAGTCGGCGTTGGACAGGGTTTCGCCTTCATTGATGGCGCCATAGTAGACAGTCCAACTCCACCAACCGATGGGAGTCTCGCTGGAGACGCGCGCATGGTGCAGGCGACGAACCGCGTCACCGTAGGCAAGCAGTTGATTGTGGTAATCCGGTCCGGCCTCGAACATCAATCGCTCTGAAGTCATGTCTTCCCCGGGTTTAAGGGGAAGGCTCAATTCAACCTGGTCGTCCGCGGGAGAATCCTTCAGATCGAATTCCTTCTGGATTTCCGTGGTTCCGGTAGATTCAACGGTAAAGGATGCGATCTTGGTCTTCGCCCCCGTACCCTCTGCTTGCAGATGCATCAGGGTCAGAAACCGGTCTGAGGTGAGTGCGCCAAGAAATAAACTCTGTTTACTCTCCCGGTTGTAGATGAGCTGGCTCCCTGCACCACGATGCATCCCGCCGCGCACTCCCCCGAGGTCGTAGAGAGCCAGGTCCGGCCAATCTTCGCTGAAGCTGTCGGAGAGAACCCGGTCGGCCGATGGAACGCCACCCAAATTGAGGATCGGCTCACCCATGGCTTCTACACTCCGAATGGCTTGTACAGCTACTTCTTTTCCCGCGGTGTTTTGCAACTTTACCTGGACGGTGCCGTAACGGCGCTGCTTGTAGAGCTGTAGCACGTAAACAAGATCGGGTTTGCCGTCGAGTCCGCTGCAAGTGACGGTCACCTGGCGGCCGGAGCCGAGATCATCTTCAAAGGCAGACTCCGAAGCCTGGTGCCGCGGGTAATCGCTGGAGTGAAGCCACTGGCGGTCAACCTGCGCGGCCACACGGGACCTGAGCACGGACTGGCCGCCCTGCAAAGACAGTTGGTACGATCCCTCCTGCGCGTTGACCGTCAGGGATAGCTCGTTGTTTGTCAACTGCAACTGCTGGGCCACGCACGGCAGCCCGACCATCAGCGAGCCGGCGGTAATCGCGAGTCCAAAACTGAAAACCAGTCTTCGAGTTCTTTTCGACACGGCAGAAGTCTCCTTATATATATTTGCATGTTGTCGTCGCAGCAGGAACCCATAATCTACCGATGAGATCATGGGGTCAAGTTCGACTTTCCAGTCAAATTGGCCGCTTCCCTGCGGTCTCTCGTTCTCCGCTACTACAAGTTTCGGGTCGTGAACGGAACTCGGCAGAGTTCTCTCGCTATTCCAAGATGCAAGTTCAACGCTCAACAGAGAGGGCAGGTAACAGAGGAACAAACGATTGGAAGCCCATTCGGGTTTGCCTTGCGGGGCCTAGAGTCCTGACGTCTGGTAACGCAGCACCGCCAACGAGAGACGATATTCGTAGCCGGCTTGCGATTGAGTTATCTCCGCCTGCGTCTGTTGGAGTTGGGCCTGGCTGAGTTCCACGATCGAGCTGAGGCCAAGTTTGTAGCGCGTTTGCGCCAAGTCGAGGGCAAGGTTTGCCTGCTTGAGAAGTTGATTGGTTACGTCGAGACGATCATAGGCGTTATTGGCATTCAGCCAACTGGTACGAACGTCTCTGGCAATCGTGTTGCGCAAGTCAACGAGGCGCTGCTCCACGACTTGCGCCCTCAGTTCGGCTTCTTTCGCGCGCGCAGAGAATAGAAATCCGTTGAACACAGGGATTTCCATATCGACTCCGACGGCGCCGTACCACGGAGAGAGGTGATAGTCCCGCACCGGCGTGCCTCCGACAGCACCCAACGCGGAGATCGTGGGTAAAAGGGAATCCCGTTCCGCGGTCTTCAATTTCTCCGCGGATTGATATTGAAAATTGATCGCCTGCAACTCCGGCCGCGCGTTGACTGCTTGCTGAATCAGTTCGTCAAGATTGGCAGGCGGGCCGCCAGTCGTGGCAGGTTCGTCAACTACATCGAACTCCTGCGGGGTTACATAGCCTAGGAGTGCGGCGAGAGCCGCTTGGGCGCCCTTCTCGTTGTTTCGCGCATCCAGCAAAAGCAGCTTCGCTTGCGCCAGATTGACCTGCGCAAAGCTAAGGTCGAGGTCGGATTTCAACGCGCTCTTTGCCAGAGCCTGTACTTGGTCAACGACCACCTGGCGATTGGCGACGGTCTCATCGGCCACATGCAATACAGCTTGCGCCTGGAGCACGCCATAGAAAGCTTGATCGACAGCCAGCAGCACCTGCTCCCGCGTGGCCAGAGCATTCTGATTTTCGGCTTTGGCGGAGAGACTCGCGCTGGCGACCAGGTTTTTCGTGCGTCCAAAATCGGTGATCAGCTGGCTCACCGACGCCCCTGCGGCCGCACGCTCGAAGATTATCGGGTTATTTAAGGCGCCGGCGGTAATCCGGCTGTTCGTTTGCGAATCGACGGCAGTCATGTTTGCCGTGGCAGTCGGCCAGTAGCTGGAGCGGGTCTCGCGAACCACTTGCTGGGAGGCAAGAGCCTGCAGACGCGCCGCAGTGATTTGCGGGTTGTTCCTCATCACGAGCGCTTTGGCTTCTTGGAGCGTCAGCCGAACCCGCGATCTGACTGTTGGTCCACTCGAATTTGGAAGATATGGAGACGGTGGCTGCGACCAACCGGTCGGCGGCTCCGAATGCACTGATCCCTGAGGATCCGGAGCGGCAGGCAACGCTTTAAGCTCTGCCTCGGATTGACCGGTGCAGAGAGTTGTCAGCGCGGCAAACCACAATAGACCAGCGAGTTTTCGAATCATGCCGCCACCTCGGGAGCGGCGGTGTCCTCTTTGCGGTGAATCCACAAATAAGCTGCCGGTACCAGGTACACGGTGACGACGACAGAAACCAACAGACCTCCGATGATGGAGCGCGCCAGGGGCGCGTAAGCCTCGGCGCCGGTTCCTAATTTCATCGCCATCGGAATCAGACCCAGCAGCGTCGCCAGAGAAGTCATCAACACGGGCCGGAGCCGAAGCCGCGATGCGACCGCCGTTGCTTCCCGCAGGGAGGTACCCTGTGCCCTGAGCTGCCGAGTGAATTCGACAATCAAAATGCTGTTGGAAACGACAATTCCGACCATCATCACAACGCCCATAAGCGACATGACATTTAATGTGGTGCCAGTGACCAGGAGGAACAGCAGCACTCCAGCTAGTCCAGGCGGAACTGCCAGCAGAATGATGAAGGGATCGATGAACGACGCGAACTGTGCCACCAAAACGAGGTAAACCAGAACTACCGCCAGGATCAGCCCCAAGCCGAAGCTCTTGAACGAGGCATTCATGCTTTCGACAGAACCGCGCACGTTGACGCGTACACCCTCGGGCAGCTTGTGTTGAGCAACGATCTGGTCGATGCGGCGGCTAATGCGGCCAAGGTCCTCCGTTTTAGGCGATACGTAAACGTCAATCGAGCGGAAGAGCTGATAGTGGTCGACTTCAGTGGGCGTGGGAATGGTTTCAATGTTAACCACGGTATCGAGCGGCGTTGGTTCTTTGCTGTTGGCGCCCCGAAGCGGGATCTGTTTCAGATCATTCAAGCTCTTTACCTCATCTTCTGCATACTGCACGGTCAGCAGATACGGATTGCCGCTCTTCGGATCAATCCAGTAGTTGGGAGCGATCATGCCGTTCGATGTAAGCGCGGTGATTACATTGTCGACCACTTCCTTCTGGGTGAGGCCGACCAGGCTGGCCTTTTCGCGATCGACGTCGAGCCGCAAGGCTGGATAGTCAATATCCTGCGGGATCAGAACGTCGCCGACTCCATCGAGTTTGCGGATGTCGTTCGCCAACTGCTGAGCGCTGGCATAGGTCTGTTTAAGATGGTTGCCGCTTACCTGGACGTCAATCGGCGCGGGCAGTCCCATGTTCAGCACGGAGTCCACGAGACCGCCGGTCTGAAAATAGGCGCTTAACTGTGGCAGTTGCAGGTTCAACTTTCGGCGAATGCGTTCCATATACTCGTAGCTGCCCACTTTGTGGTCCTGCTGCAAACTCACTTGTACGAAAGCCGTGTGCGGTGCGGAGTTGCTGGTGTAAATCGCCGAGAAATCGGGAGTGAGTCCGATGTTGGAGACAATCATGCCGAGTTCATTCGGTGGAACCACGCTCTTGACGATGTCTTCCACCTGCCTCACATACTGTTCCGTATTTTCGATCCGTGTGCCCGACGGCGCTTTCACGTTGATGACAAATTGCCCCGGGTCCGTGCGCGGAAAGAAGGCGACCCCCAGCAGCGGGTAGAATGCGAAGCATAAAAGCGAGGCACCGACCAAGCCAACTGTGGTGACTGCAGGACGCAGCAGGCTTCGGCCCAAGGTATCGTCATAGTGTCGCAGCATTTTTTCGAAGTAGCGGTTGAAATTGGAGACAACGCGTCCAAACCAGCCAGTTGGCTCCCCGTGTTCGTGGGTGAGATGTCCAGATCCGAGAAGCTTGGCGCAGAATAGCGGAACCACCGTCATCGCTACTAAGTAGGACGCCAACAGCGAAAGGATTACAGACATAGCCAACGCCGTAAACAAGAACCGGCTTACACCATAGAGGAAGATGACTGGAAAAAAGACGATTGCCGTGGTAAGAGTCGCGGCCAGGACCGCGAGCGAAACTTCACTCCCACCCTTTTCGGCAGCAACCTCAGCCGGTTCACCCATCTCGAGATGCCGGAAAATGTTTTCGAGCACCACAACCGAGTTATCGATCAAGCGCGAGAAGGCTAATGCCAGTCCACCTAATACCATCGTGTTGACGGTGCCGCCACCGGCGGCAATCGCGAGAAATGCCGCTAGGGCGGAAAGCGGTATGGACAGGAACACTGCCGCCGTCGCGCGGAAGCTGCCCAGGAACAACAGAATCATGAGTCCGGTCAATACCAGTCCGATCGCGCCCTCGTGCAGTAGGTTTTCAATCGCCATCTTGACGAAAATCGATTGATCGAACACCACGCGGGTGATGAGCTGTTTCGGAATGTCGACTAGGCTCGCCGTTGCTTTTCGGATTCCGTCGACCACCGCGATGGTGTTGGTGTCCCCGCCCTGCTTCAGGATCGGGAGATAGACAGAACGCTGCCCATCGACGCGAACAATGTTGGTCTGAATCTGGTGCGAATCAACCGCTTTGCCAATGTCGCTTACTAACACCGAATTTTGGCCGACGGATTTCAGAGGTATGGAATTGATGGCATCGGTATTTGGAACCTGGCTGTTGCTGTAGAGGTTGTAGTCGTAAGGTCCGATCTTCACGTCGCCGGCCGGGAGAATCAAATTGCTCTCGTTGACGGTGCGGACCACATCCATCAGCGAAAGTTGACGGGCATCCAGCTTTAGAGGATCGACGTACACCATGATCTGGCGATAGCGGCCGCCGAAAGGCTGCGGAACCGATGCGCCCGGGACGCTGGCGATCTGGTTGCGCACGTTGTATTGACCGATGTCATGAAGTTCGGTCTGGTTGAGACCCTGCCCTTTTAGCGTGATCAGGCAAACGGGAAGACTGGAGGCGTCGAACTTTAGCACCACGGGAGGCAGCGTCCCGGGCGGCAGGCGGCGCAAGTCCGCCATCGCGAGATTGGAGATGGAACTAAGGTCGGCGCTGGCGTCGGTGCCCGGTTGAAAGTAGATCTTAATCAAGCTGACGCCGGGCAGCGAGCGCGACTCGATGTGATCAATACCGCTGCCCAGAGTAAAGAAGCGCTCGAAAGGATCGGTGATGTCGTTTTCAATCTGCTCCGGCGGCATGCCCGAATAGAAGGTCGCCACCACGACCACGGGGATATTGATAGGGGGGAACAAATCCACGGGCATTCTTACTAAGGCGACGCCCCCAACAATGGCGACAATTAAACAGGCAACAATAATGAGATAGGGATAGCGAATCGCAAAGCCGGACATCAGTTCTGGCCCTCCCCGAATGCCTCATTTTGAACAACCAGTTTGGCGCGGACGCGCTGCCCGGCTTGTAATGCGTTTACATTGCCGACGACGACCTGGTCGCCGTCCGTGAGTCCAGTGAGTATTTCGATGCGAGCGTCGCTGTCTACTCCCAGAGTAATTGGACGTTCTGCCACGTTTCCCGACTTATCCACGACAAAGACGCTGGCGCTGGAGCCGTCGCGCTTCACTGCCTGAACTGGTATGGTTAGCGCGTTGTCTTTTTGATGAAGGATCAACTTAGTTTCGGCATACATACCCTCGACTAACGTGTCATCGGGGTTTTCCACATCGATCTCGGTATGCATGGTGCGGGTCTCATCGCTGAGCGCATCGGCAAAACGAGCGATTTTTCCCTTGATCGTGCGGCCCAAGGCCGGAACGACCACGTCAATGGCTTGACCAAGGTGGAGATCTGGAACGGCGGACTCGGGCACCGGGACAACCAGACGCAGCCGGGACCACTCCGCCAGTTTTACGACCGGCATGGATTGCGTTTCCGACGAAGTGCCCGCTTGAATCAGTGCGCCAGTATCCGCATAGCGCTTTGTAACTACCCCGCTGAAGGGAGCCGTAATGTGCGAGTACGCTTCGAGCGAGGCATATCGATCTTCAGTCGCCCGGGCCATGGTAAGTTGGCTTTGCGCTTCCGCCAGGGCGGCACGAGCACTGCCGACTTGAGCTTCCGCTTCCTGATCCTTGGCCCGCGAGTCATCGAGTTCCTGTTCGGCAATCAAGCCAGGACGAGCCTCTGACGCCTGCTTCAACCGTGTGTAGGCGGAATGGCAGGCTGCGTAAGTGGATTCCGCTCGTTTGAGGTCTTGCTGCGCCCGGCGGATCGCATTCTCGCTGCGCTGAATGTCGGCATTCGCGCCGGCGACCTGCGCATTCAGTTCGGGAACTTCGAGGATGGCCAGAATCTGTTTCTCTTTGACCTTGTCGCCGACATCGACATAGATGTGCCGGATATAGCCTGCGACCTTAGCGTGAACGTCGACTTCCTGATAGGGCCGGAAAGTGCCTGACAACGTCATGGAACTGCGAATGGGACCGCGCGTGGCCAGCGCCACCGCGACGGTGGGGATAAGCGACGAGTCTTGCCGGCTGGCTTGCGCTTTGTGCCAGGGAAACTCGAAAATGACCCCGCCTACGAGCACTGCAACCGCGATCGCGATGACAATGTAACGTCGCTTCATTCGCATTGACCAAGCTCCAATCCAACTAAAAAGCCCTCGCCCCCAATGGGCAAAAGGAGAAATTCAGGGGGCGAGGGTTCCGCACACGCTACGGCAAGTAGTAGCGGAAAGAAGTCATAAACATGTTGTCGATTCCGTGCGGCGCCACCGATGTGCCCGGCGTCGTCGCCGTGTTGGTGCCCGCCCATGCATTCCGGCTCACGTAGGAATACTGCGGACCGAACTGCAGTCTTCCTTTGGGACCGCTATGCAGTTTTATCCAGAACCCGAACGTGCCTTCGATCACACTTTGAGTCTGGCCGCTGCATCCACCAACTGCACCGAAACCGTAACCGCTGCCCGCGGAGGGCACGGTTTCGGAGTAGCATCCCTTGTCGACAAAGCCCGGCGCACCGTACCCGACTGGCACCGCGACACCGAAGTTGGCCCCGGGCTGGTTGAAGTCATTCTGCCAGTGCCGTCCCACATACTCCTCACCACCATTGAGATAGACATCAATCCTGGGCGTGTGCCACTCCAGTGTGGCCAGACCCTGATAGCTGCGCAGCGGCGCCAGCGTGCCATCGGGGTTCACCGTGGCATCCGGCAAACCCGATGTGCCGTACCGGCCCACACCGTTTCCGTAGAGGGCATGCAGCCCGAAATCCAGTTGCTTGAACAACGTGAAGCGGGCATTCCCTCCCACTCCGCCACCATTTTTCGAGTCGTTATAGGCGTTCACCGTGGAAGCCGCACTGCCGCACGTAACCGGATCGGACCCATATTCCACGCAGGGATAGACGCGGTCCCGGAAGCGGCTCAAAATGCCGAAAACTTCATAGTGGCCGAAACCGGGTTCAAAGGCCGCCTTGACGATGACGTCCGGCATCGCGTTGAAGGAATAGTTGGCGTTCAAGTTGTACAAGCCGCCACCCACGCCGGGACTACCAAAAGCGAAGTTCGAGACATTTCCGCTGGCCGCGAAGATCGTTTGAGGATTCTCCAGCGACGCAGCCAGCCACACCTTGTTGTTGAAGTTCTTGGCGACGCGGATACCATACTGCCGCGCCCAACTGAAACCGACGTGGTATTGGGGATCAATGGTCATGGGCAGCGCTTCGCTTCGGTTGTCGACGCCCTTCTTGGTCTCTGTTACCAGGCTCCACATTTGACCGCCGGTGAAACTCCAGCCATTGTTCAAAGCAGCCTGACCCCAGACCTGCCGCTGGCGCAGGGTATAGCTGTTGCTCTGGTTGTTGTTGGAGGTCACACCCGCCGAAAGAAAGTCAGCTTCGTAATAGCCGCTGAGTTTGATGTCGCTGAGTTTACCCTCAGCCAGCATCGAGATTCGCGACTGGCGCCCGGAGCCATAGAACTCAGACATCGCGTTCGCACCGCTTCCGGGCATGGAAACGCTGTTGAACGGAGTGTTGATATCCGACCCCAACGCGCGATTGCGATACACGGATTCCGCCGCCAGGAATCCGCCGGGAGTAATCGTGACCCCCTTGTAGTGGATGGCGAGCGGACTCTCCAGATCTCCGATTCTTTTCTGCGTTTCCTGCAGGCTCAGCGCCGAATTCGTGGCGTTGCTCTGCATGTCCGCGACGTCTTTCTTGACCGCTTCCAACTGGTCGGGTTGAACGCTCCTGGCGGCGGCTGCTTGCGCGTTCTGCTCCACCTGGCTCACCGAAGCCTGCGTTTGCGTGAGCTGCTGTTGCAGCTGTACCACCTGAGAGTCGCGTTTCTTCAGTTCGTCCTGCAACTGCGTAATCTGCTGTTGTTGGGCTTCGATGGCTTTCTCCATTTGCTCCAGCCGCGATGTAACGCTGGGCGCTTTCGTGCTTGTGGATGCGTGCGATCCCGTCGCGCTCTGACCTAGAGCCCAGCTCGCGGTCAACAGGAACGCCAGACATAGATTGCCTACTTGCCTCATGTGCGAGTTCTCCTTCGTTGATTTAGTTCATCGTCACGCTCCTTCTAACCGGGAATCAGTCTTGGCAAGACTGGCGGACTGCGGCGGCTGCTCCTGGCAGCGATTCATTTTTCCTGCCGCAGTCCGACCGCAACTAACGCTTGGCGATTTCGCAGGGCCCACGCTCTATATGCTTACTGACGATCGACAACTCCAGTTCTTTCTCGTTCGGGACGTTCACGTACATCACACTGCGGGTCAGCCGAAGTTGGATCTTTCGATCCGCGGCAAACACCGAGGGCACGTAGTCATACCAGGATTGATAGCGTCCTACATAAGTGCCGCAGTTCACGTGTACGGCGATGTCATAGGCGAACGTTTCGGGATCGGCTAACGGGGCATCGCTGGGGTTTTGTCCTGCAACAACTTGCTGCGGTTCGTACTTATCGACACGGACGACTGTTCCTTCGAAGTACTGCCTGACCTTCGACTCTTTGGCAGACGCATTGATAACGGCCAACATGGCGGCCAGAACGGCGATCACAATTGAGATCCTTTTCACGGATCCTCCTTATGGGGAGTTATCCCCCGGAATGGGCTTCGAGCTCCACAAGGACTGTCAGCTTATGGAAAAGACTGAAGGAACCTGTTGAGCGAAAAGAAGCTATCGATTGGTTTGATAATTAGCTACAGGAGGGAAATCGAGGGAGGGGGACGATTGTAAAGCGATTCCGTGAATTCGACCGCATGAGCCTGCACTTCGACCGGCGGAGCATGGGGCACCACCACCGAAAGCAGGAGCGTCCCCAAATCGGAGACGGGATTTGTCAGAACAACGGCATCCGCGGCAAGATGCTGTCGCATGGCATGCGACGGATCTGACTGGACGCTGGGATGGTCGAAATCGATACTGTGGAACGTGCGGGTCGCAACGCTGAGGGAAATCGCGAAAATGGCGAGCAATACAACTACACGCCGACCTGAAAACCGGCCTTCTTCGCCATTATGCAACTTACACCCCACCTAACTTTGGAACAGTATAGCAATGCACGGTAGCAAGTTGCAACACTGACTCGGCTAACTTGAGTGTCGGGCATGTTGTCCAGGCGAATCTCCTGCTCGACACCATTGTCTTCGATGACGTCCAATGATCAATACAGTCTGTACATGGACAGAAAATCGTGTCGCGGCCCTGCGAGTGTGACTGTCTGGAAAATGGAACCGCGTCCACACGATAGACAATCGGGTTTTTTCGATTGCACTTACCTCAGGCTTAATCAATTGGGTCAACAACTTAGCTGGCACTTGAATTGGTCGCATACATGCATCTCCAGATGCGGTAGTCCCATGCCCTCGTTCGGTCTGCCATTTTGAGGAATCAATGTTCGATCAGTACCCCCCGACCCGTGCTCTTCGCTGCGCCGCGATTGCGCTGTTTCTCGCGCTATCTCTTGAGGGACTCAGGCAAATTGCCTTTGGCGGTATTTCCGCATCGCCGTCTCATATGGCTGCATCCTCGCTGTATGCTTCCGTGGTTTTCTTGCTGACGTTTGCATCGCTCTGGAAATCGAATTTCCAAGCAACAGCACTCAGCCCCACGGTAGCGGACATTGCGGAGTCTATAGCCTTTGTCACGCTTGCAGAAGAGCGGTGGGAAACCGACATTCACGCAACCGGAATCGATCTCAGGCAACTCGGGCAAGCGGAGGAAAGACTACGAGAGAGCGAAGAAAAGTATCGGTTATTGGTGGCGACCATCCCTGAAGTTGTGTGGAAGACCGATGCAAAGGGCAACGTAATCTTCGTGAGTCCCCAAGTTGAAGCCCTACTCGGATACTCTGCTGACGAGTTTCGCCAACAGGGAGATTCCCTCTGGTTTAATTCGGTCCATCCCGATGACAAAGAAAAAGTCGGGCAGGCATACGAATCACTAATCAATGCGGGACAGCCCTACGACATCGAATGCCGGGCCCAGAAAAG
>Ga0265314_10002776_pt1 | contig 17490 bp, 12 predicted proteins | sample 4126metaG_FD_203106 | JGI IMG/M metagenome (GOLD analysis project Ga0265314, IMG submission 203106) | Rhizosphere microbial communities from Carex aquatilis grown in University of Washington, Seatle, WA, United States - 4-1-26 metaG | ecosystem: Host-associated > Plants > Roots > Rhizosphere >... | reverse complement strand
CGGCGCAGCGGCCAAGGTCTTCGCTTGCGCGGCGACCTGGTCGTAGCAGGTTAGGCGCGCTGTTCCATCCGTCAGCGAGGCGCATTTTCCAATCGCGGCAATCAGGTCATCTTGTGGACCGGCGTGTGCGGCGGCGGATGCAAGAAAAAATACGGCCAAAGCGGCCAGCGAGCGCGAGATCATGGCTGTTTCGATCACTCCCCGTTTCGATGCGTTTGCGGCATTCCACCCGACGGGCGAATGATACGCCATCGCTGCCTTGGACGCGAGAGTGCGAGAGGGCCGACGGCAAGTGCAGATCTCTCAACGTGTGATAGCGTTGTGCTCCATGGAATCGGGCCCCACCGTCAGAACAATCCTTGCGGCAGCTTTGCTGTTATTCGGCTGCTCGCCATCCGACGACACGCCGGGGCCCGTGCTCAATCGCGGCAACGGGCCGGACATCAAAAGCCTCGATCCCGCGTTCATCACCGGCACGTGGGAGGGCGCCGTCGTGGGCGACATGGTGATGGGTCTGACGACCGAGGGGCCGCGCGGCGAGGCCGTGGCCGGCGCCGCGGTACGCTGGGAGGTCTCCCCAAACGGGCTGACGTGGACATTCCATCTGCGCGATCATCGCTGGTCCGACGGCGTGCCGGTCACGGCAGCCGATTTCGTATTCGCATGGCGCAGGGTGATCGACCCCAAGACGGCTGCGCCTTACGCCTATAATCTGTGGATTGTGAAGAACGCCCACGCCATCAGCGCAGGACTGCTTCCGCCGTCGGCGCTGGGCATTCACGCACAGGACGATAAGACACTCCAGATAGAGTTGGAACACCCCGCCGCCTATCTTCCCGAACTGATGGATCACCAGGTGGCGTGGCCCATTCCCCGCCATGCTTATCTGAAATACGGCGAGGCCTGGACGAAGCCGCGAAACTATGTCGGCAACGGTCCATACATCGTGAAGACGTGGATTCCGGGCGATCATATCGCGCTGGTAAAAAATCCGCTGTTCTACGATGCGGCGCATGTGCGCATCGGGACCGCCAACTATTATCAGACGGGCAATTCGGAATCGGGGCTTCGCCAGTTTCGCGCGGGCGAGTTGGATACGCTAGATCCCTTCCCCAACACGCAAATCGATTGGATGCGCGCGCATATCCCGCAGTCCTTACGGGTGGCGCCCTATCTTGGCGTGGCCTATTTCGCGATGAACCAGTCGCGACCGCCTCTTACCGACAGCCGCCTGCGCGAAGTGATCAACCTCGCCTACAACCGCGAAATCGTCACCGGCCGCGTCCACCGTATCGGCGAGACGCCGGCCTACCGCGTCGTGCCGCCGGGTGTGGCGAACTATCCGGGCACCGCCGCGTTGTGGTTCAAGGACCAGCCCAGCGACCAACGCCTCGCCAAGGCACGGGAGCTGATGCGGTCGATGGGATACGGGCCCAGCCGGCGGCTCCGCCTCAGTTATTTGACAACCGTCAATCCCGACAGTGTGCACAATGCGGCGGCGTTCCAGGCGATGATGGCAAAGGTGAATATCGACATCGAGATCGTCACGATGGAAGGCCAAGTGTTCCAACAGATGGTGCAAAGGCGGGCTTTCGACATCGCTTCCCCGACCTGGATCGCCGATTTCAACGACGCGAGCAATTTCCTCGACCTATTGCGCTCCGGAAGCGGCGAAAATTACGGCGGCTACAGCAATCCGCGATATGACGCGTTGCTAGATGCAGCTGAGGCTACCGCCGATCCCATGGCGCGCGGTGTGAAGTTGCAGGAGGCCGAAGCCCTTGCGCTGTCCGATTACGCCTGGGTGCCAGCCTATTTCATGGTCACACGCGATCTGGTGCAGCCAGCTGTCAAAGGCTGGCTTCCAAACCCGCGCGACGTCAACCGCACGCGCTGGCTGTGGATCGACAAGCCGCGGTGACGACTCTTGCCAACCGCCAATCTTAGAGGCAGGTTCCGGCCTGTGCGACCCCGTAGCTCAGCAGGATAGAGCGGCGGTTTCCTAAACCGTAGGCCGGAAGTTCGAGTCTTCCCGGGGTCGCCATGAAATCAAAGACTTACAAAATTGTCATCCGCCCGAATGCTTAGCCCGCGGGTACTTGGATCACGGGCCTTCGCACCCTATGTAGTTGGTCTTCGTGGTCCGGAAGTTAGAGCTGTTTTGGCTCAAAGCCGAGTTGCACTCGGACAAACAGGAACGCACCCGAATGTGCGGTAAATTCACTCAGATGATGTCGTGGGGCACGCTGGTGGCGCTGGCCGACCTCCAGGGTAGCATGCGCGACAGCGGCGTCGAAACCGTCACGCCGATGCGCCTCGCCGCTGTCATTGCGCTGGACGGTGAAGGCCGCCGCATATCCTATCGAATGCGCTGGGGGCTGGTGCCGTCCGGCACGAAAGACCCGACAACGGTCAAGCCCCACATCCATGCGCGCGCGGAAACGCTCGACAGCAAGCCGACCTTTCGCGAGGCGTTCCGCAGCCGGCGCGGACTGATTGTGGTGTCGACATTCAACGAGGGGCGCGAGATCACGCCGTCCAAGACGGAACAGCACGTGCTGACGCCCCAGGATGGCAAGCCCATCGCGATCGCCGTGATATGGGAGCGTTGGAGCGAACGCCAGGGTAGCTCGCTTCTGTCGTTTGCGATGGTGACCGTTCCGCCGAACGACCTCATCGGTACTATTACAGACCGCATGCCCGCGCTGATCGCCGATGCGGATTGGCGCAAATGGTTGGGCGAAGAACCGGCCACGGTGAAAGAACTGAAGACGATGCTGCGCCCCTCGAACCGGCCGCTTGATATGCGTGTGGCGGGAAAGCCCACGTCCAAGCCAAAGAAGCCTTCAGACGAGCCAACTTTGCTGTAAGAAAATCGCAAAAAGCCCTCTAAGGCACCAGCACGGCGGCGCCGGTAAGGCGACCGCTGCGCAGATCTGCGAGCGCTCTGTTTGCATCCGACAGCCCATATCGCACCGTCGTCATGTGGATCTTGAACTTGCCGGCAAATGCCAGAAACTCCTCTGCATCGCGGCGTGTCAGATTGGCGACTGACCGTACGACGCGCTCGCCCCATAAGATTTCGTATGGAAAGGACGGGATGTCGCTCATGTGGATGCCGCCGCAGACCACAGTCCCGCCCGGGCGTACGGCCCGCAGCGCCGCCGGAACCAGTTCGCCCGCCGGCGCGAAGATGATCGCCGCATCGAGGTGGGACGGCGGACGCTTATCGGAATCCTCGGCCCAATCCGCGCCCATGCGAAGGGCGAAGTGCCGCGCTTTCTGATCGCCGGGACGCACGAAGGCAAAGACCTTCTGCCCTCGAAATTTCGCAATCTGGACGACGATGTGGGCCGCAGCGCCGAAGCCATACAAACCAAGCTGCGGCGCATCGCCGGCCGCCTGAAGCGTCCGCCACCCGATCAATCCGGCGCATAACAGCGGTGCCGCCTCTTCATCGGTGTAGTTCTCCGGAATGGGAAAGACGAAACGCCCATCGGCAACCGCCTCGCTCGCGTATCCGCCGTCGATCTGGTAGCCGGTGAAGCGGGCCGATGGGCAAAGATTTTCCTGGCCGCGACGGCAGAATTCGCAGGTGCCACAGGTCCAGCCGAGCCACGGCACGCCCACGCGCTCGCCAATCTTGAAGCGGGTGACGCCATTTCCTAGCTCGACGACACGCCCTACAATCTCGTGACCCGGCACGATAGGCAGCTTTGGCTCCGTCAGCTCGCCATCGACAACGTGAAGGTCGGTCCGGCAGACCCCACAGGTGCAGACCGAGATGCGCACTTGACCTGCTGCGGGATGCAAGGAGACAACCTCCTTCAGCACGAGGGGCTCACCCGGCGTATGCAGCTTCATGGCGCGCATGGCACATTCTCGCGATGGGAGTCTGACACTAGCGTATGAAGGTTTCAGATTGAAGCGTCCGTCATACGCCGTCGCTTGAGAGCTAGGTGATGCCCTTTGTGTTCAGATACGCACCGTATTTCTTGTCCTCCCCATTGATGTGGTGCGCCAGAGTCTCCCTGAGGAATTGCAGCATCTCGAAGGCCAGTACCGTACTGTCTTTGCTATCGATATCGCTGCGGAATTCGAGAACCCGCTTTTTGATATGTTCGTGCATGGATCGGTGCTGGGCCGCGCGCGGGTACTGCACGTCGTCAAGGTATCTTTCCTCATGTGCAAAATGTTCGACCGTGTGCTCGATCAGCGCGTCGGCAAAACGGTCCAGCGTCTCTCTCGTAGAGCCGGCACATATGCTGCCGTAAAGCTCGTTGATCATGTCGACGAGCTTCTTGTACTCTTCATCGAACTGGACCACGCCAACACTGAACTCGTCGTTCCATGTCATGAAGGCCATAGCGACGTCCCCATCCGGGCATTCTGCGCTGCAAAGCATAGCGCAATGAGCGCCGGACGCATCAAGGCAGTTGCGGCGTAACCCGATGCTTCGAGATCGATAAGAAAGGAAATTAATGCAGAACGAATTTAATTCGCAGACGTCGTTCTACATCCGTCAACTGCTCAGACGAATATGGAGACGTCCTAGGTGCGAACTGCTGCCGTCCTGTCTTCCGGCAACGCGAGCTTTGTGGCCGTAACCCCCACCGCCAACAAGGCTTCGGTCCATGCCACCAGCGGTGAAAGCCACACGGGATCGCTCGCGCGCGCACTGAACAGTACGAGACCGGCATCGAACTTCATACCGCCCAAGATGGCGGGAAGTAGCGCATAAAGTGCAAGGAGGATGGCAACCGCCGCGAAATCGCCGTTTCCCCTGCGCGCCATCGCGTTCGCCAGCACGAAGATCGCCATGTCGCGAGTGAGAAATCCCATCGTCGCGCCAAGGACAGCCTGATCCGGGCCCGGCGACACTTGTCCGAGCCAAACCAGCAGGACAAGCCCCGCGATCAGGGCCGCGAAATACGACATCATCCAGCCCTGCAATCCACCAAGTACCGAACCCAAACGCAGTTTCGAGAATGCGCCAGCCAGCCAGCGATACCTCACACGATCCTTCTTTTCCAGGAACACCATCGTGTAAGCGAGCGCGCCAAACGTCGTTCCGGACAGCAGAAGCCGGTGTGCGGCCGTGCCGAGATGCGCAAACGTTGGATTGTTGGAAAGCCAGCCGTCGAAACCTGCCATATAAAGGCCGATGAATACGAGGAACACGAGCCACACCAGCGGGCCGTTGCGCATCTTCAACTCAAGCCGCATCTGGCGATAACAAGCGATCAGCGTCCAGCCGGTGAATATCGCCAGCGACAGAAGAAGAAAGCCACGTGCGTCAAACGCCCGCCCCCACCAGATGATGAAATCGACCGGCGCCTTGTGCGCGAGGATTGAGCCCGCCGGGTCGGCAATACCCCAGATCAGATAGACGGCTACCGCTGCGGCGATGCCCGTTGCTTGATAGAGGAAGACCACGAATTGCGTCTGCGTTTGGCGGCGCCCCGCGGCGACAAGGCTGGCCAAGAGACTGGCGGCCTGAGCAATCACACCGATGCCCACGAAGTACACGAGCTCAATCAGCGCTACGAGCGGGCCGCGATTGCCGAGCAAATCAGCCAGTATCACGGCGAGACAGATGGCGCCGCCAAACCAGGTATAGATTGTGGAACCGAACAACTTTCCCCAGGTCATCGTGCCGGCGTCAAGCGAGGAAAGACGCTGGCCATCCCACGTGCGCTCACGGATCTCCCCGACCACGCTGAGAGCGGCGTTGCGCGTGCCCCAGATCACCACAATCACGTAATAGAGCCAGCGCGCGGTTTCACTCGGACCGTCTGTGGTCCCCTCCATCAGGGCTGCCGCGAAAAATACCAGCGCCAGCACGACAGCCATCACGACCATCCGGCGCGGCGCTAATTCCAGCCACAAGTTGCGTTGGAACTCCGGATTCATTGCGCCTGCCCCACCTGCTTGAAATAGGCGTCTTCCAGTGCCTTGGTAGACTCGCCGAAGCTCGATACCTCGAAGCCCGCCGACACCAGATTGCGGATTAGCTTGGCGCGGGCTGCCGCGTTCTTCGTATGGGTGAACAAGGCATGGTACTCATCGGCCTCGATCACGTCGACGCCGGCGCGTCCGGACAGAAATTCGCGCAAATCGCTGCGCGCGGCGGCAATCTCAAGCATATAGCGCGGGCGCTCCACATCGCGCACCTTGACCGCCTTGCCGCCGACAATAAGCCCATCTTCGATGATGATCATTTCCGAGCAGTAATCTTCGAGCTCGGCCAGGATGTGGGAGGAGACAACCAGCGTCATGCCCGCGTCTTTGAGGGCCAAGAGCAGCACGGAAAGATCGCGCCTCGCCTGCGGGTCCAGGCCTGCGGCAGGCTCATCAAGCAGCAGGACGCGCGGCTCGTGCACGATGGCTTGTGCAATGGCCAGCCGCTGACGAAGCCCGCGCGACAGCTCACCGGCCTTGGATTCCAGGCGATCGAGCAACGCCACCCGGCCTGCCGCCTTTTCGACCACCGCGGCGGCGAGCGCGGGAGCAATCCCCCGAGACCGCGCGGTGTAGGTTAGAGCGCGTCTGACACTCAGAGAGTCATAGAGACCGTAAAAATCCGGCAGATAGCCTAGCCGGGCGTGAATCGCACGCGGGGCCTCTCTGGTGTCGAGCCCGTCAATGGTCACGGACCCCGAATAAGGCGGTTCCAGCGCGGCGAGACAGCGCAGCAGTGTGGTCTTGCCGGCGCCGTTCGGCCCCACCAGGGCGGTGATGGTTTGCGGGCCGACGCGCAGGGAAACCCCCTTCAACGCCCTGGTTGTCGGGTATTCGTAAACGAGATCGCGAACTTCGATCATGGCGCCCAAATCAGATTTCAAACGATATTACAGCGTTTTGTCAAAGAGTGACAATTTTCGTTACTATCGCAGTGCTTCGCTTATCAGCTATAGCGAGCCCAGCAGCAAAGGCTCCCGCGTGCCTGTGGGTGCGCAAAAAAATTCACGAACAGCGAGAGGGTACTATGCGCATTGTGATGATCGGAACGGGTTATGTCGGGCTTGTCTCGGGGGCCTGCCTTTCGGAATTCGGCCACGATGTGGCCTGCGTCGACACCGACGAGGACAAGATCAACGGGCTGAATAACGGCGTGATGCCGATCTACGAGCCTGGTCTGGACGAAGTGGTCGCTGCCAACGTCAAGGCCGGCCGCCTGTCGTTCGAGACCGACTTGAAGTCGGTTGTTCCGGGTGCCGATGCCGTGTTCATCGCGGTGGGCACGCCGACCCGGCGCGGCGACGGCCATGCGGACTTGAGCTACGTCTTCGCTGCGGCGGAGGAAATCGCTGCGAACCTCTCCGGCTACACCGTCATCGTCAACAAATCGACGGTACCTGTCGGCACCAACCGGAAGGTGGAAGAAATCGTCCGCAAGGTGCGTCCCGATGCGGAGTTCGACGTTGCCTCCAATCCCGAGTTCCTGCGCGAAGGTTCGGCGGTCGAGGATTTCCGCCGGCCGGATCGCGTCGTGGTGGGCTGCGACACCGATCGCGCCCGCGAGGTGATGAAGGAAGTCTACCGCCCTCTGTTCCTGAACGAAACGCCGATCCTCTTCACCAGCCGCGAGACCTCGGAGTTGATCAAATACGCGTCCAACGCGTTCCTGGCGGTCAAGATCACGTTCATCAACGAGATGGCCAATTTGTGCGAAAAGGTCGGTGGCGACGTGCAGGACGTGGCACGCGGCATGGGGCTGGACGGGCGCATCGGCAATAAGTTCCTGCATGCGGGTCCTGGCTATGGCGGCGCCTGCTTTCCCAAGGACACGCTGGCGTTGCTGAAGACGGCCGACGAATATGGCGCACCGACGCGCATCGTCGAGGCGGTCGTCGCTGTCAACAGCGCCCGCAAGCAGGACATGGCGGAACGAATCGAACGGGCCTTGGGCGGGGTTGCGGGAAAAACCGTCGCCATCCTGGGGCTGACCTTCAAGCCGAACACCGATGACATGCGCGAAGCGCCGAGCCTTGTCATCGTGCCTTATCTACAGAGCAAAGGGGCCCGCATCCGCGCTTTCGATCCCCAAGGCACGAAAGAAGCCAAGACGCGGCTGAACCTCGATTTGTGCAAGGACGCCTATGATGCGCTCGACGGCGCCGATGGTGTGGCGATTCTCACAGAGTGGAACGAGTTCCGTGCCCTCGATCTGGGGCGTGTGAAATCGCTTCTCAAACGCCCAATTATGGTCGATCTGCGCAACATCTACCGCCCTGGACCGATGAAAGCCGCAGGCTTCGAGTATTCCAGTGTCGGCCGCCCTGATCCGAAATAGTCCGCGACGCAGCCACTTTTGGCCATAATTTGCGCCTCAACTGGACCCAACCGCCCGCCGCGCGTAGGCTCGCCTGTGGGTTAGGGAGGGTGTGCGATGGGATCGATCTGGTTTGTCGTGCCGTTGGTCATAGCCGGCCTGGGGTTTGTGTTCTTCATGGCGGGCATGGGGCACATGGCTCGCGGACGCGTGGGCCGCGGCGGTATCGGGCTTGGCGGAGGCGGCGCGGTCACGATCGCAGGACTTGCTGCGGGCTTGCTCGGCCTCAATATGCAGAGCTATGCGCGGCTGACCTATGAAGCGCCCGTCGCCGAAATCAGCGTCCATGCGGTGAACTCGGCGCAGAAGCTCTACGATGTCTCAATCCGCCGCCTCGATGGCTCAGGCCGCGTGCAGGCCTGCCGGCTTCAGGGCGACGAATGGCTGCTCGCCGGGCGTGTGCAGAAGTGGAAGGCGTGGGCCAACGAACTTGGGCTGAATGCAACCTACACGCTCGACGAAGTCTCAAACATGTACTACTCGGCCGCGGAAGCGAACGGCAAACCGATCACCGCTTGCGACATCAAAGGTCCACCGCCGCCGATCAACCAGTATCTGCCGGACAGTTGGGCAAAATGGCTGATCAGCACCATGCTGGTGCAGGACCGCCATTTCGGCTCGGCGAATTTCATGCCGCTGGCGGACGGCGCAGTCTACAAAGTCGTGATCACCCAGATGGGTTTCAATGCCCAACCGGACAACGACGCTGCCACGCGGGCGAATGACGCAAGGCCGTAGGCAACTCCGTCAATTGGGCGCATGCCGCAACAAATTCGTTCCGGCTGCGCTCAATTACCCGCCTTATACGCATACATGCCGAACATCGTGCCGACAAAACCGCCTGCCGTCTTGGTGCTCAGGATGGTTCCATCGGCATCGCGCGACAGCGCCGTCCATTCGCCCGGTTTCGTGCCGTAATAGAAATCGTACAGGTCGCCGCGCGCGTCGATCTTTAGATAGAGCGGTGCGCCGGCCACAAGTTCGACCGGGGTCGAAGCGACAACATTGCCATTCTCGGGGTCGGCCGCGCCCGCACGCTTGCGCAAACTCACCACCAGCTTGCTGCCTTCACGCGCGAGTCCGACGAAATAGAAGTAATTTGCGTTCTGAAAGGCGACGAGGCCCGCCGCGTCTCCGTCACTCTGCGGCGCGAAATGCACAGACGTCGATGCGGATGCCCAGATGTGCTGCTGGCGCCTGCCGATGAAGGAAGGCTGACCGAGCGCGCCGATCGACTGCGGCCGGGCACGAATGTTCAGCGAGCCCGAAAGCTCGTACCATTTCTCACGTGGCGTGCGTATGAAAATCCAATTTGGGGCGAGCGCAGCGCCGCTGAAGTCTTCGCGCAGCGTGAAGTTTCCGTTGCTCGGAGTTGCGGGCGCAGGTTGTAGCGGCAAATTCGGGCGCGCTTGCGCGTATGGCACCGCCCTACCCGGCTTGAGGATGACCGGCCAGCCATGGACCCATCGCACCGGCAGCATGAACGTCTCGCGTCCGGTGTTGTACGTGTCGTCCGCATAGGGGCGCGTCCCCAGGAACACCGCCCACCATTGACCCTTCTGCGTCCGCACCAGCTGTGCGTGCCCGGTCGAGGTCACAGGGAACGGCCGCGCAGGATCGAGCGTGCGCTGCGTGAGGACCGGGTTGCCCTTGTACGGAACATAGGGTCCCAGCACGCGGCTGCTGCGGAATACGACTTCGGAATGGGTGTAACCCGTTCCGCCCTCGGCGCAGGTCAAATAGTACTTGCCATGATAGCGAAATAGATGCGGGCCTTCGATCCAAATCGGCTTCTTCTTGATGTTGGAGCCGCGGTCGACGATGACCTTGCGCGGCCCGATCAGTTTCTTCGCCGCGTCGTCGAATTCCTGAATCCAGATGGCGCGGTGGCCGTCGTAGAGCGGCTTTCCGGCGGGCGGACCGTTATTGACGATGTATGCTTTGCCGTCGCGGTCGAAAAAGAGCGAAGGATCGATACCGTCGAAACCAAGCCAGATCGGATCGGACCAGGGTCCGGCCGGATTTGTCGCCGTAATGAAGAAATTGCCGCCACAATCCACGCAGGTGTTGATGATGGTGAAGACGCCGTCGTGATATTCGATTGCGGGCGCAAAGACGCCGCGCGAAATTTCCAGCCCGTCGAAATTCAACTGTGTAGGCCGGTCGATGGCGTTTCCGATCTGTGTCCAATGCACCAGGTCGCGGCTGTGGAACACCGGAATGCCGGGAAAATAAGAAAACGTCGAATTGACGAGGTAATAATCCTCGCCGACGCGCACAATGCTGGGGTCTGGATAGAAACCGGGAAGGATCGGGTTCAGATAGTCCTTCGGCGAGGATTTGACCGACCGGTAGACGGGGTCATGCCCGTCATAGTCGAACCAATCGAAACGGGCGATTTCCGGTGCCGGCGCGGCCTGCGCGGCCTGTTGCCCTCCGGGCTCCAAGCCGGGCGTCGCCGATCCTTCGCAGGCGCCCGCCGCCAGCAAAGCGGCGAACGCGCCCAACATGGCGAGCTTCTTCATGGCGAGACTCCGGTCTATTTCAGCCCGCGGTGTTCGAGCATCGGACCGATCTGGGGGTCATGGCCGGCAAAGGCGCGGTACATTTCGCCGTAGTCCAGCGTATGACCGCGCGAGAGGATCATGTCGCGAAAGCGCTGGCCGTTCTCACGGGTTAGCCCGCCGTGCTTCTGAAACCACGCAAAGGCGTCGTCATCCAGCATTTCGGTCCACAGATAGGCATAGTAGCCCGCGGCGTAGCCGTTGCCCCAGATGTGCAGGAAGTAGCTGGAGCGATAACGCGGCGGAACCTCACGAAGCGCCAGATGGGTTGCCTTCAGCGCCTTAGCCTCGAACGCATCCACGTCCACCTTCGGCGCACCCGAAACAATCGTGTGCCACTGCATGTCGAGCTGTGCAGCGGCCAACAATTCCGTCAACATGTAGCCTTGGTTGAACTTCTCGGACTTCTTGATCTTGTCCACCAGCGCCTGCGGCATCGGCTCGCCGGTCTTGTAGTTGATCGCATAGTTCTTGAAGACGGCCGGATCCAGTGCCCAGTGCTCGTTGAACTGTGACGGGAACTCGACGAAATCACGCGCCACATTGGTGCCGGACAGCGTCGGGTATTGCTGGTCGGCGAACATGCCGTGCAAGGCATGACCGAACTCATGGAACATGGTGGTGACGTCGTCGAACGTCAGCAGCGCCGGCTGACCGGGCGCAGGCTTGGTGAAGTTGGCGACATTGTAGATTACCGGCTTGGTGCCGAGCAGCTTGGACTGGCCAACGAAGTTGTCCATCCACGCGCCGCCCGATTTGTTGTCCCGCTTGAAGTAGTCGAAATACATGAGGGCGAGCGATGAACCGTCCTTATCGATCACTTCGAACACGCGCACGTCCGGCTGATAGACCGGGATGTCCTTGCGTTCTTTGAACGTCAGCCCGTAGAGCCGATTGGCGGCATACAACAAGCCCTTCTGGAGCACGTTGTCGAGTTCGAAGTACGGTTTGATCTGGTCCTCGTTGAGGTCGTACTTCGCCTTGCGAACCTGCTCGGCGTAGCGGTTCCAATCCCACGGTTCGAGCTTGAAATGCTTGCCCGCCTTGTTGATCACCGCCTGGATGGTCTTGGCCTCGCCGCGCGCCTTGGCCGTAGCAGCGGGCACCAGCTTACCGAGGAACGCCTGCACCGCAGCCGGTGTCTTGGCCATTTGGTCGTCCAGCGTGTAGGCGGCGAAGTTGGGGAAACCCAATAGCTTGCCTTTTTCAGCGCGAAGCTGGGCAATGGTGGCAATCGTGTCGCGCGTGTCGTTGGCATCGCCCATTTCGGCACGCATGATGGAGTGTTCGAATAGGTCCTTACGCACCGCGCGGTTTTCGAGCGATTGCAGGGTCGGCTGCTGTGTCGTGTTTTGCAGCGGTATCACCCACATGCCCTTGAGGCCGCGGCTCTCGGCCGTCTGCGCTGCTGCTGCGACCTCGCCTTCGCTCATGCCGGCGAGCTTGGATTTGTCGTCCACCACCAAGCCTCCCGCCTTGGCCGCCGCGAGCAGCTTGTTGTCAAACGCAGCCTCAAGAGAGGAATCTTGCTTGTTGATCTCGCGAAGCCTTTCCTTGTCTGCATCCGACAAATTGGCGCCGGCATGCACGAAATCCTGGTAGTCCACTTCAACCAGCTTCTTTGCCTCGGGATCCAGATTCAGCGCGTCCCGCTGGTCGTAAATGGCCTTCACGCGCGCGAAGAGTTTGGGGTTCAGATAAATTGCGTCGTGATGCGCCGCCAGCTTGGGCGCCACGGTCTCCTGTAATTTTTGCAGCGTGTCGTCGGTGTTGGCCTGGGCGACCGCCTGGAACACAAGCTGCACACGGGTCAGCATCTCGCCGGATTTCTCCATCGCCACGATGGTGTTTTCGAAGGTGGCCGGTGCAGGGTTGTTGGCGATCTGTTCGTTCTCAGCCAGGTCGCGCTTCATGCCCTCTTCGTAGGCGGGCTCGAAATCGCTGTCCTTGATGCGGTCGAACTGAGGCGCCTGAAACGGCAACGGGCTGGCCGAGAAGAGCGGGTTGGTCTCGGCGGGTTGCGCAACGGGTGGCGGCGGGGGCGGAACGGGTTTTTCGAAGACGGAACAAGCGGAGAGCGTCAGCACGGCGGCGGCGGTCAATCCCAACGCGCGAATTCGATACATTGCAGGGTTCCCTCAAGGCTGCGGCAACGGCCGAACGGCGCGCCGGACAGGTGTCTTGCCCAGAGCTTACTCGCGCCCGCACATCTCTGTCTTCAAGAAAAGATGATGAGCCACGCCGCTGGCGGGAAATCACTGTGCATACGCCGCGGAGCAGGCCTCATGCGATATAGCGGTGGTCCTTCAGATAAGCGAGAATCGTTGCCGCGTGCGCCGACGGCTCGCCTTTACCAGTGTGCAACACAAGTTCGGCGTGCTCCGGTGGCTCATAGGGGCTGTCGATGCCGGTGAAGTTCTTGATCGTGCCCGCTTTGGCCTTCTGGTAAAGGCCCTTGGGATCGCGCGCCATGCAGACCTCCAGCGGCGCATCCACGAATATCTCCACGAACTCGCCCTCGCCCACCAGTTCGCGCGCCATGCGCCGTTCGGACCGGAACGGCGAGATGAACGACACCAGTACGATCAGCCCCGCATCGACGAACAGCTTGGCAGCTTCGCCGACGCGGCGGATGTTCTCCACCCGGTCGGCATCGGTAAAGCCGAGATCGCGGTTGAGGCCATGACGCACATTGTCGCCGTCAAGGATATAGGTGTGACGGCCATCCGCATGCAGCGCGGCTTCCACCAGATTGGCGACAGTCGATTTGCCGGAACCTGACAAGCCGGTGAACCATAGAACCGCGGGTTTCTGATGCTTCAGCGCAGAGCGCGCGCTCTTGTCGACGTCGATGGCCTGCCAATGCACGTTGGTCGCGCGTCTCAGGCCAAAATCGATCATGCCGGCGCCGACCGTCGCGTTGGTGAAACGATCGATCAGGATGAAGCCGCCCATGTCGCGATTGTCGCGATAGGAATCGAAGGCGAGCGGCTGTGCGAGCGAGAAATTGGCGTAGCCGATCTCGTTCAGGCGCAGCGTCTTGGCCGCGAGCTGGTCGAGCGTATTCACGTCGATCTTGTGCTTGAGTGTGGTGATCTGGGCCGGCACGGTGCTCGTCGAGAGCTTTAGGAGGTATTGGCGGCCGGGAAGCAATTCCTCTTCCGCCATCCATAGAAGATGCGCCGCGAACTGATCGGAAACCTCTGGGCGGGCCGTTGCCGGACACAGAATATCGCCGCGCGAGATATCGACTTCATCGGCCAGCGTCAGCGTCACGGCCTCGCCGGTCGCCGCCTCTTTGAGATCGCCGTCCATCGTGACGATGCGCTTGATGGTGCTTGTGCGTCCCGATTTCGCCACGGCAACTTTATCGCCCGGCTTGACGCGCCCGCCGACGATGGTTCCCGAGAACCCGCGAAAATCCAGATTGGGACGGTTCACCCACTGCACCGGCATGCGGAACGGCTTGTCCGCAACCTGTGCTTCCACATCCACCGTTTCGAGGAAGGACAGCAGCGGCGGCCCGCCGTACCAAGGCGTGTTCGCGCTCTTGGCGATCACATTGTCGCCGAAGCGTGCCGAGATCGGGATCGCGACGCGGCTGAGGAATCCCAAATGCGCGGCGAATTCGGAGAACTCCGCTGCGATGCGGTCGAATGTCTCCTGCGAATACCCGACCAGGTCGATCTTGTTCACGGCCAGCACGATGTGACGGATCCCGAGCAGCGAAACGATATAGGCGTGGCGCCGGGTCTGCGTCAGCACGCCCTTGCGCGCGTCGATCAGGATTACGGCGAGTTCGGAATTCGACGCACCCGTTGCCATGTTGCGGGTGTATTGCTCGTGGCCGGGCGTATCGGCGACGATGAACTTGCGCTTGTTGGTGGCGAAATAGCGATAAGCGACGTCAATCGTAATGCCTTGCTCGCGCTCGGCCTCAAGGCCATCGACCAGGAGCGCAAAATCGATATCGTCGCCGGTGGTGCCGTGCTGTTTCGAGTCCCGCTCGAGCGCCGACAGAGTATCCTCGAACAACAGCTTGGAATCATAAAGCAGCCGGCCGATCAGGGTGGATTTTCCGTCGTCCACGCTGCCGCAGGTCAGAAAGCGCAGCAGCGATTTCTTCTCCTGCGCAGCGAGGAAGGATTTGAGATCGGGCGGGGCCATCAGAAATAGCCCTCACGCTTCTTTTTCTCCATCGACGCCTTCTCGTCGCTGTCGATAAGACGGCCCTGGCGTTCCGAGGTGCGCGCCGTGAACATTTCAGTGACGATGGCCTCCAGCGTGTCGGCGGCGGATTCGATGGCACCCGTGAGCGGATAGCAGCCCAGCGTGCGAAAGCGCACCAGCCTTTCCTCCACCTTTTCGCCATCGCGCAACTTCATCCGATCGTCGTCGACCATGATGAGCGTTCCATCGCGTTCGACCACCGGCCGTTTCTTGGCGAAATAAAGCGGCACGATGGGGATGCTCTCGGCCAAGATGTATTGCCAGATATCCAGCTCGGTCCAGTTGGACAACGGAAAGACGCGGATAGATTCACCCTTGTTGATCCGCGTATTGTAGACGCGCCAAAGTTCCGGGCGCTGATTTTTTGGATCCCAGGCATGTGCGGTCGAGCGGAAGGAGAAGATGCGCTCCTTGGCACGCGATTTTTCTTCGTCGCGGCGCGCGCCGCCGAAGGCCGCATCGAAACCGTATTTGTCGAGCGCCTGTTTCAGCGCTTCAGTCTTCATCACCTGAGTGTGCATCGCCGAACCGGAATCGAACGGATTGATGCCGCGCGCGAGGCCATCTTGATTGACATGCACCAGCAGCTTCAGGCCCAGCCGCTTGGCAGTGGCGTCGCGGAACGAAATCATCTCGCGGAATTTCCACGTCGTATCGACATGCAACAGCGGAAACGGCGGCAAGGATGGATAGAACGCCTTCATCGCCAAGTGCAGCATCACCGACGAGTCCTTGCCGATGGAATAGAGCATCACCGGGTTGGCGAACTCGGCCGCCACCTCGCGCATGATGTGGATGCTCTCAGCCTCCAACCGGCGCAGATGAGAAATTACGGGTTTATTGGTGGACAATCTAGCGGACCCCGGATAGCAAGTGTGAAATAGGCCCACCGGAGCCGGGACGCAAGGGCGTCCGCCAAGCGTTGAATCGCCGCCCCATTCCCGAGCCTAGCGGACTAATTCGGACGGTCACACCTTCGCCGGAATACGCCCGTAAACATCCTCGAAGCGCACAATGTCGTCCTCGCCGAGATAGGAACCGGACTGCACTTCGATTAGGTGCAGCGAGGTGTCGCCGGTGTTTTCGAGGCGGTGCTTTTCGCCCAGTGGAATGAAGGTCGATTCATTCTCCTTCAGCGTGAAGACCTTCTCGCCGACGGTCACCAGCGCCGTGCCCTGCACCACGACCCAATGCTCGGCGCGATGGTGATGCATCTGCAGCGAGAGCCGTCCGCCGGGCTTGACCATGATGTGCTTGGCCTGGAAACGCTCGCCGAGATCGATGGTCTCGTAACTGCCCCAGGGACGATACACGACGGTGTTCTCGACAAGCTCGCTGCGATTGGCGGTTTTGAGCTTGTCGACAATTGCCTTGACGTCCTGTGCTCGCGCTTTGTCCGCCACCAGGACGGCATCCTTGGTGACGACCACCACAAGATCGCGCACGCCAACCAGTGCGGTCAGCCGCTTTTCGCTGCGTACGAAGGAGTTTTTGGTGTCGTGCACGACGACATCGCCGTGAAGAACGTTGCCGCTTTTGTCCTTCTTCTGAATGTCCCACAGGGACGACCAAGACCCCACATCGTTCCAGCCGAAGGTGCCTGGGACCAGGACCGCGCGATTGGTGCGCTCCATGACGGCATAATCGATGGAAATGCTCGGCGCGCGCGCAAAGTTTTCCGCATCGAGACGGATGAAATCGAGATCGCGCTTGGATTTCGCGAGTGCCTCTCGCGCGGCCGGCAGCACGTCTGGGGCATAACGAGCGGTTTCCTCCAGCAGTACGTCGGCGCGAAAAACGAACATGCCGCTGTTCCAGTAATAGCCGCCATCATCGACATAGCGCAGGGCCGTCGCGCCATCGGGCTTCTCGACGAAGCGCCGCACATGGAACGCCCCCGCCACTCCGGGCACTTCGCCGCCGCGCTGGATGTAGCCGTAACCGGTCTCGGGTCCGGTCGGCGCGATGCCAAAGGTGACGACATTGCCGGCCTCGGCAGCGCTAATGGCGACCGCTACCGCATCGCGGAAGACAATCTCGTCCTTCACCACATGATCGGACGGAAGCAGAAGGACGATGCCCTTGGGATTGCTTTCAGCGACGATCAGCGCGGCCACAGCCGCGGCCGGCGCCGTGTTGCGCCCTTGCGGTTCCAACACGATCGCACTCGGCTTGACGCCGATTTCCTGCATTTGTTCGCCGACCAAGAAGCGGTGCTTTTCGTTGCAGATGATCATCGATGGCGCCGCACCTGGCAGATTCGCGCGCAGCACCGTGTCCTGGATCATCGTGCGGTCGCCGTTGAGCGGCAACAACTGCTTGGGCAAAGAGGCCCGCGATAGCGGCCATAGCCGCGTGCCC
>Ga0265314_10002773_pt1 | contig 17503 bp, 15 predicted proteins | sample 4126metaG_FD_203106 | JGI IMG/M metagenome (GOLD analysis project Ga0265314, IMG submission 203106) | Rhizosphere microbial communities from Carex aquatilis grown in University of Washington, Seatle, WA, United States - 4-1-26 metaG | ecosystem: Host-associated > Plants > Roots > Rhizosphere >... | reverse complement strand
GGTGTGCCCGAGACTTGAGAGCGCGAGCGTGCGCTCCATGCGCCCGGCGGAACGGTTCTTGGCCGTGGCGATCGCGAAGGCCAAGCAGTCGCCCTCGGTGCCCTCGCCGAGAGCCCACAGAAAGCGCTCGCGCGCCTCGGCGGTGTTGCCCTTGTTCAGATAGTCCTTGATGAGCGGGCAGATGGGGATCTTCAGTGCCGCGAGTCCGCGCACAACCCCGAACGTCGGCTCCTTTTCCGCGGCCTTGCGCAGCCGCTCGGCCCCGCGGGCGTCGCCCGCAAGGGCGTTGGCTGCGGCAACATCCACGGCCAGGACCTTGTCGTTCTCCACGCCATCCAGCCACGCGCGCGCGAAAACGTCGAGACCGGCCAGGCGCTCGGCATCATCCGCATTCTTCAGTCGGGCCAGGGCTGCGCCATCCCGGCCCTGCGCCACCATGGCCTTCACTGCTTCGGCTATGGGAAGTTCGCGGCGACTGAGGGACAGACCCGAGCAGCGGCGATCGTCGCGGGCAAAAGTCCACGACACATGGACTTGGCCGTCGTCGGAAAGGACGCCATCCGGTGCAACCTCGAATGGGGCAGATGCCTTCACCACGTCCACGGCGGAGGAATCGAACTCGGTCGAGCCCGAGGGGTTGGCAACCCGGACATCGTGTAGCTTTCCCTCGGGGGACAGGACTACTTCTAGAACCACGGCGCGCGAGTTGGCGTTGACGGGATGGTCCTTGGGTAGCTGGGCCGCGGCCATAGCCAAGAAGTTGTCGGCCCACTGGCGGTGCACCTTGGCGTGCAAAGCACGCAGGTAGGGCAGCGCCTGCTCCTCGCCCTGCACAGCCGGCTCGTCGCCCGCGCGGACGACCGCAGGTGCGAGCAGAAATCCGAGAAAGGCCCAAACCACGGTCGCGTGCTTCGACATCGAGATCTCCCGAGGGAAATAGGGATCTCTAGTGTAACGCAACTCGGAGTTGGCTGCTTTCTTATCCGGCGGCGCGCTTCGACGAGCCGCTGGCGTCTTTCTCTTTCTTGGTGCGGAAGTCGAGGATCATCGCCTCGCGCTGCTGCTTGGGCAGCTCGGCGTAGCGCTTGAACTCCATGCTGAACTCGCCCTTGCCTTGCGTGGCCGAGCGCAGATCCGTCGAGTAGCCGAACATGTCGGCCAGTGGTACCTCGGCCAGCGCTTGCACGTAGGTCTCGTGCTTTTCAGTCGACATGATGGCGCCGCGGCGCTGGTTGAGCTGTCCGATGACCGCGCCCTGGAATTCCTCGGGGAACTGCACTTCGACCAGCATCATGGGCTCAAGAATGGTCGGCTTGGCCTTGTTGTAGGCCTCGCGGAAGCCCATCAGCGCGGCGGTGCGGAAGGCGATTTCCGACGAGTCCACCGGGTGCGAGTTGCCGTCGTTGACCGCGCAGCGGACGCCCACGATGGGGAAGCCGATGAGCGGGCCCTTGTGCATGGCCTCCTGGAAGCCCTTGTCGCAGGCCGGGATGAACTCGCGCGGGATGGCGCCGCCCTTGATTTCGTCGAGGAACTCGTAGCCCGTCGGGTGATCCATGGGGAGTGGCTCGATATAGCCGGCCACCTTGCCGTACTGGCCGGAGCCGCCGGTCTGCTTGCGGTGGGTGTAGCTGTACTCGCCGCGCTGGACGATGGTCTCTCGGTACTTGACCTGCGGTCGGCCCGGAATGACCACGCAGTTGTACTCGCGCTTCATGCGCTCGATGTAGATTTCGAGGTGAAGCTCGCCCATGCCGCTGATGATGGTCTGGCCCGATTCCTCGTCGCGATGCACACGGAAGGTCGGGTCTTCCTTGGTGAAGCGGTTGAGCGCCTTGGAGAAGTTCGTGGCCGTGGTCTTGTCCTTGGGCTCGACCGCGAGCGAGATGACCGCCTCGGGCACGTGCATCGAGGTCAGGGTGTAGTTGACCTTGCCGTCGGTGAAGGTATCGCCCGAGGCGCAGTCCACGCCGAACAGGGCCACGATGTCGCCGGCCTCGGCGCTGTCGATGTCCTCCATTTCGTCGGCGTGCATGCGTACGAGACGCGGCACCTTGATCTTCTTCAGGTTGGACGAGCAGTTGACGATGAAGTCGCCCTTGCTGACCTTCCCTTGGTAGATGCGCATGAAGGTCAGCTGACCGTAGCGCCCGTCTTCGAGCTTGAAGGCCAGTCCCACGAAGGGCTTGTTGACGTCGGAGAGCAGGATGACCGGCTCTTCATGGTTGTTCTGATCGAGGGCCTTGTTTTCGACCTCGTGCGGATTGGGCAGGTAGGCGTTGACGCCGTCGAGGAGAAGCTGCACACCCTTGTTCTTGTAGGCCGAGCCGATGAAGACCGGCGTGGCCTTGAAGGCGACCGTGGCCCGGCGGATTGCTGGGACCAAATCTTCGGGCGTGATGGGCTCCTCGGCCAGGAACTTCTCGGCCAGGATGTCGTCGACGTCGGCGATGGCTTCAATCATGCGGGTGTGGGCCGCTTTGGCCGTCTCGACGAGATCGGCCGGGATCTCGGCTTCGCGCAGATCTTCACCGCTGTCGCCCTCGAAGTAGATGGCCTTCATCTTGATCAGATCGACGACGCCCTCGAATCGATCTTCGGCGCCGATTTGGATCTGGAGGGAGATAGGACGCAGGGCCAGCTTTTCCTTGAGCTGGGCGGTCACGCGCTCGGCGTTGGCGCCCGCGCGGTCGAGCTTGTTGATGAAGGCCAGGCGCGGAACCTTGTAGCGGCGCATTTGGCGGTCGACGGTGTACGACTGCGACTGCACGCCAGCGACGCCACAGAGCACCAGCACCGCGCCATCGAGCACGCGCAAGGCGCGCTCGACCTCGATGGTGAAGTCCACGTGCCCGGGTGTGTCGATCAAGTTGATGGCGTGGCCGTTCCATTCCGCGCTGGTGGCGGCGGACTGGATGGTAATGCCCTTCTCGCGCTCCAGATCCATGAAGTCCATGGTCGCCCCGACCCCCGACTTCCCCTTGACCTCTTCGATCTTATGGATTTTCCCCGTGTAGTAGAGGATGCGCTCGGACAGCGTGGTCTTGCCCGAGTCGATGTGAGCGGAAATTCCAATGTTTCTGGTCTTCTCGATGGACGGCATGTACTTCGCAACCTGTTCTTTGTTGGATGGCCTACCTTAGGCCAAGGACTTCGCTAAAGGCGCGGCAGTCTAGACGACAGCGACGCAAAAGCTAGACAAATTTCTTCGTCAGGTACGCTACTTTTCTGCAACCTGCCGTCGATGAATTCGCGCCAAACCGGCATATGTTGGCGCGGATGCGACGGATTCCGTGCGCCCTGGTGCATTAGATCGACCTGTCAGGCAGTGCCGGATCCTTTCCGTCGTTGCATTTTCGCTGGCAGGTCGCTTCTAATGCCCGGCGTGCGAGCGAAAACCGACAAGACCAATCGTCAGGTTCAACTCATTCATTTGGGAAAGCCTTCTGCTGCTGAGCATCCCACGGGCAAGCCGGGAATCGAGGTCCCATTTTCACGACCCTTTCTCAAATGGGCGGGTGGCAAGACCCAACTTCTTCCGGAACTCGTGAAGTACTACCCAACCGTTAGCGTCAACCGCTACTTCGAGCCTTTCCTTGGGAGCGGTGCGGTGTTTTTCCATTTCAAGGCTATGGTCAACCCCAAGTCCGCATTTCTTTGGGACAACAACCTTGAGTTGATCCAGACCTTTCAGGCCGTACGGGACGACGTGGAGGGAGTTATCGAACTTCTGCGAGAACACGAGAGCGCGCACAGCAAAGACCACTTCCTCAAGATCAGAAGGATCAGAGTGAAGAAGGAAACGAAGTCCTCGGCCATTGCCGCTCGACTCATCTATCTCAACAAAACCTGTTTTAATGGGCTCTACCGGGTCAACAGCCGCGGAGAGTTCAATGTTCCCATCGGCAATTACCTCAAGCCCAATATCCTGAACGAAGATGGGCTGCGCAAGGCCTCCACACAGTTGGCGGGCGCGGCCATCGCGGACAAGGACTTTCGAATGGTGCTTTGTGATGCAGAAGCGGGTGACTTTGTGTATTTCGACCCGCCCTACCATCCTCGATCCGAGACCGCCTACTTCACGTCGTACACCCGCGATTCTTTCGGTGAGAAGGACCAACGGGAACTTGCGGAAGTCTACCGGGCACTCGACAAGAAGGGGTGCATGCTTGTGCTTTCCAATAGCGACACAAACCTTGTGCGACAGCTCTACAAGGATTTCAAGGAAGTGAAGGTCAGCGCCCGACGGAACATTAATTCACGCGCCGATCGCCGAGGTCCGATCAAAGAGCGGCTGGTCGTAAATAACAGGTTGCTGGAGGCATGCCGTGGCCGGGGGTGAGTCCGCGGTAGCGTCCGGAGCGGTTCTCAAGAAGATGGTGATGGCCCTGGGGGAACGGCTGGCCCTTCATGCGAAAGAGGAGGTTCCCGTTGGGAGAAGGCTCTGGGGAAGCAAACGGAGGATAGATGTTGTGCTAACGCACGGAGAAACCCGGCAGAGCCTCGGCATAGAATGCAAGGTCCAGTCTTCAAGAGGATCCGCAGAGGAGAAAATTCCTGCGACAATTCTAGACATCGCGGCTTGGCCAATTCCTGGGATCATCGTGTTTAGCGGCGAAGGGTTCTCTCAGGAATTCAGATCCTATCTTCATGCCTCTGGAAAGGCCGTTGAGTTCGAGGATCTCGAAGATTGGCTTCGTATGTTCTTCAGGCTCCCATGAGTAACATCCATCGCGGCGACGGAGGCGAAACCCAGCTCGGCAGCGGGCAGCGGGTGCGCAAGGACGACCTGCGTATCGAGTGCGTGGGCAGCGTGGACGAGCTGTCGTCGTTCCTAGGGCTGGCGCGCGCCGGGTTGGAAGGGCAGGCGCAGGCCACGGGAACGGCGGACATGGTTGCATCCTTGCGGCGGATCCAGCGCGAACTCTACCTGCTGGGGGCGGACGCGGCGAGACGGGACAGCGAGGCGGAATTCGGAATTACCGCCGAGCATGTCGCGACACTGGATCGCGAGGTGGCCGAGAGCGACGCTCGGCTGCCCAAGCTCGGCGCCTTCATTCTGCCAGGAGGTGGCGAGGTGGCCTCCCGCCTGCACGTGGCGCGCGCGGTTTGTCGCCGCGCCGAACGACAAGCCGTGCGTCTGGCCGCAACCGAAAATCTAGGCCCACAGGTCGTTCCCTATCTGAACCGGCTTTCCTTGCTGCTGTTCTCGATGGCCCGCCGGGCGGCACATGTTCTGGGTGCCGGCGACGATCTCGCTTAGTACAGCGCCCAGCAAGCGAAGCGGGCCCGTCACTCGACTCTGTTCGGTTCGTCAACCATTCTTTCCCCATGGGAAAGAGCCGACTTGAGGCATTCAGTGATGGCGTGATCGCCATCATCATCACCATCATGGTCTTGGAATTGAAGGTGCCTCGCGGCCAAACCATCGATGTTCTGCTGCCCCTCATTCCGGTCTTGCTCAGCTATGTCCTGAGCTTCGTCTACCTAGGCATCTATTGGAACAATCACCACCATATGCTCCATGCCACCCACAAGGTAACGGGGGCCATTCTTTGGGCCAACTTGCACCTCCTGTTCTGGCTCTCGCTCGTGCCCTTCATCACTGGCTGGATGGGCTCGAACCATTTCGCACCCGTGCCAGCCGCGCTTTACGGCGCGGTCATGCTCATGGCCGCCATCGCGTACTACATCCTACAACAGGCCATCATCGCCTCGCAGGGGCCTGACTCGTTGCTAGAGAAGGCCATTGGTCGCGATTGGAAAGGCAAAGTGTCGCCCGGGCTTTACGCGGTTGCGATTCCCGTAGCCTTCTTGTCCCCCTGGGTGTCCATCGGGCTCTATGTCGGGGTCGCGCTGATCTGGCTGGTACCGGATCGCCGCATCGAACACGTTCTCGCGGCCAAACCACCGTCGGCATAGAGCAGGGCCGTCAACCTTGGCAGGCATCCACGCCCCTGCTTTCCCAACGGCTACTTCGTGAGCGAAGGCCGCCCATGGCGACACCGCGGTGCTCTAGAAGTAATTGTGTACCGAGACCGCCGCATAGGCATTGTCTGCCATCTTCTGCGAGCCGGACATGTCGGGGATAATGCCATCACTTGTGTCCGTGGTGGCGCTGAACCCGGTCCATTGATCAATGATGTAGACGGGCGACGTGGCTGTGGTGTTGCTCGCCGCCCAAGCGTTCGTGATTTGGCTATTGAGGTTGACCACCGCGCTCGCCCAGTTCGAATTGCTGGACGAGTTCACAGGTGTGACCTTGGAAACGAAGAAGATTACGTTGGGATTCTGGCCGCGAAACTGATTGATGACGACGGCGAAGGCCGACAGGATGGTGGCGTTGCTTTTGCCGTCGCTCGCATCGTCGCTGCCAAGATCCATGATGGCGATGTCGGGTTTCAGGGCAGACCAGCTTTGGAGTTGGCCCAAATTTCCCTGTCCCGATGTGTTGTTGGTTACCAGGCTGGTCACACGGTAGCCTTCGTGGACCGCGGTTGATACCGCCGGTGCCCCGTTGCAGTTCTGGTTGACTTGATTCGTTCCCGTGAATTGAAAATTCGTATCCCCGTGACTCTTGAAATCCTGTGAGAGCAATTGTGGGTAGCAAGAGAGCGCCGACATTCCGTCGCCGAGCAGCATGATCTTCCACGGTCCAACATGGGTTGTTCCTCCGGTGCTGCCGAGCGGGTTTCCGCCCGAGCCGCCAGTCGCTGTAGTTGTGGTTCCTCCGTTCGTAGCAGTTCCCCCAGTTGCAAGTCTGCCACCGGTGAAGAAGCCGCCGAAGGCGGGAGTTCCACCTAGTCCGGTACTTCCGCCGGTCATGCCTGCACCCGCGTCGGCGATTCCTCCGGTCGAGGGTGCGCCACCGGTCTGGGCGCCGCCTGTGCCAGGAGCGCCACCCGTGCCCGTGAGCCCGCCGGCCCCCCCTTCGACGTCAGCACTACCACCAAGGCCCGAGCCACCCGTGCCCGCGTCGGCCAAACCACCGGCTCCCCCGCGCCCCACGACTCCACCCGCGCCCGGGAGAGCGCCGTCGACTCTCTCGTCCGGTCCACCGGCTTCTCTGGCAACGCTTCCGCCCACACCGCCGGTGCCGCGTGGCAGATCGATCTCGCTAAGCACAGCGTCGCCGTCGCGGCCATCGATGCCGATGGGTGCGTCCGGCAAAATGGTGCCGTCGTTGCTGTTGACGTGGTCATACGTCGACAGGTCCGCGGCCGCTTGGGACGATCCATCGCCGTGTTGCGGAGCTTGGGACACGCGCAACTTGGAGGCGTCGAAAGAGCACGCGGCACCTAGGAAGAGTAGTAGGCAGAAACTGCCTGCCTTGACATGGGCGAACTCTGCACGGACCGAATTCACGGTCTCAGCGCCGCGGCTGGATTGTTGCTTTCCAATCCACCCAATCGGCCGTCGATAGCGCACCGTTGTCTCGCTTTCGCCATGTGCATCATCCCCCTTGTGGGAACAGCTATACCTTCGGCAAAAATGGCTGGGGTCTTTAGCCCGCCATTCAGTTCACGCCGCGATACACGTGAGGATCTCGCGCAATCTCGCCCGCGCTGCGGTCATGCGATCCTCGCGCTCGGTCTCGGTGAAGGCGTAGCTTGCGCGCATGTCGGGCGAAAGTTTCCAGCGGCTGTCTTTGCGTTGGATGAGTTTCATGACCTTGGCTGGATCGAGGCGTGGATCGGCGCCGATGGACAGCACCATGCGCACAGGGCCGAGCTCGTAGCCGCGCGCGCCGATTTTGCGCACGAGGGTCTTGTCGATCATGACCTCGCGAAGGAGTTGGGCCTCGTCGGGCAGGCGGCCGTAGCGATCTTCCAGCTCGGCTTCGATGGCGCGGATCTCGTCCTCGTCGCGGGCCTGGGCCAGGCGGCGGTAGAATTCCAGGCGCTGGCCGGTGTCGGGGATGAAGTCGTCGGGCAGGAAGGCCGGCACGTCGACCGAGATTTCCGGATCGTGCTCGGTGCGGATGGGCTGTCCGCGCAACTCAGCGACCGCTTCTTCCAAGATGCGGGCATAGGTATCGAAGCCAACCGCCGCCACCAGACCGGACTGCTTGGCGCCGAGCAATTCGCCAGCGCCGCGGATCTCTAGATCCGCGGTCGCCACTTGAAAGCCCGCGCCTAGCTCGGTGAAGCGCTGGAGCACGGCCAGTCGCTGCTGGGCCTCGGGATTCACCTTGTGATCGGAGGGGACGACCAGGTAGCAGAAAGCGCGCTCGCGCGACCGGCCGATGCGGCCACGCAACTGGTAAAGCTGGGCCAACCCGAAGCGGTCGGCCTGGTTGACGATCATGGTGTTGGCGCGTGGAATGTCGAGACCGGATTCGATGATGGTCGTGCAGCACAGGATGTCGTAGCGGCCGTCGACGAAATCGATCATCACCTTGGCTAGCTTGTCCTCGCTCATCCGGCCGTGTGCCATGGCCACGCGAGCCTTGGGCGCGATGGCGCGTATCTCCCGCGCCCACTTGGCCAGATCCTCGATGCGGTTGTGCACGAAGAAGACCTGACCGCCGCGGCCAAGCTCTTTGGCGATGGCCTCGCCGAGAAGTTCGGGATCGAAATGGCAGACGAAGGTGCGGATGGCCAAGCGATCGGCGGGTGGCGTGGCGATGACCGAGATCTCGCGCAGACCGGCCAGGCCCATCTGCAGGGTGCGCGGAATGGGCGTCGCGGTCAGGGTCAGCACGTCGACCTGCGAGCGCATTTCCTTGAGCCGCTCCTTGTGGGTCACGCCGAAGCGTTGTTCTTCGTCGATGACGATGAGACCGAGGTTTTTGAAGCGCACGTCGCGCGAGAGCAAGCGGTGCGTGCCCACCACCACGTCGACCTTGCCGTCTTCGATTTCGTGCACGATCTTCTTTTGCTCGGCGGGCCGGCGAAAACGCGACAGCGAGGCCACCCGCACGGGAAAATCGCCGAAACGCTCGCTGAAGGTCACGAAGTGTTGCTCGACCAGAACCGTGGTAGGCGCCAGCACCGCCACTTGCCGCCCGCCCAGTACGGCCAACAGGGCCGCGCGCAGGGCGACCTCGGTCTTGCCGTAGCCCACGTCGCCGCAAACCAGGCGATCCATGGGCGTTTCTGCCTGCATGTCGCCCAAGACCTCGCGGATGGCGCGGTCCTGGTCGGGGGTTTCGTCGAAGGCGAAGCTCTCTTCGAATTCGCCGAACATCAAGTCCGGTGGTGGAAAGGCGTGCCCGGGCAGGGCGCGGCGCTGGGCATAGAGCTGCAGCAACTCCTCCGCCATCTTGCGCGTCTCGGCCGACACGCGCCGTCGCTTCTCCACCCAGGTCGCGCCGCCCAGCTTGTCAAGCCGCACGGTTTCGGCCGAACCGCCCACAAAGCGGTGGACGACGCCCAGGCGATAGACGGGCAAGTACAAGGCGCCGCCGCTGTATTCGAGATGCAGAAAATCCTGGGTCACGCCGCGGATCGCGATGCGGGTGAGGCCGCGGTAGCGACCCACGCCGTGCTCGTCGTGCACGATCAAATCGCCGTCGGCCATTCCGGCCAGATCGCCGAACGACGGAGTTTTGCCGGGCGGGGTTGGGTGGTGCGCGCGCGGGCCGAAAATCTCCTCTTCCGCAACCACGATGACCCGGTCGCTGGGAAGTTGAAATCCGCGCGTGAGCGGACCCGACAAAATGGTCAGTGCCGCACCCTTGCCGTCGCTTTCGGCGAGCGTGGAAAGTCCGGTCGCTCCTCGACCGAGTTTGGGCGAAAGCCCGAGGGCCGTGAGCAAGGCCGACAGTCGCTCGGCGTGTCCGCGGCCAGGGGCGACGAGGTGAATGCGATAGCCGTCGGCAAGCCACGCGCGCAGCTTGCGCGCCAAAGGATCGCCGATGTCGCCCTCGCCGCGCGTACTCAAGAGCTCTGCGCGCAGGCCCGCCGTGGGCGCGGCGTCGATTCGGATGCGCTTCGGCAGATCTTCGTCGGAGGTTGCGGCCGGCCGCTCGATCTCGACAGTGTGGAATTCGATGCGCCGACGGTCGAGGAGGGCCGCGCGCGCCTCGTCTTCGTCCAGCAAAAACTCGCTCGGATCGAGGGCCAGTCGGTGATCCTCCAGTCGATGCTTCGCGTGCTCGCGCAGGCGGACCATCTCTCGGTGGGCCTGCTCCAGCGTTGCCCCGGGATCTTCGATGACCAGCTTGGTTCCTTCGGGCAGATATTCGAAGATCGAGCCCATGCGCGCGTGGAAAACCGGCGCCAGAGACTCGATGCCGAAGAACGACTCGCCCGCGTCGATACATTCCAAGATGCTGCGGGTCTTGCTGGACGGGTAGGCTGCGTGATCGGCCGCGGCCAGAATGCGTCCGCGCGGATCCGCGCCCGCGCTGGCCACGGTTTCCTTGACCGCGTGAAAGACCAGGCTTTCGACCGGTCGAAGCGTGCGCTGGGTGGCCGAATCGAAGAGTCGCAGCGACTCCACGTCGTCGCCGAAGAGTTCGATGCGCACGGGATGGCGGTAGAGAGGAGAAAACACGTCGATGACCGAACCGCGTACGGCGAAGGTGCCAGGGTCGTCGACGATCTGCGTGCGGGTGAAACCGGCACGCAGCAGATCGCGCGTCAGGGTGTCGCGGTCGAGCGCCGTTCCCACCTCGACAGAGCCGCACAGTTGCGCGAATGGCCCCGGCGGGATCACGCGCCGAAAAAGCCCGGCCGCCGACGCGATCACGACGGGCGGAGCTATGTGATGGGCCAAGCGGTAGAGGAGAGCGAGCCGCCGCATGGTGTGTCGCCGGTCGGGCTGGACCTCGGCGTAGGGGCTGCTTTCCGGCGCGGGCAATTCAAGAACCGGCGGTGGCGCTAAGGGATCGTCCTCCGCGTGCTTGCCACCGAGGAAGAACTCGCACGCGGCCTTTCGGCTGTCGACCTCATCTTCGTTGGGAACAACATAGAGAACTGGGGCTGGATTTGAGCGTGCGACGTGCGCGACCAGCGCCGCGCCCAGGGGCGGGATCGCGCCGTGGATCTCCAGGCAGTCCGATGCGTGGTTGCCGACGAAGTCCCGCTCGAGAACGGAAAGTAGCTCTTGGATCGAGACGGGAGCTTGCATGGGCGCGCGCAGCTTACCAACGCCGTCGGCGCGCGACACTTCCATATGTGGAAGCCCTACGACTGCACTTTTACGATGCGTCAGAGCGAGTCTTCGTTGACCACCCAACGCATGCGGGCTAAGGTGGCCACCTGACCGAGGAGGAGCCCACATGAAATGCGTCTATCGGCTGATGACGACCTTGTTCGTTTTGGGATTGTTGGCTTCCTGCGATGAGAGCGGGAAGATTCGCGTCGATCGCGTCGAGCCTCCCGAGGGCATCAACGCCGGCGGCGATCACGTGAATATCATCGGCGCCGGTTTTCAACCTGGCAAGACCCAGGCCCGCATCATGTTCGGCAAGCACATCTGCGATCAGGTAGTCATCTCATCGACCAACAAGATCAGCGTGGTGACCCCGAACGGCGACAAGGGCCCGGTCGACATCACGCTCGATTTCGACAATGGAGCTCGCTACAAGATTCCTAACGGATTTCGCTACATGGAGCCCAAGCAAACCGGCGATGTGCGCAAGGCGTTCTTCGGCAAGCCCGAAGAAAAGAAATGATCAGCAGGAAGTAGCCACCAAAAAGCGACCAACGCCGGCTGGGTTTCCCAGACCGGCGTTTTTGCGTGCTTGGGGAGATGTCTACTTGTAGGCCACGCGGAAGAGCTGCTGTCCCATCAGCATAAGGCTGCCGGTGGGGACGACGCGGCTCTCACGCACCCGCAGGAAAGTGCCGTTGGATGAGCCGAGATCCTTGAGGTGGACGCGGCCCTCGCGCACCGAGAGCTGGCAGTGCGCACCCGAGACGTAACCGTCCTCGGGGAATAGGATGTCGCCGCGTTCGCGGCCGAGCCTTGCGCTTTCGTCGAAGAGCGGAAAGGCGGGACCGTCGAGATCGCGGCCCACCACCACCGACAACCGGCCCCAATAGCCAGGGTTGGGCGTGCCGATGATTTCCGTTCCGTCCTCAAGCGGGGTCAGGGGGTTGATGGCGTCGAAGCGCAGAAGTTCCTGCCCGATGCGGAAGCAGTCGCCGGATTCGAGCGGCTCTTCGTCGGTGATGCGCACGAAGATGCCGTTGAGGCTGCGGTGATCCCGTACCTCAAGCGCGCCTTCGCTGAGCAAGAACTCAGCGTGGCGCGGGGACAAGTAAGGATCGGCATCGAAGAGCGCGCCTTGCCCGCGGCCGATGGTGTTTTCGCCTTCTTGCAGGGCAAACACGCCTCCTTCGGTTCCGTCGGGACGGATCAGGGTCAAGTGGCCGCGCGGGCCAACTCGAACGGGCGCCGGAGCAACCGCCTCGGCACGCTGGATGGCGGCCTCTGCGACGGCGCCGGGGGCGGCTTTCATGCGATGTCCACAACCACCGCAGAAGGCAAACGCGGACGCAACCTGCTTGCCGCAGCTCGGGCAAGCAATGGTCTCAACCGCGGGCGGTGAGAAGGGGGAGGCATGCGGTGCCGGCGCCGTTTGCGCGGTTGGCACTGCAACCTGGGGCAATTGGGTCGGTGGAACCACCGCCTGATGCACTTGTGGCGATGGAACGCTGGTCGCGGGCACGGCCGTGTTTGGTCTGGCCACTGGAACTGCAGTTGGCGATGCGAGGGGACTCTGCCTGACCGGAACCTGCATAGGAACCGAGCCGATGCCGATCTGGACCGATGCCCCAGACGCGGAGGGCCCAGCCACCGGCATGCGTGGCGTGGTGGAGGGGGTAGCCGCTGGCGCCGCTGCGGGTGGTGGCGTGATGTTCACATCATGAACCGGGCCGGAGCCGGGGCTCGGCGGCAAGACCGACGTCGGCATGATGGTGGGTCCCGTGGCCCCGAAGGCTTCGGCCGGTGGCGGCACCGCTGTCTTCGCCACGTTGATGGGCAACGGCATGGCCACGGGCGGTGGCGTGGGTGGGTACATGTCTGGAGGCGGAATGGGCTTGGGCGCCGGCGCAGCCCCGGCCTGGAGCTTGGCCCCGCATCCCAGGCAGAACTTGTAGAGATCTTGGTTTTCCTTGCCGCAACGAGAACAGGTGATCACGAGAGACCCTCCGCGCGAATCGTTGGTGTTAGCTTAGTCATGGAGCGCTTCTTTCCTAGGTGATTTCTACGCGGAAGAGCTGCTGCCCGACGAAAACGTAGTCGCCATGGGCGAGCGGAGTCTCGCTGGCGATGCGAACGAAGGTGCCGTTCTTGGAACCTTGATCGACGATGGTGAAGGCGCCATCCGGGCCGATGGTGACCTCGGCGTGCCTGCCCGAGATGAAGGGATCGTCGGGAAAGTTCACGTCATTGCCTTCACGGCCAAGCGTGATGCTGTCGCCACGGGCACGCACGATGAGGCCGATGTCGCCGCCGCGCAGCCGCTGAATCAGGCGCATCTTCGAGGCACGCTTGGGACTGGCGTAGAAATAGGTGCCTTCGGCGTCGGGCTGGGGGCCGAAGTCCGGTGCCAGGGCTTCGATTTGAAGTAGTTGCTCGCCGACCAGGAAGGCCGCACCGGATTCGAGCCGCGCCGGACTGTGGATGCGGATGAACACGCCGTTGGTCGATCCCTCGTCGCTCACGAACAGCTTGCCCTCGCGGTACACGAAGTTGGCGTGGCGAGGGGAGAGCAGGGGATCGTCGGGAAAGAGGATCGCGCCTTCGGTGCGGCCGACGACGTGGTCGGTTCCGCTGAGCTGGTAGGCGAGGCCGTCGCCGGTATCGGCCTTGACCAAGACCAGCTTGGCCATGCCCGACATCTGGACGCCGGAGAAGAACATGGTCTTGCCGGGAGCACCGGCGGGCGCGGGCGCGGGACCATCCATGCGGGTGCCGCACTGGCCACAGAAGCGGTCGGTTTCGGGAACGTGGTTTCCACAACTCGGGCAGGTCTTGGTCGACATGAACTCCTCCGGACGAGAGGCAGGCGGACTCGCGGCTGGAAATGGGGATCTCGCTGGCTCGCCGAGGGGCACCTCGCAGAGAGGGCACCGGCTCGCGTCGAGGCCGGTCAGTGCATCGCAGCGGGGACAAACCAAGCCGACGGGCATACTATTGACGCAATCTTGCCCTTGTCGCCCCATCTGTCAAGCGCGCTGCTTGCATTACCGTGATTCCCGTCGCTGATTTTTTCTTCCGCGCAGTCGCCGGGAGCTGGCCAGGACATCACTTGTAGCGCTGACGGAGAAAGTCACGGACCTCTCCTCGCACTCGATCGGGCATTTCCAATGAGAGAGCTTCTCGCGAAACGGCGGGAGTCTTCTTGTACGTGTGGAAGAACTTGACACACTCTGGGCAGTAGGTCAGGTGACCATCGAAGCTTTCCCTCTCCTCGGCTGGAAGACTCCCGCTCAGGTAGTCCATGCAGTAGTCCACCAACTGTTTGCAACTGATCCCGATGACTCTCTCGTAGGGCTTCACGACTTCGCGTCCTTCGTTGCTCTTGGAACCACTATACCTAAGCTAGATGCTCTTGGCATACAACATGGTTCACGCTGTCGATGGAATTTGATCTTGTGAACCCCTTTTTCGCTTGGCAATAGTCGGCGAAAGTACGGCGATGTGCGAGAGCCGTTGTTGATGCCGGCTCGCTTCCGGCTTGACAGCAACGGTGGCTTCGCGGCAAGCCTTGCTTGGCGACAGGTACAGCGATCTCGGCACGCGCATGGGCGAACACGGCGAATATCTTGAAAGCGAACCCCATGGCGAGGTCCGCGCGCGCTCGGCCCTCGTTCGCCAGTTGGTGCGAGGCTGCTTGCCAAGGGAGTTAACCGTCAATCTTGCGGGCATCGGCGAACTGGTGCTTCGATCCGCAGTGTCTGAAGTCGACGCCGGCTGGCTTTGGAAACGGCGCCGTTCGTGCGAAGTGGTGTCGATCGAGTGCGCGGGCCGCGAGGCGCTGGTTCTGGTCGAAAGAGGATTCGCGCTGCACACCGTGAATGCGCTGCTTGGTCATGTGCCGCTAAGCGCGGTCGGCTCGCTCTCTCGCATCGAACGCGGATTGTTCCACGGCCTGCTTGCGGCCCTGTCCGCGCGCCTCCAGTTGCTTTCCACGGTCGGCGTGTGCGCGGACGATCGCCAGGCGCCGGATCCCGATTCGATCGTGATCGAGTCTTCCATCGAATTGCGCGGAGCCGCCGGTCGTGCCTGGTTGTGCGCCTCGGCGGAATTCCTGGCCCAGATCCTGTCTACGCAGGCATCAACATCGACGAAGTCGTCGGCGATGGTTTGCTTGGAACTTGCGCGCACCTGCGTGCCGGTTTCGCAACTAGCCCAGGCGACGGAAGGCGATGTGGTCGTCTTCGACGAGGTCGCAGCGCTGCCAGCAGCGGCTCCGTGGCCCGTCCGCCTTCGCTGCGGCGGCGGCGCTATCCCGGCATCGCTGCGGCCTGACGGCATCCTTGTCGCCGCGCAATCGGATCCACCAAAGTCTTTGCCGCCGTCGACGGGTACCGACGCGGAGGTTGCGGCGGAGCTGGGGCAGTTTCAGCGGTCCTCGTTGGCCGGACTACTGGATGGTGCGCCTCTTGGCACAGGTCGAAGCGATTCGATCCTCTTGCGGCTGGCGGACGTTCCGTGGGCCGAAGGCGAAGTCATCGCGTTCGATGACGTATTCGCGGTGCGGATTACGCGGAAACTGGCTGGCTGAGGCAGAGGCTCTCGAACAGCGCTGCCGTCGCTGCCCAATGCGGGGCCGCGAGCAGAAGTCGGTTCTGCAAGGATTGCCAGACATCTGGGTTGCCCCGCAGTCCGGCCGCGCGCAGGACCACGGACACATGTTCGTAGGCATCGTCCGGCTGGTAGAGCAGGCTGTTGCCGGTTTGCGAGGCAACATCATAGTCCACCATGTAGTCGGTATAGGCGGCGCAATCGGGAACGAGCGGCAGGGTCGCGTAGCGCATAGCGGTCCCGGCCGTTCGCGCCAGGTGGTTATCCTTGTCCGCTAGCAAGAGTACGTCCGCGCCGGCTAGAATCTGGCGCTCGGCCGACGGCCCGGTCTCGGCGTAGATGGCAATCTTGCCCGGCGTTTCGATGGCGATGCGTTTGATCTCCTCCACGAGCGCACGTTCGCCAGTTCCCGGCACCACGCATGCCACATCGGAACGAACCAGGTTCGCCATGGCGTCGATCAGCGCGCGCCCGCCTTCGGCAATGGCAAGTGGCGCCGTGGCGACGAGCAAAGTGCGCCGACCCAAAGCCAGCGATGTCCGTCGTGCGAGAGCTTTCCGGCATTCGGCCTTGCCCGCCGGAGCGTCGGCAGAAAACCTGGCGGCCAGGGCCGGATCGGTCGCCGGATCGCAGGGGGCCTCGTCGCAACCGAAGCGGACCGAAACCACAGGCTGGTCCGAAGCCCGGAAGGAGAACTCGCGCGCGGCCTCGAACCTGCGCGCCGAGGACGGACTGGGAAAAACCACCACGTCCGCGTCGATGGCGCCGAGTCCCGCGAGAGATCCCTTGGCCATGGCCAGATCCGGCGCATTGGGATCCAGAGCGGCGCGCTCGGCGGCTGACAGCGGCGGTCCCCAGGTTCCGGTGGGCAGGACGAAAACGCGCGAAGTGGCCTGGATGGCCGGCAGAACCGCGGCGGCGGCCTCTCCCCAAGCGATGATGGCGTCGGGCTTGCAAATTTCGTCGCGGACCATCGCCGAGGCTGCACTGGCCAGAAAAGCCGCGCCGTGTCCCCGATCGATAGGTTCCACTCCGAGTACATGCAGGGCACACTGGCTGATGGCGGAGCGGCCTTCGAACAGAGAACATTCGCGATCCCCGTCGGCCAGTCGCGCCAGCACGGTTCGCAGGCGGCGCGCCATGCCGGGCAGGCGCGCCGCGCGCTCCTCGCTGGCCAGGGTCAACATGGTGACCTTGTGCTTCGACGCGGAAAGGGCACGACCCAGCGCCGCCGCAGTGATTGCGGTTTCGCTTTCCGCCGCGGGTGCAACCTCGTCACCGACTATGAGGATGTCGGCCATGTTACTTCCTGGTTGGAAACGTGCCGATACGGCCGGTGCGAGCCACGGGGCTTCGGCGCGGCGTTGAAAAGTTGTGCGACAGGCGGAAAGGCCCTATTCAGTCGCGCCGCGCTCGTCGTCTTCACCCGGGAACTCGTTCACGGACGGGTACTTCATGATCTCTTTGCGGGAGATCTTCCACGCCTTCTGCACGATCCACGATAGTGAGCGGTCTTGACGCGTAGCCTCTTCCTGGATTTCCTTCAGCATTTCCTCTGGAAAGTAGAGACTTTGTTTCCTCTTGTCAGAACCGGCCATGAAACACCCCTCTTATGGATGGACTCCCCATGTGTGACTTTTCGGCATTTAGGCAGTTATCGGCTAACCTGTCAAGGCGTGGCAACCTACGAATGGTTTGCACTTGTTGTTGCAAACGGACGCTAGACTAGGCAAATACACAAAGCTATTCTGAAACAAGGGGATACATGGAAGGGACCGGTCTGAAGAAGAAAGAC
>Ga0265314_10002772_pt1 | contig 17507 bp, 15 predicted proteins | sample 4126metaG_FD_203106 | JGI IMG/M metagenome (GOLD analysis project Ga0265314, IMG submission 203106) | Rhizosphere microbial communities from Carex aquatilis grown in University of Washington, Seatle, WA, United States - 4-1-26 metaG | ecosystem: Host-associated > Plants > Roots > Rhizosphere >... | reverse complement strand
CCACCGGCTGCTGGCAGCGGACTTGAGGATAGGGATCAGGGAACAGGGATCAGGGATCAGGAACCAGGGATAAGTGGGCTTTGAGCCGGCAGCCAATAGCCTTCAGCCGAAGGAAGGATTGTGCGCGATGGGGCTGACGGCTTACGGCTTACATCGGGAAGAGGCTGTCGGAGTCGGGGCGGACCTTGAGTAGCCTGCCTCTATCGCGCTTCGCTGCCGGCTCCGGACTGGCGAGCATGGCGGCGATCTCCTTCAACTCCACCCGTGCGTGGGCGATGACCTTTTTCACGGCATCAGGGCGCGCAGGCTGCGGGCGCATCTCCAGGGCGAGCTCCGGCTGGGGCGCGTTGCGGCGGGCCCCACCCTCGAGCGCCTGACGCGCGCCGGGGATGGTGAAACCTTCCTTGTGCAGGAGCTGCTGGATCTCAAGGACAAGCTCAACGTCGCGACGGCGGTAGAGACGCTGGCCGGTGCCGCTCTTGTTGGGCTTGAGCTGGGGGAACTGCGACTCCCAGAAGCGGAGGACGTAGGCCTCGACGCCGCAGATGCGGGCCACGTCGCCAATTTTGAAGTAGAGGCGGTCCGGGATGACCGGCGCCTCCGATGCGTGTTTACGGGAAGCCTGTGATGCCATTGACTGCTCCGAAGGCATTCCCCAGCCCCGATCTCAAGCCTTCTTCTGGCAAGTATAGGACATGAATTGCACTGGATGTGAAGCAAAATGCGGGGGAGTCAGCTGAGTTAGCGGGGGTAGCGGGGTCGGTGGGGTGAGGAGGCCCGAATGCAAACGCGGACCTTTCGGTCCGCGTTCGCATTTTGAATCAGTTGTGGTGGCGGCTTCGGTGTACGGGCTAAAGCCCGTACCTACCAGCCCGTACCTACCTTAGAAGTTGAAGGACATCTGGAGGTCGATGCTGCGGTTGGAGGCGGGCGAGGAGAAGAAGCCTCCTGCGAGCGCGTTGGATTTGCCGAACAGCGGCGACGAGAGCGTGGGCACGGGCGACGCCAGATTCACGGTGTTGAAGATGTTGCGGCCCATGGCGCCGAAGGTGAGCGAATAGCGGCGCGCGGCTGCAGCCTGGTTCATTCCCGGAGGTCCGCCACGGCTGCCGCTGAGGCCGCCGGGGCCGAGGCCCCCACCCATCATTCCGCCGCCGCCGCCGCCCGGAGGCGGGCCACCGCCGCCAGGACCGCCGAACATTCCGCCCATGGGGCTGGGTCCGGTGACCTTGGGTCCGATGCCGAAGGACTTGCTGACGCGCATGTTCATGCTGAACTGCCCGGGACCGGTGGCGAGGTTGTAAGGAATGCGCGCCTGGTTGGCGGAGGGGTTGAGGTCAAAGTTGCCCCAGGCGGTCTTCATGACATCCGTGCTGGCGGCGGTGGCGTATGCCGGACGATCGTTGAACTGGTTGTCGCCGTTGAGGTCCTGGCCGAGCGTGATGTTGAACGGCTGGCCGGAGTTGACCACCAACATGGGGCTGAAGGAGACGCCGTAAGGGCCGCTGAGGTTTCCGCCGAGCAGGAAGCGATTGCGGGTATCGAAGTTGGCGCGGCCGTAGTCGGCGCGTGGGTCAAATTGGTTGGACGCGAAGTACGTTGCACCGGAGGTGTCAGCCTTGGCGTAGTTGAGCATGTAAAAGCCGAAGAGGGTGACGCGCTTGGCGCGCACGTTGTAATTGACCGTGACCTGATTCTGGTTGTAGATGCCCTCAGACTGGAACTGATAGATATTCTCGTTGGCGCCGTTGGGGCGAACGCCGGTTCCGGTGGCGGGATCGTAGGAGCCGGGCAGGTAGGCGTTGATGTTGTCACTCAAGTACTGGTGCACACCGCGCGAATTGACATACGTGACCGAAGCGTTGCCCACCTTGCCGAACTGGTGCTCCACGCCGAGCGCCGCCTGCATGCTGAGAGAGGCGCGGAAGTGCGGATCGATTTGGACGATGGTGGGGGTGACGGTGCTTTCCGCGGCGAGCACGCTGACCGGCGGCGCGTTGGAAGTGAAAGTGGGATTCTTGACGACGTACTGCTGCTGGTTGATGCCGTTGTTGCGAACGGCGTCAAGCACGAAGTTGGATCCGAAGCGATCAAAGAACCAGCCGTAGCCGGCGCGGATGACGGTTTTTCCGGGTTTTGAGCCGTGCATGGGAGCCCAGGCGATGCTGACGCGCGGCGCCCAGTCGTTCTTGTCGGCGATTCGGTTCTGGGTTTCGTAACGCATGCCGTAACTGAGGGTGAAGTTGGGGCGGAGGCGGTAGTCGTCCTGAAAGAAGAAGCCCGCGTCAAAGAGCGCAATGCCGGAAGTAGTCTTGCCCGCGGTGACGTCATATTCAGACGGGGTGCCGGCCTTGTAGGCGTCGATTCCGGAGTAGATGTAGTGTCCGTTGAAGCCGGAGGTGGAGAAGCTGTTGTCGCGCGTGAGGCGGGCGCGGCCGCCGAACTCAATGGCGTGGGGGCCGTGGGCCATTGTGGTGTCGTTCTCGAGCTCGAATCGGTCCTGATTGTCGCGCACTACGCCAATGTTGCTGCCGCCGCCGGTGAACGCGCCCTGCACGGTGATGGTGGGGTCAAGATTCTGCGCCGACTGGTTGTTGCGGTCGCGAACGTACTGGAAACGGGACTCATTGACGGCGTTGGCGCTGAGCACCTGCGTATCGACAAGCTGGAGAGTGTTCTCGTAGTTGATGGAGTTGTAAGCCTGCGACTCGAGCGCGAACTGCGAGACGCCGCTGTTGGTCTGGCTCTGGCGGTCAAGCATGTAGCGGACGGTGAGGGTGTTCTTGTCGCTGAGCTGGAAGTCAAGGCGCGGGCTGAAGTCGAGCCGGGTTTGCGGATTGGCGACCGCCTGGGAGAAGTTGTAGATGTTCTGATTTGAGTCGAGCAGTTCAGCGTTGACGATGGAGTTGGAGGCGTTGTTGCGGTAGAAGACGCTGGAGAACCAGGAAGCCTTTTTACCGAGCGCGCCGCCGGCGCTGCCGTTCATGAAGGTGGTGTAGTAGGACGGCTCTTCCTTGACGAAGGGATTGAGGGAGTTGAAAGCCGAGTCGTTGCCCATGACCATAAGGCTGCCGTGCAGCTTGTCCGTGCCGGGTTTGGTGAGGATTTCAATGCGGCCGTAGCCCAGCTTGTCAAAGTGGGCGGAGAACGGGTTCTGGTTGATGCGTATCTCGCGGATAGACGACTTGGGCGGAAGCTGTCCGCCGGTGAAGCCGTCAATGAAGATTTGCGCGCCGCTGGGACCCGCGGCGGGACCGGCCAGCGCGTTCAACTCATTCTGGAGCTCGTCGGGATCGTCAGAGAGCGCGTCGAGGTCTTTGCCCTTGATGACGATGGCGCTGGTATTGGCGTCCGCAGCGGTACTGACGCCGGCAGCATCTTCAGTGACGGTGACCTGCTGCTGCTCGACCGGCAACTGCATGTTGACGTCCTGAACGATGGTCTTGCCGGAATCGACTTCAACGCCCATGGCGGCGTCAGCGAAGCCCTTGGCGGTGACTACGATCTGATAGGTGCCGGGGGCGACGGCGGAGAAACGGTAGGCGCCGTCGTGGCCGGTGGTGGCGGTGGCGGATTTGCCATTGTCGCCGGTCAAGACAACTTTTGCGCCGGGGATGAGCGCGCCGGTCTGGTCAGCGATGGAACCGCGAATTTCGCCTGTTGCGCCCTGCGCTGCGGCGGGTTGAGCCCATGCAGAAACAAAAACCAAGAATGCAACCAAAGCAAGAATCGTGCGCCTGGCCATTTGAAGTCGTCCTCCTTGAGTAATTCCATGAGAACGCGAATGGGAAGCGGGCGCCGTCACGATGCGTAACGCGTTGTAAAGATTTGTCACTGCGCGGTGACCATTTGTTACATTTCTCGTGTAATCACGGACAGGAAGTGGCGTAGCTTCAAGTAGAGGCGGTGTGTCGTTGGACGAGGTATTGCTGATTGACGATGACACGGAGCTCTGCTCGATGCTGACGGAGTACCTGGGCAAGAACGGATTCCGTGTGAGGGCTGCGCACCGGGGCGATACGGGATTGAAGGCGGCGCAGCAGCGGCCGTGGGCGCTGATCCTGCTGGACGTGATGCTTCCGGGGATGGACGGATTCGAGGTGTTGCGGCGGATTCGCGCGGAATCGAGTGTGAACGTGCTGCTGCTGACCGCGCGCGGCGAAGATGTGGACCGGATTGTGGGCCTCGAGATCGGCGCCGACGATTATCTCCCCAAGCCGTTCAACCCGCGCGAGCTGCTGGCGCGCATGCGGGCGGTGCTGCGGCGCAACGCGACATCAGCCAACCCGCTGGCCGCGACTCTTCACGTGGGCGAGCTGGAACTGAACGCGTCTGCGAGGCGGGCCACACATGCGGGAAGCAGGCTGGACCTGACCGACGTGGAGTTCGGTCTGCTGGAGGCGCTGATGCGCTCGCCGGGCAAGGTGGTGAGCCGCGAAGACCTGTCGAAAGCGGTGCTGGGGCGGGCGTTTGATCCGTTTGACCGCAGCCTGGACATGCACGTAAGCCGGCTGCGCCGCAAACTGAGCCAGGCCGGAATGGAAGAGGACCAGGTGAAGACGGTGCGCGGGGTAGGATACCAGCTTGCCGTCGAGGGCGGCCAGGCAGAGGCGGGAGACTGAGCGAATGCGAAGCCTGTTCTTCAAGATCTTCATTATTTTCTGGATTGCGCAGAGCCTGATCTTTGTGATCTCGACCGCGCTGATTCTCAACCGGCGTTTCCCGGGACCGGCGCCGTTTCTTGGGCCGGCGTATAACGCGCTACGCGGCGAGTCGACGCAGGCGATCGAGGAATATGAATCGCTAGGCTGCGCGGGGATGCTGGAGCGTGCGCGGGAGCGCAAGGCGACGATCGCCCTGGCCGATGCCGGTGGGAGCGTTTTGTGCAAGTCCGTTGAGTTCAACGGGGCGAAGGCGATTGCGCCGGACGCGGAGATCGGCGGTGTTCAGGCAGGCGCCGACTACATCTGGACGGTGCGGGCACAATCGGCGTCAGGCAAAGACTACCTCTACATGCTGAGCGTGGCTCGCATGCGCGGGCACCGCACCTGGTATGGCGACATGTGGCGATTTGCCTTTCCGCAGTTGCCGGTGGCGATTGCGGTGGGCGGAGCGGCGACGTTTTTCCTGGTACTGATATTCACGCAACCCGTGGTGCGGCTGCGGCGAGCGGCGCGAGAGCTGGCGCGCGGGCAACTGGGAACGAGGGTGAAACAGCCGCGGCCGGGCGTGCCGGGGAAGGGCGATGAGTTTGCCGGCCTGGTGCACGACTTCAACCACATGGCGGAGCGGCTGGAGAGCCTGGTGAGCGCGCAGCGGTTACTGCTGCGCGACGTGTCGCATGAGTTGAGATCGCCGCTGGCGCGGCTGAGCGTGGCGCTGGAACTCTCACGAGACGACGCCGACGCCACCATGACGACGCACCTGGACCGCATTGAGCGCGAGACGGAGCGGCTGAACCAGCTTATCGGGCAACTGCTGACGCTGGCGCAGATGGAGACCACGGAGACGCTGGACCGGCCGCAGCACGTGAGCCTGAAGGCGCTGATCGAGCAGATGATTCCAGACGCGGAGTACGAGGCGCAGCAGCGGGAGGCCGCGGTGGAACTGCGCGCGGAGTGCGAGTGCGTAGTGGATGGGCGACGCGAGCTGCTCTACCGGGCGATCGAGAACGTGGTGCGCAACGCGATCCGGTATACCGAGGCGGGCACGCGGGTGGAGATACTGCTTAAAGAGGATCGGCCGCGGAAGATGGCGGTGATTGAAGTGAGCGATCATGGGCCGGGGATTCCGGAGGCGGAACTGGAGGCGATTTTCCGGCCGTTTTACCGGCTGGATACGGCACGCAGCGCGCATACCGGCGGGGTTGGAGTGGGGCTGGCGATTGCCGAGCGCGCGGTGAAGCTGCACAACGGGCAGATTTGGGCGCTGAATCGGGAAGGCGGGGGGACGACGATCCGGATTGCGCTGCCGGTGGCTGGATGAGGCGGGATTTTGTTCGCATTGGATCACAACTCCGGCTGTGGGTCAGGTGTCTATACAAGCGATGAGAACATTGCAGGGATTTGTTTTGCTTTGCCTTGGAGTGGTGGTTGGTTGGGCGGCGCCGATTTGGGCGCAGTCAGCCGACTTTGTGGTGAGCCAGAACGGGCATACGGTGGGGACGGCGAGCTGCGATTTCAAGGCGCGCGCCGGCGGGTTCGAGTCGAGCTCGATGGTGAAGGTCGAGATGCAGGGGCTGGACTACGAACTTTCCGTGACGGAGCGGCTGAACACGGCGCATCACCTGGAGCACGTGGTGTTGAGCGGGGTGCTGAACGGCTCGGCGGTGAGCGTGGTGGGCAAACCGGACGGGGCGAATTTCCTCTTGAACATTTCAGCGAACGGACGAAGCTCGACGGCGCGGCTGGAAGCGCACGCAGGCGCGGTGTTTCTGCCGGACTTTGATCCGGGGGCGCTGCAGAGCCTGATGGATTTGGCGGCGGAGCAGAACGGGCGCGACTTGTGGGCGATCCTGCCGAAGCAGGCAGGCAGCGTGGCGCAGGTGGAGCTGGCGACCTATGCGGACGAGCAGGGGACGCTGGATGGGAAGGCAATTGCGGTGCATCACCTGCGGGCAGCGTTTGGAGGTGGGAGCGCGGACCTGTTTGCCGGGCCGGACAACGAGCTGATGCAGGCGGAGCTGCCGCAGGAGGGGTTTGCGCTGGTGCGGAAGGGTTTTGTGCTGACGCCGCCGAAGAAGCCGATTGCGCCGGCGGAGTAACCGGTTCCGAGTTCACAGTTCGTAGTTCACCTCTGCGCCAAAAGGAACCGTGACAACCATCACAGCCCTGACCACACCGCAGGTGAGATAAAGAGGCTGCAGGGCTGGATCCACACTCGTGGATTCGGCCCTTCGGTTTTCGGAGAAAGGGGTACCCCCACTCCCCCTCCACTATGGATCACAATGCGGTATATTTCGAAACGTAACGATGAAAACAAATAGCATAGATAATGGAGCAAGGTCGAAAAACGTCCCGTATCGTGATAAATCCCACCTCGTGGTATGAATTTGGGCGGCGGAACTACCTTATGCGTTCCTGCATTGCCTGATCAGATCTCTAAAGCGCGCGGCCGGCGGCGACGGCGGAGGACCATGCCCACTGGAAGTTGAAGCCGCCGAGGTGGCCGGTTACGTCGACTGCTTCACCGATGAAGAAGAGGCCGGGGACGTTGCGGGCTTCCATTGTGCGCGCGCTGAGATCGGCGGTATCGATGCCGCCGGCTGTAACTTCAGCTTTCTCGAATCCCTCCGTGCCGACGGGATGAAACTGCCAGTTGCGCAGGCGGTGTTCCGTGGCTTCGAGCGCGGCGTTGGTCCAGCCTTGAGGCTGCGCGACATCGGCGAGGCGGTCGGCGAGGCGCTGGGGCAGGGCGGCACGAAGGGCATTGCGGAAAGCGGAGGCGTCACGGCGGGAGTGCGGCTGGAGCAGGGGGTCGAGCAGGTGGTTGCCTGAGGGCAGGTTGGGCGCGAGATCGACGGTGACGGGCGTACCGGGCTGCCAGTAAGACGAGGCCTGGAGAATCGCGGGGCCGCTGAGGCCGCGATGAGTGAAGAGCATCTTCTCGCGGAAGCGGGGCGCGTGCCTCTTGCCAGATGATGCGGCCCAGGCGGCGACCTCGGTGGAGACGCCAGTGAGCGAGGTCCAATGCGCTTCCTCACCGCCAAGGATGAGGGGGACGAGGGCGGGGCGCGGCTCGATGATACGAAGACCGAACCGGCGGGCGAGATCATAGGCGAAAGGTGTAGCGCCGAGTTTGGGAATGGATAGGCCGCCGGTGGCAACGACCAGCGCTTCGGCCTGGAATTCGCCTTGCGAGCAGGAGATGTGGAAGCCTGCGCTGGAGGCGGGTTCGACCTGGATGCTGCGCGCGTTCGAGATGACTTCCGCCCCGGCGAGCGCGCATTCTGCGAGGAGCATGTCGAGAATGGCGCGGGAGGAGTGGTCGCAAAAAAGCTGGCCCAGGGTTTTCTCGTGCCATGGAATGCGATAACGGTTGACGAGTTCGAGAAAGTGGCTGGGCTGGTAGAGCGCCAGCGCGGACTTGGCGAAGTGGGGATTGGCGGAGAGAAAGCGGTCAGGGCCGCAGTGGATGTTGGTAAAGTTGCAGCGGCCGCCACCGGAGATAAGGATCTTGCGGCCCGGCTGCGCATTGTGCTCAAGCAGCGCCACGCGGCGGCCGCGCTGGCCCGCGATGGCGGCGCACATGAGGCCGGCGGCGCCGGCGCCGAGGACCAGAACATCGAACGAGCGCGGAGTAGGGCTCATGCGGGCCGCGCGCCGGCGAATCGCTCGCGAACCAGCGCCAGGGCTTCTTCCGGCGTGGCGATTGCGCCTTCGAGTTGGGCGTCTTCTGCGGCCTGGAGCATCTGCTTGAACTGCGGACCGGGCGCGTAGCCGGCGGCGATGAGGTCATCGCCGGTGAGGAGCGGACGGGGGCGGAACTCTTCTTCAGCGATGGAATGGTAGCGATCGTTGACGTAGTTGTAAATATCGAGGTTGGCGTGCGCGGCCATGCAGTCCATACGGTGCAGTTCCAGGTGCTCCTCAAAGCAGGGCAGGCGGAAGAATCGCTTGAGCGTGGAGGCTTTCATGCGCGGGGCGTCGGCAAACCGCATGTGGTTCTCGACGAGCGCGAGGATCTGGCGCGTGTCCTCGTTAGAGAAGCGGAGGCGGCGGCAGATTTCCGCGGCCATGGCCACGCCGACTTCGACGTGACCGTCAAAGCGGATGCGGTCGGGCGCGACGCGGAAGGTGGGCGGCTTGCCCACGTCGTGCAGGAGCGCGCCCCAGACCAGCGTGCGCGGGCAGCGGGGGGGAAGCTGAGCGAGCAAGAGCAGCGTGTGGATGAAGACGTCGCCTTCAGGGTGAAACTGCGGCGGCTGCTGGACTCCTTTCATGTTGGAGATTTCAGGCAGGACCTGGACCAGGAGGCCGGTTTCGTCGAGCAGCTCGAAGGCGCGGCGGGCGCGGCCTTCAGTGAGCATTTTGGTGAGCTCGTCGCGGACGCGCTCGCGGCTGACCGACTGAATGCGGGAGGCGAACTGGCGGATGGCAGCGAACGTTGACGGCTCGATGGTATAGCCGAAGCGAGCGGCGAAGCGGACGGCCCGGAGCAGGCGGAGCTGATCCTCCTGGAAGCGGCGGTGGGGCTCGCCGATAGCGCGGATGAGCCGCAAGTCAAGATCTGCGAGGCCGCCGACGTGGTCAAAGACGGCATGGCGAAGGAGTTGCGGGTCGAGCGACGGCTCAGGGGCTAAAGCCCGGGTTGTTTTTTCGGCGCTTTCGGCACGACTGAAGTCGTGCCCCGACACGGGTTGGTTTAACGATGCAGCTTCAAGGGAGCTAGAGATATGCGAGGCCGGTCTGCGGACACTTTGATTCGCGCTTGCGAGAATTCGCGCCGGATCGAGCAGCAGGCCGTTGATGGTGAAGTCGCGGCGCTGGACGTCTTCTTCGGGGCGGGTGGTGTAGCGGACCTCGTCGGGGTGACGGCCATCAGAGTAGATGCCGTCGCAGCGGAAGGTGGCGACCTCGGTAACGGAGTAGCGCGGCGCGGAGTCGGGCGCGTCTTCAAGGGGAGGTGTTTCGTCGAGGGTTTCGTCGGCAACCAGCACGACGCCGAAGTGGGCGCCGACGGCGAAGGTTCGCGGGAAGAGATTGAGGACGATGTCGGGCGTGGCGGAGGTGGCCACGTCATAGTCGAGCGGCGTGCGGCCAAGGAGGAGATCGCGAACGCAGCCTCCGGCGAGGAAAGCCTGGTGGCCCTCAGCGCGCAGGGTCTCGATGATGCGGAGGGCGGCTTCGAATTGGCGGGAGGGGAGCGGCATCCGTTTCCTTTAGCTCTACGACAGCTCGAGTGGACCGGTTCTTAAGAATGTCTCTTCCTTAGGCTATTTTCGGCCTCGCCGGACAACTTCCGGCCAGCGGGCGAGCCCGGTTGACAGGGCGAAAGCACCCAAAAGGAAGACCGGAACGCAAACTCGAAACAGCGGAGCCAAGTCGCTTGATAGTGTTTCGTTATCATGAATCCCCTGCATAAGCATGCCAAGGAAGAAAATCACAGAGAGTGCCATCATTATTCCGCCCGCGATCTTTCGAAACCAAAACACCAGAATTGATACAAGGAAGAAGCCAGGCAAACAGAGGACGATGGCAACAATTTCAGGGAAGGTATCGTGCATTCCGATAGAGAATGTCGCTGCTGCGGAAGCGGCGCAGCCATACAAGCTGAATGCTAGCTCGGCGCCAAACAACAGCCCGCTAATCACTCGCTTGGCGATGTCAGCCATAGCACAAATCGTAAAGCATCCGGCGCGAAGGAGTGCGCGCCGCTACCGTTAAACTTGAGAAATGGCCGGAGGGCTGATTCTCGGGATTGAGAGCTCGTGCGACGAGACCGCGGCAGCGGTGGTGGAGCGCGGGGGGCGGACGTTGTCGTCCGTAGTGGCTTCACAGATCAGCACGCATGCGCGCTATGGGGGGGTTGTGCCGGAACTGGCCAGCCGCGAACACCTGCGCGCCATTGTGCCGGTGGTGCGGGCGGCGCTTGCGGAGGCCGGAGTTGGGCTGGACGATCTGGATGCGATTGCGGTGACGGCGGGGCCGGGACTGGCTGGAGCGTTGCTGGTAGGGATTACGTTTGCCAAGGCGCTGGCGTTTGCGCGGGAGCTGCCGGTGATTGCGGTGAATCACCTGGAGGGGCACATTCATGCGGTGCTGCTGGAGCAGCGGGAGACGCGGGTTGTGGCCGGTTCCACGCAGCTCCATAGCGTGGCCGGCGAAAAGCAACCGCAGATCCTTCGCTTCGCTCAGGATGACAGCGTCTTGGGGGAGGGACCTGCACTGGCGCTGGTGGTTTCAGGCGGGCACACGCATCTCTACATGGCGCAGCCGGGGCGAGGCGGATGGCGGTATAAGTTGCTGGGGCGCACGGTGGACGATGCCGCCGGCGAGGCATACGACAAGGTGGCCAAGCTGCTGGGGCTGGGGTATCCGGGCGGGCCGTGGATCGACGCGCTGGCACGGTTTGGCGACCCGCGAGCGGTACCGTTCAGCTTTGCGCAGATTAAGGCGAAGGTGCATTTGCAGGGGAAGGCTCCACGGACGAAGGCGGCGAATACTTCGCCTATTGCCGACCTCGACCCGCGGTTCATGTTCTCGTTTTCAGGGATCAAGACTGCTGTCCTGCGATATGTGGAGCTGAACGGGCTGCGGCAGGGAGTGAAAGAGCGGATTGCCGCGGTGCTGGCGGGGGCACGGCCGCCCAAGACACGCGAAGAGGCACTGGCGCTGTGTCCGCAGGCTGTTATCTACCTGGCGGCGAGCTTTCAGCATGCGGTGGTGGGCGACCTGATGAAGAAGACGTTTGCCGCGGCGGAGGCGCTGGGAGCCGGACAGATCCTGGTGACGGGCGGCGTGGCTGCGAACCGGGAGCTGCGTGAGCGGTTTGCGGCGGAGGCGGCGCGAAGGGGCGTGCGAGTGGCTTTTCCCACGCCGACGCTTTCCACGGACAATGCAGCGATGATTGCGGCGGCGGCGTGGCCGCGGTTTGTGGCGGGGGAGTTTGCCGAGAGCGCGCTTACGGCGGAGCCGGGGTTGGCGCTGGGGGGCTAACGGAGATACGGCCCATTAAAAGCAGCCCATCGCAAGCCTGACCAGTTCGGAAAGCCTGCAAATCTGAGTGTCGGTCACGCGGCGATGCCCCTCAACGGGACCGATGAGCAATTCTCGCGTGATTGCCGAGATATTCTCCGACCAGGCCACACTGTCCTCCCTAAGCCCCGTCTCTCTCGAATTGAGCAGTAAGTGATAAACGCCGGGTTTATGGATAGATGTGGAGAGCGGCACGGCCAGCACCGTCATTGCGCGAGGATGGGTGTTGCGTTCGTCGACCGACACAATCACGCCGGGCCGGTTCTTGCCTGGGGGATCACTGGGAAAATGCATCCACCAGATTTCGCCCCGCAGCGGATAGGACCTTTCAAGGGCGCTCATTCGGGAACGCCTGAAAACATGCTGGCGCTGGCGCCTTTCGCCCAGTCCGCCTGTTCCTGGAGTTCCTCGCCGGTGGCGTTGTCGTAGTACTCTTTAACCGCGGCGTTAAGTTCGGCCCTTTTCTGTGCGGATATCGCCTCCCGCAGCACGATGTCCAGCGCTTCGGAATCGGAACGAGCCTGGCAGCGGCGACGCACTTCCGTCACGAAGGCCGCCGACTCGCGGGAAAGGGTGAAGCTCCGCTTGATCTTACGGGATGTCGCCTGAGTTTCCATACCATTTATCTTACCATTTGTCCGATGATCATGCCTGGTTCCCAGCCGAGGTTCCGGAGGGGCCGCGGCTCAGGTTGCCGATATCCTCCGCTGATACAATCGGGGAGGCCCGCGAGGGCCGATTCTGCAGCTGAGAGTTGAGCTGTAATCGTATGACTTTACGCCTTTTCAATACCCTCTCAGGCCTGGTGGATGAGGTGGCTCCCGCGGATGGCGTGGAACTGCGGATGTACGCCTGCGGGCCAACGGTTTACGACTACGGACACATTGGTAACTTCCGCACGTTTTTGCAGGTGGATGTGCTGCGGCGCTTCCTGAGGCTGACCGGTACGCCGGTACGCCACGTGATGAACATAACGGACGTGGACGACAAGATTATCCGCAACGCCAGCAAGGCGGAGATTCCGATTGGCGAATACACACCGAAGTACGTGGCGGCGTTCTTTGAAGATCTGGAGGCGCTACGGGTGCAGCGGCCAGAGCAGATTGCGCGCGCAACCGAGCACATTGGCGCGATGGTGCACCTGATTGAGCGGCTGGCTGCGGCGGGGGCAGCGTACAAGACGGAAGACGGGAGCTGGTATTTCCGGCTGAAGGCGTTTCCGGAGTACGGGAAGCTGAGCAAGAAGGACCTGAGCGGGATGGAAGACGGAGCGCGGGTGGACCTGGACGAGTACGAAAAGGACTCGGCGCGCGATTTTGCGCTCTGGAAGGCGGCCAAGCCCGGAGAGACGAGCTGGGAGACGCCGATTGGCCGGGGGCGGCCGGGGTGGCACATCGAGTGCTCGGCCATGGCGATGCAATACCTGGGGGAGAGCTTCGACCTCCACGCCGGGGGCGAGGACCTGATGTTCCCGCACCACGAGAACGAGATTGCGCAGAGCGAGACAGCGACGCACAAGCAGTTTGCGCGCCACTGGATGCATGTGCGGTTCCTGCTGGTGGACGGGCGCAAGATGTCTAAGAGCGAGGGGAACTTCTACACGCTGCGCGACCTGCTGCTGAAGGGCTACAAGGCGTCGGCGATCCGGCTGGCGCTGATCAGCGTGCCTTACCGGCATCAGCATAACTTTACCTTTGAGGGACTGACCGAAGCCACTGCGGCAATCGACCGGTTGCGCACTTTTGTGCGGCGGTTGAGAGAGGGTAACTTCGCGGAGGGTGAGAGCAGCGAGATTCAGGCGCTGGCCGAGAAGGCTGGCGAGGAATACTTTGCGGCACTGGCGAACGACCTGAACACAGCGGAGGCGCGGGCGCCGATATTCGACCTGGTGCGCGCGGCGAATACGGCGATGGACGAGGGGCGGTTCTTCACCGCAGACCGCGATGCGGTGGAAAAGGTGCTGGAGGACTTTGATCGTGTGTTCGATGTGATTGAGGACAACGATACGGAGTTGACGCGCTACGCGATTGCGTGGGCGGAGGAAAACGGAAGGCAGGCTGAGATTGCGCCGGAGCTGCGCGCGGGGATGGCCTTGAGCGACGCGGAGATCGATGCGCTGGTGGCGGAGCGCACACAGGCCAAGAAGGCGCGGAACTTTGCGCGCGCGGATGCGATTCGAGCTGAGCTGGCGGAGAAGGGTGTGGTGATTGAGGATTCAAAGGACGGGGTGCGGTGGAAGAGAAGATGAAGAGCAGTTCTTAGGGATCAGTTTTCAGTTTTCAGCGGTCAAGCCGCAGTTGCGGGAGAGAATGCCGAATTAAGGGGGTCTGAAGCGATGGAAGCGAACGAAGCGAGCGAACTGCAGGAGCACGCCGAGCACGGGGCACACGAGTCAAAGATGCGGCCGGTAGCGTTCACCATGAGCGTGTTGGCGGTGCTGGTGGCGGTAACCACGGTGCTGGGGCATCGCACGCACACCGAGGCGGTGCTGGATCAGGCGAGGGCATCAGTGGAACAGAACCGCGCGTCCGACCAGTGGTCCGATTACCAGGCGCACAAGATTCGCGCGAATGACACGGCCCTGGCTTCAGACCTGCTGGGCGTTCTTGCAATAGCGGACAAGGTAGCGGCGGCGAAGCTGGAAAAGAGCTATGCCGATCATGGTGAGAAATGGGCCAAGGACCTGAAGGATCTGGAGGCAAGTGCGCGCGAAAAAGAAGACAAGGTGCACGAGTTCGAGCGGGAAGTGAACGGAGCGGAGGCCCGCGCAGACCGTTATGACCTTGGTGAGGCGCTTCTGGAGATCGGCCTGGTGATTACGTCCGTTACGCTGCTGACGCGCAGGAGTGTCTACTGGCACTTCGGGATCGTGTTTGCGGTTGCGGGTGTGGCTTCGGCAGTTTCCGCGCTGCTGATTCGATAAGAATCCTGCAGTGGACTGATGGAGTTCAAGGCTAGACTCATGGGCATGAAAACCGTAATTTCCGTTCTCGCTTTGACGTCCGGCGTGATGGCAATGGCACAGACGCCTGCAGACCGGCGCACCTTTACGCATCCACTGGGCTTCAGCTACGCAATTCCGGGCGACTGGGAGGTCGTCGATTCGAACGCCGGCTTGAACGATGCGAAGCAGCAGGCCAAAGAGACGGCCAAGAGCGAGGAAGAAAAGAAGGGCGTGGGGTGCGTTGAGGTCGGCCTGACGGCTCGCCATGAAGGTTCAGTCATTGTCGAGGTGGCGATGCCGTTCGATTGTTACGGGCAGAGCTTTACGGATGCGGAGCTTCCCAGCTTTGGGAAGGGCGTGGCGGAAGGAATCCAGAGCAGCTTCACTGTCAACGAGCCGGTGACCACCAGGTATACGCTGGGGACACATCATCTCTGGATCGAGCGAACGAAGGGAACGCCAAAGAACGATTCCACGCATCAGTACACCGTAGAAATCGCGTGCGGGCTGATGAAGAAGGCCGCGGTGTGCTGGATGACCATGGCGGCCGACGACGGCGCGTTGACGATTTTCGAGCAAGGCGCGGTGACGCTGGAGGACGATGCGCCGGCGGCGCTGGTTCCGGTCACGGCATTCGCCGCCAAGCCGATGTAGGCAGGGCGTCCGATTCCCGCAGATGGCGTGCCGGTGTCTCCGGCCCGATGCGCCGCGGCGGGGTTCCCATGGAAAACCGGGACCTCGGATGGTATCCTTCAAGCCAGTGGGGCATTTGTGCGCAAACACTCTAAAGACTGGACGGGAATGCTGCCGGCAAGGCGGCGCTGGTCTGGAGTGCGCGCGCGCAGCATCTGCCCGCGGCGGCATCTGAGGGTGCTGCCCACCCGCACCCGACCTAGCCTCTTCGGCGGCGACTAGATTCAGGACCGCCGAAGATCCTCGCCTGCATATGCCGGCCCGACGGTCCGGCTCCATTGAACGACCCCGGAAAAGCGGCGGGGTCCGCGGCTTTGCTTCCCTCGAACCGGGGACCGAGCGGCCGCACCACCGATTCGAGGAGGCTCACGATGACAAAGCAGGAATTGCATGCGCGCTACGGACCGAAGCTGGTGACGGAACTGCCGGGGCCGAAAGCCCGCGCGGCGGTTGAGACGGACGGGCGGCTTATCTCACCCAGTTACACGCGGTCGTATCCGCTGGTGGCGGAAAGCGGACGAGGTATCCGCATCCGAGATGTAGACGGGAACGAGTTTCTGGACTTTGCGGCAGGTATTGCCGTGGCTTCTACCGGGCACTGTCACCCCGAGGTTGTGGCGGCAATCCAGAAGCAGGCCGCGGAGCTTATTCACATTTCCGGAACCGATTTCTATAACGAGCCGCTGACGCAGCTTGCAGAGCGGCTGTCAAAAGTGGCGCCGATGGCGGGGCCGCACAAGTTCTTTTATGGCAACTCCGGCGCGGAGGCAATCGAGTGTGCGCTGAAGCTGGCGCGTTATCACACCGGGCGGCAGCATATCATAGCGTTCTTTGGCGCGTTTCACGGGCGCACGATGGGCGCGCTATCGCTGACGGCCTCAAAGCCGCAGCAGAAGCGGCGATTTGCGCCGCTGGTGCCGGGCGTAACGCACGTTCGCTATCCGTATGCGTACCGCGGTTGCACCGGCGGGCCGCAGGAGGAAGAAGCATTCGCGCTGGGCTGCGCGCGCTACATCGAAGAAAAACTGTTCAAGACGATTCTGCCCCCGGAGGAAGTGGCGGCGATCTTCGTTGAACCAATACAGGGCGAGGGCGGGTACGTGGTGGCGCCGGACAATTTTCTGCGCGAGTTGCGCGGGATTTGCGACCGGCACGGAATCCTGCTGGTGGCGGACGAGGTGCAATCGGGCGCGGGGCGCACGGGGAAATGGTGGGCCATCGAACACGCGGGCGTGGAGCCGGATATTGTCTGCATGGCCAAGGGAATCGCCAGCGGGATGCCGCTGGGAGTATGCATGAGCCGAGCGCACATTATGGACTGGGTGCCGGGATCGCACGCGTCGACGTTCGGAGGAAATCCGGTGTCGATTGCGGCGGCACTGGCCACGATCAACGTGCTGGAACGCGAGGGGATTGGCAATGCCGGCCGCGTGGGCGCGAAGATCATAGAGCGGCTGAAGGGATGGAAGCAGACGCATCCCTCGGTTGGCGACATACGCGGACGGGGGCTGATGATTGGCGTTGAACTGGTGAAGGACAAACAGACCCGCGAGCCAAATCCAGCGCTGCGCAACCGCGTGGAGACGCTGGCGTTTGAAAGAGGGTTGATGGTGCTAGGGTGCGGCGAGACGTCGCTGCGGTTGTGTCCGCCGCTGATTGTGAGTGAAGACGAGGCGACGGTCGGGGTTGACATCCTGGAGGACGCGCTGACCGCAGCGGAGAAGGAAATGATGCAAGCTGCGGAGCTGACGACGGTACACGCGTAGACCCACATATGCAATGACATCGACGGGCCAGGGCAGATTGCTTCGGCCCGTTGCTGTTTGGGGCGCGTCTGCGCCGGTGGATTTGCGCGAGGGCGCATCAGGAGGCGAAAATGATTTGCCATGGGTGCAAAGCAGATGACAATCGGGTGGCTTGAGCGGCGGCTGGCCGGGCTGGATCGCGTTGTGCGGCGGCGCGGGAAGGAGCATGCGCCGGAGCATCTGCTGACGGGACTCGCGGGAGAAGATGCGGCGTTCTTTGAGCTGCTGCGCAGAGGGTACAAAGTAGTGGCGCGGCGCTGGTCGGCGGGGAACGTGGCCGGCGATGTGGACCTGATTGCATGGCAGGGCGAGTTGCTGTGCATGGTGGAAGTTAAGACGCGCACTGCTCGCGACATGAAGCCGGCCGAG
>Ga0265314_10002769_pt1 | contig 17513 bp, 13 predicted proteins | sample 4126metaG_FD_203106 | JGI IMG/M metagenome (GOLD analysis project Ga0265314, IMG submission 203106) | Rhizosphere microbial communities from Carex aquatilis grown in University of Washington, Seatle, WA, United States - 4-1-26 metaG | ecosystem: Host-associated > Plants > Roots > Rhizosphere >... | reverse complement strand
CGCGTCGCGCCGGTGCGGCAGCCGCACGCGGCGCGACCTGTCGGTCAGCTCAGCGCAGCGCGTCCGGCCGCTCGATGTCGGCCGACGTGCAGTTCTGCGGCGCGCTGATCGGGTTACAGCGCGCCGGCGTCCCGCCGGGCATGCTCACCACGTAGTTGCTGAAGCGCAGGTCCGGCACCGGATAGTCACTGCTGACGAATTGCGCGCCGCTGCTCAGGGCCGCATCGCGCATGGTGGTGTCGTTGCTGCGCGCTTGGACCGTGTCGGCGTCCGAGCGCGTGCGCACGATGAAGCCGCGCGAGACGAAGTCCTGAATGTTGGCGAAGTCGGCGATCGGGTCGTTGAGCTTGATGAAGCCGGCCTCGGCGGCCGGCGGCTCGGCGCTGACGAACATGACGCGACCGGCCAGCGCCGCGTGTGCGCCCGAGGTGTAGGTGTCGCGTACGCTGCCTTCGTTGTCGAGGCAGAAGAACACCTTGCCGCGCGCCGCGGCGAGGGTCGGCCAACCGTCCGTCTGGACGGCCTCCAGCAGTGTCGCGTGGCTGCCGCGCACGTCGTCCGGCAGCAGCAGCTCCTCGCGCGCGAACACCGAGTGGACCTCGGCGTCGATCTCGTCGAGCGCCGCGGCGTCGATCGGCAGCGGCACGACGAAGGTGAATCCGCCGACGTTGGGGATCACGTCATCTTTGGCTTCCACCTGCACCATCAGCGGCGCATGGCCGGGGTGGGTGTCCGACCACGCCTTCACTTCGGTCAGGCACTCGACGAAGGTTGCGCAGGTGCTGCGGAAATCGATGTCTTGTACGTGAAAGACCTTCAAGCCGGGCGCGCTCATCCCCGGCAAGGTCGCGTTCGGATCGCCGGTGAGCAGCTGCAGGCCGACGGGATGGGCATAGCGGCCGCCGTCGGGATCGGCGAAGATATCGATCTCCACCTGGCGCACGCCTTCATCCTCGAACTGGATCTGCAGCGGGTCATGGCCGTAGTCCAACGTTTCGGCCAGCGGCTCGCTGAAGGCGGCGATCTGATCGAAGATCGGCTGGTCGACGCGCTTGTGGTAGGCGTTGTGCGTGCCGAGCACCTGCATTTGATTCAGCCGCAGCGTCGCGTCGCGCGGATAGGGGTCCGGCCCGCAGCCGTTCAGCGCGCGCGCTACGGCAGCGATGATCTCGTAGACCTCGACCGTGCCGTCGCCATCCTCGTCGGCGGCGCGACAGCCCGGGTTGGCGACCGGATCGAGCGCGGCATTGAGCGAGCTCATCAGCTCTTCGATACGCACCTCGCGGTCGCCATTGCAGTCGCCTGCGCAGGTGAAGTCGGCTCGCGCCGCAGGCGCTGTGGCGACGGTCATCAGCAGAGCCGCCGCGCTCAGTAGCGCGGCGCGCGCCGCCAGGTTCCCCCCAAACCAGTGGTAGCTCATCTCTATTCGCGTAGCGCGCAGCGTCCGATTCACGCAAGCCGAAAGCGCGCCCGCGGCTTGATTCCGCACGTCTCTCGCGTAGCGTATCGCGCGGAGGTGACACCCATGCGCTCTACCCTGGTCGCCGCGCTCGGCGGCATCGCCCTGACGATCGCCAGCTGTTCGATCTCAGACAGTATCAAGAGCTCCTCGGAGTCGAGTGCCTCGTCGTCGGGCAGCTCGTCGAGCAGCTCGGCGTCGCAGCGCGAGTCGTACACCAGCGACGTGCGCGACTATACCGCCGCGTATGCGAAATCGGGCGGCCAGTTCGAGGGCTTCACACGCGGGTTGTCGAGCATTGCCTCGAAGCACGGCGTCAGCAATTGGGAAGATGATCTGGATACGTACACCGGCATCGGCGCCGGATTGAAGAAGGCCAACATTCCCGCGGCGCAGTTCGAGGTGTGGAAGCAAAACCTCGCCGGCAGCGACGCCAGCAAGGCCGCGGCGATGCAAAAGGGCTACAACGACCAGCAACCGCAGTAAGGCGTCGCGCCCGAGGCTGGGGCGGCGGCGATGACCGCAGCAGGTACGCGTCGCGCGATTGCCGCGTTGGTGTTGGCGCTGTTCTCGGCACCAGCACCGGCACCGGCGGCGACGGTCGACTATCTCTACGTCGAGGCGAACGAGGGCGGCTCCGCCGGCGGGCATGTCGCCCTCGGCCTCGGCGACGAGGTCTTCCATCTGCAGCACGAGAACGACGGCTTGCTGCAGATGCATCGCGACACGCGCTTGGTTTTCCGCACGCGCTACGCGTTGTTGGAGAATCGACCGGTGCATGTCGCCCGGCTGCAATTGCCGGACGACGCGGCAACGGCGCTGCGCGACGCATTGATGCGCCGCTGGTTGATCGAGGGCGCCGAGCGCGATCGCGTCGCCGCGCTCGATGCCGACGTCGCGTTGTATGCCTCCCTCGATGCGGCCTCGGGGGATGCCGGGGCGCTGGCCTGGCCGGTGCGCGCCGGCGGCTATTTTCTTTCCGATGCGGTCGGTGCCGAGACGTCGACGAGCGGGCACTCGCGGGCGATTGCCGCAGTGCGCGACGCGCTGCTCGCCGCGCATGGTGCGGACTTACTCGATGCCGACCTCGCGGCGACCGACGCAGCGCTCGCGGCGCTGCCGCTCGGCGCGGTCGCGAGCGGCACCGTGGCGCCGGCGCCGGATTCGTATCCGGCCTTCGCCCCGACCGTTTCCACCCGCCTCAGCGAGTTGCTCGAGCTCCGGACGGCGCTGCAAGTGCTGCGCGCCGCACCGTCGCTGCGCGCCGATGCCCTGGTCGACGCCGCTGTGCCGCCGCTCACCACCACCGAGGTGGCCGTGTTGCACGCCTTCGCACAGCAAAGTCAGACGGCGTTGCTCGCCCTCGTCGCGTCGGCGCGCGCGGATATGGGCTATGCGCTGCTGCTCGGGTTGGCGCGACTGGCGGCGGTCGAGGCGTCGCTGCAGGTCAATCGGCTGTTGGTGCTCGATGCATGGCCGGCCGACGCGCCGACGCCGGCGTTACCCGCGGCCGACGAGCGCCCGGCCTACTTTGCGGCGTTGCGCGAACAGACCGCGCTGTTCAGCGCGCGGCAGCGCGTCAAATGTCTTTCGGCCGATGCCTGTCGCGAGCCGGATTACACGCGGCTCGAATCGGCGCTCAACCGCAGCGCCGAGTTGACGCGCGCCGAAGGGCTGGGGAGCGCACCGCGCTCTGGCGCCGAGCCGCTCGTGCCCGCCCGTCCGGCCGTGCGGCGCGACCTCGGGCTCTGCCGCGTATCGGCCGACTCGGCGGCGACCGCTCTGCAGGCGGCGCGCACGGCGGCGACAGACTATCGTCGCAGCCGCGCGCGGCACGAGAACTATGAGCTGCTGACGCGCAACTGCGTCACCGAGCTGCTGGCGCAATTGGACGACGCGGCGCGGCATGATGCACCGCGTCCGCCATGGGAGGCGATCCCGTTCGTCTCTGCGACGGCGGTGGCCGACGACTACCCGGTCATCGCGCGTGAGACGTGGCCCTCGTTTCGGCAGCGCGCGCAGCAGCCGACGTGGGGATCCTGGCTGACCGAGGCGACGACACTGACGGCACGGGGCTATCGACCGACGGCGCGCGACTCGACGTTTCTCTTCTTCACCGACAGCGCGGTGGCGCCGCGGCCGCTGTTCGGAGCGGCCAACGTCGCGGTCGGGCTGGCGGGCGGGACGCTGGGCCTGGTCACCTGGCCGGTCGATGGCGGGCGGCGCCTGCGCGGCGGCTTGCTGGGCGTGCTCTACAGCGCTCCCGAGTTGGTCTTCGTCAATCTGCGCAAGGGCACGACCGCCTACCTGACGACGGCCGAGCTCGAGGGCGCAGGCGACGACGCCGTCGCCTGCGCCGCCCGCTGAGCATGCCGGCGCCTTACTGCGCGTGCGCCGGCTTCACCTCGATCGAGGTCTTGCGCACCGTGATCCATTTATCGAGCACCTCGTTCAGGGTGCCGTCCTTCTTCCACTGCTTGAGCACGGCGTTCAGCTGCTTGAGCAACTCGGGGTTGTCCTTCGGCACCGCCCACGCCAGCTCTTCCTTGGTGAGCGGCCGATACAGACCCTTGAGATGCTGGTTCTCGTTCATGAAGCCGCCGGTGACGCGCCACACCGCCGGCGCATCCTGAATGAAGAAATCGATCTGCTGGTCCTTCAGCGCCTGAATGCCTTCATCGGTGCTGGCGTAGCCGTGCAGCTTGGCCTTCTTCAAATGCTTACGGGCCCACTGCTCGCCGGTGGTGCGCGAGACGAAGCCGACGCGCGAGGCCGGGCGGTCCATCGCTTTGGGATCGCGCAGGGCGATGAAATCCTGCTCGCGCACGATGACCATCTGGCCGACCTCCAGATAGGGGTCGGTGAAGTTGACCTTTTCTTTGCGCTCTTCGGTGATCGACGTGCCTGACATGATCAAGTCGATCTTCTTCTCCGCCAGCTTGTCGCCGAGGTTCTCCCACTTCGTGCGGATGAGCTCGATGGGTCGCCCGAGCGCGGGGCCGAGGCGTTTGGCGAAATCGACTTCGATGCCCTTCAGGACGCCGTTCTCTTCGAACGCCAGCGGCGGGTAGTTCGGCGCGATGCCGACGCGCAGCGGCTCACCCGACGCCGGCGTCGGCGCCCCGGGCGGCATCGTGGCGGGCACCTCCTCCGCCCGCGCGCTGCTCAGCGTCGCGGCCAGCAGCGCGGCTGCAGCCATGCCGGCCCAACCGAGGCCCGGACGAATCGTCGATCGCATCTGCTGCATCTGTCCTCCGCTCTGCTCCGCTCCACGGACCGCCTGCTTTTGGCAAGGTGCCCGTCGCGCGTCAATGCGCTCTGCGGCCCAGCGCAGACCCCGATGCCCCAACGTCCATCCGGACGCCGATCGTGCTGCGCAGTATCGCCGCGCGCTGCTCTGCCGATGCGGCGCCGCTACTTGCTAGGCGCCGGGTGTGCTTGGCCGGCTTGGCCGGCGAAGGTTTCCAGCAGCTGGTTGATGTTGGTCGTCTTGACGTCGATGCCGCCGCCGGCCAGCGGCAACAAGAGGATGCGCTTGCCGTTCAGCGCCTCGGCCAACTTGAGCTTCACCGCGACCGCGCCGCCGCTCCCGGTCATGGCCTTGTTCAGCTCGCTGATGCCCTTGGCATCGGCTCGCCCTTCGGCGTCGATGGCCGCGGCGATGTTGCCCTGCTGGGCGAAATAAGCGTCGGCTTGAATCTGCGCCTGGCGGAACTGGCCATCCGTCGTGGCGACGATCTTGTTGACCTCGCCTTTGGCTTCTTCCAGCTTGCGCAGCCACTCTTCCTCGGCGGCCTTGGTGGCGGACTTGTTCTGCTCCGCGACCTGTTCGGCGATCTTCTTGTCCTCGATGGCCTGCTGATAGGCCGGGTTGAAGCGGTAGTCCTTGGTCGACACGCGCTCGACGATGACGCCGAACGGGTTCAGCAACTCGTTGAGCGCGACCTTGGCCTGCTCCGCTTTCTCGTCGCGCTCGTCCGACAAGTAGAACTCTTCGGTCTTGAGCTCGCCGAAGATGTCGCGCGTGCGGCTGCGCGCGATCGTGCGCACGACCTTGTCCTGCAGCTCGAAATTGCTCGGCGCGACGTACTGGACGATGTACGGCGCCTTTTGCGGGTCGATGCGCCAGGCGACGATGACGTCGAGGCTGATGTCGTTGCCGTCGATGGTCTTGAACAACAGGTCGTCGCGGTAGCGGCGATCGCCGCGCGATGGGTCGAAGGTCATCTCCAGGTTGTGTAGCTTGGTGTCGAGCACCTTCCAGCCGTTCAGGACAGCGGGAAAGAAGTAGAGCGCGCCGGCCGAGTAGACGTCCGGCAATACGCCGCTCGGCAGCAGCGGATCCCATTTGACGATGCGCACGCCGACCTCGGTCGGGCCGGTGGTGTGCGGCCAGAACACGGCGGCGCCGCCGACGATCAGGACGATGGCGATGAGCAACGAGCGCACGCGGCTCCTAGTTGTGCGGCTCGTCGGCGCGCGGCGTATGCGCGGTGGTGACGTCGAAAAGCTTCAACGTCGCGTCGAGGTTGAGCGGGTTGAGGCCGCTCGGACCGTCGCTCGGCAACACCAGGAGCTGGATGCCCTGCAGGGCCTCCGCCAGTTTGAGGCCGACCATGCGATCCGAGCCGGCGCCCTGCAGCGCGTCGTTGCGCAGTTGCGCGCGCTGCGCTTCGGCCAGCTTGATCAGCAAGTCGCCCTCGGCGTGCTTGGTGCGCACGTAGAGATCGCGCTCGGCTTCCTTGGTGACTTTGTACGCCTGGCCTTCCTGCAGCTTGACGTCGACGGCGGCCTGGCCTTCCTGGATCATCTTGCTGAGCTTGGCGCCCTCGGTCGCGGCGTGGCCCTCCGCCTGGTTCTTGAAGACCAGCTGGTCCTTGAGCTTCTTCTCTTCGATGTTCTTCTGAATCTCGTCGGTGTAGCGGAAGTAGCGCACCAATACCGCGTCGACCTCGATGCCGAACGGCGTCAAATCGCGGTTCAGCAGCGCCCGCGCCGCTTCGGCTTTGGCGTGGCGTATCGGGCTGTTGTAGAACTCCTCGGTCGTCAGCTCGCCGAGGGTTTGCTTCATCACCGGCTCGGCGCGCGGCGAGACGCCGTTGCTCTCGAACATGCGATCGGGCCCGAGGCGGGTGAAGACCAGATACGGGTCCTTCAGGTGGTAGATGACGCTGACGTCGACGTCGACGTAGAAGCCGTCCGAGGTCTGGATGTGCGCCGCTTTGCTGACGTCCGCCTCGCGCGCCGATTCCTCGCGCGTGCCGGTCAAATCGATGACCTGCAGATCCTTCGGGAACAGGTACATGCGCTCCAGGTCGAGCGGCTTGAGGACGAAGTGAAAGCCGGTGTCGTACACCGTCTGTTGCACGCCCGCCTTGCCGAACAGCGCCACGCGCACGACTTTGATGCCGAGCTGATCGGGGCCGATGTAGGTCAGGCAGCCCAGCGTCAGGAGCTTCAGTACGAGATAGGCAAGGAGCAGCGGTAGCACGACGCGTCGGAAGAACGGCGATCGGGCGACGCCGCGTACCGCGGTGACGTCGACGCGCGGGACGAGCGAGCGCTGATCAGCCATGACTAGCGCCGTCATACACGCAGGCACATGCCGGTGGGAAACGCCCGCCGACTGCCGGGCGAAAAATCAGCGCCGGCACGCTCAGCCGGCGCGTGCGAGCGCAGCGCTATTCGCTGAGGTTGGCGTCGAGCGCCAGATTGAGCGCGGCGACCAGCTCATCGATCGATACGCGTCCGTCGCCGTTGCGGTCGAGCGAGGTGCAGGTGTCGACCGCCGCTTGATCGAGCGCGATGGAAACGCCGCGAACCAGGTCGTCGACATTGACCACGCCGTTCCCGTCGCAGTCTCCTTCCACGCTGGGCGTGGCGGTCGGCGTCGGTGCCACAGCGGTCGGCGTGGCGGCGGCAGCCAGTGCGGCAAACGCCGCCTCGGCGTCGACCGCGCCCGCGCCGCTGATCGGGTCGACGCCGGCCGCGCCGATGTCGCGCGCCGTCGACTGCAACAGGCTGAGTAAGGCCGCCGGGCTGAGATCGGGGGCCTTCTGACGCAGCAAGGCGGCAACCGCTGCGGCGTGTGGCGCCGCCGCCGAGGTGCCGAAGAAATTCGGGAACGTGTCGGAATCCGCCGCGCTGTCGGTGCCGAAGAAGCTCGTGTTGCTGCCGTCCGGTGCCGCGAGCTCGGGCTTGAAGCGGAAGTGCGGACCGTCGGCGAAGCTTTGCCCGCTGTCGTCGATGGTCTGCACCAGATCGCCGCCGAGCGAGCTGAACGTCTCCGGGTCGATGCGCGTTGCGCTGCCGATCGCCGTGCCGTTGCTGGCCAGCTCGCGCACGTCGACGGCGCCCACGGCGGCGACGCCCTCTGCGGCCGGATGCCCGTAGATCTGCGGGTCGTGGAAGATGGTCGTGTCGAAGGCGTAGCGGCCGGGGAAATTGCACGTCAGCGGGAAGGTGGTGAGGCGGAACGCCGGGTCGGCGCTGCCGCAGAAATGATCGATGGCGACATACAGCGTTTTCGGCTGCGTGCCGCGGTTGGTGTACGTCGCGATTTCCAGCGGGTCGCCGGCGTTTGCTTCATTGCGCGCGCAGCCCTGCGGGTCGACGCTGGCGGCTACGATGGTGCTCGTAGGGCTGGCGGCGGAATACACCCACAGATCGAGGTCGGTGGCGGCGCCGGGCCCAAGCGTGCCGGAAAAAGGTTCCGCCCACTGCAGGACGAAGCCGATGCCGCATCCGGCCGGTACGCTGACGGCGGCAAAATGCTGTCCGCCGCCGAAATCGTGCAGATCGACGCCGGTCGGCTGGGTTTCTTCTTCTTCGTCGCCATTGGCATCGACGATCGTCTGCGAGACGCCGAACGTCGCCTCGTTGCCGGCAGCGGAAAATACCGGCACGCCCGCAGCGACCGCGCGGCGCTCGGCTTGCGCGATCGGGCCGTCCTGGAACATCGGCTCGGCGAAGAAGATGAGATCGTCGACGATCACCTGGGCGCCGCAGCTGCGCAGTTGATCGACCCCGGCGGCAAACGCCGACTCGTCGTCGCCGCCGGCGTGAAACAGGATATCGGCGCCCGGCGCCAGATCGTGAACCAGCTCGGCCATGCCGGCGCCCTCATCGGCGCCGCCGCTGCCGGAGTCGAGCACCGTGACGCTTGCCGGCAGGTCGCCGGAGCGCTGCGGCGCGGTGCCGGTCAACGTCCGCGCACAGCCGCTGCCGCTGACGGTGCCGTCGAGGGTGTCGTTGAAGCTGTCGGACACGATGCCGACTTTGATGCCGCTGCCGTCGACGTCATAGGTCGCGCGCGCCTGCGCCGCGCCCATGGCGGCGTCGGCGGCGTCGTCGACCGAGCCGGTGCGATGTTGCGACCCGTACAGCGGATGGATCGTGCTCACCGCCGGCAGCGCCGACAACGCTTCGAGCGTCTCCAGACTGCCGTGCGCGATGACGCGCGCGGTGGTCTCGTCGGCGCGCACGATCGACACGCCGGTCGCCGCGATCGCGGCCTCGATCTCGGGCGTCAACTGCCAGAGGCGCAGCTCCATATCGACGCCGTCATCCTCGGCCATGCGCACGCTTGGCAGCGCCGCTTGGATGTCGGCGCGGCTCATGCTCGCGCGGTGCAAGCGCCGCGCTTCGAGCAGCTGGCCGGAGACCTTGCCGAGCCCCGCTTTGGCCTCAGCCGCGCTCGGCTTCGTCGGCGCGGCGGCGTCGGCGGCGACGGCGAGCGTGAGGCTGGCGGTCAGCGCCAGCAACGTGGCGGCGAGGAGTGCGGGACGGGCGGGCGCGAGCACGAGTGTCAGAATCCTCTCTCTGGCGCGACTTTCAAAGTCCGAATTCGCCAGCATGTGGCACTTCGCACATGAAATCCGACCGATTGGGAGAGCCGCGGACGGCGCGGCATCAGACGCGCCGTCCGCGGCGGGCACCATGAACGGTACAAACGGGAGCCCGTACCGCTCACGGGAGGAGACGGTTGCATGCTGCTCGACCTAACGATGGCGGCGGCGTGCGGTTGACGAGGCCGGCAAAAATAAGCGGCGGGGCTGCCGAGAATCGCTGTCAGCCGTCAGCGTCAGTTGCGGAAAACCCAAACGACGCAAGGATCTGAGATCGGCTGGCCGCTCCAAGCGGTTGGCGCACGGCCTTCTCACGCAAAGCGCCAGCGAAGCCGTGTCTCTATCTCCGATGCGTCTGGGCGCGCATCAAGAAGAGCCGTTATCGGCCGCTCTGCTGCCAGGTCGAAGAGGCGGATCCATGCGAACTGCTTGGCGACGATCTCTGCGTGGTCGCCGGCCTCTGCGAGCAGAATGCTGTCGGCGACCGATCAGCCGTTCGCAGCTGCGGCACGGACCGGCCCGGCACGGCGCCGCGCGTGCCGCCTCAGTTGACCGGTTGTAGGATGATCTCGATCGGGCGCGCTGCCGCCGTGCGCGACACCGGCACGCGGCCTTTGGTGACGAAGCGCGCCGCGCCGTCGACTACGATGCGCGCCTGCAGCGCCAGGCGCGAGTCCGCCGCGACGTTCGATGGAATGCGCAACGAAAAGTGTAGCGGCACCTGCGCGCCGTTCGTCGCGACGTGTTGCGTCACGAGGATACGCGGCGGTCCCTTCTGATCGGCGACCAACTCGATCGTCAGCACCGCTTGTGGCGGCAGCGCGACGCGCTGCAGATAGCTCACCGTGCCGCGCAGCTCGACTTCGTCGCCCGGCGCCGGCGTCGGCGATTGTCGCAGCGTTTCGGGCGGCAGCGTCGCGACCGCACTCGGCGCCGGCGTCGCGTCAGCTGGTTTCGCAGGTTGAGTCGAGCGCGCGGCGCACGCCGTCAGGGTGAGGGTGAGCAACAGGCCGGCTGCACGAATCGTCGTCATCTGCATCGCTCCATGGCTTCAGCCGCATGCTGCAACCACACTTTGTCGCAGATGAACACCGGGCGGGGCACAAATCGTTCGTGCCGCGGCCCGCGGCCAGCCCGCTCTCCAAGCCGCTGCGCGCCGCCGCGAGAGCGCACCACCGGCGCCGAGTCGCGCGTTGCGCGGCCGTGCGCCATTGGCTAGCAGCGCAGCATGGAATCAGTGACCGTCTATCATAACCCGGTGTGCGGCAAGTCGCGCGGCGCGCTCGACATCCTGCGCGCGCGCGGCGTCGCCTGCGAGGTCATCGAGTATCTCAAGCAGCCGCTCGATCGCGCCGGGCTCGTTCGCGTGCTCGATCTGCTGCCGGGCGAGCCGGCGGCGCTCGTACGCAAAGACAAGCGCTTCGCCGAGCTCGGCCTGTCGGCCGCCGACTACACGACACGTGAGGCGGTGATCGCACTGTTGCTCGAGCACCCCGAGCTGATGGAGCGCCCGGTGATCATCCGCGGCGGCCGCGCCGTCATCGCGCGCCCCTCCGAGCGCGTGCTCGAGATCCTCGACTGATTCGGCTTCCGACGCTGAAGCTGATCGCCGCCCGCTGACGGCGATTCGTGGGCAACGCCTCCGCGGGCCGCGGCCGAGGCGGCGGTGCGACCGCTGTGCGTGTCACGTCGGCACTCTAGAATCTCCCGTGCGCGTAAACGCGCTCGGTCTCGAGCTCGACGGGCCCGTCCTTGAGCGTCGTGCGGCGGGCCATCCCGTTGGCGTCGATGAGCGCCTCGTAGTGGACTTTGCCGGCGGCGATGTCGCAGGCGACATCCTCGCTGCCTTCGCGCGCCGGGCAGGTGACCTGCACGTCGACTGAGCTCAGCGGCTGCAATTCTGGCATCCACTGCGGCATGCTCCACGAGCCGCCGTTGGTGCCGGCGGCGATCTGGCGCGCCAAGCTGACGTCGTCGCGCAGCGGCGCGTGGCTGGCCAGCGTGTTCTCGATGGCGCGGCCGTGCACCTCGCCGCTGAGCGTGTAGGTGAAGCCCTGCGGCGCGCGCTCCAAAGCCAACGAGTAGCGTTGCGTCTTGCCTTCGAAGCTGTCCGACGCGGCGTGATCGACGACGCCGTTGCCGTCGGCGCTGGTGACGCGCACCTGGTCGAGCCCGACCACGTCGCTGGCCGAGCGCGGCGCGACGAGCACCGAGCGCATGACGGTTCCCCAGCCGCCGTCGGCGCGCTGATAGAAGCGCGTCTCGTTGAAGCCGCAGGTCAGCGATCCCACGCGCGTCAAGGTCACTTCATGATACGTCGGCGGCAGCGCATCGGCCTGCGGTGCGAATTCCAGCGAGCCGAGCAAGCCGACCAGCACGCGTCGCACCGTGGCCGAGTACCCCAGACCGACGTGCATGCAGTGCATGGCGCCGAAGCGCAGCGGCGCAAAGAAGAACTTCGCTTGGTAGAGGGCTTTGTGTCCGAGCTGCGGCGCCGTGCCGACGACGTGCGCGTACAGGTACGGCCGGCTGCCGACCGCGCCGGCTTCCAGCCCGGCGACGCGTTGCCCGGTCGACGCGTCGACCAGTTTGTCCGACAACATGCGCGCCGCGGCTGGACCGATGGCGAACGGCTTGCCGGTGACGTGGCAGCGTATCGGCTCGTCGACGCCGATCGGAATCTCGAATGCGTAGCCGGTCGGGTCCGACGGATCGTCGCCGCCGCGCGACACCAGCGGCGGCGCGGCCGATTCGACCGAGCCGCGGATCTGCCCATCGCTCGATTGCAAGGTGTTCTGCGGCAACGGGTCGGGCGCTTCGCGCGTCAGCGCAGCTTGGACACCCGGCGACATGCGCGACGGCGAACAGGCTGAAAGGCTCGCACAGGTGAGCGCCAGGGCGATGGGCAGTCGCTGCGAGCGGCGGTGCAGGAGCATGCGCGCCGACGATCGCTCATGCCGCGCGATTTGCAAAGGCGGTCTATGGCAATGTTGCGGCAGCGGTGACACCGCGCTTCGCCCGCTCGCCGCGTTGCAGAATCGGCGTGTCGCATGGGGCGCGGCGGCGACGCCGACGGGTTGACAGGCTGTGACTCGGCCGCGATGGCTGCCGGCATGTCGTACGTCTTGATCGACCAGCCGCGCCCGCATGTCAGCCGCATCACGCTGAATCGCCCCGAGCGCATGAACGCCATGTCGTTCGACACGGTCGCGCCGCTCTACGATGCGTTGCGGCACGTCGGCGCCGACAACGATACGTGGGTGATCGTGCTGACCGGCGCCGGGCGCGGCTTCTGTTCGGGCCTCGATCTCGAGGATCACGGCATGCCACCAGGTTGTGACGGGCTGCCGATGTCGCGCATCGCCATCCGCGCCATGGAGTACATGTCGAATCTGGTGCCGGCGCTGCGCGCCGTGCCGCAGCCGGTGATCGCGGCGGTCAACGGCCCGGCCTACGGCGGCGGCATGTGCCTCATGCTCGGCGCCGACATTCGCTTGGCCGCTCAGTCGGCGCGCTTTCGCAGCGCCGGCATCACCAACGGTTTGAGTGGTACCGAGCTCGGCGTCAGCTGGCTGCTGCCGCGGCTGATCGGCGCGGCACACGCGTGGGACGTCATCCTCAGTGGCCGCGAGGTCGACGCCGTCGAGGCCGAGCGCCTCGGCATGGTGTCGCGCGTGCTGCCCGACGACGCGTTGCTCGAGGCCGCGCTGACGCTCGCCGAAGAAATGTGCGGCTGGAGCCCGCACGGCCTGGCGATGACCAAGAAGGTGCTGTGGTCGAACCTGGAAACCGGCAGCTTGGAAGCGGCCGTCGATTTGGAGAACCGCAATCAGCTGCTCGTGCGCCTGACGACGCAGAACCTGCAAGAGGCGATCAGCGCGCGCAAACAGAAGCGCGCGCCGCGCTTCGAGGACTGAGCCGGCGGCGCGTGCGGATCTGCTCATCGGTGGCGATGTCCCGCGCATTCAGCTCCGACCGTCGTCAGGTGCAAGGCCGTCAGCGCGCAGCTCGGCAATACGTACGGATGCGGCATCTGCGCCGGGTTGAACGTTGGGGGTTGATCGACGATCGGCGATAGCGGTCAGCCAAACGCGATAAGCGGCGCTGAACGCGGCCATCATGCGCGCCGGGATCTGTGTGCGTCAGTAGTCATCCTTCGGTCGCGCGCGCGTGCTACACAACGCGCGGAGGCCGCGACCTATGGCGAAGGAGTTCTTCAACCCCGACATGGAGCTCTTCCTCGATCATCGCGTCGACTGGGAGCGCTACTTTCGCTTCGCGCGCCCCGACGCCGCGTGGCGCGATGAGGTCGACACCTTCAAGCTGTTGCTGCGGACCGTCGGCGATATCGCCGAGTCGATCGAGGACGGAGCGCGCGAGCACTGGCACGAGCATGTGCGGGTCGAGCACGGCGCCGTGATCGTGCCGCCGCATATCGCCGCCGGCTACGCCAAGCTGAAAGCCGCCGGCCTGGTGTCGCTGCCGATCAGCGCCGAGTACGGCGGCTACGGCTTGCCGTTCCTGATCAACAGCGCCTACCTCGAAATGCTGTCGCGCGCCGACTCGAGCTTGATGACCATCGTCGGCCTGCAGGCCGGCGCCGCGCACGATATCGAGATGTACGGCAGCGACGAGATCAAGCAGCGCTATCTGCCGCGCTTCGCCAGCGGCGAGATCCAGGGGTGTATGGACCTCACCGAGCCGCAGGCCGGCTCCGATCTCGGCAACATCACGACCAAGGCGACGCCGCAGGGCGATCACTACGTCGTCGACGGTGAGAAGATCTTCATCACCAACGGCGGCGCCGAGGTGCACTTGGTGCTGGCGCGCGATGCCGCCACCTTCGACCAGACGCGCGGCACCACCAACGGCCTGAGCTTGATCCTGTGTCCGCGCACGCTGCCCGACGGTCGAGCCAACGCCATCACCGTGCCGCGCGTCGAGTCGAAGCTCGGCATCCACGGCTCGCCGACCTGCGTGGTGCAGTTCGACGGCGCCGAGGGCTACCTGCTCGGCACGGCGGGACAGGGTTTCAAGGCGATGCTCGACCTGATGAACAACGCGCGCCTCGGCGTCGCCGCGCAGGCGATCGGGATCGCCGAAGGCGCCTATCGCGCGGCGCGCGAGTACGCCGCGCAGCGCGTGCAGTTCGGCGCGCCGATCCTCGAGCAGCCGCTGGTCAAGTCGATGCTGACGCAGATGGCGATCCATGTGCAGTCAGCGCGCGCGCTGCTCTATCGCACGTGCGCGCTGGTCGACTTGACGCGCGCCATGGCCGCCTACCTCGCCTCGGCGCGCGGCGCCGCCGATCCGCACCGCGACGTGTTGATCGCCGAGCACGAGCGCAACGCGCACTTGGCGCGTTTTCTGACGCCGCTCTGCAAGTACTACGCGACCGAGCTCAGCAACGAGGTGGCGCGGCGCGGCGTGCAGGTACACGGCGGCTTGGGCTACATGGCCGAATCGCGCGCCGGCCAATATCTGTCCGATTCGATCATCACGACGATCTACGAAGGCACGTCGGAGATTCAGGCCAGCTTCGCGCTCAAGGAAATGAGCAAAGGCGCGCTGTTCGCGGCGCTCGACGCGGTCAGCACCGCGATCGACCTGCGGCGCGACGCGCACGCCGCTTTGGTCGACCAGGTGCATCACGGCATCGAGTGGATCCACAAATCGCTGTCGGCCGTCATGGGCGATCCGCGCTACGCGCTGCTCAACGCCAAGCGCCTGTGCGACATGGTCATCGACGTCTTGGTCGCCGCCGAGCTGCTGGCCCAGGCGCCGCTCTCCGACGCCAAGCGCGAGCTGGCGGCGAGCTTCATTCACCGCCGCATGCCCGTGGTCGAGGTCAACGCCCGGCGCATCGGCGGCGGCGACGCGACGCGCATCCAGCGCTACGACACGATCCTCGGGCTGTAGCGCAGCGCGGCGGGCCGGCGCTCGAGTCTCCGCGCTGCGGCGCTTCGGTAGCGCCGGCGCCGGCGCCGCGGCATGTATCGATCCGAGAGGAGCTCGTCATGTCGAATTCCACGTTCAGCAAAGAACGGCAGCTGCGCCTGCACCATTTCCGCTTTCACGCACCGCACGCGCACCTGACGTCGCTGTTCGGCGACGACAGCTTCGCGACGCGCGCCGAGAGCTTCGCGCGCTTCTTCGGGACGCCGACGTACCTCGTCGTGCAGACGGTGATCGTGTTGATCTGGATCGCCGCGAACCTGATCGGCTTCGTGCACTTCGATCTCTATCCCTTCATCTTGCTCAATTTGGCGTTCAGCCTGCAGGCGGCCTATGCGGCGCCGCTCATCCTGCTGGCGCAAACACGCCAGGCGGATCGCGACAAAGTGCACGCCGAGGCCGATGCTGAGCACCGCGAGGCGCTGGCGCAGATGAGCATCGAGCGCATGGAATCGGCGGCGGCCCAGTCGGCGCAGCTCCTCCAACTGCTGGAACAGAATACGGCGCTGACGCGAACGGCGCAGGAGCTCACCGCGCAAATCAAGGCGCTCACCGACGAGATCCACCACCGCGTCGTCGCCAGTTGAGCCGCGCGCGGGTGCAACGGGCGCGCAGAAGATACCCGCACAGCGGGCAAGATTTGCGCGTCACCGCCTTCGGTGGGGCCCGCGATTGCTCGAACACGCATCATTCGCCTTGGCGTCGGCGTTGCTTGGTCACGCCGCATGCACATCGAACGACACCACGTATACGCCGAGGGACGCTGTCGCGAATGTGGGCAGCGCGTCACCGTCGAGCAGCCCGGAACCTACCATGTGCGCAATGCACGGCGCTGCGGCCCGGTCGACACGGACCATCCCGCGGCGACGCCGGATGAGGCCAGCGGCCGTCGCTGGCTTGGTCATTCGCCGCGCCGCTGATCTTCTGCAGCGACGCGCTGGCGCCGTGGCGAACGGCGGCCGGCGTTGAGCGACCGGCGACTACGCCCAGGCGGCCGGATCACTGCCCAGCGGAGCCGGCGGCAGCGCCCACCCGGGCGGCGTGGCGGACATGCGCGCGATCGGCCCCAGCCGCCGCAAGCGCCCCCAGGCGGTGTCCATCTCGATGGACCACGGCGCCAGGAAGGCGCGCGACACACCGCTGGCAACGGCGTCTGCCGGAGTGCGCGGCAAACTCTGCAACCACATGGCGCTGCGCGCCAGGGAGACGCGCACGTGCCAGGAGCCGCCTTCATCGGCCCGTCGCGCCAGTGCGCGCAGCACCCCCAGTGCCGCCAAATGGCCGGTGATGTAGTCGGCGGCCGCGGCGGGGATCACCGCTGCGGCGGCGGTGCCGCCGTGCTCATGCGCGACGCCGGTCACCGTTTGCGCCAACTGTTCCCAGCCGGGCCGCGCCGCCCACGGGCCAGCATGGCCGTAGCAGTCGAGGTCGACTGCGATGATGCCGGGGCGTATCGCGGCAAGGTGCGGCGCGTCGAAGCCGTGGCGGGCCAGCGCTCCGGCTCGATAGCCCTGGGCGAAGACGTCAGCCTCCCCGCACAGCATGCGCAAGCGCGCCGACTCGTCGGGCCGCGTCAGGTCGAGATGACAGGAGCGCTTGCCGGGATTGGTGTCGATGACGAACGGCTCGATGAACGGCAGCCGCGGGCTGCGCACGTGCAGCACTTCGGCGCCATGCTCGGCAAGCGTGCGCGCGCACGTCGGGCCGGCCAGGACGCGCGTGAGATCGAGCACGCGCACGCCGCTGGCCGGGCGCGCTCCCGGCTCGCCCGCGCTCGCACCGCGCAGCGGCGTCGGCGGGGCGTCGCCGATGCGCCGCAGCTCGATCAAGGGCGCGCGCGCCAGCGCCTGGCCCTGCGGATGGGCGGTCCATTCGGCGGCGCTGCGCAGGCGCGCCCCGCACAGGCCGCGCGCCGCCAACGCGTCTTCCAGCTCCTGCGCATCCCAGCCCGCGACGGCGCGCGCGATCGCGCCGGCGTCGTCGCGACACTCCAGCAGGGCAAGCGTTCCGGCGTGCAGATGGGGAAAGCCGCCGTGCAGATGCACCCAGCCGCCGTCGCCGCTGCGATAGAGCGCGACGGTCGCCGGTGCGCCGCGCCGCAGCGAGACGCCGTCGATCTGCGACCAGGCGACCGACACCAGCGACGCGGCGGCGGCGCGGACATCGACCTCGATCGCCTGCGCGGCGCCGCCGCGCCGGCACCATAGGTCGGCGGCGGCGACGGCCTGCGCGGCCAGCACCGCCGCAGCCGC
>Ga0265314_10002767_pt1 | contig 17518 bp, 14 predicted proteins | sample 4126metaG_FD_203106 | JGI IMG/M metagenome (GOLD analysis project Ga0265314, IMG submission 203106) | Rhizosphere microbial communities from Carex aquatilis grown in University of Washington, Seatle, WA, United States - 4-1-26 metaG | ecosystem: Host-associated > Plants > Roots > Rhizosphere >... | reverse complement strand
GCGAACATGAGGGGGCGAACGTAGGCTTTTCGCGGGGCGGGGCAAGCGTTGCGGGTGGACGCGAAGTCCGGGCCGCGCCGCCGCGCCGCCGCGCCGCGCGCGGGCGGACCGCGCGGAGACGAAAGGTGCGGCTACGCGCTCAGCGCTTCGGCGCCCATTGCGTGAGGAACGCGGCGACTTTGGCCGGATCGTGATGATCGCCTTCTTCGAGTGCGCCGGTTTCCTGCGTGAGCAGTTTTTTGCCATCGGCGTCGAGCACGACGAGGACGGGCAGGCCCTCGTGAATCGGGTTGCCGTATTTCGTGTTCACGTCGGCGTTGCGGTTCACGCCGTGGCGCATGTTGACGTCGATCATCACGACGACGAAATCGCGGGCGAGCCGGTCGCGGACCTCGGGCGCCGAAACGAACGTGCCGTGAAGCTTGCGGCACCACGGGCACCAGTTGGCGCCGAAGTCGAGGAGCACGTTCTTGCCCTCGGCCCTCGCCTGGGCCAGCGCGGCGGCGATCTGATCGGTGCCGTTGGCGGCGCGATCGTAGATGTCGGGGCCCTGTTTCGGATATTCCGGCTCGGCGCGGAGCGGAAGCGCGAGAACGAGGGCGAGGGCGGCGGCGAAAAATTTCATGCGCGCAGCGTGCAAGAACGCCGAAGCGTTGGTCAATTTTTTCCGACGGCTTGAAACGAGACACGCTGCCGGGGTGCGGACGCGCGAATTTGTTCACCGCGGAGTGAATGCGGTGAACTCTCGCGGGAGGATGCCGCGCGGGCCGGCCGATCAGGCGGAAGCGTTCAGGATCGATCCGGACTGACCAGCGATGCTGGTGTCGCCCGTGGTCGGAGATAAAGCGTCAGAAGCTGGCGGTGTGGCCGCGGCAGCGTGGCCGTGGCGATGATGATGTCCGTGACGGGCTTGCTGGAGGGCGGCCAGCGCCTGCTGCGCGCCGGAGAGATCGCCGGACTGCAGCGCCTTGCCGAGTTGACCGAGGGCGGTGCTTTGGGCGCTGCCGCTGGCCTGGCTCGAAGCGCTGGTGGCGGTGGGCAAATCGTTTTGCAGCGTGGCGAACGCCTGCTGGGCATCGGCGAGATTGCCGGACTGAACGGCTTGCGAAAGGCTGCGGAAATCAGTCCGCACTTGGTTATAGGTTGATTGCCAATCGGCGAGGACGCCCCCGCTCGACGAAGTGGTCGGTGACACAGACATGGAATCGCTTTCGTTAGTGGTTTCGGACGGTGGAAAAAACGTCACATCCGTGCGACGCGCTAAGCTGGTCTTTCATGCGCTATCGGCGCCACCGCTTCGGACTTTAGCGAAAATAAAATATGTTTGGAGGCGTTTACCGATTGTCACCGGTGCGCGACCCAGAAGCGGCATTCGTCGGAGAAGGCGACGACGGCGGGGGACTCGCGGGCGATTTCGCGGCGCAGGGCGTCGAAGGCGTGCCTCCAGCCGGTGGCGGCGAGGTCGGCGAGAATTTCGGCGCGGTCGGGCAGGTGCATGAACGTGCGGCCGGTCTCGTCTTCGAAATAGCGGTCGCCGAATTCGATGAGGCGCGGATCCTGTTCGCCGCATTTCCAGCGAGCGGCTTCGAGCCGCCAGAGCAGGCGCTCGGTCGGCGAGGAATCGCGGTCGTGCGTCGTGAAAAGCAGCGGCGCGCCGGGCGCGCAGACGCGGTGGAGTTCGTTTAGCGCGGCGCGGCGGTGGGCGCGACCGGGGATTTGCATCAGGCCGTTGAACATGAAGAGTGCGCCGGCGAACGAGGTCGTCGAAAGTTGAAGGTTGAAAGTTGAAAGCTGAGTGGCGTCGGCGGTGAAAAAGCGGATCGCTTCGGCGCCGCGCTCGGCGGCGAGGCTGACGGCCTGGTCGATCAGTTCGTCGGCGAAATCGAAGGCGGTGAGCTGGCGGTAGCCGAGCGACCAAAGGCCGAGCGTGACCCGGCCGGCGCCGCAGCCGGCTTCGAGAAGCGTCGCGTCGCGATCGGGGAAGTGGCGTTCGATGAGCAGGCGCTCGGAGGCCCAGAGGCCGAGTTCGTGGGCGGCGCGCGTGTAGTGGATGACGGCGGGGAGGTCGTTGAAGTCGGCGCGGACGGTGGCGCGAGAGATTTTGCGATCGGCGGACACGGCTGGCGAAGTTGAACAGTGAAATTCGGATACCGCCAGCACTAGCGCGGAGCGGCCGTGGTGCCCAACAAAGGAGGAGCATCGGGAAACGGCAGGCGTCCCCGGAGAGCGTCGTCGCTTCGCAATTGAACGGGCTGGCCGAGCATGAACGCCGCGTGGCGACCGCGGGCCGGCACGAGCACGGTGGCGAGTGGATCGCGGTAAACACTTCGCCAGCCCGCCCGGATGAGCAGCTTGACGCCGCCGCTGCCGGTGGGCAGCAGGGCGACTTCGGCCTCGGACCAGTTTACTTCCGAGCGCATCGCCTTGCCGCTGTAGAAATCCCAGTGCGCGGCGATGACTTGCGGCGGATAGCCGGTGTCAAAGCGGCCGTCGAAAGAGACGGGATTGAAGGGAAGCTCCCACAAATTTTCCTGGCCCCAATCGAAGAAGGTGATGGTTTTTCCGAAAAGCCGGTGGGCTTGCATGAATTCGACGGCCGTGACCGGGTAATCGGATTTTTCCACTTCCATGGTGAAGGGATGTTCCTTCGGCGCCGCGAAACTTGCGCCGAGAGCGACGCCGCTGGCCGCGAGCAGGGCAATGGCTGCGCCGGCTTGCACGACCGGGCGGGCGAAGGCGGAAACCAGACCCCGGCAATGCGGGGCGATTTGGCGCGCGGCGTCGTTAATGTGGCGAGGCGACAAGACGAGATTCGCGAGCCCGAACAAAGGCACGTGGCGTTGGTGCAGCGCGCCCATGGCGGCGAGCAGGAGCAGAACCGCTCCTTCCCACGGTTTTTTGGGTTGCCGGCTGAACATCCACGCGAGCAGGGAAATTGCCGCGACGAGGTAGTAGGGCGCGTGCGCGGCTGAGAGGGTCATCGGTCCCCATTCGTCGATTTGCGGTCGCCGCCGCAGAATCGCGCCGATGTTCCACCTGATCAATCCGTAGCCCCAGGGGTTGAGCAGAAGCGCGAGAAGGGACGTGAGAAAAAGCGACCAGTAGAAAGGCAGGTTTCGGCGAGGCCGACGCGTCGCCTCCCAGCCGAGCGCCAACGATCGCGGCCAGATGGCGTGGGCGCTTTCGATGGCGGCCAATACAAAGAAAACTGCCAGCCCTGCGATGACTCCGCCGTGCAGGTTGCCCCACAACGCGAATAAAGGAGGCAGCAGAAAACCCCACGCGAGGCGACCGTTCGCCATCCGGCGCAACAAAATCAGCTCCACGACCAGCGCCAGCGAGGTGAAGAGTTGCGGGCGCACGTCGAAGCCGACGGCAATGAAATCGATGGACGCTGCAAACAACATCAGCGCGGCCCATTTTTGCGCGCCGGCCGGACCTCGTCCCGCCCACAACGCCAGCGCAACCGTTACCGACGCCATCGCCAGCATGTAAATCCAAAGCCCGGTGCCGCCGCCGACGCGATGGACCAATCCCATCGCGATTTCCGCGAGATATTCGTGGTTGATCACGGCAAAGCCAGGGGCGGTCCAGGAAAGATGCTCCACGCGTTCGACCCGGCCAAGCATCCAGTCGCGCTGGCCGTAGAGCACGTGGCCCCAAAGGTCGTTATCGACGGTGTTGTCGGAGAACCTCAGCCACGCAAAGCCGACGACGGCCAGCACGAATGAAATCCGCAGAAGCCGCAGGGTCGCAGCCGAGGTGGGGGCGGGTTTCTGCGGATCGGGGGATGGCATGGCGCGCTATCTTCGCCGCCACGCGGCGATGAACATGCCGTTGGCGTTGAGTTCGTGGGGCCAGAGGGTTTGGAAAGGCGACGGTTCCAACTCGGGATGGGCGGCGGTGAAGGCGTCGGCGACGGCGGTGGTTTCGCTGCGGGTGAGCGTGCAGACGGAATAGATCAGGCGGCCGCCGGGTTTCAGCGAGCCGGCGACGGTGTTCAGGAGTGAAAGCTGGAGGGTGGCGAGTTCGCGGACATCGTCGGGCGTGGTGGTCCAGCGCGCGTGCGGGTTGCGCTGCCACGTGCCGACGCCGCTGCACGGCGCATCGAGGAGAATGCCGTCGAATTTGGTTTTGGTGGGGAGCTTGGGGCCGCCTTCCCAGAGCGCGGCACGGTAGTTGAAAAGTTTGGCGCGGGCGGCGCGGCGCTTGAGCGTGTCGAGGCGGCGGGTGTTGCGGTCGGTGGACCAGACGAGGCCCTTGTTCTGCATGAGGTCGGCGAGGTGGAGGGTCTTGCCGCCTTCGCCGGCGCAGGCGTCCCACCAGGTTTCGCCGGGCTGCGGCGCGGCGGCGAGGCCGACGAGCTGGGAAGCGAGGTCCTGGATTTCGAATTCCCCGTTCTTGAATTGGTCGGTGCGGAAGAGATCCTGCTGGCCGGTGAAGCGAAGGGCGTCGGGCGCGCGGTCGGTCGGCTCGCAGGCGAAAAGGGATTTCGCGAGCGCGGCGGCCTGGCCGGGGCGGGCGCGGATCCAGAGCGCGGGATCGCGCTGAAGCTGGCGAAGATAATCGGGAGTGGTTTCCATCTCCGACTTGAGCCAGTCGGGGATGGCATGCGCCGCGAGGGCTTCGGCCTTGATGGATTTGGGATCGGCGGTGAAACGCTCGTGCAGCGCGACGGCGTGTTCGAGGCGTTTTTGCGGCGAGGCCTTCGGGTCGAGCCACGAGAGCCAGCGAAAATAGACGAAAACGGTGTGGCTGATGACGCGCTTCGCTGGCGGCTGGAGGTAGCGATGGCTTTCGAAATAGAAACGCAACGCGGTGTCGGCGCGCTGATCGGCGGTGATCGAGGCGAGGATCTGCGCGGCGTGATTGAGCGTGGCTTGATCGGGCATGTGTTGCGCAACGAAGCACGCGAACGGCGCGAAGCACAAACCCGGAAAGCGAGCCGAAGGCCGCTAGTTCAGCCGGCCGAGGTAGAGGCGAGTTTGGTAAAGAAGCGAAACCTGGCCGGCCTGCGCGTGCGTGGCGAAGAGGCGCTCCAAGTCGGCGATGAAGCGCTCGTGGCCCGGCTGGCCGGGATTCGGCACGTAGGAGGCCGAAAGTGTGCGGCCAACCAAGCCCGGAAGATCGAAAGTTTGCTCGTTCGGTGTCTCGGTTTTTTCGAAATGGCCGGGATGGAAAAAATTCCGGATCGCGTCTTCGTCCATGTGCGAGTGCTTCACCTGATCGTAGTCGGTGGGCAGGGTTCGCAAAAGTTTTTCGTAGTCCGAAAGAAACGGCGTGGAGTCGGTGAGGCGCTCGTTCCAGATGAGGGCGACATGGCCGGCGGGCTTGAGGATGCGGGCAAACTCGGCGCGGCAGGCGCGGCGATCGAACCAATGAAAGGCCTGCCCGACCGTGATCAAATCCACGGCGGCGGAAACCAGCGTGGTGGACTCGGCGGTGGCGGCGATGCTGATGAAACCGGGCTCGCCGCGGAAGCGCGTTTCGGCCGCGGCGCGCATGGCGGCGTTGGGTTCGACGGCGTAAACCCGCTTGGCGACGGGCAAAAGCAGCGCCGTGAGAATGCCGGTGCCGGAGCCGATGTCGGCGACCGTGCTATCGCGGATCAGGCGGGCGCGATCCCGGAGAGCGGTGATCACGGATGGCGGATAACTCGGGCGATAGCGGGTGTAGTTTTCGACGCGGTCGGAAAAACGTTGAGTCGAGTCGCTCATCATGGCGGAGGGCCGGGGGCGTGGTGCGGAGCGCGATGCAGTCAGTTGCGCTTCGCCCAGCGGCGATCCTGTTTCAACTCGAGGCGTTTGGTTTCAAGCTGGACGCCGGCGACGGCGGGGTGGGCGCGCAGGCGCTGGAACACGGCGGAGGTGAGCTTCCACGCGAGCGCGCTGCTCGCCTCGGCGACGGGCGCGATGCGGTCGTCGAGAAGGAAGCCGATTTCGATGCGCGTGTCGCCGGTCGCGGACGTGACGGTTTCGCGGAGCAAATGGAGAAACGCAGCGAGTTCGGGATGCGCGGGATGGACAAGCCAGGTGATTTTGCGAATCGAGCCGGTGACGAAATTTTCGAGTGGGTAACACTCCTTCACGTTGATGCGGGCGCCGTCGTTGCCGCCGATGATGTTGCCTTGGACGAGAACGGGGACGTTTTCGGCGAGGTTCGCGCTGTAGGCAGCGTAGGCGTCGGCGAACATGTTTAGGGCGACCGTGGCGCGCTTCGTCGCGAGCGTGAAGGCGGCCCAGGGGCGGTTGTCTTTTTTCGAGAGTTTTTTCTGAATGTTCGATGCGATGCCGCAGAGGCGGAATTCGGTGCGGTCGGATTGCAGCGGAAGTTCGGCGATGGTGAACGTGTCGATCGCGTCGGCGAGCGCCTCGTAGCTGTTCATCGGGTGGCCGGTGACGTAGAAGCCGAGGAGTTCTTTTTCGAAGGCGAGCCGCTCGGCCGGTGGAAAATCATCCGAATAATTTTCGGTTTTCGATTTTCGATCTTCGGTTGGAAGCGGCGGCGCCTCACCGGCGAACATGTCGAGGAAGCTGTGCTGGCCGGCGGCTTTGTCGCGGGCGGCGGAAACGACGGTGGACATCGCGGCGTCGAGGTTGTCGAAGAGTTTTTTGCGCGACGCGCCGCTGAAATCGAAGGCGCCGGTTTTGACGAGGTGTTCGAGCACGCGCTTGTTGATCGCGCGGCCATCGACGCGGGAGATGAAATCGTCGCAGTCGCGGAACGGGCCGTGGGCGTCGCGCTCCTCGATAATTTTTTGCGCGGCGAGTTCGCCGACGCCCTTCACGCCGGCGAGGCCGAAACGGATTTTGTCGGCGACGGGCGTGAAATTTTCGCGGGACTCGTTCACGTCGGGGCCGAGGACGCGCAGGCCCATCGCTTCGCACTCGCCGACGAAGTGGGAGACCTTGTCGGAGTTGCCGAGCTCGGAGCTGAGCATCGCGGCCATGAATTGCACCGGATAGTTCGCCTTGAGGTAGCCGGTCTGGTAGCTGAGCACGGCGTAGGCGGCGGAGTGGGATTTGTTGAAACCGTAACCGGCGAATTTTTCGAGGATGGCGAAGATCGAGTCGGCGGTTTTCTCGTCGATGTCGTTCACGCGCTTCGCGCCCTCGACGAATTTCGCGCGCTCCTTTGCCATCGCGTCGGCATCCTTTTTGCCCATCGCGCGGCGGAGCATGTCGGCGCCGCCGAGCGTGTAACCGGCGATGATTTTCGCGGCTTCCATGACTTGCTCCTGATAAACCATCACGCCGTAGGTTTCGCGGCAGACTTCCTCGAGAAGCTTGTGCGGGAACGTGACGGTGCTCGGGTCTTTTTTGCCGCGGACGTAGTCGGGAATCCACTCCATCGGGCCGGGACGATAGAGCGCGATTAGGGCGACGATCTCGTCGATCGAGGCGAGGCTGATCTGGCGGCAGAGCGCCTGCATGCCGGACGATTCGAGCTGGAACACGCCGGTGGTGCGGCCGGAGTTGAGCAGCGCGTAAGTTTTCGGATCGTCGAAGCCGACGGTTTCGATGTCGAATTTCGGATCGCCGGTGCGGCGGATGTTTTCGACGGCGTCGGCGATGACGGTGAGCGTCTTCAGGCCCAGGAAGTCCATTTTCAGGAGGCCGAGCTTGCCGACGGCGTTCATGTCGTATTGGACGGTGACGTCGCCTTCCTGCAGGGTGAGCGGGACGAATTCGTCGAGCGGTCGGTCGGTGATGATGATGCCGGCGGCGTGCTTGCCAGTGTTGCGGACCATGCCTTCGAGGACGAGCGCCTGATCGATGATTTTTTTCGCGGCGGGATTTTGGGCGATCTCGTCGCGGAGTTCGGCGGATTTGGCGATCGAGTCCGAGAGGGAGATGTTGAGCTCGTCGGGAATCATCTTCGCGAGGCGGTCGGCCTCGGCGTAAGGGAGGTTGTGGACGCGGGCGACGTCGCGGATGACCATCTTCGGGCCGAGCGTGCCGTAGGTGATGATGTTCGCGACGCAGTCGTTGCCGTATTTCTGGCGGACGTAGTCGATGACCTCGCCGCGGCGGCGCATGCAGAAATCGATGTCGAAATCGGGCGGCGAAACGCGCTCGGGGTTCAGGAAACGCTCGAAGAGCAGCTTGAAGCGGAGCGGGTCGAGGTTGGTGATGCCGAGGAGGTAGGCGACGAGGCAGCCGGCGCCGGAGCCGCGGCCGGGACCGACGGGGATGTTCTGGCGTTTCGCCCAATCGATGAAATCCCAGACGACGAGGAAATAATCGAGGAAGCCGGTCGAGTTGATGATCGAAAGTTCGTAGTCGAGGCGCTCGACGAGCGTGCGGGCGAGGGCGGTGTCGGAGAATTTTTCGGGCGCGGCGTAGTCCACGCCGTAGCGTTTTTTCAAGCCGGCGATGCAGAGGTCGCGAAGGTAGCCAGCGCGGTCGGTTTTGATTTCGATGGGGAGCGGGAACTTCGGGTAGCGCTCGCTGCTTTTCGGGAACGGGATCGCGATGTCGCACATCTCGGCGACGAGCTGGGTGTTGAGGACCGACTCGGGAACCTCCGCGAAGACGCGCGCCATCTCGTCGCGGGACTTCAGGTAAAACTGCGTGCCGTCGAAACGCATGCGCTTCTCGTCCTCGATCTTCGCGCCGGTCTGGATGCAGAGCATCGTGTCGTGCGGGCCGGCGTCGGCGTGGTTCACATAATGAACGTCGTTCGTGCAGATGACTTTTAGGCGAAATTCCTCGGCGAGCTTGAGGAGGCCGGGGATGATTTTGCGTTGCTCGGCGATGCCGTGGTCCTGGATCTCGACGAAATAATTCTCGCGGCCGAAAATTTCGACGAAGCGGGCGCAGGCATGGCGCGCGTCGTCGAAACGATCGTGGAGGAGGTGCTGTGGGACGAGCGACGCAAGGCAGCCGGTGAAACCGATCAAGCCGTCGGCGTGTTTCGCGAGCGTCTCGAAATCGGTGCGCGGCTTGTAGTAGAAACCGCGAAGGTGCGCGTCGGAGACGAGCTTGAGGAGGTTCTGGTAGCCGGTGAGATTTTTCGCGAGCAGGCCGAGGTGGAAGATGGTTTTGCCCTCGTCGGAGCGGCCGTTTTTTTCGAGGCGGGAGGTTTCGACGAGGTAGAGTTCGCAGCCGATCAGAGGCTTGATGTTTTTTGCCTTGGCGGCGTTGTAGAATTCGATCGCGCCGTAGAGATTGCCGTGGTCGGTGAGCGCGAGGGCGTTCATGCCGAGCTCGGCGGCGCGGTCCATCAGGCGGTCGATCCGGCAGCAGCCGTCGAGCAGGCTGTAGTCGCTGTGAACGTGGAGGTGGACGAAATTTTTGTCGGCGGACGGCACGGAGAAATTCAAACAAGACCTTCGCGCCGCGCGCGCAAGGCGGGAAACACATGCGCAACGGGACACGCGCATGTGACTGTTAGGTCATCCCTTGCAATCGCGTGATTTCGAGGCAATTTCCCGGCATGAAAATCGGCATCATCGGGTCCGGGGATGTGGGGCAAACTTTGGCGAGCGGTTTTTTGAAGCACGGTTACGACGTCGTGATCGGCACGAGCAAGCCGGCGAAACTCGCCGAGTGGGCGAAGCAAAATCCGAAGGGACGCGTCGGCAGTTTTGCGGAGGCGGCGAAATTCGGAGACGCGGTGGTGCTCGCCGTCAAAGGCGCGATCGCAACGGACGCGGTGCGGCTGGCGGGCGCGGCGAATCTCGCGGGCAAGCCCGTGCTCGATGCGACCAACCCGATCGCCGACGCGCCGCCGGTGAACGGCGTGCTGAAATTTTTCACGGACATCAACGACTCGCTGATGGAGCGGCTGCAGCGCGAATTCACGGAGGTGCATTTTGTGAAGGCGTTCAATTCCGTCGGCGCGTATTGCATGGTGAACCCGCAGTTCGCGGGCGGGAAGCCGACGATGTTTATCGCGGGCAACGACGCCGCGGCGAAGAAAACCGTGACGGCGATCCTCGATCAATTTGGCTGGGAAACGGCGGACATGGGTCCGGCGGTGGCGGCGCGCGCGATCGAGCCGCTGTGCATGCTGTGGTGCATCCCCGGATTTACGCAGAACGACTGGATGCACGCGTTCAAGCTGCTGCGATAAACGGCACGCGCGCGCCGTTCTGTCCGCGGCGGGTCAGGGGACGGGCGGAGTTTTTTCGTAGCTGGGCCAATTCGACAGGAGTTCGTGGACGACGACGGAGCCGGTGCGGTAGGCGGCTTCGAAGGCGGCGACGGTGCCGAGCGATTCGTCGCCGATCGTGCTGGTGACGGGCTGGCCGGGGGGCGGCGTGCAGTAGTTGCTCGCGCTGCGGAGCATCAGCACGCGATTGAAATCGACGAAACCTTGCGCGGACATGCGGCGAAGTGTGCCGACGTAGGCGGCCTGTTCCATCGCGGTCGTGGCGAAACGATCGGTGCCGCGCGTCCAAAGCTTCACCCAGTCGCGCGCCCATTGGGTGCGGCTCGGTCCGTGCCAGTAGCGCGCGGCGGCGAGGGTGCCGCCGAGGAGGATTTGCGGCGGGAGCTGCGCGGCGGGGAGGCCGGTGTATTTTTCGCGCCAGGATTTCAGCGCGGGATCGTCGGCGAGGGTGACTTGACGGCGCGAGAGGTTGAAGGCCCAGCGGGTGAGGCTGGCGTTGAGCGCGTAGTTCATCGTGTAGGTGAGCGTGGCGCCGCCCCAACCGCCGGCGTCGGCCTTCGTGGCGGGGAGCTGGTTGGGCGCCATCGTGCCGATCGCGAAGAGACCGTAGGGCCAGCCGGCGGGAACCTCGCGCTCGTCGATCTCGCGGAGGGCGTCGCCGTCCACGACGTTGGCGGCCCAGACGGCGCTGCCGATCGGGCCGAAGGCGGGATCGATGCCGGAGATGCCGTTGATGAGCCAGTAGGTGTGAGAGAGGTCGAGCTGCGGATCGAGGCAGAGCGCCATGATGAGTTCGCTCGACGGGACGGTCGTGAGCTCGGCGTCGCGGGTGTTGCCGGCGACGCTGGCGTAGAGACCGGCGGAGTTGAAGCGCAAGGGGTGGGGCGCGCCGGGAACGGGGAGCGTGCCGGTGAGTTTTTCGCGTTCGACCCAGAATTGAAATTCGCCGGGCGCGTCGCCGGTGTCGTCGCCGACCTCGAAGCCGGAGAGGACGATGACCTTGATCGCGAGGCGGTCGGCGGCGCGGGCGGCGCCGGCAAACGAAAACGCGAGAAAAAATAAAACCAGGGCGGGCGGTCGGTGAAGATGCACGGGCACCGGCTCAGCAAGCGCGGTGCCAGCGGTCGGAAACAAAAAGCCCCGCGCGGGTGAGGCGCGGGGCTGAAGGAGACGCGAAACGAAGTTCGCAGGCCTGGATTATTTCTTCGCGGCCTTGGCGTCGGCGACGGCAGCCTGCGCGGCAGCGAGGCGGGCGACGGGGACGCGGTAGGGCGAGCAGCTGACGTAATTGAGACCGAGCTTGTGGCAGAACTTCACGGAGTCCGGATCGCCACCGTGTTCGCCGCAGATGCCGAGCTTGATGTTCGGGCGGGTCTTGCGGCCGAGGTCGATCGCGATCTTCATGAGCTGGCCGACGCCGGTCTGGTCGATCGAGGCGAAGGGATTCTTCTTGAAGATCTCGGATTCCTGATACGCGGCGAGGAAGCTGCCGGAGTCATCGCGCGACATGCCGAGGCAGGTCTGCGTGAGGTCGTTGGTGCCGAAGCTGAAGAACTCGGCGGTCTGCGCGACCTCGTCGGCGGTGAGCGCACCGCGCGGGATCTCGATCATCGTGCCGACGGAGTAGGTGAGTTTCACCTTCTTTTCCTTCTGCACGGCGGCGGCGACCTCGTGAACGAGCGCGACCTGGAGATCGAGCTCCTTCTTGAAGCCGACGAGCGGGATCATGATCTCGGGATGCGGCTTGAAGCCGGCCTTGGTGGCCTCGGCGGCGGCCTCGAGGACGGCGCGGGCCTGCATGGCGGTGATCTCGGGATACTTGATGCCGAGGCGGCAGCCGCGGAAGCCGAGCATCGGGTTGAACTCGTGCAGCTCGTGGACGCGCTGGATGATTTTTTCGACCGGGATGTCCAGTTTGCGCGCGAGATCCATCTGCGACTCCTTCGAGTTCGGGAGGAATTCGTGCAGCGGCGGGTCGAGGAAGCGGATCGTGGCCGGGAGGCCTTTCAGCGCCTTGAAGATGCCGAGGAAATCGCCGCGCTGGTAGGGCAGGAGTTTCGCAAGGGCGACCTCGCGGGCTTCCTTCGTGTCGGCGAGGATCATCTCGCGCATCGCATCGATGCGGTCGCCCTCGAAGAACATGTGCTCGGTGCGGGTGAGGCCGATGCCGACGGCGCCGAACGCGACGGCGTTGCGCGCCTGGTCGGGGGTGTCGGCGTTGGTGCGGACGGAAAGCTTCGTGGCCTGCGAACACCATTTCATGAGCTGTTGGAAGCTCTTGAATTTTTCGGTCTTCTGCGCGGCTTTGTCGTCGTGGATCAGGCCGGCGATGATTTCGGACGGCGCGGTCTTGATCTGGCCGGCGTAAACGTTGCCGGCGGTGCCATCGATCGAGAAGAAGTCGCCTTCCTTGAAGGTCTGGCCGGCGACGTTGACGGTCTTCTTTTCGTAATCGACGTGGAGCGCGGCGGCGCCGCACACGCAGACCTTGCCCATCTGGCGGGCGACGAGCGCGGCGTGCGAGGAAACGCCACCACGCGCGGTGAGGATGCCCTCGGCGGCGATCATGCCGCGAAGATCCTCGGGTGAGGTCTCGATGCGGACGAGGAGAACTTTCTCGCCCTTCTCGGCCGCGATGACGGCGCGATCGGCGTTGAAGTAAATCTTGCCGCTCGCGGCGCCGGGGCCCGCGGGAAGGCCGGTGGCGATGACGGCGGCTTTCTTCACCTCGGCGAGATCGAACACGGGCGCGAGGAGCTGGTCGAGCTGGTCGGCGGGGTTGCGCAGGATCGCGGTCTGCCAGTCGATCAATTTCTCCTTGAACATATCGACGGAGAACTTGAGCGCGGCCATCGCGGTGCGCTTGCCGTTGCGCGTTTGGAGCATGTAAACGACCTTGTCCTGGATCGTGAACTCGAAGTCCTGGACGTCCTTGAAATGCTTTTCGAGCGTCGCGCGGATGCGCTCGAGTTCGGCGAACGCCTCGGGGAGGTGTTTCTTGAGCTGGGCGACGGGCTCGGGCGTGCGCACGCCGGCGACGACGTCCTCACCCTGCGCATTGATCAAAAATTCGCCGTAGAATTCCTTGTTGCCGTTGGCGGGGTTGCGCGTGAAGGCGACGCCGGAACCGGACGTGTCGCCGGTGTTGCCATAAACCATGGCCTGCACGTTGACGGCGGTGCCCCACTCGGTGGGAATGTTGTATTTGCGGCGATAAACGATCGCGCGGTCGTTCATCCAGGAGCCGAACACGGCGCCGGCGGCGCCGACGAGCTGCTCCCACGGCGTTGCGGGAAAATCCTTGCCGACGCGCTCCTTCACGAGCGCCTTGAAACGGACGACGAGCTCCTTGAGGTCATCGACGGAGAGCTTCGTGTCCTCGATCTCGTGGTTGCCGTGGCGCTCGTCCTTCAGCGTGCTGATGACGGTCTCGAACGGCTCGTGATCCTCGTCAGGGCGCTTTTGCACGCCGAGCACGACGTCGCCATACATCTGGACGAAACGGCGGTAGCAGTCCCACGCGAAGCGCGGGTTGTTGGTTTTCTTGGCGAGCGCCTCGACGGTCTGGTCGTTGAGGCCGAGGTTGAGAATCGTGTCCATCATGCCCGGCATCGAATCGCGGGCGCCGGAGCGCACGGAGACGAGCAGCGGGTTGACGAGATCGCCAAACTTCATGCCGGTCTGCTTCTCGAGCGAGGCGATGCCGACCTCCATCTGGCCGCGGAGCGCGGCGGGATAGGTGCGCTTGTTGGCGTAGTAGTAGGTGCAAACCTCGGTCGTGATCGTGAAGCCGGGGGGCACGGGCAGGCCGATGCGGCACATTTCGGCGAGATTGGCGCCCTTGCCGCCGAGGAGCGGCTTCATCGAGCCGTCGCCATCGGTCTTCTTGCCGAAGAGATAGACGTATTTTTGCGCCGAGACGGCGGAGCTTTTTTTCACCGGCGCCGAAGAGGACTTCAGGGCGACGGTTTTTTTCGCTTTGGATTTGGCGGTCATGATTTGGATGAGTTCAAAATGAAAATTTTCAACGCGTGCGCAGACGCACAGGGAATGGCAGGGGATAACACGAGGCCGGGACTGTCAACGGCACAGCCGCCGCATGACAGGGGACGGTGCATTTTTGCCAAAATATGCTCCAAATCCACGGGCGGGCCGCCGCACCAGCGTGGCACCGGCCGGACGGGCCTCACGAAAGCGCGCGATCAGCCTACTTGCGGCCGGCCGCGAGCTGCGCTTTCAGCACGACGCGGAACATTTGCAGTGCCAGCCAGAAAACCGCCGACAGGCACGAGGCGCCGACGGCCGCCCACAACGCGATCATCTTTGGATTGTTCGACGGCACGTGCGACCGGAGCACGCTCCAGAGGAAGGCGAAGAACGCGGCGACGAGGATGATGTCAACGACGAGACTGACGGGCGTGACGAGCTTTTCTTCAGACTGGGCCATGGCGGAAAGGAGATTCAGAACGCGGAAGTTGTCCACGGAAAATTGCGCGGGCGGCGGCGTTGGGCGCCGGCGGGCGGATAAGACTTGCCTCGGGCGACGGTTGAAGGCGTTTTCGTGCGCGTCCCCCACAACCCATGCGCCCGCTTGCCGAACCATCGACCGACGCCTTGGTCCGGGAAGTCCTGCGATGGAAAATCATCTCGGCGCTGATGCTGGTCGGCATTATCGGGCTCGGGCTGGTCAGCGCCTACCTGTTGCGCTCGATGGACCACGATTATTCGGACCTGATCGACCGGAGCGTGCCGGTGTTGAACGAAATGCGCGCGCTCAGCACGAGCGCGCTTTCCGCCCAGCGTTCGCTGCTCGCCGGCCTGCTGGCGGAGGACGACAGCCGGCGCGCGGTGGCCTACACCCGCGTGCAGGCGTTCATCGACACGGGCCGCCACATCCGGCGCGCGCTCGGCGATCGCGAAATTTTCCAATCGAGCGGGACGGCGCTCAAGCCGCTCGACCGGGCGGGATCCAATTACGAGGAGGCGGTGGAGGAATTTCTGGCGCTCGCGAAAAACCATCGCATGACCGAAGCGCAGGCGTGGCGGCGCGCAAAGGTGAAGCCGGCACTCGACCTTTATCTCACGCAGCTCGAAATCGCCGCGCGCTACGTCGAGGATCGCAGCCAGAAAATCAGCGACGATTACTCCGACGTGGCGCGCAGCCGCTCGGCGATCCTCATCGGCTTCGCGAGCCTGCCGATTCTCATCGGGTCGATCATGTTGATCGTGGTGGTCGTGGTCATCGTCGGCATGATTTTGATTTTCCGCCGCGTGGGCGTTGATGACGCCAATTGAGCGAGTCCGGTGCGGCCGAGCCGCCCGCGCTACAGTGTTTTCGGAATCGCGGCGGTGAGGATCTCGGGCGCGCTGGCGGTGACGACGACGTTGTCCTCGATGCGCACGCCGCCGAGCGCGAGGTGTTGTTCGACCAGCGGCCAGTTCACGCAATCGCGAAAACGTTCCCGGCGCTTCGGATCGTTGAGGAGCGCGGGAATGAAATAGAGCCCCGGCTCGATCGTAACGACGTAACCCGGCGCGAGCGGCAAATCCATCCGCAGCGTGCGCAGGCTGGGGCGCGGATCTTTCGCGCGGCCCGGCAGCAGGCCGCCAGCGTCGCGCACGCCGAGGCCGACCATGTGGCCGATGCCGTGCGGGAAAAACAGCGTGTGCGCGTCCTGCTCGACGAGCGATTCCGCCGCGCCGCGCAGCACGCCGAGGCTCACGAGTCCGGCGGTGAGCTCGACCGCGGCGGCGAGATGAACGTCGCGCCACTCGGCGCCGGACACGCAGCGCGTGATCGCCCGCTCCTCGGCGGCGAGGACGATTTGATGGAGGTCGCGTTGAAACGCACTTGGCGCGCCGACGACGTAGGTGCGTGTGACGTCAGTGACGTAGCGGTCGATTTCACCGCCGGCATCGACGAGCACGAATTCGCCCGCGCGCACGGCGCGCGCCGTGGGCTCGAAGTGCAGCACGGCCGAGTTCGGCCCGGTGCCGACGATCGTGCCATAGCCAGGGCGCGTCGCGCCGTGCCGGGAAAATTCCGCCTCGAGTTCGATCTGAAGCGCGCGCTCCGTCACGCCGGGGCGGAGATGCTCGCGCAGTTTCGCGTAACCGGCGGCGGTGGCGGTGGCGCCGCGTCGCAACAGCGCGAGTTCGGCAGCGTCTTTCGCGCGCCGCGCGTGGGTGAAGCTCTCGCGGATTTTCGCGGTGAGCGCGTCGTCGAGGCGGACGCCGCGCAGCGGAGCGCCGAGCATCGCGATCGGCCGGCCGCGGCGGGTTGCGAGCCACGGCTCGAGCGTGGAGATGGAAACGCCGGGCAGTTGCTCGCGGCCTTCCCAGATGCGTTCGCCCTCGGTGACGTCGGTGACGAATGACGTCCAGCCCGTGTGCGGGTCAAAGGCGATCACGCCGCCGGGGCATTCGTGCTTGGCGAGGTAAAAATATTCCGCGTGCGAGCGGAATGGATAAGTTTGGTCAGAGCCTTCCGGCAGTGGCACGGGTTCGCCGGCGCCGACGAGCAGCAACGCGTCACCGAGATCGAGGGCGGCGGCGATCCGTGCGCAGCGGTCGTTGAGAAAGGAGTTCATGAGAACGCAGAGATGGGAACAACGGGCGGAACGACGCGATTATCGAATGGGCGAAAATCCCCCGCGTGCCGGTGGGCGTCAAGGTTCGCGACGCGGTTGAAAAATCCACCGGAATTCGCGCGCCGTGCGGAACGGTCAAAATCTGCTCATCTTCTGGCAATCAGCGCGTAGTCGGAAACGGCGGGTTGTGGCAACGTAACAGCGTGAAGACGATCCTAACCCCAGTCGATTTCTCCGGCATCACCGATGCCGTGGTCGGGCAGGCGAGCGTCTTTGCGAAAGCGGTGGGCGGCCGGGTCGTGCTGGTGAATGTGCTCCAGCCGCCGGTGATCACGAGCGAATACGGTCCGTTCATGGAGAACATCGGCGAGATCGTGCTGGTGGCGGAAAAATCGGCCGCGAAGCAGCTGGCGCGATGGCAGGACCAGCTGATCGCCGCGGGCATCGAGGTCGAGGCGTTGCAGCTCACGGGCGCGCCGGTGACAAGCATTCTCAAACAAGCGGAGAAAATGGCCGCCGACTACATCGTGATGGGTTCACACGGGCACACGGCCTTCTACGACTTGCTCGTAGGCAGCACCACGCATGGCGTGCTGCTGAAATCCGCGTGCCCGGTGCTCATCGTGCCGGCGCAAAAGAAAAAAATGCCGCCGAAATAATTTGGTTAGTGGAAAGGGAAATGTGTGTGGGAGCGCCGGCGGGGGCCGGCGCTCTTTTTTTGTGCCGATGAAACCGAGCGTGTGCGGAAACGCCGGACGCGGAATCCTACTTGGCGAACGCGCGCCGCATCCCGCCGGTGACGAGCGCGAGCG
>Ga0265314_10002766_pt1 | contig 17519 bp, 12 predicted proteins | sample 4126metaG_FD_203106 | JGI IMG/M metagenome (GOLD analysis project Ga0265314, IMG submission 203106) | Rhizosphere microbial communities from Carex aquatilis grown in University of Washington, Seatle, WA, United States - 4-1-26 metaG | ecosystem: Host-associated > Plants > Roots > Rhizosphere >... | reverse complement strand
GCCGGAAATCCAGAACAGAAATGCGGTGCCGGCGATGAAGAACGCCAGCAGCAGCGCGAGCTTGTCGGCCCAGATCAGGCGAAAATTCTTGAACATGGGAGTCCCTCGACCAGAAGGTGCGAGGGTAATCGGTAGCGAGATTGCAGAGGTAGAATCGGAAACTACCCAGGCCCGGCCCACGTTTGATCGCCGCGCCCCGCGGCAATCTTTCGTCTTGTACGCTTGGTCATAGTCCGGTCCGACTAACGGACCAATCCCTCGCCCGAATCCGGGCCTCACGTTAGAAATAGCGTAAACATGAAAACCCATTTTCAGGTGCTGGACGGGCTGCGCGGCACCGCGGCCCTCACGGTCGTGCTGTTCCATATCTTCGAGTGGCTGACACCCGATTGGGCGCACAACCCCCTGCATCACGCCTATCTGGCCGTGGACTTCTTCTTTGCGCTGTCGGGCTTCGTGGTGGGCTATGCCTATGACGAGCGGCTGGCGCGCGGCGCCGAACCGAAGCTTGCGCTTTCCTTCTGGGAGTTCATCAAGCGCCGGCTGATCCGGCTGCATCCGCTGGTGCCCGTCGCCGCGTTGTTCGGGCTGCTCGGCTTCATATTCGATCCCAATGTCGGCATGGCACAGACCGTGGGCATCGCGATTTCTCCCGGAAAGCTGATGCTAATCTTCACCCTCAGCCTGTTCCTGCTGCCGACGCCCAATCTGCCCAACACCTACGGCGAAACGCATTCGATCAACGGACCGTCCTGGACTCTGTTCCTCGAATACGTCGCCAATCTGTTGTACGGGCTGTTCGCACACAGGTTGAAGCGCAGGCTTCATATCGTTTTGTGCGTCGTGAGCGCCGCGGCGTTGATTCCGGTCGCGCTGCATTTCAATCTGCTCGGCTTTGGCTGGAGCTGGGATACCTACTGGGTCGCGCCCATCCGCCTGGCCTATCCGTTCCTGGCGGGGCTTCTGGTCTATCGCCTGAAGCTGAAGCTGCACGTGCCGCAGCCCTATCTGCTTTCGTCGCTGCTTCTGGTCGGTATGTTCTCGGTGCCGTTCTTGGGCCGGTACACAGGCCTATACGAAGCGGGATGTGTGATCCTGGTCTTTCCGCTGATCCTGATGATGGGCGCTGGGGTGGACAAGGTGGAAGGGCGGATCGGCACATTTTGCCGTTTTACCGGCGAGCTGTCCTATCCGCTGTACATCCTCCACTACCCGTTCATTTATCTGTATGCCCACTGGCTGCTAAGCACCCACCCGCACGGCGCGCTTCGCATAGGGGTCTCGGCAGCGGTGTATCTGGGGGTGATCGGCATCGCCACGATACTGCTGTATTTCTACGACAAACCGGTGCGGGCTTGGCTGGCGAAAAGATACCTCAGGCCGTAACGAGCCAACGCATTAGTCACCAAATCGTCCGAAGGAACCTTCCGGTTATTCCTGCGTTGAGTACCTAGGTAAATGCCGACGGCATTGCTGCACGGCGCGCTGTGCTACTGACGACGCGAGATTAGAAGGATAAAGGCCATGACGATGAGAACCTCACTGCTTTCCGGCGTTGCTGGCCTGGCGGTTGCCAGCCTGTTGACATTCGGCACCTACGCCCAAACGGATGAACCGATGGCGGCCCCGCAAGCGACCAATCCGGGGCAGACGCCCGCGACCGCGCCGTCGGCCGGGCCGGTGGCCCACCCGAAAAATCTCCACCACCGTCTGTACCGTGGCCAAAGCGGGCCGCAGGATTCGACACCGGCAGAGCATGCGGCGACGGACCGCCTCAACCAGATGTCCCTTCAGCAAGCCGGGGCCGCACAGCCGGCCATGGCACCGGCCACCGCCGTGAGCCCGCCTGCTCCTCCCGCAGCACCGGATCAGCCGGCACCGCCGCCCAGCACTCCGCAGCAGTAATTGGACCAACTCGGACGAAACGAAAGCCGGCGTTCTCCAGCGCCGGCTTTCGGCTTTTTTGCGGGTTTCATAACAATCCAATGACGGCGGCCGAACCGCCACCGATTGCGTTATGAACGGTCGTTCGTCTAGTTTCGGCGTTCGATACGCGGCTGGGAGCGGGTATCCAATGATCGTCGTTCATCATCTCGACACTTCGCGGTCGCATCGCATCCTATGGCTGCTCGAAGAGCTGGGCTGCCCTTACGACATCGTGCCCTACAAGCGTAACGCCAAGACGATGCTGGCGCCGCCCGCGCTGGCCAAGATCCATCCGCTCGGTAAATCGCCCGTCATCGTCGACGGCGACCGCACGATTGCCGAATCCGGGGCGATCATCGAATACCTGGTCGAGACCTACGGTCCGCAGCTGGCGCCTGCAGCCGGAACGCCGGAGCGGCTGTGCTACACCTATTGGATGCACTATGCCGAAGGTTCGGCCATGCCGCTGCTGCTTTTGAAACTGGTGTTCCAGCGGATGCCCATCAATGTGCCGTTTCTGATCAGACCGATTGCCCGTGCGATCTCGAAGCGCGCGCAAAAGACCTTCATCGATCCGCAATTCGAACGCCACATCGGGTATTGGAATGCCGAACTCTCGAGCCGGCTCTGGTTCGCCGGCGAGAACTTCACGGCTGCCGACATCCAGATGAGCTACCCGGTGGAAGGCGGCGTAGCCCGCTTCGGCATCGGCAAGAAATATCCGGCTGTGCACGCCTTCCTCGACCGCATCCGTGCGCGCCCGGCCTACCAGCGGGCCGTTGCGCGCGGCGGACCGCCGACGCTGTCGCGCTGAACGACAAATTGCCGGCGGTCACTCCAGATCCGGATAGGGGCCCTTACCGCCGCTGGCGATGAAGGCGTCGATGCGCTTGGTCAGCACCGGCAGCGGCACCGAGCCTAATTGCAGCACCGTATCGTGGAAGGCGCGGATGTTGAACTTCGGCCCCAGCGCCCTCTCCGCCTTGGCGCGCGCCTCGCGGATCGCGATTTCGCCCAGATAATAGGACAGCGCCTGACCGGGCCAAGCGATGTAACGGTCGACCTCGGTTTCGATTTCATGATCGGGAAGCGCGCTGTTGTCGTACAGGTATTGGATCGCTTGCGCGCGCGTCCAGCCCTGGCTGTGGATGCCGGTATCAACGACCAGCCGCGAGGCTCGCCAGATCTGATAGCTCAGCATGCCGAAGCGGTCGTAGGGCGTTTTGTACATACCCATTTCCTGGCCCAGCCATTCGCAATAAAGCGCCCAGCCCTCGCCATAGGCAGAGATATAAGTGTAGCGGCGGAAATCCGGCAGCGTCTTGTCTTCCATCGCCAACGGAATCTGGAAGGCGTGACCGGGCGCGGATTCATGCAATGTGAGTGCGGTCAGCGCATACAGCGGGCGATGCGGCAGATCGTAGGTGTTGAGGAGATAGACGCCTGGCCCGCCGCGGCCGGACGTATAAAACGGCGCCATGTCCGCCGGCACCGGCTTGATGGCGAAGCGCCCGCGCGGCAGCAGCCCGAAAAATTGCGAGGCCTTGCCGTCGAACTCCTTGGCGATCCAGGCGGCATCGCCGAGCAATTCCTGCGGTGTCTTGGCGGTGAATTTGGGGTCAGTGCGGAGGTAACGCAGGAAGGCCGGAAAATCGCCCTTGAAGCCCGTCTCCTTCATCACTGCAATCATCTGGGCGTGGAGCTTGGCGACTTCGGCGAGGCCGATCTTGTGGATCGCCTCCGGCGGAAGGTCGAGCGTCGTGTATTCCAGGATTTGCTGGCGGTAATAGGCCTTGCCGTCGGGCAACGCCTGGGCGGCCAGCGTCGTGCGGGCGTGCGGGACATATTCGCCGTTCCAGAATTTCAACAGGTCTGCATAGGCCGGTTGCACGGCGGTCGCGATCACCTTCAGCGCTTCGGCACGCAGGCGAGCCTGCTCGGCAGCCGGGATGGTGGACGGCATCTGCTTGAACGGTATGAAGAACTGCGAGTCCTCGAGCCTCGCCTTGGCGACCGACGCAATCGAGCCGTCGCGGCCTTGCAGGGTGACGCGCGGCGGCGTGAAGCCGCGCTTCAGGCCCGCGCGCATCTCGGCGATCTGTTCGCGGAAATAACGTGGGATGTCGCGCATCTGCCGGGTCCAGCTCTGGTAGTCGGCGCGCGAGCGGAACGGCCGGCGGGCGGTGTAGCCGATATCGGTCCAGAAGCTGGAATCCGAATTGGCGGGCATTTCGTATTCGCGGAATTGCTGGCCGGCGATCAGGGCTTCGAGCTGCGGCTTATAGACGTCGTAGTTCACCCGCTCCTTGGCCGAGAGTTGCGCGGTGGGAATTGCGTTCAACTTGCGCATGACGATTTGCCAATAAGCGAGCCGCGCGGCCTGGGCAGCGGGATCTACCTTCGGCAGATACGCGACGACAGGCAGCGTGCCTTCATGGTCGTCCGCGAACTGCGCCTCGCGCCAATTCCATTCGCTGGCATAGATCGCGCGGAACTGCGCATCGGCGGATTGACCGGCGGCCCATGCTGGCGAGATGGAAAGAAATGCCGCCGCAAGAGCGCTGCCTATAAACACCTTCACGTTGTTCTCCATATCAATAAAGTCCGTCATCCCCGGCCTCACACGAGCGTATCACGCTCGTGTGAGGGGAAGGGGACCCAGGTGGTCGAGGCAATACTGTCTCGAAAAATCAGCTCTGTAGAAAAATGCACTCCGTGAGTTGCTTTCGCAACCTGGATCCCCTTCCCCTCGCGCAAGCCACAGCGCGGCTTGCGCTCGGCCGGGGATGACAGACTGAGTTGAAGCTGCTGAACGCGCACCTGCAATGCAGATCAGGGCAACCGACCGCCCTCGAGATGGAACTGCCAGCCGCCGGCCGCGACGGTCTGCTTCAGGCCTTCGCGCACTTTGCCGAAGTCCACCGTTCCGCCTTTGCCGCCGAGCGGCTTTTCTGTGTGCGTGCCGGAACGTTCCCAGCCTTTCGTGCTTGTCGATTCAACCGTCAGCGTCGGCGGCAGCAAGCCCCAGGAACTCTCTTTCACCACTTCGCGGAAATTGGCGATGTGATCGGCCTCGGAAAGGACGCACGACATTTTGTAGACCATCTTCCGCTGGCCGAGCATCCATTTGATCAGAATGGATTCGACATCGCCCTTGAAGCCCTCACCACTCTCATCATGCAGCGTGAGGCCGAGGTGTTTCGCCTCTGTTTTGAGGTTATTCAAAATTTCGGCTTTGCTGGCAATCCCGGCCATCACGCGCTCCTTGCTATTGTGTCGTGCAAGTCTGCGCAGCAGCATGCCGGTATGTCGTTGATTTCGGTCAAGGTTATTCGCTGGTCGACTCGATCACGGCCCAGCCATAGGCGAGGACGCGCCATTCGCCTTCTTCCCGTGTCAGCACGAAGGCCCAGCCGCCGCTTTCCGAAAACGGCTTGCCGCGGTTGAGCCCGCGCCAAGTTGTCGGCAGCGAGAAATAAACCTCGTCGCCGGAACGGCTGAAATCGAAGGCGTCGCTGAAGATGTGGCGCAGCGCCGTGATGCCTTCGAGATGAACCCGCATCTGTTTGGCCCAGCTTTCCACTGCGCCAGGGCCATCGAAAACGAAAGGCGGGAAATTTTCGACAATGGTGACATCCTGAGCCGCAAAAAGACGCGCCGGCGGCGTGCGATCTCCCGTCGCGATGAATGCCGCGACCCGTTCGGCAACCGCCATCATGTCCGCGTCGGGTTTCTCGCTTGCCGGTGACGTCATCCTTATCCTCCTCGGCGGGACTATCCCTTGAAGCCCATCGCGACGAGATAGAGTTCCACCGACTCCGCGCGGCTGGCAGGCGGTTTGACATGCTTCACGTCGGCGAAACGCTTCTTCACGCGCACCAGGACGTTGTTGGCCGCGCCGCCCTGGAAAACCTTGCCGACGAAGGCGCCGCCGGGCTTGAGTACCTCTTCGGCCAGATCGAGCGCCGCTTCGAACAGCGCCAGCGTGCGGATGTGGTCGGTGGGGCGATGACCAGTGGTGGGCGACGCCATGTCGGAGAGAACCAAATCGGCCTGCCCGCCAAGCGCGCGTTTCAACGCTTCGGGCGTTTCGGGATCGAGAAAATCGCAACACAGGAATTCGACGCCGGCGATCTGTTCCATTTCGAGAATGTCGGCGGCAAGCACGGTGCCCTTCTCGCCGAGGCGCGCCGCCGCCACCTGGCTCCAGCCGCCGGGCGCCGCACCCAGATCGAGAACCCGCGCGCCGCGCTTCAGCAGATGGAACTTGGCATCCATTTCCAGAAGCTTGAAGGCCGCCCGCGAGCGATAGCCCTTGGTCTTCGCCGCCTGGACGTAGGGATCATTGAGCTGGCGCTCCAGCCAGCGTTTGGACGACACGGTGAGCCCGCGTGTGCTTTTCACGCCCACGCGCTTTTGGCCACGCCCCGAGCCGGAATCGCGCACCGTCATTGCGCCGCCGCCTCTGCCATCAGTTCGCGCAGGATACCTTCGCGCAGCCCGCGGTCGGCCACGCGTAGTCGCGCGCACGGCCACAATTCCCGAATGGCGCTGAAGATGGCGCAGCCGGCAAGGATCAGATCGGCCCGCTCCTCCCCGATGCAGCCCAGCAGTGCGCGGCCCTTGCGGTCGAGCGCCACCAGCATGTCCACCACCGAAAGAATGGTCGTGCAATCGTGCCATGTCGCATCGACGCGCGCCCGCACATAGCGCGGCAGGCCCATGGCCACGCCCGCGAGAGTCGTCACCGTTCCCGAGGTGCCGAGCAGGTGGTGTCGCGCGAGGTCGAAGGCGCCCTTGCAGTCCATCGCGCGGCGCACGGCGCCCAACCGTTCCAGCATCACTGCACGCATGGCGGCGAAGGCCGCCCTGTCGGTTCCGTTTCCATCGGCTTCGGCCAGCGACATCACACCCAAGGGGATCGATGCGAAATCCACCAGTGAGGGTGCGGCGTCCGTGCGCCGCAGCCAGATCACTTCCGTCGATCCGCCGCCGATGTCGAACGCCAGCGCGCCGTCATAGTCCTCGCTGATGAGCGGCGCACAGCCGACGGCCGCCAGCCGCGCCTCCTCCGCCGAGGTGACGATGGATAGCGAGATGCCGGTCTCCTCAGCCACGCGGTCGACCAGCACCTGCGCGTTGCCGGCGCTGCGGCAGGCTTCGGTGGCAATGGCGCGAATACGGCGCACGCCATGCCTTTTGATGTGCTGGGCGCAGACCTTCAGCGCCTCAACGGTACGCTCTATGGCCGCCTCGGACAGGATGCCCGACTGAGCCGCCCCCTCGCCGAGCCGCACCATGCGCGAGAAGGAATCCACGACGTGCAGGCTGCCGTCGCGCGCCGGCCGGGCGATCAGCAGGCGACAGTTGTTGGTGCCCAGATCGAGCGCCGCCAGCAAAGGCGCCAGCCTGCGGCCACGCGGCCCGTGGTGCCTTTTGTGCGATTTGCCCGACTTCTCCAACGCCGCCCACCCTGATTTGCCGGCGCGACGCTAGCACGGGGACAGGGGTACATGTATGTCCTTGAATCAGGCCGCAATACTAGGCTAAACGGAGCGCCCATTGGGGGATCGTCTAACGGTAGGACTGCAGACTCTGACTCTGCCTATCTAGGTTCGAATCCTAGTCCCCCAGCCAACCAGCGCCGGTATTATGCAGCAAGCACACCTTGGAGCGCGCCTAAATGAGCGCGCTATTTTTAATTTGTCATCTTATCTTTGGCTGTCCTGGGGCGGTACCACTCGAATTGAACGTTCGGGATAGGCACGTTGACTGGTTTACCAGTCAGTTGTGCGGCCTGGGAAATTTCCCAGGCGATTATAAGGTCAGCGATACCAACTACGGACCCAACAAACTCGCTCGGATGGCTCTGTCCCCATGCATCGTCATAATCCAGTCTGCCTGTAAGCACGATGCGTTGAGAACCAATCTTGAGCTTTTGTCCGTCCACAATAACGAATTTGTAAAATCGATAGGTGTGTTCACTCTCCCTTCCAATGCCCTGAGTGGTCAGTCCTTCCAACTCCCCGACGACGGCCAATTGTTCTGGCTTTGGGGGCCAATCGAGTACCCGGATGTCGGTACGGATGCGGATATGTTCCGCTGGCATCTGTCCAGAATTGGTGAACTTACCCCGAAAAATAACTTCGATAGGACCGTCGATAGAGGTAGCGGAGCTTGGGGTTATATTGATGCCCTCCGCTTCCGCGGTGATGTAAGGCCGCAGCGCTATCCTTGCATGGCGTTCGGATTGTGCAATGGCCTCTCTGGCTCGCTTAGTGCCCTCACTGGCGGCCCACGCCGCCCATCCAGTGAAGAATATCGTAACGGCCAGAAGAAACGCTTCAATGCCCGTAAACAGATTTTGATACCACGTGTAATCAGTCTGCTTCCTGGCAGAATCCGCAATCTGCCTTTGTACGGTCAGATTATCTTTGTCGCGTTGTTCGGCTCGTTTTTCAGTGTCAGTTTGGGGGTTGGCTCGCGGTGGCTCCTGCTCTTTGGCGGGCGGTGGCGCTTGTACGGTGGCGGACTGCTCGTTGGCAGCGCGGCCTTGTGGATAGGCTTTGTGTTGCTCTGCATGAACTACGTTGCCACTAACGGTTAGCGCTAATCCGACAGCCGCAATAACTCGCAACCAATAGCTTCTAGACATTGGACCAAGAACGCCGCTGTAAATCCGCCGCGGCTGATCTTATTCGCAAGGTAGCGCTCCGTCTCTGTGACTCCGAGAGTTGCGAGTTTTTCCACAAGTTGGATGTAGGTCACGCCCCGGCGTTTCAACTCGCCCTTGAGCAGATTTTTGGCCTTTTCGTCGTATCTGGTGGTTAAGGGGTTGGTTTTATGGGCATTTTTTGCATCTGTCCGGTATTCGAGGCGCGTTCTAGAGTCGTTCCGCTGAGCCCCACCGCTTATTCAATGATGTTGAGCCCGGGCACCGATCCGCATCTCAGGGCGAGGGCTTTCGCTTGGTCCGAGATAGGAATCAGGAATTTCGCCTGTAGCGGCCACGAGCTTTTGCAGTACGGCATTATCATCTAGGCGCCAAATCTTGATTGTGTGCTTGCCGGCGTTCATCTCGGGAAATTTCGCGGATACGACAAAGGCGTTGTCGCTGACCGCGCCCACCCATTGAATCTGTTCCTTCGAGACTGCGCCATTCGGCGCGGGGACGAGGTTGTACGTCAGAATTTGCACGGGGCCGCCGTCCACCGACACGCCCACCTTGACGCCCCCCGCGGCGCGGGTATCGAGGGTCGGAACCATATAAAGCTGCACCGTAAGCGGACCGGCCTGTTTCACGGCAATGTCGTATTCCAGCCGAACGCCGTCTTGCACGGCGGTCGGATCGAGGCCTTGCGGGAACGCGGTCACGGCGCCGAGGGTGCGCCCGAGATGGGGAATGACGCGCCACGTCAGGCCCTTTCCACCGAACGATCTGGTGAAGTGCGGCGCCTCGACGGCGATCGCATCGTCCGGCAGCTGCGACGGATGGGCAAACACGATGCGTTTGGCCCTGCCCGCCGCGACCCGCTCGACCTGTGGCATCACCTGCACGTCCGGCTGCTGCCATGTGGAGTAGCCGATGTGCGTCTGCAGCATCATGCCGTCCCACTTGCCGCCGTGGATCGCGTTATACCGGTCGCTGATCTGCTGGTCGCGGCGAAATGCCAGGGCCGCTTGGTCGGCGAAGATGTTGGCCCGCGCATCGTTCTCCTTGGCAAGCCGCCGGTTCCAGGCCACGGCATAGTAAAGCCGATAGAGGTTGGAGAGCGCGGCAGTCGGGTGCTCGACTAGCTGGAAATAGGAATCGCGCTGGTCTTTCGGCAGCTTCGCCTTCACCTTCAGCATGTCACGTTCGAGTGACTGCCATTCGGCCACCATGGTGCCGAATTCGCCGCCGTCCAGAACGGCGCCCGTGTTCGGCCCCAGTTTGAAGCTGTCCGCGTCGACGAGTTCCGGTTTGCGCCGCGCCGCGAGCTGGCTATAGCGCGTAACCAACTCCGCAATCTCTCGCGCGTGCGCAGGACCGAAGGTCGTGCTTGCCCATTGCTCGGGATAGGCTTTCAACGCATCGAGAGTCATCGACTCCGGGTCCCAAGCCATCCTCAGAAAGAAACCGATCGGGTACTCCATCGGCTTGATGTCGCCCACATTCGCGATCCAAAGGCTCCTGGCGCCACGGGCGTAGGCGAGATCCATCTGTTGCCAGATCTTCTCGATCTGATTTGTGTTGATCCATTTGTAATTGCGCGGCTCGCCTACGTAGTCGAAGTGGTAGTAAACCCCGAAGCCGCCTTTTCTATCGCGGTCCGCCGTCGGCAGCCGCCGGATTTGTCCCCAATTGTCGTCGGCGAAAAGCAGAATGACGTCGTCCGGGACCGTCATGCCGTGATCGTAATAATCCTGCACCTCCTTGTAGAGTGCCCACACCTGCGGAGTCCGATCTGCCGACTTGCCGGTCACGTCCGTTATGATCTTGCGTTGATCGGCAACGATGGTTTCGAGCAACTTGGTTGCAGTGCCTTCGGTCATCGGCTCATCGCCATCGCCCCGCATGCCGACGGTGACGACACTTTCGTAACCCTTGCCGCCTCCTTTCGACATCATACGTTCGATGCCGCCGCGCCAGAACGTGCGCAGGTTATCGGCATTCGCCGTGTAGTCCCATTTTCCGCCGGTCACACCCTTGTTTGTGTTGCGGTGCCACTCGTCCTGCGCACGCATCATCGGCTCGTGATGCGACGTGCCCATCACCACGCCCATCTCGTCCGCCAACACCATGTTGCGCGGATCATCGTCGTTGAAAGCTTTCGGAGCCCACATCGCGGGCCAAAGGTAATTGCCCTTCATGCGGAGAATAAGTTCGAAGACGTGCTCGTACATCTTCGCGTTCGGGCCGCCGAATTTCTTCTGCACCCAGCTCGAGAACGACGGATTCTCGTCGTTGATAAAAATGCCGCGATAGCGGACCTTGGGCTGGTCGCGCCGGCTGCCCGCGGTGATGAAGACATTGGCCTGCAGTCTGACCGGCACGTCGGCAAACCAGGTGAGCGGCGAAACACCGATCTTCTCGGAGATGTCATAGGTGCCGAACACGGCGCCGCGCCGGTCCGCGCCGACGATCACCAGCGCGCGCGGCACATTCGGGAAGGGGCGATCCACGACGATCTGACGAAACGCCTCCCATTGCCCTTCGATATCGCGGACATCGATCTTTCCCGCGCGAACGAGGCTGTCGATCACGGGGCTTTGCCCCAGAACGCCGATCACGACGACAGCGCCTTTGGCGCTTTGGATATCGTCGAGCTGCGCGGGCCTATGCCGGCTGACGCGTTCTAGGTCGTCCGCGAAAGCCACAGCGACGTGCCGGACAGCCGGATCAGCCGACCGATCCACATAAATCTCCGCCGCCCGGCTGCTCTGAATCAGAGCAAAGCTGTCCTGGGAGGGACGAAAGCAAACCGATGCCGGCGCGTCGCATGCGAGCGATGCTGCGGTGATGAATGTGCCGAAAACAACTGCTGTGACGACGGCCGGGATTCGCAGCGCCAAAGTGTTTCTCCCTGTATGTCAGGCAACCGGCTCAGTGGGGCAATTGAACCACCTGCGGCTTGCCCCGATAGGAAATCACCTTGTCCGGGTTGTTCGCAACGTCCACGCCTGTGCCGTGGCCTTTGCTCACAACGACGACACGAAATGTCCGCACCTTCAACATACCCGGGAAGTGTCCCTTTCGCGGGCCGATGGTGAGCCGGTGCTTGGCATCGTCCCAGTGGAACTCGATCGTCGCGTAGGCACCCTTTTCGTAGTTATAATTGTCGTTCTCGTCCTCGTAGAGCGTGAAATTCCCGTTGGCGCCAGCGTAGATTCGCAACTCGATGGGGTCGGCCGGCTTTTCCGTGGCGTATTGAAGGAACGGCCCCATCGGCACGATGGAACCCGACCTGACCATGAGCGGAATCGTGTCGATGGGAGCATCGGCCGTGACGCTCCGGCCGCCGGCGAGCGTCTCGCCCGTCCAGAAATCGACCCACGAATTGCCAGCGGGTAGATAAACGGTTCTGGTTTTCGCACGCGACTCCTGCGGCGCGGCTTCGCGCGCGTGAATCTCCGGGGTCTTCCAATACACCTGGGCCCGGAACGCGCCCAGCACGGCATTCGAGGTTTCGAACTTGAACGCGTATTCCTTCCCAGCCACGAGTTCGACGGGAACCGTATAGGACGCCATCGAGTCGTAATTGTGAGGGAGCTCCTTGCCGTCCAGATAAATCCTTCTCGGCCCGAAGCTCTTCATGTTGAAGCGATAGGTCCCGCTCTGGGCGACGGTCAGCTTTCCTTCCCAGCGCATCGAGAATTTTGGACCCGTGATGAAACCAGGCCAGCCCGTGTACCAAAAAAGATCGACGCCCGGCTCGACGGCCTCGTGGCACAGATTCTGGAATTGGTCGTCGCAAAAATATTTCGCGTCCAAGCCAGGCTTTCCGTCGTTCGTTTTGAAGTTCTCAGGCGCGATCGGAATGCTGTCCTCCGAAGGCCTGTGGTACATGTACTGGATCACCGGAGAGACCATGATCGCCGGGCCGAACATGAATTGGTCGGCGACCGAATAGGTTTGGCGGTCGGCCGGAAAATCCATCGGCAGGCCGCGCATGATCGAATAGCCGTTATGAGTGACCTGCCAGGCCAATGAATAGATGTAGGGCAAGAGCCTGTAGCGCAGATTGTCGAACTTCACGAGCGTGGGCGTGTATTCGCCGAACTCCCAGATCTCGCGCGGCGTCTCCGAGCCGTGGGAGCGGAAGATGGGCGAAAACGCGCCAAGCTGGAACATGCGGGTGTAGAGCTCCTGATAGGCCGGATCCTTGCCACCGTTCGAGAACACGCCGCCCTGACAGCCGAGCGAATAGGCGCCGATGTCGAATGTCCAATAGGGAATGCCGGCCATGCTGTGGTTGAGCCCGGCAGGAATCTGCGCCGCGTACACGCCCCAATCCGCGCCGATGTCTCCCGACCAGGTCGTCGCCGCGGCCCGCTGCTGGCCGGCGAAGGTCGAGCGCGTCAGAATGTAAACGCGCTTGCGGTCGGTTTCTTTCCGCTGGTTCTTGTAAAGCTGTTCCGTGATGGGAAGCGAATAGGGATTGAGGTACCTGGCGAAAGTGCCGAGGTGGTTGTTTTCCATCCGCTTCAATTCGAACTCTTCCGACTCTTTGGTGAGCGCATTGACGACATCGGGCTCGGTCGAGTCGATCCACCAGGCGTCAATGCCCTTCGAGAACAGGCCGGTTTTTGCATATTGCCAATACAGATCGGTGGCCGCCGGATTGTAAGCGTCGAAGTATTTGAACCCGGCCCAGCCCACGGTCGGATACAGGAACCCCTTGCTTTCCATATCCTTGTAGATCGGCGCATTAGGCCCAAGCGCCGGCCAGATCGAAATCATGATGTGGAAGTTCTGCTGATGGAGAATGTCTATCATTTCCTTCGGGCGGGGGTACTTCGTTTCGTCGAAGAACATCCCGCCCCAAGTGTCGTTGCCGCCCCAATACGCCCAATCCTGGACGATGTTATCGATCGGAATCTGCTTGTCGCGATATTCCTTTGCGATGCCGAGCAGTTCGTCGCGGGTCGCGTAATGTTCCTTGCTTTGCCAATAGCCGTACGCCCACTTGCCGTACATCGGCGCCTGCCCGGTGAGCTTGCGGTATCCGGCAATGACATGATCCATCGAGGGACCGGATATGAAGTAATAATCGATGTTGTCGGCCACCTCGGACCATAGAGACGTCGTATTCGGATCGTCGGAAAAAATCGTCTTGGAGTAATTGTCCCAGAAAATTCCGTATCCCGCGGTCGACACCAACATGGGCGTGACCGCTTCGGTGTTGGCCTGCACCAATTTCACCGTGCGCCCGCGATAGTTCATATAGCCGGACTGGTGCTGCCCAAGCCCGTATACCCCTTCATCTTGTGTCAGCTTGAAATTCTGCCGAACGCTGAACGCAGCCTTTTCCTTGTCGATATTTGTCGGAGCGAATGAAGGAGTGCCCTGCTCCTCCAGGATGGTCCGGTTGTCGCGGCCGAGATAGCGGATCGATCCGTCGCTTTTGTTCACCTGCAATTTGATCTGACCGGAATCCAGCGTAACTGCTCCGGCGCTCTGCGTGAAACGCATGCGCAGATTCGGCACAGACTTTTGAACGACGGAGAGGCTGGCTTTTGCGGATGTGCCGCCGGCGGGCCATTTCAGGATGCGAACGGTGCTTGGCGAATAGAACTGCACCTTCACGGTCAGATCGCCGGTCTTCAACTGCACTCCATTTGGAATGCGTAGGATGTTCTGCGATGTCTGTTTTGCGTGCGCGATCTTATGTACGGAAGATTTGGCCTGAGAAACATCCGGCAATGTGATCAGACCGAAAGCGCAGCATACAACCGCGGCCCGCAGCGAGAAAATGGAGAGCTTCATCTTTCCGGCCTCCGTTCTGCCGTACATCCTGATGTGAGCCGCAGTGCGGCTCTTCCATTCGGCACCGAAAGCAACCCGAATGGTCGACTAACCCATCTCCACGACGACCCGGTTTTCGCCGCGCAGTTTCCCGACGGGGATGAAGTTGCCTTCCAGCGCTTCGCCGTTCAGAACCAGCTTCTTGACGCCCTTCTGGACGCCCGATTGGTTGTGGATTTCCACGCGAACATTCTTTCCCCGGAACATGCGCGTTACCGTGAAGCCCTTCCACGAAGCGGGAATGCAGGGATCGATCCTGAGCCCATCATATTCCGGCCGCAGCCCGAGGATGTGTTGCGTCGCGGTGAAGTACGACCACGCAGCCGACCCGCTCAGCCACGGCACGCGCGAAGCGCCAAAGCGCGGGCTGGATTTGCTGTGGGTGAATTGGCAGTAGACATAGGGCTCGATTTCACGAATCTCGGCGCGGCTGTTCCACGCGCTCGGCAGCGTGGCCCGGAAATACTGCCAAGCCAGATCGCCGTGGCCGAGCATGGTTTCGGCGATCACTGCCCAGCCCTGGGTGTGGGTGAAGATGCTGCCGTTCTCTTTCGCGCTAGGATTGAACAAGACCGCGCGCATGACACTCATGTCGGTTTCGACAAACGGCGGTTCGCAGAGCGACAGCCCGTATTCGGTAGCAAGGCGCTCTCGCACGGCCTTCATCGCCCGCGCCGCCCTGTTGTCGTCGGCATGTCCGCTCAGCACGGCCCAGGATTGCGGGCTAAGGAAAATCTTTCCTTCGTTGCTCTCTCGCGATCCGAATTTCAATCCGTCGCCGCGATAGGCGCGTAGATACCATTCGCCGTCCCACGCATGATCCTTCAGAAGCCGATCAAGCTGATCCAGATTGCGCTTTGCCCAGGTACCGTCGTCCTCGACCTTCAGGAGTTGGCAAACCTCCAGATAGACCGCGAGTGCGTAGCGAAGCTGGAAGGCCACGAACACGGACTCGCCCTTCTCGCCCAAGCGGATGCAGTCGTTCCAATCGGCGGATAGGCCGCACGGCAGGCCATGTGCGCCAGTTCGCGTCAGGTTGAATTCTATGGCCCGCTTCATATGGCCGAGCACGCTGTCCTCGCCCTTGTCGGCGTAGGGGAGAACCTTGCGATAGAAGGATAGATCGCCCGTCTCCTTGACGTAGGCGGGAATTGCATTGAACAGCCACAGGCAATCGTCAGATCGGTAGTCTTCTTCGCGCGGCGCGGTTTCCGACCCGGGGCGATGCGCGAACTGCTTGACCACGGGCATAGCGCCGCCAGTGGAGACTTGACCGGTAATCATCAGTTCCAGCCGCTGGACTGCCTCTGCGGGGATTGTGTGCATCACGCCCAGCATGTCCTGCACGGTGTCGCGATAGCCCAGTCCGTCCCGCTCGCCCGCATAGATCAAGCTCGCGGCGCGCGACCAAGCGTAGGTCATCAAGCAGTTGAACGGGCCCCACATGTTGAGCATGCTGTTGAACTCGGCGTCGGGCGTTTCCACCTCGAGCCCGGCGATGCGCGCGTGCCAGTGATTCTTGAGCCGGCCTAGCTCCTCGTCGACCTTTTTCGGATCCGCAAACTCGTCCGACGCCCGGCGGCCTTCTTCGCGCGCCCGACCTACGCCCATCACCACCAAGAATTCTTTGGTCTCGCCAGGCGCGAGCTCGATGCAGGTTTGCAGCACGCCACAGCCATTGTCGCCGACGGCGAGAGAATTCGTGCACTGCCCCCGTTCCACCACGGCGGGCCTGGCGTAGCTTCCATATGCCCCGAGGAACGCGGTGCGGTCCGTGTCGTAGCCGAACACCTCGCAGCCCACCAAAGCGAGGAAGCTGTGACGCCCCTGGTCCGCGTCCTCGAAATTGTCAGGCCTGGGCGGGATATTGACGTTGGTTCCGTGATCGATGATGCCGTTTTCCACGGCCATCTTCACGATGTGCTGGGAGTATTGCAGATTGATCAGGTCATTGTAGGCGTTCCAGTTTCCGGCATATTCCACGTAGGTGAAGGCACTGAGCCGGCGCGGCGTGCCGCCCACATTGGTCAACCGGACACGCCAGCATTCGAAATCTCGGCCGAGCGGCACGAAGTACGTCGTTTCCGCCCGGATGCCCGCATACTCGGACGCGATGATCGTATACGCGCTGCCGTGTCGGCATTCCGATTTGTACGTGTCGAGCGGCTTGCCGACCGGCTGCCACGAGGCAGACCAATAATCGCCGCTGTCGTCATCGTGCAGATAGATATAGCGTCCCGGCTGGTCCAGGGGGACGGCATTGAACCGCATCCGCGTGAACCGTCCCTGCGCCGCCGACTTATAAAAGCTATATCCGCCGGCATTATTCGTGACGATGGCACCGTATTCCGTGCTGCCCAGATAATTGCTCCACGATCTGGGCGTATCCGGGCGGGTGATCACGTACTCCTTTTTGGCGTCGTCGAAATATCCGAACTGCACGTCAGACCTCCACGCCGCTTTTTGCCCGCATCGCCGCCAGTTCGGCATGGATGGTCTTCATCTTCGCTTCGTTCAGACCGTAGGCCATCATACCGAGCCCGCACACGATGGTCCCGACGGCCGGGCCTATGGCCATCAGGATGCGGATGCCCTCCTGTGCATGCTCCGTCTGCACCACATTGGCGTGGAAGCCGGTGACTGCGAGTAGCGCAGCGGAGAGCGAGCCGCCGATCACCCAGCCGAACTTGTTCGACATCCCCGACGCCGAGAAAATAAGCCCGGTCGCGCGACGACCTGTCCGCCATTCCGAATAGTCCGCCGAGTCCGCGAACATGGCCCATAACAATGCCGAGGTGGGACCTGTCAGCAGGCAGTAGATGATGTTGTACGCGTAGAGAAGTCCGATCTGATCCGACTTGACCCAATAGGACGCGATCAATGCCACTGCGGAAAGCAGCATCAAGCCGATGAATGCATTTTTCCGGCCGGTGTATGGCGTCACGTACTGGATGAGGAACGTTCCCAGGAGCGACATGATCGCGCCGACCAGCAGGAACAACGCAACCGCGCTCACGTCGCCGATGTAGTATTTGAAATAGAAAATGATGGCGGCACCGCGGATGGACACGAAACACACCTGGGC
>Ga0265314_10002764_pt1 | contig 17525 bp, 15 predicted proteins | sample 4126metaG_FD_203106 | JGI IMG/M metagenome (GOLD analysis project Ga0265314, IMG submission 203106) | Rhizosphere microbial communities from Carex aquatilis grown in University of Washington, Seatle, WA, United States - 4-1-26 metaG | ecosystem: Host-associated > Plants > Roots > Rhizosphere >... | reverse complement strand
TGCAAAATCTGTCGCCGCGATTTGAGACAGTAACTGAAGGCATGCAGGCGCAGTCCCAAGGTGCGCAGCAAATCACGACGGCAATGGTGCAGTTAAGCGACGCTGCCCGCCAGACGATGGATTCGCTACGCCAGACGAATTCAGCGATTATGGATCTGAACTCGGCGGCACACGGCTTGCACGATGAAGTTACACGTTTCAGAACCGCGGCAGGATAAAATAGCCATGTTGATGGTCCTGTTTCAGATGGGTGCCGATCGCTACGCGATTCCCTGCAATTGCGTGGTCGAAATTGTACCCTTGGTTTCCTTGAAGCCGGTGCCTCACGCCCCGCCGTTTGTTGCGGGACTGTTCAATTTTCGATCCGTTATCGTGCCTGTGATCGATCTGTGCCAGCTGACGCAGAACCGTCCTTGCAAACTTCATCTCAGCAGCCGGATTGTGCTCGTAAAATACCGGCCGCAAGGCGATGAAAACGCGCAACATCACGTTCTGGGTTTGCTTGCTGAACGAGTCACAGAAGTGCGGGAGACGCCGCAGGCGTCCAGTCCCCAGCCAGTTCGTGTGGCCAGTGCGCCGTACCTGGACAGAATATATTCCGTAGAAGGCGAAATGGTGCAAAGTCTCGAGACTTCAGCGCTTCTGACCGCCGAAGTGCGTGCGATGCTTTTCACCGAACAAACGGTTGCAAGCGGGCAGGTGCTGGTCTGAAAAGGTCGGAATCCAAGGGTTGATGCGTCATGTCACTCGAGCATAAAATCCTCGGCCTTTTGCACGAAAAAATCGGCTTCAATCCCGAGTCGGTCGGCGCCGAAAAGGTGCTCGCGTCGATTCGCATGAGCCTGAAGAACCGCCGCATCGCCAACCCCGACGAATTTTTTGAAAACCTGCGCCGCGGCCATCCCGAATTTCATCGCATCGTCGACGAAGTCATCATTCCCGAAACCTGGTTTTTCCGCGATGGCGAACCGTTCGAGCTGCTTAAGCGGCACGTGCTGATGGAATGGCCGCGCATCACGAAAGCGCCGCTGCGCTGCCTCAGTCTTCCATGTTCAACCGGCGAAGAACCGTATTCCATTGCGATGGCGTTGCTCGACGCGGGTTTGACGCAGAAGCAATTCTCCGTCGACGGCGTGGACATCAGCGACAAATCATTGCAGCGTGCAAAGGACGCGGTTTACGGACAATATTCGTTCCGCGGCGCGGAAATCAGCTATCGCGAACGGTATTTTGCGCCCGCCGAAGTCGGCTTCAAGTTGAACGATCGCGTGCGCAGCGCAGTCCGGTTCTCCAAGGGCAATCTGCTCGATCCGCATTTCATGAACGACGGCCGCAAGTACGACATCATCTTCTGCCGCAACCTGCTGATTTATTTCGATCCGCCGGCTTGGACGCAGGCGCTGAAAACGCTTACGCGATTGTTGACGGACATCGGACTTCTATTCATGGGCCACGCCGAAGCGCTGGAATTCACCGCGCCGCAGTTTGAATCCGTGCGCTGGCCCTGCGCATTCGCCTATCGCAAGAAACCTCCCGCGCCCGAAAAGCCCGCGCGCAAAGCCAGTTCCCCGGCTGCGCGCAGCGTGCCGGTGAAAGCAAAAACGAAAAAAGTCGAGCCGAAGGCGGAGACTGTGGCGCCCGCCAAAAAGGCGCCGGCACCTCCGCCAATTTCCGCGCCTGCCGCCAGGGACGACGATAGCGATTTGAAGGAAGCCGGTTCACTCGCCGACCGCGGCAAGCTCGCCGACGCCGCACGCTTGTGCCAGCAGAAGCTCGCCGCCAATCCGTGCAGTGCCCAGGCCTATTTCCTGCTGGGTCTTATTGCTGAAGCCGAAGGCAAGCCGCGCGACGCCGAAGGGCATTACAACCGCGCGCTTTATCTCGATAGCAAACACCACGAAGCCATGGTCCATCTCGCATTATTGCTGGATGGCCGCGGCGAAAAATCAGGCGCGGCCGCGCTGCGTAAGCGCGCCGAGCGGGCGGCCCCGACCGGATGAGCGACCCCGTCATCACCGCCGGCGTGCAAGTCGCGCCCCAACGTCCACCGGGCGCTCCCGCCGACTGCTGGAACCACATCGGCATCGCCGGAGACGGCACCTGCCCGGAACTCAGCAACGTCACGCACTGCCGCAACTGCCGCATTTTTGGTGATTCCGGACGCGGACTTTTCGATCGCGAAGTTCCTGAAGATTACCGCCGCGAATGGAGCGTTTTGCTCGCGCGCGAAAAAGAGTCGCTGAAAACTGCCACCGCATCCGTGGTGATTTTCACGCTCGGCACCGAAACGCTGGCGCTGCCGACGTATATTTTCCGCGAAGTGGCCGAGATGCGCGTGCTGCATCGCGTGCCCGCCACGCGCGGCAAACTGCTGCAGGGCCTGGTTAATATCCGCGGCGAAATCCAGCTCTGTGTCGCGCTGCATTCGCTGCTGGGGATTCCCGTCGAAGCAAAAGATGGAAAACCGTTCGCCGACGGCCGCATGCTCGTAGTTGAACACGGTTCGGCGATTTGGGTTTTCCCCGTCAACAAAGTTCACGGCACCTGGCGCTACAATCCGGAAAGTCTGGACGCGCCGCCGTCGACAGTAGAAAAATCGGCCTCCAGTTACACCCGCGGCACGATCGAATGGGAGGGCAAGACCGTTGGCTGCCTCAATGAGGAAACCATCCTCGCGGCCTTGAAAGGAGGCGTGGCGTGAGCGGCGGCAAACAAGACTTCAGCAACGCCTCCATGCTTGAACTCTTCCGCATGGAAGTCGAATCGCACTCGGCCGCCCTCAACGACGGCCTGGTTGCGCTTGCTGCCGGACCCGTGGGCCCCGAAGTGCTCGAAGGCCTGATGCGCGCTTCGCATTCCATCAAGGGCGCAGCGCGCATCGTCGGCCTGCAATACGCGGTGAAAGTGGCGCATGCGATGGAAGACTGTTTCGTCGCGGCGCAGGAAGGCAAGCTGGCGCTTTTGCCCGAGCACGTCGATGTTCTGCTTAAAGGCACCGATTTTCTCGTGCGCTCGGGCCAGGAAAATTCGCAGCCGGCCGAACTCGAAAGTCTCAGCGACGAAATTGTTTCCGCGCTGAAAGGAGTCCGCTCCGGCGCTCGCTCCGGTCTGCGCCGCGCGACCACCAGCCAGGCGGCTCCCGCCATAAAAGTGCCGGCGGTGCAGGCCCCCGCCGATGCGTCGCTGCTCGACCTGTTCCGCAGCGAAGTCGAAACAAATTCAAAAGCGCTGATCGAGGGCCTTGCGAAGCTGGAGCGCAAACCGGATGACGCGGAGATGCTCTCCGATTTGCGCCGCGCCGCGCACTCGATCAAGGGCGCCGCGCGCATTGTCGCGGTCGATCTGGTCACGCAGGTTGCGCTGGCGATGGAAGAAATTTTCGCTGCCGTGGTTGAAGGCAAATCAGCCATGAATGCGGGCAAAATTACCGCGTTGCGCGCGGGCACCGATCTTTCCGGCCGCATCGGTGCCGCGTTCGTGCAAAACAATGGCGACGCTGCGGCGCTGCTGAAACAGTTTAACGCTGAAATCCAGGCCTGGCAGCAATCGCTGAGCACGCTCGCGAGTGCATCCGCGGCGCGGCTCGTCGCGGCCACGGCAAATGTTTCCAAAAACGTTTCCAAATCCACGTCTTCATCCGCGCGACTGGCCGCCGTCCAGCCCAACCGCGTTCACAAGTCGACCACAGTTCGCATGTCGGAAGAAGGCACGCGCGCAGTGCGCGTCAACGCCGCCAGCCTCAGCCGGCTGATGGGCCTCGCCGGCGAGTCGCTTGTTGAAGCCGGATTCCTCAGCCGCTTCGAGCAATCTCTGCGCGTGCTGCAGGAGCGCCAGAACGAATTGTCGTTCGCGATCGAGAGACTTAACGGATTGGGCCATGCCGAGCGCGCCGATTCCACATTCAACGCGCCGCTGTTGCATGAAGTCGTACAGAAAAGCCTCTCCTGCCAGTCGTTGCTCGCCGAACGCATGCGTTCGTTCGAGGATTACGCGCTGCGCTCGGACAACCTTTCGCACCGCCTGTACCGCGAAGTGATCGCCAGCCGCATGCGCCCGTTCGGCGACGGTATCCAGGCTTTTCCGCGCATGGTCCACGACCTGGCGCGCTCGCTGAACAAGAAAATCCGATTCGAAGTCATCGGCAAGAACACCGAAGTGGATCGCGACATCCTTGAAAAGCTCGAAGCGCCGTTGAACCACCTGCTGCGCAACGCAGTCGATCACGGAATCGAATCGCCGCAGGAGCGTCTGGCCGCCGGCAAAGATGAGCAGGGGCGGATCGTGCTCGAAGCGATGCACCGCGGCGGCATGCTCTCCGTCACCGTCAGCGATGACGGCCGCGGCGTCAATCTCGAGCGCGTTCGGCAGATCATCATCAATCGCAAGATGACCGCGCCCGATATCGCGGCGCGGCTGACCGACGCCGAAGTGCTCGAATTTCTTTTCCTGCCCGGATTCTCCACCGCGCAAAACGTGACCGAAATTTCCGGTCGCGGCGTGGGCCTCGATGTGGTCCAGACCATGGTCCAGGAAGTCTCCGGCCACATCCGTATTTCATCGACGCCGGGGCAGGGTTGCGTCTTCCACGTTCAATTGCCGATCACGCTGTCAGTGGTGAGCGCCCTGCTGGTCGAAATCTCGGGCGAGCCGTACGCCTTTCCACTGACGCGAATCGACCGCGTGCTGCGCACGAGCCGTGAGAAAATCCAGACGCTCGAAAACCGCCAGTACATCAAGATCGATGGCCAGAGCGTCGGCCTGGTGACCGCGCAGCAGGTTTTCGACATCGACGAAGACGCTGCGCACGGCGACGAGATTGCCATCGTGGTCATCGGTAACCGCACCGAAACGTACGCGCTTGCCGTGGACCGCGTTCTCGGCGAACGCAAGGTCGTCGTGCGCCCGCTCGATCGCCGGCTGGGCAAAGTCCCGAACATCAGCGCTGCTGCGTTGATGGAAAACGGCGCGCCGATGCTAATCGTCGACATCGAAGACATGTTGCACTCCGTCCAGGCGCTGCTTGCCGGCGGCCGTTTGCAAAAAGTCAAGACCACCGAACTCGTTCGCCACACGCAGCACAAGCGCGTGCTCGTCGTCGACGATTCGCTCACTGTGCGCGAAGTAGAGCGCAAGTTGCTCGAAAACAACGGCTACGAAGTGGAGCTGGCCACCGACGGCGCCGAAGGCTGGAACGCGCTGCGCTCGGGCCGCTACGATTTGCTGATCACCGACGTCGACATGCCGCGCATGAACGGCATCGAATTGGTCACCATGGTTCGCGCCGATGCCCGGTACGAAAAGTTGCCGGTGATGATCGTTTCCTATAAGGATCGCGAAGAAGACCGTCTCAAAGGAATGCAGGCAGGCGCGAACTATTATTTGACCAAGAGCAGCTTCCAGGACGAAAGTTTGTTGGAAGCAGTGGTGGATCTTATCGGGGAGGCGCGGTGAAGATAGCGATCGTGAACGATATGGCATTGGCGGTTGAGGCCCTGCGGCGCTCCGTGGTGAACGTTCCGGGGTACCAGGTCGTCTGGGTTGCTCGAAATGGCGTCGAGGCCGTCGAAAAGTGCGCCGCCGATCGTCCCGATCTGATCCTGATGGATCTGCTGATGCCGGTGATGGATGGCGTCGAGGCCACACGCCAGATCATGTCTCGAACGCCCTGCGCCGTTCTGATCGTCACGTCCACCGTAAGCGGAAATATTTCGCAAGTCTTCGACGCCATGGGCAGCGGGGCGCTCGACGCGGTCTGCACGCCCGTTCTCGGCCCCCGCGGAAATATGGACGGCGCCGATCCGCTGTTGCAGAAAATCAAGACTATCAAAGTGTTGCTCGAGAAAAAAACAACGCCGGTGACGAAAGTCGAAGCACCGCGCCGCGTCACGCTCTCGTCTCAGAATCCAATTGTGCTGATCGGCGCGTCCACTGGCGGACCGCAAGCTGTCGCGGCGGTGCTCGCCGGTCTGCCGGCTGGATTTAAGCCGCCGATCGTGATCGTTCAACACGTCGATGCGATGTTTGCTCCGGGACTCGCCGAATGGCTGAGTCAACAGTCTCCGATGAAGGTCGAATTGATCACTCCAGGCATGCGCCCCGAAAGCGGCAAGGCGCTGCTTGCCTGCACCAACGATCACCTCGTTTTCAACCAGGGCGGCACGCTCGGTTATACGCACGAGCCCGCCGAATATCCGTACCGCCCGTCGGTGGATGTATTTTTCGAGAGCGCCGCCCGCTACTGGCCGGGCGCGCACGTGGCTGTGCTGCTCACGGGAATGGGCCGCGATGGTGCACGCGGAATGCTGACTCTGCGCCGCAATCGCTGGAACACCATCGCGCAGGATGAGAAATCCTGCATCGTTTATGGCATGCCCAAGGCCGCCGTCGAAGCAGGCGCGGCCACCGAAGTGCTGCATTTGGACAGAATCGCTTCGCGCATCGCGCAGTGGAATGTGTCCTGGGCCCCGCCGGAGCGCGCGCCAAAATGAGCTCCGCATCCGGAAGCAGCGCAAATCTGCGCAGATCGCACGGGATCACGGTCCTGCTGATCGACGACCAGGCCATGATCGGTGAAGCCGTGCGCCGCATGCTTTCGGGCGAGAATGACATCACATTCCATTTTTGCAACGATCCAGCGGCCGCCCTGCAAACCGCCGCGCAAGTTGCGCCGACGATCATCCTCGTCGATCTCGTCATGCCCGACATTGACGGCCTGACGCTCGTCCGCTTTTTCCGAGCCAACCAGGTCACGCGTGATATTCCGCTCGTCGTGCTCTCGACGACGGAAGATCCGAAAGTGAAAGCCTCCGCTTTCGAGCGCGGCGCGAACGACTACATGGTGAAATTGCCCGATCGCCTCGAACTGATCGCGCGCATTCGCCACCATTCGATGGGTTACATCAATCTTCTGGACAAGAACGAGGCCTTCAAGGCCCTGCTCGAAAGCCAGCGCGCGCTGGAAAAAGCACGCGAAGTCGCCGTGGCCGCGACGCGCGCGAAATCCGACTTCCTGGCCTGCATGAGCCACGACATCCGCACGCCGATGAACGCGATCATCGGCATGGCCGACGTCCTCTCCGAATCTGAACTCACCGCTGACCAGGCGAATTATCTGCGCATTTTGCGGTCTGCCGGCGAGACGCTGCTGAATCTGATCAACGACATTCTGGATTTCTCGAAGATTGAAGCCGGCCAGCTCAACCTGGAGAAAATCAGTTTCAGTCTGCGCGAACTTGTCGCTGACACGGTCGCGATCCTGGATGTTCGCGCGCGCGAAAAAAATCTGCCGATCCGCACGGTGATCGATCAAGTGGCGCCGGATCGGGTGCTGGGCGATCCGACACGCGTGCGGCAAATCCTGATCAATCTCGTTGGCAACGCGTTGAAATTCACCGAGAAGGGCGAAGTGACCATTCAAGTCGCGCTCGATCCGATGTCGACTCCGGGCAGCCTGCTTTTTTCCGTCAAGGACACCGGCATCGGCATTCCGCGCGAGAAGCACACACAACTTTTCCAGAAATTCATGCAGGTCGATTCCTCTACGACCCGAAAATACGGCGGCACCGGCCTGGGCCTCGCCATCTGCCGGCAACTGGTTGAAATGATGAGCGGCAAAATCTGGATCGAAAGCGAACCGGGAAAGGGCAGCACCTTTTTCTTCACACTCGCGCTGAGCGTCGCGCCAGATGCTCCTGAGGCCCAGGCCGCTGCGCCGCTGGCCGCGCCGGCGATTAATGTGCCGCCGATGCGCATTCTGCTGGTCGACGACACGCCCGAAAACCGCATGCTCATTCAGACCTACCTTCGCAAGACCGAACACACCATTGAAGTCGCGGAGAACGGCGAAGTGGCGCTCGGGATGTTCAAAACCGCGCCTTACGACGTGGTCCTGATGGACATGCAGATGCCGGTGATGGATGGCTACACGGCGACTCGCGAAATTCGCAAATGGGAAACGGAAGGCGGCAAGAAAGTCACACCCGTGATCGCGCTCACCGCCGATGCGATGAGTGAAGACGAAAAGAATTGCACGAAAGCCGGATGTTCCGGATTCGTGGCCAAGCCCATCCGCAAAGCGAAGCTGATGGACGTGCTGGCGGAATACGCACCCCGGAGATGACACTGGACGCACGTATGGATACCAAAACGCTGAAAACCAGAATTGCGCGAATGGCGCCGGAGGCCCGCGCATGAAACGCATCCTTATTATTGAGGACGAACCTCTGATCGCCGAGGTTTATCGCAAAAAATTCGAGCGGCGCGGTTTTGTGGCCGAAGTCGCCGTCGATGGCGTCATGGGTTTGCAGAAGATCGAAGCCTGGAAGCCCGACGCGCTTCTACTCGACATCATGATGCCCAAGCTGGACGGCATGGAGCTTCTGCGCCGCATCCGCGCGCAGGAAGAAACCCGCGATCTTCCCGTGGTTGTTTACTCAAATTCATTCTCACCGGTAATCGCGGAAGAAGCGCGCAAGCTGGGTGCCTCGCATTTGCTGTCGAAATCCGAAACGCGCCCCGACCAGGTGCTCAACGTCGTCGCGGTGATGCTCAAGGAGCCGGCCGTCGCCCCGTTCGAGGCCGTCCCGGAATACGACCGCGCGGCCTGCCTTCAGGCTTCAAAAGACACTGTCTCCAACCTGCGCACGCTGCTGAAGGAGATCTTCAAGCAGAACGATTCGTCGCGATTGCGCGAGCTGCGCGACAAGACGCATGCGTTCGGCGCGCAAGCATGGCTGGCCGGGCTGCAGCGTTCGGCGCAATTGTCCGCGGCGCTCGAAATTCTGCTCCGCACGCTCTGCGATAATCCGCAATACATCTCGTTCTCGACGGACAAGACGATGTTGCAGGCCGTCGAATGCCTCGCCAACATGGCGAACGCGAACGACACCGATGCGCCGCCGGCCACGCCGTCGATCCTCGTCGTCGACGACCAGGAAATTTCGCTGCAGGCCGCCACATTTGCACTTCAGAAAGCAAAGCTGCGCGCGCTCTGTTCGTCAGACCCCGAAGAAGCGATGGCCGTGCTGGAGACGCGGAACTTCGATCTGGTGCTGCTCGATATCGACATGCCCAAGATCGACGGCGTGACGCTCTGCGCAAATATGCGCGCGATGCCGCACCACGCCAATACGCCGGTCGTCTTCTTCAGCCAGCTTTCGGAAATCGGCTACCGCATCGGCTCGATGGCCGCCGGCGGCAATGACTTTATCGGCAAACCGTTCTTATCGATCGAACTGGCGGTTAAAGCACTCGTCTGGCTATTTACGCCGCGCGCCGCAGCACCTGTTGGCGTGGGCGTGTCATAAAAGGAGAGGGGCCGTGATGAATTCGCAGGACGCAAACACGCCCGGTGCATCATCCGCTGGAAATCCGCCCGTCGATCTCGTCTGGCTGAAGGAATGCACCGACGACGACCTCGACGCGATGAAGGCGATGGTCGAACTGTATCTGGCGCGCACCACCACGCAGCTTTCGGAGCTCGACGCGGCGATCGCGGCCGATTCGGCCTCCGACGTTCGCCGCATCGCGCACGCCTGTGTCGGTTCTAGTGGCACCTGCGGAATGAACGGCATGTCCCAGATCTTCAAGCGCCTCGAAAAAATGGGAGCCTCGGGAAAACTGATCGATGCCGCTCCAATCGCAGCCGAGGCGCGCGCGGAATTCGAGCGCGTCAAACTGTTCGTTGCTGAAAAGGTGGCGAATTGAAGACCAATTTCGCCGACGGTCTTGCCTCTTTTGGAAGCGCGATGAGCGCGACGAAGAAGGCGTATCGCAAGCGGCCGGAGGAAGCGGCGGCAACCATGCGGCGCCTGGCGCGCGCGATGCTCGGCGTGCAGGAAGTGCTCGCCGCGCCGGATCTCGAAAAAATCTGCCGCATGGTCGTCAATGGGAAGGACGACGAACTGCCAGAGCTCGCGGCCGTCCTGATTGATGTTGCCGCCAAACGCGTCGCCGCTCTGGCCGCCGAACGCGCCGTCGTTCTGATCGTCGACGACGATCCGGTCATCGGACACCTGCTCAACATTCGCTTGCGCTCGCCCAGCCGCGAAATCGTCATCGCCACAACGGCGGCCGAAGCCGCCGACATCCTGCAGCATCGCCTGATTTCGCTGGTCACGCTGGACCTCGGTCTGCCCGACCGCGACGGCCGCGACGTCCTCTCCGAAATCCGCCTCAGCGGCGCCGAACCGCCACCGCCGGTGATTGTGCTCTCGGCGCTCGAAGAACCGCACGTCAAAACCGAATGCTTTGCGCTCGGCGCAGACGAATATTTCGCCAAGCCCGTTGATATCGACCTTCTCGCGACCGTCGTTTCCGCAAAGCTGCAGCGCATCTCCGAAATCGGCCGCAAGCTGCGCCGCGATCCGCTCACCGGAGCGCTGAACCGCTTTTCGTTCTCCGAAGTTTTCGTTCGCAACAGCGCGTATATGGCGCGCGCGGGCGGCGACCACTCCATCGCGATCCTGGACCTGGATCATTTCAAGCTGGTCAATGACACGTACGGGCACGGCATGGGCGACGAAGTCTTGCGCCGCACTGCCGCCGTGCTCGACGCTTCGCTGCGCAAATCCGACGCGTTGGCGCGCTGGGGCGGCGAAGAATTCGCGGTCCTCTTTCCTGGTACGAACTGCGCCGGCGGCGCGAAATCGCTGGAATGCATTGCCGAAGATCTCTCCAAGACTGTCTTCACCTCATCCACCGGAAAAACGTTCAACGTCACCTTCTCGGCTGGTGTCGCGCCTGTCGCATCCGGAGCAACCATCGAAGCGGCCATTGCGGTCGCCGACGCGCTGCTATATCGTGCCAAGCATCTCGGCCGAAACCGGATCTGCCGCGCGGACCAGGAGAATGGATCGTGAACCCACGCCACATTTTCAGCACCTGCCTCATCCTCGCCTGTTTTTCAATTCATGCCGAAAACGACTCCTCTAAAATCACCGAAGCCCTGCAGCCGTTCGTCGACAGCCACACGCTCGCCGGCGCGGTGACGCTCGTCGCTAATAAGGAGAAGGTTTTGGCGATCGACACCGTCGGTTATTCCGACGTGGCCGCCGGCGTGCCGATGAAAGCCGACTGCCTGTTCTGGATCGCGTCGATGTCCAAGCCGATGACGGCGACCGCGCTGATGATGCTCGTCGATGAAGGCAAAGTGAACGTCGATGATCCGGTCGAAAAATATTTGCCCGAATTCAAAGGCCAGATGCTTCTCGCCGAGCAGGACAAGGATCACGTCACGTTGAAAAAACCGTCGCGCGCGATCCTGGTCCGCGATGTCCTCTCGCACACCAGCGGCATGCCGTTCATGTCGCGCGTCGAACACAAGATCGATAGCTGGTCGCTGAAAGAAGCCGCCGTCAGTTACGCGCTGACGCCGCTCAACACCGAGCCCGGCGCCAAGTACGCCTACAGCAACGCCGGCATCAATATCGCCGGACGCATCATCGAAGTTGTAAGCGGAATGCCGTACGAAGATTTCATGGACAAGCGCCTGCTCAAACCACTCGGTATGAAAGACACGACGTTCTGGCCGAGCGAATCGAAGCTCAAGCATCTGGCGAAATCGTACAAGCCCAACACCGCGAAAGACGGATTCGAAGAAATCGACGTCGGCCAGCTCACGTACCCGCTCACAGACCGCAAACGCGGCCCGTCGCCGGCCGGCGGTTATTTTTCGACCGCGAAAGACGTCGGAATTTTCGGCCGCATGCTGCTTAACGGCGGCGAACTCGACGGCAAGCGCTACATCTCCGAAGCCTCGTTAAAGGTGATGACATCCAAGCAGACCGGCGCGCTCGAAAACGGCTACGGCTTCGGATTCTCTGTCGATAAAGGCAGCGGCGCTTTCGGCCACGGCGGCGCGTACGCCACCGATCTGTGGGTCGATCCCGCGAAGGGACTCGTCTACGTCTACATGGTCCAGGCTGCGGGTTATCCGAACAAGGACGGCGGCAAGATCAACCCCACCTTCCGCAAAACCGCCACCGAACTCTTCGGTCCGAAAGATCCCGCACCCAAGGTTCCATAATCGTGGCGCAGACATTCCTGTCTGCAGGCTTGCGCTCTCAAGTTGAAACTCTGTTCGCCGAATCGCCCCTGATTACAGTGGGGCAGACATTCCTGTCTGCAGTCCTTCGCCCTCAAACTGAAACGCCGGTTAGTGATAATTTTCTGAAGCAGCCCGCCGCGACCGGCGTCTGCTATGAGGTTCAGCTCTTCCCCACATCTATACTAAGACAATTGAGATTTTCATTTGCGACTCAGATTTAAAAAGAAGTTTTCGGTCAATGTAAGTCCTTTGAAATGATTTACTTGCAAGGTCCCTTTAAGGCAGTGTTTTCAACGCAGCTGAGGTCGTTTGGCTGTTTTTTTCAAAAATCCATGTCCCGCCATTCCTCCCGGCGGACATAGCTTGATGAGAAGCGAGGAACGCATGGACATGATTCGATCAGCGGCAGCGCCGGTTTCGCGAATGAGCACCACCGACGCGCTCAAGCGGCTGGCGGCGCGGCGTGATTCCGAAGCGTGGGCCGCCATCGTCGAGCAGCACGGCGTGCGTATCCTCAACATGGCTCAGCGCATCACCGGCGACCGCGCGTTGTGCGACGACGTCTGCCAGGAAACGCTGCTTCAGATTCGCGAGCACGCGGGCCACTTCACGCCGCCGGCGCCGCCGCAGGATGCCGAGGCTTCGGCGAGGGGATGGATTATGCGCATCGCCTGTTGCACCGCATTCCGAGTGCTGCGCGTCCGCGAACGCAGCGAACGCCGCGAATTCGTCGTGGCCTCAACTGCGCAAAATTTGGCGCCCTCGGCCGCGGAGATCGCCGCCGCGCGCGAACAGTTTGAACAGGTGCGGCGAGAAGTGGCGCAGTTGCCGGAGTCGCTCCGCGAGCCGCTCAGCCTGCGATTTTTCGGCGCGCTGGAATACGCCGAGCTCAGCATGGCGCTGGGCTGTTCGGAAGACGCCGCGAAAAAACGCGTGCAGCGCGGGCTCGACCGGCTGCGCACACGCCTGGCCGCGGTCGGCATTGCGCTGAGTCTCGGCGCACTGATGAGCGCGCTCGGTCCGGGTTCGGTGAGCGCCGCTGAAATCGGCGCGGCCGGAGCCGTCGGCGACGCCGGACTGAATGCCGCCGGAAATTCCGCCAGCACGTTTGCGAACCCGGCGAATTCGGCCGCAACACAGTTTCTCGATCCACAGCGCCTTGCCGCGTGGCAGGGGCTTTTGCACAGCACGCACGCGCCGGCGCTGTCGGGCGTGGTGATACTCGGAGGTTTGACGGTTATGGCAAAGCAGATTCTGGGCGCGGCGGCAGTGATCCTGTTCGCGCTCGTGGGTGTCGGCGCGATGCAGATTCATTCGCTGCAGAACGAAAATGCCGAGACGAAAGCGCAGGCCGCGAAACTGGCGGACAGCCTCAGCGCGATGGAAAAGAAATTGAACGAGCGCGCCAACGACGCGGGCCTGCTGCACGACAAACTCGCCGCGCGCGAAGCGCAGCTCGAAAAATTGCGCGAGCAGGTCGCGGAGCTCGATAAGAAAACCGCCAGCGGCCGAGGCGTGGCAATGGCCGATGTTCCCGGCGACGTGACATTCCACCGCTTCATTGGCGGTCCTCCGCCCGGCGCCGCAGGCCAGCCGAACGTGATGTGGACTGCCAACGGTGTCACGACGGCGGCCGGCGGAAATCCTTACGATCCGAAGTCCACGAACAAAGCAACCATGATGGTCAATGGCCAGAAGATTGAAATCCCGCTCCCGGACGCCGCGAACGGCCAGGCCATTCAGTTCCAGGTCCAGGAAGACGCGAAAGACATCACCGGCCAGGTGAAAGCGAAGCTCGAACAGATGCTCAAGAATGCGCCGGGCCAGGAACAGGTTCGCGAAATCAACACGCCCAACGGCAACGTGCGGGTTCGCGTGCTCAATGGCGCCGCGGCCGGAATTGAAGTTCAGGCCAATCAGAATCCGCAGCCGGTGAAGCCTCCACAGCCTCCGGAACCGGTTCCGAATTTCTAAAACATTGGCAAAAACGCAAGCCTGTCGAATCGCGGCCGCCTGAAAAAAGGCGGCCGCTTTTTTTATTTCGCGAAATTTTCCGCGCCCGTAACGCGCACTGTGTGTTATAAGTATGTTTAGAACTCTACAGTATTGTGTTCAGGTGGAACGCATCGTGCGAGGCGGTGTTCGCAACGGCGGCGCGTTCCAAAGCGAGGAGGAGAGCAACATGGCCAAGGCCACCAAGAAGAAACCGGCAGCGAAGAAGAAGAAGGCAGCAAAGAAGAAGAAGTAGGTCTTGTTTGCTGCTCGCCTTTGCCGCGAACTCTCGCTGCAAAGGCGAGCGCAACAGACACTCCGGCCGCCGCTCGTTCCTGAAACTATTTTCTCTTCCGCTTTTACTCCGCACAATCAGGCAGCGAGAACGCGCTCCGGAAATCCGGCGCCCCGCGCAAACGTCCGTCGCGGCGTTTAAAGATTCAGCGCTGAAGCGGAACGTGTGTTATAAGGCGTCGCAGAAATTCATGTCGAGCGAGCCAAAGTTGCGCGAATGTCGCGCGGCCGGTCCGCTCCTTTGATGGGAGGTACGACACGTGGCCAAGGGTAACAACAGCAAGCGCAAAGAAGTGAAGAAGCCGAAGAAGACCGCTGCAAAGAAGAAGTAAGCGAGTATGCGGCTCGCCTTCTCCGCATCTACGGAGAAGGCGGCCGCAACATTATGGCGTCTTCGGTTCGAGTCCCTCGCGCACTTTCCCGTCATAGCCGATGAGCGGTTTCGGATTGTCGACTTTCCCCAGCGGCCGGCATCCCGGCCCGATCCCGTCCAGTCCCAGGTCGTCCTTCATTTTCTCCGCCAGAACCTTGATCTTCGCAACAACGTCTTCATTCGCGGCCGCGACGTTGGCCGCTTCGCCGATGTCGCTGTCGAGATTGTACAATTCAGTTTTCGCCAGATGCAATTTCCACGGGCCCGAGCGCACCGCTTCCAGTTTGAATCCGCGGTAATAGTAGAACGTATCGTGCGGCGTCTTCGCGCCCTCGGCGCCGCTGATGAGCGGCCAGATGTCCGCGCCGTCGATCGTGCGGTCCTTCGGCGCTTCGCCGCCGGCGATTTTCACAAACGTGGGCATGATGTCCATCATGCCGCAGACTTCGCCGCAGCTTGTTCCCGCCGGAATTTTTCCCGGCCACCACGCGATCGCCGGCACGCGCATGCCGCCTTCCCACGTCGAATCTTTGAAGCCTTTCAGCGGCGTGTTTTTCGCGCGCTGCGTGCCCCCGTTGTCGCTGGTGAAAAACACGAACGTCTTTTCGCCGAGGCCCAGTTCGCGGATCGCGTCCATCACCTGCCCGACGCTCCAGTCAGATTCTTCGACCCAGTCGCTGTAGTAACCGTGCGCGTTCTTTTTCTGAAACGCCTTGCCGGGATAAATCGGAAAATGCACGGCGCTGTGCGCGAGGTACAGGAAAAACGGCTTCTCCTTATTGTCGCGCATGAACTGAATCGCTTCTTTCGTGTACATCTCGACCAGCTGCGTCTGATCTTCGGCGAGCACGCGCTTGACCACCGTTTCCTGCCGCATCAGCGGCAGGGGTGGCTGGCCCTTTCCTTTCGCTTCCGGCAATTTATCGCCGAAATTGCTCTTCACGCCGTCCTCACCCGGACCCATGTCGTTCGAGTACGGCAGCCCGAAGTAGCGGTCAAAGCCCTGCCGCGTCGGTAGAAATTCTGGCTGGTCGCCGAGGTGCCATTTGCCGATGCATGCCGTCGTGTAGCCCTGCTGCTTGAGCAGTTCCGCGATCGTGATCTCGCTCGGATTGAGGCCGGTTCCCCATTCAGGAAAAAGCACATGAACAATCGGCAGGCAGCGCTTGGGATAGCACCCCGTCATCAACGCCGCCCGCGACGGCGAACACACCGGCGCCGCATAGAAACACGTCAGCTTCCTTCCCTCAGCCGCAAGCTTGTCGAGATTCGGCGTCCGATTTATTTTGGACCCGAACGGCGCGATGTCCGCGTAGCCCATGTCATCCATATTGATGATGACCAGGTTGGGCTTATCCACCGCAAAAGCAGCGAATGGTATGCAGACAGCAACGAGCATTGCAAAAAATGGCCGCATGAATTCCTTCCTCGTAAGAGACGATTTGAATACACCGAATTTAAGAATGAGTGAGGAACGTTGAACGTCATTGCGCGCAGATGGCTAAGTCGCCCGTCCCCCGTGTGCCACGCCACGCAGCGGAGCGAAGTGGCGTGCCAGCGAACCCGCGATGTCATTTCCTCAACGCGCACCCGTCGGCCCGCGCAATCATTGACCGCGCGGAGCGCAGACATTCCTGTCTGCGTGGCCTGCGCATCCAAGGCGGAGGGGCGTTCCTACCCCTCCTAATGCCGTGCAACAACAAGAATCTGTGTCAGACAGGCTCCAAGTCTTCGAAGCGTTGCTTTCCTGAAAAGACGTTGTTCGCTTCGAAGAATTTTCGGTAACGCGATTGAATGACTAAGCCGGAATTCTTGTAATTGAAAATTACATCGCCTGTATCGAGACGGCAAAGATAATCTCCAGGGAACTCATCAATGAGCCATTCACAAAGGTTGGTGGCAAGGACAAGTCGCACTTCATTCCATTGCGAAGCAGTATCCAATTGAATCTGAAAACGATAGGAAGCGGCGTAGTTTCCATAGTACGGAAGCGGTTCAGGGTTGATATAGATCCGAATCCACCCAAGTTTTCCGGGCACCAAATCCGTTCGACCTTCAATTTTCGCGCGCGAAAGATCGACAGCCAACAGTCTTTCGATGTCAGCGATCTTGGCTTCGGACGCGATATGGATTTCCAATGCTGGATTTGACATATTGCCCTTCTATAAACCGCGATCGTCACGTGAAGCGGTGCCAACGACCAAAAACCGAGACGGTGGAGGGGGCGTTCCTACCCCTCCGAATGCCATGCAACAACAACAAGTGATTCGGAAAATACCAAAGACGAAGTGTGCCACGGGCAGCGACGCCGATGTTGGCGTCGTTGCCCGTGCGGTCGCGGCCAATCACGTTTGCGTTCCAAAAATTTCTTTCGTCGCAAAAAAGCAACGGCGCCCGGGTAAGCGCCGCCGCCGTCGAACAAAGGAGTGGGCGCTGATCACCGCCCACACTACGGGTCTGTTAGTGCGCCAGCAGTTCTCCCGCCAGCCGGCCCATCGCGCGCGCCAGATAAAGCTGCCGGCTCGGATTGCGGCGGATGAGCCACTGGGTCAGCGCGTCGCGGCGCGGTTCGTGCTGCGGGTTGAGCGAGAGGTATTCAGAAATAATCTCGTCGTTGGAAAAACGCGGCGCAGTCCAAGGCGTCGATTCCGAAAAACGGTCGCCGCAAAAATACAGGCTGTACACATCGAGCCACTCTCTGAAGTCGCGAAGCATGAGGTCGGTCTGTTTCATGTGCTTCTCCGGTTTGTGGAATCAACAATACACGTTTGGCGATCGATACTGTGTGTGCCACGGGCAGCCTGCCGTTGGCTGCCCGTG
>Ga0265314_10002760_pt1 | contig 17543 bp, 12 predicted proteins | sample 4126metaG_FD_203106 | JGI IMG/M metagenome (GOLD analysis project Ga0265314, IMG submission 203106) | Rhizosphere microbial communities from Carex aquatilis grown in University of Washington, Seatle, WA, United States - 4-1-26 metaG | ecosystem: Host-associated > Plants > Roots > Rhizosphere >... | reverse complement strand
GCAGCGGGCGCCCATCCTCGACCGCTCGATGCCGGTCGCCGCGGCCCGAGGTGCGGCCGAGGTGCTTGATATAGGCTCGTGCCCCCTCCCCCGAACGGGGGACGAATCCACCGCTGAGCAGTCGAAGTAAGGAAAACGCCGCGCGAGCGCCAGAGCGCGGCTGCGGTCTATATCGAGACCCACCACTCATCTCTCACTCACTCATCATCATCTCGTCACAAAACGCTCCGATGACACGGAGCGCCCAGCTCTACCGTGTGTTCCAGAGCGCTGCGTTCACGACGTTCTCGTAAAGCTCCTGACGCCCGGAAACCGGATGCGGGTCGAGGTCGCCCGACTCGACGCGCTCGGCGAGACCGGCGAGCGAAACCGAGCCGTTCATGACATCGCGGCCGAGCGAGCTGTCCCAGCCTTCGTATCGTTCGGTCTTCATCGTCGTGAGCGTCCCTTCGTCATGCAGCTTCGCTGCGACGAGCAGGGCGCGCGCGAGCGTGTCGATCCCGCCGATGTGAGCATGAAAGAGATCCGTCCTGTCGATCGACTGGCGGCGGAGCTTGGCGTCGAAGTTGAATCCGCCACTGCCGAGACCGCCGGCCTGGACGATCTCGTAGAGCGGCATGACGAGATCCTCGACCGAGTTGGGGAACTGGTCGGTGTCCCAGCCGTTCTGAGGGTCGCCGCGGTTGGCGTCGATCGAACCGAGGAGCCCGTGCGCGGTCGCGTAGGCCACCTCGTGATGGAACGAGTGCCCGGCGAGTGTTGCGTGGTTCGCCTCGATGTTGACCTTGAATTCGCTCTCGAGCCCGTGCCGGACGAGGAAGCCGTGGACGACGGCGACGTCGTAGTCGTACTGGTGCTTGGTGGGCTCCATGGGCTTCGGCTCGACGAGCAGCTGCCCCTCGAACCCGATCCGATGCTTCTCCTCCACGACGAGGTGGAGAAACCGAGCCAGCTGCTCGCCCTCGCGACGCAGGTCCGTGTTGAGCAACGAGTCGTACCCTTCGCGGCCGCCCCAGAGCACGTAGTTCGCTCCGCCCAGGCGCTTCGTGACGGCGAGCATGTTCGTGACCTGCGCCGCCGCGTATGCGAAGACGGCGGGGTCCGGGTTGGTCGCCGCTCCCGCCTGGTAGCGAGGGTTCGAGAACATGTTGGCCGTGCCCCAGAGCAAGCGCGCGCCGGTTCGCTCCTGGTAGCCGAGCGCGTCGTCGACGAGCTCCTCCAGATTGGCCTTGAACTCTCGGAAGCTCGCACCCTGCGGCGCGACGTCCAGGTCGTGGAAGCAGTAGAACGGCACGCCCAGCTTCTGGACGAACTCGAACGCGGCGCTCATCTTCAAGCGAGCGGCATCCATCGGATCGAGCGTTGTCTCACTCCACGGACGGTCCAGAGTCCCGACGCCGAACATGTCGCGGCCGTCCCACGCGAAGGAGTGCCAGTAGGCGACGCTGATCCGAAGCCAGTCCTCCATTCGTCTCCCGAGGACGTCGAGATCCGGGTCGTACACCTTGAAGGCAAGTGCATCCGACGAGCGGGCGCTTGCATACGGAATACGAATGTCGTCGAAGAATGGCTCAGTCACGGGACTCTCCTTGGTTTGCGCCGGTCGGCGCGCGAATCGCAGTTACGGGGCAGCGTCGGCGCAGAGCAACACTACGTTGCTGCGAGGGTTGTGAGGTTGCCGTCTGCTCGGAGGTAGGCGGGGATGTGTTGGAGGGGTGCGGCTGCTGTGATCCAGCCGTTGTGTGGGATGGGTTGTCCGGTCCAGGCGTCGAGCCAGGTGGCGCCTTGGGGGAGGTAGACGTCGCGTTGGCGTGTGCCTTGTGTTGTGATCGGGGCGACGAGGATGTCGGGGCCGAACATGTATTGGTCGTTGATTGCCCAGGCTGGTTGTTCGTCGGGGAACTCGAGGAAGAGCGCGCGCATCGGTGGCAGGCCGCTGCTGGCGGCTGTTGCCATTTGTTCCATCACGTAGGGGCGGAGCCGTTCGCGTAGTGCGAGCTGTTCGCGGATCAGCTCGTAGGCTTCTTCGCCGAACGACCAGACTTCGTTGGGGGCGCCGGTTTGGCCGGCGCCGACGAGCGGGCCGGGCTCGCGGACGCCGTGCAGGCGGAAGAGCGGGCAGAAGACGGCGAACTGGAACCAGCGCACGATCAGCTCGCGGAAGTACTCGGTGGTCGGATCGCCGTTTCGGAAGCCGCCGATGTCGGTCGTCCACCAGGGGATCCCGGAGATGCCCATGTTGAGGCCGGCCTTCACTTGCGCCGCCAAAGCTTCGAAGGTGGACTCGATGTCGCCTGACCAGACAGCGGCGCCGTAGCGTTGGCTGCCCGCCCAGGCCGAGCGGCAGAGCAAGAGCACCTCGTCCTCGCCGCTTGCCCGGAGCCCCTCATAGAAGCCGCGGGCATGCTCGCGCGGGTAGATGCCCTGCACCTCCGAGCCTTGGCCGGCGAAGTACTGGGCCTGCTCGGCGTTGTCGGCGAGGATCTCCGGCTCGCAGGCATCCAGCCAGAAGGCCTTGATGCCGTAGCGGCCATAGCCCTCAGTCGCCTTCTCCCAGATGTAGCGGCGCGCTTCCGGGTTGGTCGAGTCGTAGAAGCGCATGAAGACCTGGTCGTCGCTGCCCTTGTCCCAAAACGCAAGGTGCAACGGCAACCCGGCCCCGTTGCGAACCAAAAGACCACGCCGGTCCATCTCGGCGTAGGTGTCGCTGCTGGTGTTGACCGTCGGCCAGACCGAGACCATCAACTCGGCACCAAGCTCACGCAGCTCATCGACCATCGCCTGGGGATCCGGCCACTCCGCCGGGTCGAACCTCCACTCACCCTGGCGCGTCCAGTGGAAGTAGTCGCAGACGATCACCGAGAGCGGCAACCCGCGCCGCTTGTACTCACGCGCGACCTCGAGCAGCTCTTCCTGGGTGCGGTAGCGCAACTTCGACTGCCAAAACCCCGACGCCCACCCCGGCAGCATCGGCGGCAACCCCGTCGCCTGCACATAGCGGCTGACGATCTCGGCCGGCGTCGAGCCCGTCGTCACCCAATAGTCGATCTGGCGGGCCGCATCGGCAGCCCAGCGCGTCCGGTTGACACCCAACTCGACCCGGCCGACCCCCGGCATGTTCCACAAAAGCCCATAGCCGCGGCTGGACAGAACAAACGGCACCGAAACCTCGGTATTGCGCTGGACGAGGTCGATGACGGCCCCCTTCTGATCCAGCAGGCCATGCTGATGCTGGCCAAGCCCGAAAAACCGCTCCCCCGGATAGGCGTCAAAGGTCACCTCACAGGCAGAAAGATCGCCACCACCCTGCCGGTAGCGCCGCTGAGCAGGCGAGGTGAAATGCGGAACACTCTCCGCAAACAACACCTCACCATCCGCACGAAGAAACCGCAGCAACGGCGGAAAACCAACGAACCGCTCCTCACGATTCTCCCGCACCTCAACAACCAAATCGCCATTACAAAGCCGCGCACCATCCTCACTGATCTCCACCTCAACACCACTCGCCCCAGCCTCGAGCAACGCACTACCAGGCGTCTCCGAGACCGCCCCCCCAAAACACGAACGCACCCGAGCCCCGCTCTCCCCCCACGCCTCAACCCGAACGACCTCCCCACCCTCAAACACCGTAAAGCCGCTCTCACTACCAACAAACGTCGCCAATTCCCTCTCCTTAGCTTTCGAGGACGTCTTCTTGTCCGGGTGGCATGTCGTGGAGTCTCGCCCCCGAGTTGCGCGCGAGGAGCAGGACCGAGCCTTCGAACTCGCGCTCCAACTCCAAGCGCAACTCGCCCGAGCTCAAGTCGAACGCGGGAGCCGATGGAGCAAACGTTCCGGCGAGCTGCCACTCCCCGGCGGGAAGCGGCACGACGAGCTCGCGCGGCGGCGTCGCGAACGAGTGAACGACCGCGAGCGCCTGGTCGCCGGCGTCCGCGACGCGAACGACCGCCTGGGCCCCGTGCGGATGTCGCCACGAGGGCCCGAGCTGAGCGTGGACGCGGCTTCTTCCGTCCTTGATGATCGGGGCGGCGCGCCGGTAGAGGTCGATCGCCTCGCGCACGAGCTCCCATTGCTCGTCGCTGAGCTCGTCGATCGCGCCTGAGAGGCAGAGCCGGCCGAGGAACCCGGCGGCGAGCGAGTAGCCGAGGCGCCGGTCTGAGTCCTCCGGGTGCAGCACGGCCCAGATCTGGGACTGCCGCGGGAGCATCAGGCGCTGGAGGTTCGCGGCAATGATCGGGATCTCGAGCGCCTCGTGCGCGTCCGAGAACGAGCCCATGCTCGCCAGCTCGAGCATCGAGGGCTCGAGCCGGTGGCCGCCGGACGAGCAGACTTCGATCACGAGCTCCGGGAGCGAAGCGTGCAGCTCGCGGAAGAAGTCCTGCACTGCCTGGACGTGCTCGAGCAGGCCTTGTCCGAGCGACTCCGAGCCGTCAACGCCGATCCCGAGCGTCTCGTTGTAGTCGACCTTGATGTAGCCGAACCCTGCGTCTCGCACGAGACCGACGACCCGTTCGCGGAGGTACTCGCGCACCCACGGGTCACGGAAGTCCCAGAAGCGCCGGCGTCCCGCGGTGATCGGCATGCCGTCTCGGTGCAGGAGGTGCTCCGTCAGCCCGAACTGGGGCGACTCCTCGCCCACGACCTCGAACTCGAACCAAAGCCCTGGGATCAGCCCCTCCTCGCGGATCGCCACTGCGGTCGCGCCGATTCCCTGCGGGAACAGGCGTTCACTCACGATCCACTCGCCCTGCGAGCGCTCCCAGCTCGCGCCTTCGGACTCGTACCAGCCCGCGTCGATCACGAGGTAGCGAACGCCGGCGCCTCGCAGTCGACGCGCAAGCGCGACCGTTCGCGCGTGGCTCGGGTTCCCCCAGGTCGTGCAGAACTCGTTGAACGCGACCGGCAGCGAGGCTTCCGCAGCCGGAACGCGCTCGGCAGCAGGACGTTGCATGGCCGTCAGGCGCTGACAGAGATCGTCGAGATCGCCCACGACGGTTGAGAGGACAGCGGGCGGGCTCGACACCGACTCGCCCGGCGCCACGACCCTCAGCCAGTGTCCGAACTCGCGGTCGGCAACGCCACCGGACAGCGTCAGCTGGTCGTCGCGGCGATACACCTCCATCTGCCACGAGCCCGCCCAAGCAAGTTGCGCGCCCCAGAAGACGCCCGCTGCACGATCCTCGAGCGCGAGGAACGGAAACCAGCCGCGCACCGGCATCGAGCCGACCTGACCGAAGCGCTCGGCGCGAACGCCGTGACCCGACCACGAGCGCTCGAGGCTCAGAGCCTCGACTGATTCGCAGACATGTCTCGCCTCGGCGCTCCACGTGCTGCGGAAGCGGTGAACGTGGAGTCGATCGGGCGCATCGTCGACCGCGAACGGTGTCAGGCCCGACAGCGCAAAGCTCGCGAGGAGCTCGAGCGAGAGCGATCGCTCGCCCTCGTTGAGGAACGCGGTGTCGATCGTGAGCGCGACGTCGCCTTCCCGGTAGCGCAGCCGATGCTCGCACGCATAGCCGCGGTCGGAGCGCACCGTCGTGACGATCCGAACCGCGTCCGCCGACTGCGTCACCTCCTGTCCCGCGTAGCGCAGGCTTGCGAGCGTCTCGCTGTTGCGCATCGTCCGGCCCTGGCTGAATCCGTCGATCGCGTCGCCGGCGAGCTTCACCTGCACAAGCGGCTCGACGACCCAGGCACGGATCGGCCGCATGAACTCCGGCAGGAGCTCGATCTCGTGCGTCTCGAGGAACTCGCGGCGAGTCACGACCTGCTCCGACCTGGAGGCCGGGAATGCGCGAAGCCCCACGCTCTGGTCGGCTGCCAGCACGTACTCCACCACCATGTCTCCGAGCTCGAAACGGGAGAGCGTGGTCGCGTATGCGCCTGTCGTCGATGCCATCATCGTCGAGGGTCGGTGGAGGGCGAGCGCGGATCGGACGGGCTCCCTGAACAGCCGCTCAGGGGTCGCCCATCCTCACCCGTAAGCCACGCCCGTTTGCAGAACCACATTCGAATACGGAGTAGCTTCGCCGGTACGCACGACGAACTGCGCCGAAGCGGCCATCAACTTGAGCTCCTCGTGGCTCACCTCGACCACGTCCGGGAAGTACGCGCGAATCCGATTTGCCTGAGGGGCGTTCTGCCGGTTGGTCTCCTTCGCCATGGTCGCCTTCTCCACCACAACCTCGGCGGTCACGGCAGCGAGGACCGAGTCGAACGACGGCACACCGTAGACGACTGCCAGGTCGATGACCTCGACCCCGCGTGCCGTCGGGAAACCGGAGTCGCTGATGGCGAAGACGTCCGTGTGGCGCAGACCGGCAAGCGCCGCGGCGAGCTGAGCGTGGATGATCCCTCGACGGAGCACGCCTGACCTCCCTACTCGGCGGCAACGAGGATCTTGACCTCGTGCCCAGCGTCGAGGGCTGCGAACGCCTCATCGGCGCGCGCCAGAGGGAACGTCGCCGTCACGAACCGGTCCGCGTCGACGACTCCCCGTTCGAGCAGGCTCATCGCGTCACGGAAGTCCTCGGCGCGGTACGTCGTGACGCCTTGGACGCGCACCTGGAACTCCTGCACCACGGGCAGATCGATCGTGATCGGCTTGCGCGCACCTCCCACCACCATGACCGTGCCGCCCTTTATTGCGATCTTGATCGCTTCCGGCACCGTCTGCTGGTTCGCCACGCAGTCGAAGACAACGTCGCCGCTCTCGCCGAGCGCCGCCCGAAGCTCGCCTGCGAGATCAGCCGCAGCGGCGTCCACAACGGCGTCCGCACCCAGCTCAAGGGCCAGCTCGCGCTTCGTAGCCATGAAGTCCGTACTCACGATCCTTCGTGCGCCGGCTTCGCGCGCCGCGATCATCGTCAGAAGACCGATGGTTCCCGACCCGAGTACCGCAACAGCCTTGCCGCTCAGGTCGCCTGCCATGCGCACCGCGTGAACGCCAGTCGCCACAGGCTCGACGAGCACCGCCTGCAGGTCGGTGAAATCGGCGGGGATCTTGTGGAGCCGCGAAGCGGGAACGGAAAAGACGTCCGCCATTGCGCCTTCCCGGTAGCCGCAGCCAAAGAACCCCAGCTCCTCACAGAGGTTGTCGACATTGCCGAGGCACGACTTGCAGTGACCGCAGGGAATCGTTGGCTCGACGGTCACGCGGTCGCCCACGCTGACCGTGCCCACGTCGCCGCCGACCGCAATCACGACGCCGACGACCTCATGGCCAGGGTAATAGGGCGGCCCCATGAAGGCGTGCTCACCGTGGAGCGCTGCTTTGTCAGATCCACAGACTCCGGCGAGCAACAGCTGCACGAGCGCGTCGTCCCGCTCGAGGGTCGGCGCCGCCTCGGTGACCACCTCGACGCAGCCGGGAGCGCTCATCAACACGCGCCTACGGACCGGGTTGCCGTTCATCTCGGTGCTCATCTCCTTCCGGCGCTCGCGCTCGTCATTGCGCGATCGTCCCGTTGACATCCCAGAGGTCCTCCCACGACTGCCCGTCTCTCCAGAGGAAGACCTGCCCCTTGATCAGCCGGCATCCCTTGTCGATGCTTTCGATGGCCTGCATCTCCTCGTCCGTGAGCCAGTCTCCGGTGGCCGCCTCGAGGTTCGCCCGGTAGTGGTCGGGGATGGTCGAGAAGGGAATCGGGATCTGGCCTCTCTGCACCGCCCACTTGATGCACAGTGAAGCCGGGTGAATCCCGTGGGCGCGGGCGATCGACACGATCACCGGATCCTCGATGTCGACCGTGTCCCCGGGAGCACGGTCGCGCTCAGGTCGACGCGGTGAGCCGACAGGGCAGAAAGCTATGGGAACGATTCCCTCGGCATTCAGGTACGCGAAGAGCTCGGGCTGCTGGAAATGCGGGTGGAGCTCCAGCTCGTTCGCGGCCGGCCGAATGCGCGCGTCGGCGAGGAGAAGCCGAAGCTTCAGGATGGTCGTGTTCGATGTCCCGATGTGGCGGACGAGGCCCAGATCCACCAGCTCCTCCATCTTTCCCCAGGTCTCCATGAACGCGTCGTGGAGGTATGGGCGCGCGTTCGGTGTGCGAACCGTCACGTCGCAGCCCGGCGGATGGGAATTCGCGAACGGCCAATGCACGAGGTACATGTCCAGGTAGTCCAGCTGAAGGTCTGCCAGGGACTGCCTGCACGCTTCGTGCACGTCTTCCGCGGCGTGCTTGTCGTTCCAGAGCTTGGAGGTGACCCAGATCTCTTCCCGGGGCAACCTGCTCAGAGCGTGTCCGATGGCCGCCTCGTTGCCATAGACTGCGGCGCAGTCGAAATGCCGGTAGCCGACCTCGAACGCTCCCCGCACCGCGCGCGCGACGGCTTCCGGCCCGACACGGTCGGAGCCAAACGTCCCGAGACCAACGGCGGGCATGAGCGAGCCGCTCGCGAGCACGCGCTTGAGCACCAGATCAGGATCGACGCCCACGCCGCGCTTGGGCGCAGCCGCTCTGGTTCCGCCTCCATTAGGCTGCATTGGGCTCGCCACTGGTTGGACGGTCGGCTGGGATCGGTGACGCAGTCGGCGAAGAGGCCCAGGAAACCTTTGCTAGATACGGCGCGAAGTCGTGTCTCATGCTGGTTGCACGACTCCCGCGTGTCAATGCACGACAAGTTGTTTTTCCCTGGATGGAAACGCACATTGGAGACACGCGCCTGCCTGTTGGATCCGCCGTTAACGCTCGCCGGTTGCGAGAAAACGTTACCTCGTAGTAGGCTATCTCCCGTGCCAAGCTTGTGTCAAGTCACCCTGCGCGGCTACGCGCAGAGGCGGAGAAGAGTGCCGGGGAGGCGGCCGCAGTGACGACGATCGTCGACGTCGCGCGCGTCGCAGGAGTCTCGATCTCCACCGTCTCCCGCGTCTTGAACGGGAAGAGCAACGTCGACCCTGTCCTTGCGACGAGGGTCACTCGGGCCGCGAAACAGTTGAACTACAGCCCGAACCGGGTGGCACGAAGCCTCCGGCTCCGTCACAACCGCGTCTGGGCACTCGTCATCTCGGACATCCGAACTGGGCCGTTCTTCGCGGATCTCGTGCGTGGCGTCGAGGACGGCGCGCACGAGTCCGAGTACTCGATGTTTCTCTGCAACGCCGACGAGGACCCGGCGAAGGAGGCCGGGTATCTGCAACTCGCTGTCGCCGAGAACGTCGCCGGCGTCATCCTGACCCCTTCCGGCGCAGCCACGGATCTGCAGCCGCTGCTCGATGCCGGCATCCACGTCGTCCTCGTCGACCGGAAGCTTCCCGGAACGCAGGCCGACACGGTCGTCGCCGACAACATCGCCGGGGCAACGCAGGCAGTCGAGCACCTACTCGCAAACGGGTATCGCCGGATCGCGTGCATCAGCGGGCCGTTGACGACGACGACCGGCTCCGAACGACTCCTTGGCTACCGGATGGCGCTCGAGCGAGCGGGGCTGCCGGTGGAAGACGTGCTGATTCGCGTCGCGGACTTCCGTGAGGAGGGTGGTCGCCAGGCGATCCACGACCTGCTTGCGCAAGACACGCCTCCGGAGGCGGTCTTCATCACCAACAACCGAATGACGGCCGGTGCGCTCGAAGCCATCTATGGGGCCGAGCTCGCCGTGCCGGACGAGATTGCAGTGGTCGGCTACGACGAGATCTCGTGGGCGACGCTGCTACGCACGGCGCTCACGACCGTCAGCCAGCCGGCGTACGACCTCGGCCACGAGAGCGCCCGCCTGCTCCTGAGCCGTCTTGACGGCTATTCGGGCTCGGCGAGGACGGTAGTGCTGCCCACATCCTTGAACGTCAGGGCCAGCTCCGCCCCGGGCAGCGCGGCGCTTCACGCAGCGAGAACGGAGTAGCAATTGACCGACCGCGCACAGGTGTGACCGTGACGCTTGCCCAGTCGGGAAAACGTTTTTCAAGCGACGGGCGGCACCGGCCGTGACCAAGGTGGCGACGATCGGCGAGATCCTCGTCGAGATCGTGGCGCAGGAGCGAGGGACGGGCTTTCGAGAGCCGCTGAAGCTCACCGGCCCGTTCCCGAGTGGAGCGCCTGCCATCTTCATCGACCAGGTGGCGCGGCTGGGACAGGCCTGCGGCATCATCAGCTGCGTCGGTGAGGACGACTTCGGCCGGGTCAACCTGGAGCGTCTGACGCGCGACGGCGTCGATGTGGGCGCGGTCGCCGTGCTTGCCGGGCAGACGACGGGGAGCGCCTTCGTCCGCTATCGCGAGAGCGGAGAACGGGACTTCGTCTTCAACATCAAGAACAGCGCATGCGGCCAGATCAGCCTGACGGAGGCCGGCCGCACGCTCCTGGGCGAGTGCGGCCACCTGCACATCTCGGGCGCGTCGCTGTTCTCCGACCGCGTCATCGACGCTGCATCCGAAGCCGTGCAGCTGGTCAAGCGAAACGGAGGCTCGGTTTCCTTCGACCCGAACGTGCGCAAGGAGGTGACAGGCGATCGGAAGGTCCTGGCGGCGCTCAGGATGATTCTCTCGAGCTGCGACACCTTCCTACCGAGCGGGGACGAGCTCACGGTGCTGACGGATGCCGAGACCCCCGACGACGCGGTAACAGAGATCCTTGCGCTGGGAGTCAGCGAGATCGTCGTCAAGCAGGGGACGGCGGGCTCCACCTATTACAGCCACAAGGGCCGCGTCGAGTCGCCCGCCTATCTCGTGGAGGAGGTCGACCCCACCGGCGCAGGCGATTGTTTCGGCGCCACCTTCATCACGTGCCGCCTGCAGGGGCGCAGCGTGAAGGAGAGTCTCGACTACGCCAACGCCGCGGGCGCCCGGATCGTGACGGTCAGGGGCCCGATGGAAGGCACGTCGGACTTCGCGCAGCTCGACGCATTGCGGTCGGCGGGCCCCTCGAGAGGCTGCGCCCGCCCGCGAATCGCCGGCTGGCTCCTTCGCAGCGCGGCCAGTACCGCGCCCGCCACCGGCATCACGTCCGTCTGCTCGGCGCATCCGCTGGTGCTCGAGGCGGCGTTGCTCGAGGCGGCGTCTCAGGGACGCCCGGTGCTGATCGAGGCGACCTGCAACCAGGTCAATCACACAGGGGGCTATACGGGACTGACGCCCGCGGACTTCCTCGACCTCGTCCACAACGTCGCCGACGAGGTCTCGTTCCCACGCAGCGAGATCGTGCTCGGTGGCGACCATCTCGGCCCGAACCCTTGGCGCCACCTGGCCGCCGAGGAGGCGATGGCGCAGGCGGAGACGATGGTGGCCGCCTACGTCGGCGCCGGCTTCGAGAAGATCCACCTGGACACGAGCATGGGTTGCAAGGGTGAGCCCGACTGCGTCCCGGCGGAGCTGGCGGCGAGCCGCGCAGCGCAACTTGCGATCGTGGCCGAGCGGACCGGCGCCGCCACGAACGCCAACCTTCGCTACGTGGTGGGCACCGAGGTCCCGACGCCCGGCGGCGCGAAGGAGGAGATCGAGCGCCTCGAGGTGACGCGACCCGAGGCCGTCATCGCGACCGTGGAAGAGCACCGGCGCGCCTTCGCTGCTGCCGGGGCTCCCTCCGCTTCCGAAGCCATCGTCGCCGTGGTCGTTCAACCCGGGGTCGAGTTCGACGATCAGCGGGTGGTCGTCTACAGGCCGGAAGCGACCGCGGGTCTCCGAACGGCACTCGCGGAATTGCCGGGACTGGTCTTCGAGGCGCACTCGACGGACTACCAGCCGCCGGAGGCGCTCGCCGAGCTCGTGCACGACGGGTTCGCGATCCTCAAGGTGGGCCCCGCCCTCACCTTTGCCCTGCGCCGAGCTCTCTACGCGCTCGACCGGACAGCGGTCGCGCTCGACGAAGGCTGGTCAGCACACTCGCTGATCGCCGAGATGGAGAGAGTCATGCTCGCCGATTCGCGCTACTGGCAGTCGCATTACCACGGTGGAGCCGAGCAGGAACGATGGCTCCGTCACTTCAGTTACAGCGATCGCATTCGCTACTACTGGCCTGCTCCGGCGTCTCAGCGAGCCGTCGAGCAGCTGTTGGGCCACCTCGGCGAGAGAAGCATCCCGTCGAGCCTCGTCGGCGAGTTCTTCCCGGATCTGCACGCGCGCGTCGCGAGCGGGAGCCTCGTCCCGCAGCCGAGGAACATGCTGGTGGAAGCTGTTCGCGACGTGCTTCGGGTCTACGCAGCAGCCTGCACCGCTGCCGGCGACTGACAGACGTTCGTCGCGCCGGCGGCGCGAAGCTGCGCGCTCTCCGGGAAACGTTTTGTGGAGAACGTTTTCTTCATCGGGACTGCCCGGCCGCAGAAGCAAGGGAGTGCGATTTCTCCACGAAAGACCTGCATAACAGCATAATTCGGATCAGCTCTTGCTTAGTTGAGGCGTAAATGAGTTGTGACAGCCGAGGAGAAGTGGCGCTTCTCAGCAAAGGTTTCCCCTTGACGCGATCGGCTGAAGGTCGTACATTCTTGCCGTGCGCGAGACGGCTCATGGGATCGTCCTGCCGGCCTTCGCCGCGCCACGGCTGTCAAGCACGTGGTCTTGAAAGGAGGACTACACGATGAAGTCATTCATCAGTCACAGGCTCCGGGGACTTTCGCTCGGGGCTTGCGTCGGAATCATCGCGGTGGTGGCTGCGGCAAGCACGGGCGGGTCGGCAGCAGGCGCCCCAGCTCAAGCCGCGAAGGCCGCGAAGGCCGCACCGCTCGTCGTCTGGTACGACGCCGCGCGTGCCGCTTACGTGACGGAGTACAAGGCAACGCATCCCCACGCCAACATCAAGTGGGTGCTGTACAGCGGTGACAACAACGGGGACGGCACATTGCAGTCGAAGTTCTCGCTGTACAACCGCGTCGGCTGGAAGCCGGGTGTTTCCCCGGACGTGGTCTTCGACGAGGAGAACTACGAAGGTGGCTGGCTCGGTGCGCCGCCGTTCAACGATCTGCTCGACCTGAGCTCCTATGTCCCGAAGAGCGTTCGCAACAACATCGAGGGCATGGGTCTCTGCACGGTCAACGGCAAGGTCGTCTGCGTACGCAACGACAACGCCGCGAACGTGCTCTGGGTCAACACGGACCTGTTCGCGAAGTTCTTCCCCGGCCAGAACCCCCCGACCACCTGGCAGCAGTACGTGGCGGACGGTCAGGCCTTGGTCAAGAGCCATCCGGGCTACTACATCGGTGAGTTCGGCCAGCCTTGGGATGCGGAGACCTACCTGTGGGGCAACGAGTGCCCGATCAACCAGGCAATTGGCTCCCAGAAGCTCCTGAGCAACCCGTCCTCGCCCAACTGCACGAAGATCGCGAGCCTGATCGACTCGGCCCTGGGCGCGTTCACCCACAACGGCCCGTTCACAACGGCCTGGGTGACCGACAAGACCGCCCAGCACATGGTCATGGACATGGGGGCGATCTGGCAGGGAACCGCGATCTACCCGTCGAGCTCCGGCAGCAACGGCCCGGGGACGAACGTCATGGCGGCCTACCCGCCGCCCGTTACGACGAGTGGTGACCACGTGACCGGCTCGATCGGCGGTGGGCTCTGGATGGTGACGTCTCACACCAAGCAGCCGCAGGCAGCTGCAGCGTTGGTCCAGTACATGGCCACGAGCCCGAAGATCCAGTCGGACCCGAAGGTCACGCAAGGCTTGCCGGCCTACAAGCCTGACCAGGACAAGTGGCTCCAGTCCCTCAACGGTGTCTTCGCCAATCCGACAGAGACTCAGGCGGCCATCAAAGCGGCCGCGGCCGAGATCTGGACAGGATGGAGCGCCGTGCCGTGGAGCGTCGAGAGCATCTTCGGCAACACCGTGACGCCGGGTCTTGTTTCCGGTGGCACGTTCACGTCGGCACTCTCGACTCTCGGTGCGAACATCAAGTCCGCAGCGCAGAGTGCCGGCTGGCAGGTCGTCAGCAAGAAGTAGTAAGCAAGCACCATGGCTGTTCCTCCGGCAATGACTGTCCCCGGCGAGCGCGCAAGCGCTCGCCGGGGCAGGCATCCCGGCAAACGGCGTGAGCCGCCGCCGGCCGGCACCTCGCGCACAGCCGGCTACTTCTTCGTCGCGCTCTACGTGGCGCTGCTGATCCTGCTCGGCATCGTGCCGGTGGTCTACGCGATCTACCTCGCGCTGAGCCACCCAGCTGCCGGCAGTGGGCCGGGCTTCATTGGCACCTTCAGCGACTACCGCTTCCTGCCGGCGTTCAAGCACGTCACCGAGTTCATGGCCTACTGGCTGATCAGCCAGACCATCCTCGTCGTGGGGCTCGTCCTGATGCTCCACAGCCTGACGTCACGGGTCGGCGCGGTCTATCGCTTCCTCTTCTACATCCCTGGGGCCCTGGCGGGCGCGGCGAGCGTGATCGTCTGGTTGTTCCTGCTCGATCCGAGCGCAAGCCCGTTCGCGTTCGTGTTGCACTGGCTCGGCTACGCGCAGTTCAACAACGCGATCGCGCCGTCCAACCTTCCCGTGATCTTTGCGCTCATGGCTTTCTGGACGGGGGCAGGCGGATGGATCGTCGTGATGTACGGGGCGTTGAACAACATCCCCCACGAGCTCCTCGAATCGGCGCAGATGGACGGTGCGAACGCGTTCAACACGGCCCTGCGGATCAAGCTGCCGCTGATCCGGAAGTGGGTCGTCTACATGCTGGTCCTGTCCTTCGCCGGGGGCACGCAGCTGTTCGTCGAGCCAGCGGTGCTGGGCACGGCGTCGTTGGGCGTCGGGATCAGCAAGTACTGGTCGCCGAATCAGCTCGCCTGGTTTGTCGCGTCCCAATACAGCTACTACAACCAAGCGGCCGCGATCTCCCTCGACTTGCTCGTGTTCGGCCTCGTGATCGCGGCGGTTCTCGTCTGGCGTGGAAGGCTGTTCGAGGTCGAGTGATGACGATCCCCCGGCGCTACCTCTTCCGCCTCGTCGCTTTCGCCATCCTCCTCATCTTCACGGCGTTCTTCGTCGTGCCGATCGTCTGGCTGTTCCTCGCGCCGACCAAGACCGACGGCCAGCTGCTGAATCGGTCGCCGTTCGCGTTTGGCAGCCTGAGCACACTCGCGCACACGTTCCACACCGTCGTCACCTACAACGGCCACAGCGTCCTGATCTGGCTGAAGAACTCGGCGATCTACTCGTTTGGCGGCACGGCGCTGGCGGTCCTCGCGGCGATCCCCGCCGGCTACGGGCTGGCGCTGACCCAGTTCATCGGGCGCCGCGCCCTCCTGGCGACCACGCTGGTCGTGATGATCATGCCGGCGACTGCACTCGTGTTGCCGCTGTTCCTCGAGATGGACAAGATCGGCCTGTACGGGACGATCTGGGCGCTGATCCTGCCGTTCGGGTTCTTTCCCTTCGGCGTCTACCTCACCTACATCTACTTCTCGTCGACGATCCCGAAGGACCTGCTCGCAGCGGCGCGGATCGACGGAGCCGGCGAGTGGAGAGTGTTCCGCTACATCGCGCTGCCGCTTGCAAGACCGATCGTCGCGCTTGTCGGATTCTTCGCGTTCGTCGCATCTTGGAACAACTTCTTTCTCCCGTTCGTGATGACGTACGACAACTCGAAATACCCGCTGCAGATCGGGCTGCAGCAGCTGATCGGCTCGACCGCGTCGTTCAACCCTGCGAACTTCAGCGCGGGCAGCAGCGTCGTCGTGCTCCACCGGCCCGACCTTGCCATGGCGGTGATCATCGCGATCGCGCCCGTGCTGATCGTCTTTCTGTTCGCACAACGTGCCCTCGTCTCGGGCATGCTCGCGGGCGCGACCAAGGAATAGCAAAGGAGCTTCATGGCCACCGTGACCTTTGAAGACGCGACTCGGATCTACCCGAAGACCGACCGGCCCGCAGTCGACGAGCTCAACCTCGAGGTCCACGACGGCGAGCTCTTGGTGCTCGTAGGGCCCTCGGGCTGCGGCAAGACGACAACTCTGCGCATGCTCGCGGGTCTCGAGCACGTAGACGAGGGCGCGATCTTGATCGACGGCAAGGACGTCGTGAAGCTTCCGCCGCGCGACCGCGACATCGCGATGGTGTTCCAGAACTACGCGTTGTATCCGCACATGAACGTGGCGGAGAACATGGGCTTCGCGCTGCGAATGGCAGGGGTGCACAAAGCCGAGATCGTCGAGCGCGTTCGGGCGGCGGCGAAGATCCTCGACATCGAGGAGTTCCTGGAGCGCAAGCCGCGCCAGCTCTCGGGCGGGCAGCGCCAGCGGGTCGCGATGGGCCGCGCGATCGTCCGCCAGCCGCGCGTCTTCCTGATGGATGAGCCGCTCTCGAACCTGGACGCGAAACTGCGCGTCGCCACGAGAGCAGAGATCGCAGGGCTGCAGCGCCAGCTCGGAGTCACCACGCTCTACGTCACGCACGACCAGGTCGAGGCAATGACCATGGGCGACCGCGTCGCCGTGATGAAGGACGGCCTGCTTCAGCAGTGCGACACGCCGCGCGCGCTCTACGCCGATCCCGTGAACGCTTTCGTGGCGGGCTTCATCGGGTCGCCCGCGATGAACCTCTTGCAGGGCACGGTCGAGGCAGGCGGCGTCAGGATCGCATCAACTGTCATTCCGGTTGCCGGCGGCTTGCCGAAGGCCGTGGGCGAGGCTGTCACCGTCGGGCTACGGCCAGAGTCGCTCTCGCTGGCACCTGCAGGCGACGGCCTCCCGGTAGTCGTCACGATCGTCGAGGAGCTCGGTGCCGAGGCTTTCGTGCACGCCCAGCTGGCGAACCAGACCGCCGACGCCGTGAAGGCGAACATCATTGCGCGCGCGGAGCCGCTCGCAGCTCCGGACAAGGGTGACGTGATCCACCTGCACGTCAAGGAAGGATCGATGCTGTTCTTCGACGCCGTGTCGGGCGATCGCATCGCCAGTCGCTCGTGAGCTCCCAGATGCGCGCCGGGTAGAACTGCTGCTCGTTACGGATCGACGGACGGCGCGAGCCGGCCGGCCTCGATCTGCAGACGCTTCAACCGGCGCATCACGTCGTTGCGGCCGCGCCCGAAAGGATCGTGAAGCCTCACTGCTCACCGTAGAGGATGTCGTACGCCTCGCGGTTCTCGACCCGCGGCGCGTAGCTCGTGCCAGGTGTTTCGCCGAATCACCACTGAGTGACGGAACTAGAGGTGCGCTTCGTCTGTCTGGACTCACGGTCGCCGAGCCGGATTTCGTTTGTAGTAGACAAAGACGAGCACTTATTGGAAGCCGGATGACTTCTTGGAACTCGCCCACTCACTCGAGGCGGCGGGATAGGCTGCCCCCATGGGTGTCGCCGAGTCGGGGTCGCTGCACCACACCTGCTTTGTCGTGCACGACGTCGACAAGACGTCGGCGGCGCTGTCGAAGTCGCTCGGGCTAGGCCCGTGGGCGATCTTCGACGTCGAGCCGCACGGCTGCACGGTGCGCGGGTGCGACGTTCCGTTCACCTTCCGGGTTGCGATCACGGCGGTCGGCGGCTCGCACTTCGAGCTGCTCGCGCCGCTGACGGGCGCCAGCCTCTACGTCGACCACCTGGCGACCAAGGGCGAAGGGTTCCACCACACCTGCATCGCCTACGAGACCGCCGAGGCCCTGCAGTCGGCGAAGGCTGAGCTCCTCGCTCAGGGAC
>Ga0265314_10002759_pt1 | contig 17546 bp, 2 predicted proteins | sample 4126metaG_FD_203106 | JGI IMG/M metagenome (GOLD analysis project Ga0265314, IMG submission 203106) | Rhizosphere microbial communities from Carex aquatilis grown in University of Washington, Seatle, WA, United States - 4-1-26 metaG | ecosystem: Host-associated > Plants > Roots > Rhizosphere >... | reverse complement strand
AGAGTAACGGGATAGCAGCACTTGCCCATTTTTGGAATAGCATCCATCAATCGACATCCCCCCATACTGCGCATAGGCAAATATCCCGGGATTGGCGTTAACCTGGTACACCCCATGTATGACCGCGGGCCCCGATCCTACCCCCTGTTTATAGAAGTTCAGACTTTCTGTCCGCACACCCGATGTAACGATCACATCGTTTGCACTACCATGTTGCTCGACATCATACCCACTGGTGTAGCCACACTGTTGAAAGCCTGTTCCAAAGAATTTTGCCGCGCCGCGATACACATACGCACAGGAATTCTGAATGTATTGAAAATCTCCACCGAAAAAATTATTTTCGAGAGCGTTATAATTCCAGATCGAAACGCCATACCGTGCCTGGCCACCGATGAAATTGTTAACAAAAGTATTAGTATCGGCTTGATAATTGCCAATACCGATGGCAACCCCATCCTGACCTCCCTGAATGGACATGTTAGAAACAGTAACCTGTTGTTCGTTGAAACCCGCCGTTCCGGTTGACGCGAGGTTCAACCCAGTCCCGGTTGCCTGTGTGAGTGTGATGGAAAAGTCGCTGAGTTGGCTATATTGGAGGGCGTCGAAATAAATCCCGTCACCCCCGCCGGTGACCTTTAGCCCTGACGAAAGCTTTCCCGCACCCGTGATTTTGGCACCCCGTACTTTGCGCGCGCGCGGGCCGACGGAAACTTCACACACTCCGGTAGGAAAATGAATTTCCCGGTTCAACGCAACATTGGTCCCGTGGGGCGAGTCCCAGGTTCCGTACGCCGCGTCGAACATAGCCTGAATAGCAGCATCGTTACCCGTGTGGGCCGCCCCGTCACAGATCGCACCAAATTCCTGCGGCGTGACCGCGGTAAGCAGACTGTCGGTACCCGCGCTAGGTTTGGAAAGCGCGGTTTCGACACCTGCACCGAGGCCCAGTCTGGTCAAGACGTTAGATGCGGAAACACCGCTATCCTGAATTGCCGATCCGGTCGCGGTGGAAAATGTAGCGATATTTCCAACTGTCGTTGCCCCACTATTGAATGGCGGCATCGCTTGAACGTAACAACCAGCCAGCCCGGTCACGGTGATATGCGCCACGCCAGGGGATGCGGATGGGCAGGTATCGTTCCAGGTAAAGTTCGCGCCGTTGAGCGCGGGGCCATACCCGACCACAAAGATGTTCGGATATTGGGGGCCTCCAGCCGCCTGAACCTTTGCCACCGTTGGAAAGCTTGTCACGTTGCCGGGATTGCTTGCCGCGGTCGCGGCGATGGCAACAAGAGCGGTGGTCGTGGCGGCGGCGAGAAGTCGGGCAAAGAGGCGCATCGGGCTGATCCTTTTTGAGGTCAGCCGGCGGCCGGGCGCCAACTCTGGTGGGTGAACGGCGCAGAAACTACCACGGGCGGCTGATGAGCGCTAGACCGAGATAGCCGCGGCAACGGCTATTGGCTGCGCTCCTCCGCAGTCGATTTCCTGGCCCGATCGATGCGTTCCATGTCCTCTGGCGTGGCCCAATAGCCGAGGTCTTTGCGCTTTTTCCTCGAAAGGTCACGGCCCGTGGATGTGGCGATGTGGGCATAGTACCGCTGAAGTCCGGGTGGAATTCCAAGCTCTGTCATGCGTGCCCTGGCCTCGTCGATTTGGCCGAGTCGGAGTTGGCGCATGATGTCCGGCATTTCTTGCTGGACCTTGAAGTCGTGGCGCTCCTTGAGAGCGTTGTATTCTCCTAGCGCCGGACCGCCTGGGTACCCCTTCGACAAGGTAATGCCGATCGCGGGGAGCGCAAACGACGCTGCAGCTTCACCGTATTGGCCCTGCGAAAGCATATCCTTCGTGGTCTGGATGCTGTCCAGCGGCAGAACCGAAGTCATGCCCTGCCCGACTACGGCGCCAATCGACTGTGCCCAGCCCGCGGCGCTCTTATCTTTTTCGTCGAATAGTTTGTGGCCAAATCCCTTATCGTTGGACGCCACTTCGTAGAGGAGTCTGGAGTACGGTGAAAGTTTGCGCAGGAACACATTGCGTGGTTCAACGCCCCACGCCATCAGATCCTCGCCAACCTTGCCGGTTGGGATGCGAGCATAGATCGCAGTGCCCTGCTTGTTGTACCCGACAAAGACCTTGTTTTCCTTGCCGGGTTCATTTTCGGAAGACGGGTGCCATTTCCACGTTCCAGTGAGCGCATACCACGCCAGAGACATGGCGCCAGCGGCCAGGAAGAGACCGACGTGCATCATGGCGACGTCCATGATGATCAGCGAGATCGCCTTGCGGCGCGCCACACCCTGGGCTCTGTTGAGCACGTCGACGTTATGGTCGCGAAGAATGCGGGCCTGAGTATCGAGAGGGAGACCTGACACCATGGTCTTAAACGCCTTCAGGTTTGAAAGCGTGAAGCTTCGCGAGAACATGATGATGTTGGCAAGCATCCGAGATGCTTTGGACATGGCCTCGATCGGCAGCGCGCCTGCGTACTGGTTGGCAAAGTCAGCGGCCAGTTGGTCGGCAACGTCCTGCGGAAGACCGCGACGGGCCTCGTGCTCCGAAATGGTTTTGAACAGCCCGACCTGAAGGTCTGCCACCAAGTCCCACAGGTACTTGTTGTGCCAGACGTCACCAAACTTATCGATAGCCTCTTTGGACTTCTCGCCAAGGTCCTTGTCAAACAGGCCCAAGGAGTTGCCGATGGCCTTAGCCGTCCAGGACCGGCCCGGCACGAGCTGCGCTTCTTCCGCAATCGACGTGATGTCCTGGTTGAAGTAGCGGCGACCGATAGGGTCCATGCCTGCCTTGATAGCGCGGCCCATCAACTCCGGGTCCTGCTTGGCCATGCGACCGTCGACGTAGAGTTTGATTCCCCAGTGGAACGTTCCGTCCTCGCCACGGTAGGCAACCGGGGTGATGAGTTGCAGCGGCGCCGCCGGGAACGCCTTGCCCCAGATCACCGCGTTGTGCATCAACGGAGTCCACATGATGACGGCCATGGACTTACCCTTGAGTGCCATCAAACCCTTGTACCATTGGTTGCTGTCGGTCGAGAGCACGGCCTTGAGCGGACCTTCGAACTCCTTGTTGATGTAGAGCGGAACGCTTTCAAGAATGACGTGGCCGTTCTCGTCTTCGATGGCGCGCTTCTTTCCGGTCTCTTCGTCGACGGTATAGCCGACCGGGCGCATCGTGCGCATGGCAGGGTGGTCGATGGTGAAGGTGTGGTCCGGGCTCCGCGTGCTGCCTTCCTCTACCAGGGTGACACCGGCGTCTTTGCCAAAGTCCTTGATCTTGTTGACCAGGGTTCGGCCCGCGATGGCTTCCTCCAGCATGCGCGTGGCCAGCGCCAGGGTGCGGATGTTGCGCACTACCACGGCCTCTTCGCCGAACTTCTTACGCGCCGCCTCTTCGGTCTCCTCGATAGTCCGGTACTTGCGGTGCTTCATCTGCGGGGTTGTGGTGTGCAGGTTGGTCGCATCCTTACCGGACGGCCCGCTCTGCTTACCGACCCGCTCGGCGCCGCCGGTCTCGGTCATCCGCACGATCATGCGCGGAACATACCAGGGCAGACTTTCCTTGGCAGTTGTCATGCCAAGCGCAATGGCGCGGCGCATGTTGGCGGAAGCGCGGGCGTTGAGGTCGACAGCGATGGCGCGCTCTTGTGGCGTCAGGCTATCGACGCCCTTGCCTTCACGAGCGGGGCGCTCCTCCAGTACGGCCGTGCCTTCCTCGTCCATGGCGTTGTAGATGCGCGTCTGCTGATCGCGGGTCAGCGTGTTCTGGAGGTACTGGTCGACTTTATCCCACTGCCAGCGGATGTTGCGCAGGGCGGTGATGAAGTCCTTGGCCACGGCGCGGCCCCGCTCGGAACCGGCCGCCATTGGCGTTACCGCCAGTTTGGCTTCCTCAAGCAGATCAGCGGCGGTATCAGGCATGATCCGGGCCGCGGCATTCTTGGCCTTGTCGGCCCAGCCTTCCCAGACCGGGCCAAGGATATGCTCGATCTGGCGGTGGGCGATGTTGCCCTTTGCGGCCTGGGCTGGCGTGGGCTGTGGCTGACGCGGGCCGCGGCGGGGCAGCTCGCCACCGCCTGGCGGCTTGGGAGGTTTTGGCGGACGTGGTGGCTTTCCGCCGCCGGTCGGCGCCTCACCGGCGTAGCGGTCTTCGCCCTCCCGCAAGATGTTGGAGTCGTTCGGATCGAATGTGCCGCGATTGCCGGTGGCAGATTTGATCTGCTTGGGGTCGAATGGCACGAACACATCCGACATTTTTCCATCGGGGCCGCGCTCACCCAAAAGCGCACCGTCATATCCAAAGTCTCTCAGCGCCTGGACATTGTCCACACTGTCGAAGAACTCCCACAATTCCTCGGGCGGAACGAACCCTGCGTTGGCTCCAAATTGGTCCTTGAAGAGGTCGAGTACCTTCGGGTCAGCGCCCCATACGCCATCGCGAAGATCAATCGGGTTCTCAATTTTCAGATAAGCTGGGATGATATTTTTCCCAAAGGTCGACGCAAAGTCCTTGTTGTCCGTGAAGAATGCTACGGGCCTGTCGACGGTGTACTCTTGTCCCCATACAAAGGTCTTTCCCTTCGACGGGGAAAATTGCTCAAAAGTTTCCGCGTTGGTGCCGTGGTAGACGACCAACGGTTTGCCGTGAATACCAACGATTTTGCTGCTACCAAACCAGCGGCGGAACTCAGGTGTCTTGATGTAGCGGTTCTTGCCCTCGGCTAGACCCCGCGGTCCTCCGGCGAGGTCCGGCGCGCGATTTCCGATTCCGCGTTCCGCCGTGCCGCCTCGATCTCCGGATGGTTCCCAGCCGTTTTCAGTGAGTCGAGAAAGCTCACCCATTCCGTCTTCGTAGCGAACCGGCCCGGAGGGTCGATAAGGTAATTCAAGTCTTGAGGCATCGCGTTGTACTTTCAGGGCGGCGGCTTGGGTCGCCGCTTTGCGGGCGCCAAACAGGATAGCCTCCTGAACCAGGGGTTCAAGGGCCTCCGGAATAGGATCGGATGTCGAGTAGTCGATTATGCCGGCGCGGTCCAGCGCGGTTGCGACCAAGGTGCCGTCGATCCGCCACGCGGTTTCACGGTCGATAACGCCGTCACGGATAAGCCCGCGTACCTTTTCCCCAACGCCTTGATATGCCTGATTAACTATTGCACTCATCATGAAGATTGAGCCGGACTGGCGCTGTTCACCGGCCAGCGAGGCGCGGGCCTCCGGGGTCAGTCCAGCGCCATGCCAATTGCCATCGGCGGCGTGGATGACGCCGTACCGGTGGCCCAGGTAACCGAGCGAGACCAAATCGTTAACGGACGGGCCAAGACTGTTTGGGTGGTTGTGGTGGGTCACCACGGCTTGGTCCGGGTTCATCAAGGCCCGTTTGAGCGATGGCGTAAATTGCACCGCGGCCCGCTCATTGTCGGTGATGGCGTGGGTGATGGCGTCGCGACCCAAGTCGTAGGCCACAAGGCTTTCGTTCCCGGTCACGCGCCCGCGGGAGAGGATGTAGTCGCGAATACCAGCCTGGGGCTCGACACCAGCCGGAACGTCACGGGCGACTTCGTCCATGAGGTCCATTTGGCGGCCCGGACTGGCCATCTCGTAGCTTTGCGGAACCGCCTCCTCGACGCCTTCGCCGGGCTCCTGCCTGCTGCGGCGGCCAGCGCTGGCGTTCTGCGCGTCCTGCTGGGCTTGGTCGCCGTTAACGCCGAGGAGGTCGTCGATGTGCTTTTGCTCGACCAGCAACGCTTGGTACTTATCTTCGCGGTCGAACTTCTTGCCAACCTGGGTTTTGAGTTCGTCGCCGCGCCTCTTGAGGCGATCAATCCGACCTTGGTACTGCGCCGGCTCACCGGGGATTGACCGCAGGTGATTCTCAAGGCGGGTGAGCGCCCCCGTCTCGGCCGTGGCCAGGACAATGTCGACTTCTTTGTCTTTGGTCTGGTGAACGACAAGGCAGGGCTCCTTGTCCTTTTCGGTGTAGACAGAAACATCGAACCCGCCGAACTTGCCAATCTTGCGCTCGGTCGGCTCGCCGGTCTGTTGAGCCGCGGCCTGGGTTCCAGTGATTTCCTTGCCGAGTGCCTTGGCCGCATCGGCGCGCTTGTCGAAGGTCTTGCCGCCAAACTCCGCAGTGAACTTCTCGGCCGAGACCGGCTTGTAGGCTGCAGCGTCCTTTTTGGCAGTCACGAGCTGGCGTTCGGCCGATTCGATCTGACCTGGAATGGCGTGCAGGTCCCATTCGGATTGACGCACCCCGTCATTGAAGGCGCGACGCACGCGGGTCAGACGGTCGAGATCGGCGTCGACCTGAGCCTTTTTCAGGATCAGCGGGTTGCCGGAGGCCAGGGCTTTCACCTCGGCGTAGGTCAGCGCGGTATCGTCGATGTCCTCGGCGTGGCGAACAGTGGGATCACCAGCCTTGATTTGGCTGATAAACCGGGCCTTGCGCTCAACGGTCTGCCAGCTATAGGCGTCGAAACTTCCGACCGTGACGTAGTTGTAGAGTTGTACCTCGTCGTTGAGGTTGCCTTGCCGGATGATGCGGCCGTGCCGCTGTTCGAGATCGGAGGGGCGCCACGGGCAATCGATGTCATGCAGCGCGACAAGCCTGGTCTGGACGTTGGTGCCGACACCCATCTTCTCGGTTGAGCCCAGCAGGACACGGATACGTCCGTCGCGCACGTCGGCGAAGAGCCGCCCCTTTTTCTCGTCGGTGTCGGCGCTGTGGACAAAGGCAATTTCCTTTGCTGGCACGCCGCGCTTGATGAGTTCCTGGCGGATGTCGTCGTAGACGTTGAACTTCACCGGGTTTGGCGTCGACAAATCCAGGAAGGCGATCTGTGTAGACCGCTTGTCGCGCGTCTCGTCCCAAATCTTGGCGATCTTGTCGGCGACGGCGATAGCCTTGCGAGACGGATCGGGCGCCGCAGACGGATCGACCAGCCGCATGTCAAGCGCGGCTTTGCGCCCGTCTCCAGAAATCTTCAGCATATTATCGACGGACGGATCGACTTGGCGCCCCTTCACCTTTTCAGCCCGCTCGGCAAGATTCTTCACGTAGTCGAGAAGCGCGCCAGACGCCGGAACATCGACCGATTGAGCCTTTCCGCCTGCCACCTTTGGCAAGGTCACAACGCCGGTCGCCAGAAGGTCGTCGGTCGTGACTAGGTCCGCGAATTGCCGGTACATCTGGACCAGTTCCGGGATATTGCGGAACCGGGCAAACCGGGTCTTGAGCCGCGCTGACATGCCGTCCGGCGAAATTTCCGGCTTGGTGACCATGTCGCCGAACGCAGCCGCCCATGCGTCGAAGTGTGCAAGGCCACGCGCCGCCAACCCTTGGTGCCCGAGGTAACGCTGCAACGTGTACATCTCGGCCATGCTGTTCGAGATCGGCGTGCCGCTCAGGAACATGACGCCCTTGCCGGGCGACATTTCATCGATCAGCCGAGTCTTCATGTAGAGGTCGAAGGCGCGCTGCGAAGATGATGTACCGAGGCCGCGCGACTTTGTTGCGACCTCCAAATTCTTGAATAATTGAGACTCGTCCACAAACAGAGCATCGGCGCCCATCTCTTCAAACGTGATGCCACGGTCTTTATCCTTGGCGTCACGGAGCGCCTTTAGTTTTTCCTCGCGGCGCTTCTTGGATTTCTCCAACTCTTTGATGGTCGTGCGTTCGTTGCGTCCGCGCTTTTCTTCGCGGATCAACGCTTCGTATTCAGCGATGTCCTGCTTGATGAACTTTGCCTGATATTCGGAAGAGGTGGGGACCATCTCGAATGCGGAATGCGTCATGATAATCGCATCCCAGTTACCGGCGGCGGCGCGGGCCACGAAGTGACGGCGTCGATCACCGGAGAAATTATCCTTGTCGGCCACGAGGATGTTGGCCGAGGGATACATTTGCAGGAATTCTCGGCTGAACTGCTCCAGCATATGGTTTGGAATCGAGTAAACTGACTTCTTGATGATGCCGACACGCTTTGCTTCCATGCCTGCAGCGATAGATGTAAACGTCTTTCCTGACCCGACTACGTGGTCCAGCAGCGTGTTTCCGGAAGTCAGAAACCGCCACACGGCTTTCTTCTGGGTCGAACGCAGTTTGATCGTCTTACTCGATCCCGGAAGTTCCAGGTGGTCGCCGTTGTACTTCGGCGTGACCAAGTTGTTGAAATTGTCATTGTAGTAGCGCGACAGCCGCTTGGCGCGGGCCGGGTCTTCCCAAACCCACTGGCTGAACTTGTCGCGGATCTGCTGCTGCTTTTCCTGAGCGACAACAGTCTTCTGGACGTCGGTATGGGTTTTGCCGTCCGGATCGGTATAGGTGACCGTGGTGGAGCGCTGGTTCAGCGCATCGGCGATAAGCTTCTGCGCCGGTGCAGCGTCGACGCCCCACTCGCGCCGGTTGGCCACGGAGTACGGATCGGAAATATCCAGGCTCCAGCTCGCCGTCTTGCCGGTGTAGCGAACATCTGCACTGCCACCGAGCAGGCTTTCGACAAAGGACTTGACGTCGCTCTCCGGAACCCAAGAGGCGCCGAGCCGCACGTCGATGTCGGAAGGCTTTAAGTCTGGCGGCTGGATGGCTTCGAGCGCCTTGACGTTTTCCTCATAAGCCTTGTCCTTCTTGGCAAGAGCTTGGGCCGCCTTCAGTTTGGCCCGCACGTCGCCGGACAGATACATCTCGGCAAGTTGCCAACTGCCGTTGGTCGGATCGCGATAGACCCGGCCGGGAAGCGATGTGGCGACGGCGTCAGGTTCCATGGAAAGCAGGCGCGACATATACGGCATGTCGACCTTGCCGCGCATATTCATGGACGCGATCAGGGCTTCTTCCGGCGTGTTGGCGCGGATGATTTCCTTGGTAGGCTCCAGGACGCGTTCCGACATGATCGGCGCCTTGCTGGGCTGCCCGGTTTCTTCGTCGAAACGCTCGACCGCTGAGACCAAAAACATATCCGGGTCGTCGCGGAAGATGTTGAGGTTTGGATAGCGGCGATACTGGCGCTTCTCGCCGTCCGGCATGGTGCGCTCGGTGATCTGCACCTTGTTGATCGGTCCATTCGCCCGCACAAACGCATCGTATTCCTTGTTCAGCGCGGCTTGCGGCTTTGCCCATGGCGAGGCGCCGTTACCGTCCCAGACCTGCCGCTGGGCGGCCAGGGTTTCACGGGCAAGGTCGCGCATCTTGATGAACGAGCGGACCATGGCCTGCTTGGCTTGCGGGATTGAAGCGACGTGCGCCACTTCGCCGGCACGCTGGTAAACCTTACCGTCTTTTTCGAAATAGGCGCCGTCCTTGACGTGGCCCGGAGCCAACGCAAGATCGTTCTCCGCCGCTTTCGATACGCCGCCAATCTCGGCACCAAACCCGCGGTGATCGGCTTTCGCCGCGGCTGCAATCGCGGTCATTGCGTTCTGGGCGCGTTCGCCGATTTGGTCGGAAGTGCCGGAAACGGTGTAGCTGTCCTTGGCGTACATCGCTCCGGTCAGGGCATGTTCGCCCAGGACATTCTCAGGGTGGTCGAGGAAATACTGGTTGATCCGTGCGCTGCCGTCCGCAACCTTGGTGACCGGCGCCTGTAGCCAATTGGCCGGCGCAGGTTTCTCGCCCGGCTTGCGCTTGCGGAAGAACAGAATATCGGTGACGACTTCCGTTCCTGCGTTTTCTTTGAACGCGGTATCGGGCAGGCGCACCGCGCCGATCAGGTCGGCACCGGAATCGAGAAACGTCTTGCGCGCCGTCGAATCAGCCGAGTCCATGGTGTAGTGCGTGGTGATGACGCCCATCACGGCGCCCGGCTTCATCAGATGGATCGACTTGTTGATGAAGTAGTTGTGCAGGCTGAGATTGCGCTTCGGGTTAAACTGCTTGTCGGCAGGCATGATGTTTGCAAACGGGACGTTGCCCACAACGGCGTCAAACGTGTTCTCCGGTATTTTGGTTTCCTCGAAACCTTTGATGTGGACCTGGGCCTGCGGAAACAGGGCGCGCGCAACGCGGCCGGTCACGTCGTCGAGTTCAACACCAGTGAATGTCGGTTCGACGCCATCCGGGCGCAGGCTGAGGAAGTTGCCGACGCCCATGCCAGGCTCAAGCACGGCGCCCTCGCCCGCAAAGCCGAGTTCCTGCATGCCGTGCCAGATCGCTTTGACAATATCTGGGGAAGTGTAATGTGCGTTGATCGTCGATAGCCGGGCCGCGTCGTACTGCTCTGGCGTCAGAAGCGCTTTCAGGCGATCACGCTGGGCGGAGAATTTCTGATTGGCTTCATCGAAGATTTGCGCGGCGCCGCCCCATCCAATGTAGCGGGCGAGCGCATCCTGGTCTTCTACGGTCGGCGGGGCGCCAGTATCTTCGAGGCGCTTCAGCACCTCGATAGCGGCCATGTTGGCTTCGGCGCGTGTCGCCGGGCTCTTGGGATAGGAGATGTCGCCGATCTGGCGATAGTTCAGTCCACGTACCCGCCGTTCGGGCCTATCTTGGACTCGCTCTCCTCGTCCCTGGGCAACCATTCCCTCAGCGCGTCGCTCTCCGCCATCACTTGGGCCGATCTCTTCCGCGCGATCTGGTCTTCCAGCGGTTCGTTCGGTTGGCTCTCCGGCTCCAGGCTCAACGACTGGTTCACCGTGTTCGCGATCCCCTCCGCGAGGCTGTCCGCCTGCTGGTTCAAGCTGCCGTCCCTCACCGCCTCCCGGTACTGCTTCGGCCGGTAGGTTTGAAGGTGCTTCAGCACTCTCGGTTTGTAGTCTTCCGCGCTGACCTGCATTGTCCGTCTCCTGCGGCAAATTATGCTCTTGTGCCGCGGGCGCCGCAACTACCTTTCCCGGATCCTTGAATGCGGCTTTTCTGGCCTTGTCGCGCGCCTCTGCCAGGGTCCATGTCGGATCATCCTGATCGGCCCGAAGGGTCTCACGGGATCCGTTAACAGTATGTTCGACGGCGTAACCGCTTCCAACGTCAGGAATAATCCGCCACGTTCCGTTGCGTTCTGCAACTCCGGTCGTCGCCAGGGCGCGCTCAAACGCCCGGTCGTCCATACTCGACAAAGGCTGTGTCCGGACATAGGCGTCGTAACCTGTCCGTTCCTCTGAAGCACCCATGCCGTAACTAGGTTGTCCGGCTTTTGCCCTGTCCCAACCTGAAAGGAAATTTAACGCCGTGTGCGATCCTTCGCGGCGTCCCGCAGAATTTACAATGGGGTCTTTAGCGTTCGGATATTCGTGGCGGAGCGCCTTGATCGCTTCTGGGTCGATGGCGGGTTTCAGGGCGTCCGAACTGGTGGCTAGACCACTCCCCTCCTTGAGCGCCAGATCGACAGCGGCGTTAGCGGCTTCGGCGCGGGTATCGAATTGACCAATCTCAACGTGATTTGGGGCGACTTTGCGTGCCAACCACTTAACGCCGTTGGTCGTTGGTGAAGTCGGCTCTATCCGATAATTGCGGCCATCTGGCTCAAGGATGTTGCGCGCGGCCTCTCCATTTTTGTTGAGGCGATACAACAATTCTTCGCGGGCGGTGGACAACGCCGCCGGCACCTGTGGCTGCGACGACTGCGGAGTGCCCTGGATGGCCTTTGCAGCGGCGCGCGTGCGTTCGTTGCGCTTGGCGTACCAAAGTTTCTGATGCCCGGACCAGCGGAAGCCAGCCGACTTCAGGCGGTTAATGACTTCCTGGGTCGGTTTGCCATTGAACTTGACCTCGATCCCGTTGCGGGCCTCGTTCTCGGAGACCGTGACGCCGCCCCCCTGGGTGGGTTCCGCGGAAGGGGTGGGTGGGTTCTCAGCCGTGGGGTGGGCGGGTTCCGGCAAACCCTCGGGCGGGTTAGTGCCAAACACGCGGGCAAATTCGTTGGGGTGGGCCGCCTTCCATTCGTTCAGGACGCGGCGGCCGTCGAGCGCCTTGGCGCGGGCGTCTTGCTCCAGCCTGGACCATTCGCGTTTTTTCTCGGGTTTGCGGGCGTTGCGGCTGTCTTCCGCATACCTGGATTCGTCGCGCTGGTAGGCGGCGATCCGGGATGACAGGTTGCTGGGGTGAATAGGCTTGCCTTGAAAGATCGGGTCCGGCACCACGTCCTTGGGGCGCTCGGTCTCGGGTTCAAGCTTGGAGGCAAGGGTGTTGTCGCCTTGGTCGGTTTTCACCTCATAATGGTAGGACGTTTCTTCGCCCTTCATTCCACGGCTGGGAAATAGCGTGACCGAGCGCATACCTGCGGCTCTGGTGACTGTGCCGTGGCGGCCAGCATAGATGTCGTTCCCCTCCGGAATGATGACGCGCTCACCCTCCTTGAAGATTGGATTGCCGCGATCATCGGCCCGCCGTGGCTCGGCTTTGACCGGCGCCTCCTCCTTTGGCGGCCGTTCTTCGGTGGTCAAGAATTCTGGGTGTGCCTCATGGTCGACGGTGATGTCACGACTGCCCGGCACAAATCCGACCGGCTCGCTGATACGTATGCCATTTTCGACATATGATCTGACGCCGCGTTCATCCTCGTAAAGAGTGGCGCCCTTGGCATTCTTCCCTATCTCCTGATGCTTTTCTCGGCTGGCCGAGGCCCGCTGAGGGGCCGCGAACATATCAGCTTCGGGTTCCTCGGCCGGTGCAAACAGGCCACCAGCGGGTTCCTTCTGAGGCGCCTTGGCCGTTTTCAGGCCGTGGCCGGTGGATTCGCGGGCGGCAGCGAGTTGCTTTGCTGACGGCTCGGCACCGGGCAGAATAGTCTGGGGAAGGCCCTCGGCGCCTACTTCTTCGGCGGGCTGGCGTGGCGCTTGGCGATCTTCCGCAACAGGTTCGCCACCCGCTCCGCTTTCCGGCGGGTTTTCCTCGACGCGCGCATGTCCTTCGCCCCCTTCTCCAGAAGCGCTAGGTTCGCGTCCAGCGCCTTCGAACGGGATGGGGTGGTACGTTTCATCACCGGTTTCCTGTGCCAGATCGTCAACGGTCTGGATGGCCAGACGCTCACTATACTCCACAACGGCGGATTCCGCATCCATACCGTCGCGCGCCATGATCGCCATGACGCCGTCCACGTCTTCGTCGGTAAACGCCTCGCCCAGTTCCCGACCGATGTCGCAAACCTCTTGCTCGGCCTCGGCATTTTGGCGTTCAACGTCGGCGGCACTCTGCGCGGCGCCCTTGGCCACAGCCATTTCTGGCGGATAAATCTTGTTGCGGCCAGCCGTTTTTTCGAGGAGCTGGAGCACGTCGTTTTCGGTCGGGCGCGGCGTGTGATCGGGCGGACCAAAGAATCCTTCGTCCCAAAGGTGTTTTCCGGCCTCATCGATCGACATGCCGTTTGGGCGGATCAGGGGCCCGGCGCCGGGCACAAATTGCTGAAGGCCGCGGCCCGCGACAAGGTCGTGGCCCTCGTCGTTTCGGATGCCGCCGCGGTTGGCCAGTATCGACGCCGCGTCCTCGTAGACGCGCTTGGCCCGGACCCCGCGAAGTCGGCCCTGCTTTTCCGGCTCCGGCTGTTGGTCCTCGGACACAACTTGCTGGGCTTCCGTGTTGTTGCGCGCCTCGTATCCCTGAACGAAGGGCTCCGGCGCGTCCGGAGGAACGGTTTGATTACTCTTATGGGCTTGCCAGCCCTGGAAAAATTGAAGGGCTGTCGAGTCTTCTGGCGGGCGCTTGTACCAGTCGGGATAGACTTGGCTGATTGCAGCGGTGGCCGCGTCGCTCTCCGGCCCAATAGCGGAGGCAGGAACCAAGTCACTTGGCGGCTCCGGGCGCGCAGCGGTGCCGGTCTCGTTTCCAAGCCAATCCATATAGCGGGTGGCGGTCCGTGCCGCGGCTGGGTTGCGCCCAGATTGGGTCTCAGCGACCTGGGCAATGTGCCGGGCCCCGACCGTTCGAAGATGATCGGCGGCGTCCTGCGGCGTCTCGAAGCCTTCGGAATTGCCCAATGATCCTCCGGCCAAACCGGGAATCTCGTAATCGCCGCTGTAGTGGTAGAGACCGGTCTGCGGGTCGCGGAAAATCTCGTAGGACAGCCCGGGCAACTTCTTACCCTTGACGGGCAGTTCGCCGCTCTGGACCACGTCCGACCTGTCTCGGATCGTAGAAAGATCGTCTTGCCCGAGGCGCGCCGCGCGCGACGTTCCCCACCCAGAAACGGGAGACGCTGGGCCGCGATCCGGAACCACGTCGACCAGATCGGCTGGCGGCTCGATAGGACCGGCCGGCGCCTGCCCTTGCTGTTCGATGTAGTCGTCGAGCGCTGAGGTCCGCGGCATTGGTGGGCGCGGGCCAGTGCTTGGCGGCGGCACAGGTCGGCCCGTGCCATGGGTCGGCTCTTGTCCATCCGCGGGCGGCGTCATGTCCTGAAGGGCTTGACGCTCGGTCGAACCTGGGCGCTGGCCAGGGCCTTCCTGCGGTGCACCATTATCCCAAGTGCGGCCCCGCCCCGGCTCGGCCGATGGGTCGTAGGCGTATGCCTCGCCAATTGGCTTTTTGGACTCACCCATAAACGGTCTGTTGCCACCCGCCAGGTGCCCGGCGCCCATCATGATTGTGTTGACGATGCCGGTTTGCAGAAGCGGACCAGGGAGTCCCTCAGTCGGGTCTTTTCCAGACGCGACGTTTTCAAGAACGGTATTTGCAATGCTGATTGCAGGCTGAACGGCAACGCCCTGCGTCGTCAGGTTTTTTATCATGTCGCCAAACGTGCGCTTGTAGACGTTGGCAACCTCGCCCGTAACCTCGTTGGTAACCGTTCCGACGCTGTGCTTGAACGGCATGAACTCCATTGCCTTGAAGCTCAACGCGGTTGCGGCAGCGTCAATGGTGGCTATACCGCTGGCTTGCTCATCGCTACGCCCTTCTTGTGTGGCTCTGGAGTAAGCGTCTCCATAAGCGGCAGCGCTTGCCTCAATTACAAACGGCGTCGGGCTTTTGGTGACCAGCGACGCGATAAGTCCCGGCGCCATCTGCACGCCACTCTGCCCCACGTTCTGTGCAAAGCCCTGCCAAGAGGCGCCCGGCACGTTGGGCGCGTTTTCCTTGAGTTTCTTTGTTGCTTCGGCCGACATTGCGGCGCCGGCATGGGCGAGCGTTCCTGGCGTTTTTACTATCTGCTCAGGTGTCGGATAATTTGAAAATATTTCCTCTTCTTCTCCGGGTGTCAGCGGGATGTTGGCCGTTGGACGCATGGTTCCAACACTTCTTGCAATACCGCCGAGGGTATTCTCAAGCATCGCCGGAATATTCTCGACGAATTTTCCTCCCTGCTGTGCCCAGGTGTCTTGTGGCGCCTTGGGATTTGGCAGGTTTGTTCCGCCCATGAGACCCTGGAAGAACTCAGTCCATGTGCGGGTATGGTCGCCTTGCGGCGGCGTTTTGTTGGCGGCCTTTGGTGCCGGAACATCGACAAGATCGTCGGGAGGCGCAATGCCGCTAGGCTGTGGCGCCTGCGGTGCTACGTCGACAAGATCATCTGGGGGTGCGACTTGCGCCGGTTGCGCCAGCGGCTGCGCCTGTGGTTGAGACTGCGGCCGTCCATACATCAAATGGGCGGCGCGAATGAGGTAATTCTGGGTCTCCTGCGGGAGGACAGATATGTCGTATCCCGACGACATCAGCGCGTCGCCACGACCGGGACCACCGTTGTAGGCAGCGAGGATCGCGGGGATGCTGCCGTTGTAGCGCGCGGCAAGTTTGTTCAGAATTATGCGCGCACCGTTCTGTGCATAAACAGGATCGCCGAGCTTGGCTGGGTCGAGACCATGGGTGCGCGCGGTATCGGCCGTGATCTGGTATCGGCCACGGGCCTGTTCCCCGGGCTGAAGAGTGCGACCGGCGCCGTTTACCGTTGAGACCGCGGTATCACCGCTTTGCTCTGTTTGCTCGATGATCGGCAACAGCATGTCGGCGTAATTGGTCGCCTGCGGTGTATTGTTTTGGTCTGCCATTACTCACCAGATGGGTCAGGATCACGGGACGCGCTACTGCTTGGCCTTGAACCACTGCCCTTTGGAATCCTGCCAGTACACAAAGCCGGGATTTGACTTCCGCTGCTTTAGGGCTGCGCCCTTTGGAGCGGCGGCCACCTGCTTGACCTGAGACTCCCAGTCTGTTGCAGCGTTTTGGGGGCCTGGATTCGCAGCAGCGCGTGGCGGCATGTTGATGCTGTTGGGCGCCGGTTGCTGGCCGCCGCCGCCCGTGGCTCCGGAATCCATGGCCTGAATTGCGCTCTGATCGCCACGAACGTAGGCCGCGATGCGCTTCTGTTTCCAGGCCATGAGGCCTTCCGGCGGCATAGTTGTGCGTTTTCCGGAATACTCGTCCTTTGGATATAGAATATCATAATCTTTGGCTGCTTGAACCGCCGCCTCATTCTGCGTCATCGGCTTCATACCTTGGGTCGCAGGCTGTAGAAACTGTTGTCCGGTATTCTGGTCCAAGTAAATGTCCATGCCGGGACTGTCGGCACTGGGACCAACGCGGCGCACATTTTTGCGCCCTGCCATATCAACGCGAGCCTGCCCAAGTTGGTCGTGATAGGCGCCCATGTTCGCTTGCTGCGCCATCTGTGTACCGAGTTGTGTCTGGCGGATCGCGTCGTTGACCGATGCCTCGGCGGTGTCCTCCGGAATTCCAGCCTTCTGCATGGCAAGTTTGGAGATGTCGAGAGAGGTCTTCGTGTCGTAGTCTCGCTTGGCGATGCGCTGGTTATAAAGCGCACCAGCCGTGTCGCCGAGAATGCTGTCCGGCCCTGCTCCGGCCGCAATCACAGATAAAAGCGAGGTAGGAATAGGGACCGTAGGGGTCGTGTTGTCGTCTTCTTGCGACGACTGTAGCTTTGCGATTGCCTGGTTGATCGCCGCAATCTTGTCCTGAGCCGACGTGTCGCGCGTCTGCTTTGCCGTGGCAAGTGCGCTTGGTAGCCCCTTGGCGCCCTGAAGTAACGTGGTCCCGACGTCGGCAAGCGTGCTGGTCATTGGCGACCCCTGGGACACACCAGATCCCCCACCATTACCGTTGCCCTGGATCATCGATAGCGCCTGCATAATAGACGCCATCGGATTTCCAGAACTTACAGCCTGTGCCTGTTGCGGCTGAGTAGCGGCGGCAAGCGCGCTTTGAGAGGGGCTCTGGTCGGCCATCGCTATCTCCTCACTGAGTCAAGAGCGCTTCTGTACACCGGGCCTCGAACGGCGCCGCCCTGCGCAAAACTTGAACCAAGATTGTAGTTTCCGATTAGTCGCGACAGCACAGACTTGGTCGCCGCCTTGGACGTCGTGTTTGAATCCGACGTGAGGCCCACAACTTTCGGGTCAATGCTACCGTATATGCTCGAAAGCCACTGCATCTGCTGATACGGATACTGTTTTGCCTGCTCCCAATCTTGGCGCTGTGAATCGAGCGTAGTCTGGGCTCGTGCGTCCTGTGCGGACCCGACATTTCCAAGGCTGGATATGTCTTGCTGATTAAGCTGAGAAGCTTCGGACCCGAGTTGGCCGTATTGTAATCCGGCCTGCAGTTGCTGTGCCTTTTGTTGTTGTGCAGCGCCTAGCGCGCTCGACCAT
>Ga0265314_10002758_pt1 | contig 17547 bp, 14 predicted proteins | sample 4126metaG_FD_203106 | JGI IMG/M metagenome (GOLD analysis project Ga0265314, IMG submission 203106) | Rhizosphere microbial communities from Carex aquatilis grown in University of Washington, Seatle, WA, United States - 4-1-26 metaG | ecosystem: Host-associated > Plants > Roots > Rhizosphere >... | reverse complement strand
CGTCCGATGCATCCATCGGATCGCACGAAGGAACCTGAACCAGTTCTCCCCGAGAAGTGACCGGTACTGGTCCAACTCAAACCCGAGACGATCCGCTGGTCTGCGTAGAACCCTTGGGCTAACCGTGCCCGAACTCAATTGGCCCGAAAGATTGCAGCCCGAGATAACAAATCGGTCCGTGGCGCTGCCGCATGGTGTACCTGTCGCGGCGGCACCCCGCGTACCGTCGAAATTCCTGCCGCCGCCTGCGTTTTCCCCACCCTCTGCCGACAATGCTTGCCCACGCCGACGAGGTAACGGAATGGAGGCCGATGTCGCCTGCTGTCCCCCTCGGCGGAATATGACGAGGTCCGTCTTGACCTGTCGCCGACATGTGCGAATGTCTACCGATTGCCCACCTGTTTCGGAGGCCATATGAGGCGGCGCGAGTTTCTCGCCAGCCTGGCGGGATCGCTGGCGGGGTGGCCGCTCGCCGCGTATGCCGAAGTCCGTGAAACGCAGTTGAGGCTCGCTAGTCTGAGCGGGGGTTCGGAGGCTGGGACACGCGAACGTGACGGCTGCTTCTACGATGAACTAGCGAGGCTTGGCTGGGTTGAAGGCCGCAACATCATCGTCGATCGCCGGTGGGCGTCGGGCAAGCTGTCAACTCTACCTGCGCTTGCGGCCGAACTCGTGGCCCTCCGTCCCGATGTGCTCATGACATCCGGCACAAACGCGGCGCAGGTGATGCAGCACGCTAGCCATGGCATTCCCATGGTGTTCAACATGGTGAGCGATCCCGTGGCCAGCGGCATTGTTACCAATCTTGCACGACCCACCGCGAATATCACGGGAGTATCCAATTTTTTCCCTGCCATGATCGGAAAGCTGCTTGAACTGATCCAGACTGTTTCTGGCGCGCGAAGCTTTGCCGTACTCTACGATCCAGGCAATCCGGGAAAACAGGTCGACGTTCGTGTGCTGAAGGAGATCGGGCTGCGGTCCGGGCTTGCTATCGAACCGCTTCCGGTCCGTGGCGAAGCGGACGTCGAGGCCGCGTTCCAGACCATGGCGCAATCACCGCCGAAAGCCCTCATTGTGCTGGTCGACGCTGTTACCGTCAGCAACCAGCAGCGCATCGTGGACGGTGCGAGCAGGTTGGGCGTCCCTGCAATCTACCAGGAGCGCTCATTCGTAGAGGCGGGCGGTCTGATGTCATATGCGCTCGACTACTGCGCGCATTTCCACCGTGCCGCTGCCTACGTTGACAAGATATTCAGGGGCGAAAAGCCAGCCGCGATACCGGTGGAGCAACCATCAACCTTTGAGCTGATTGTCAACGCGAAGACCGCAAAGGCCATGGGTATCAGCATCCCACCCACAATTCTGGCGGTAGCAGATCGCGTGATCGAGTGATGCAAATGCCGGCATTATTACGTTCAGCCTGAGTCCGCCAAGCGCACGAAGCGGACGTCCGTCGTCCGCTCGGGGTTGTGATATAAATCACCTTAAATCACCGCTTCCCTCATCACCCGTCGGCAATCCATCTCGAATTCGAGGTCGACCACCGGCGGCCGCGCAAAATGCCAGGTCAGGCCGGAACGCGCTGCGCCATGGCGGACCAGTTCATCGGCCATGACGGGATGGAAATCGTGGATGGTGTAGGCCTGCGCCGCCGTGGTGTCGGCCCACCCAAAACCGAACGCCGCGAGACGGCGTTGCATTTCACCTGTCGTGAAGCGGACCTTTTCCTTCAAACCATCGGCCGAGAGATCGCGATAGCGCACGATGCGCTCGGGATAGCTGCCGGAGCCGCCACGTGCTTCGGCGCCGCCCGCGATGACGAAACTCGGACCCGCGTTCGTCGTCGGCCGCGTGAACGAAAACGCGTAGAATGACGGCGCGGCCGGCGGATCGATTTCCGGGCAGACATTGCTGCGCGCCACCGGATTGGTCGTGCCGTCATAAAGCCCCCACTCCGCGAGCGTCTTGACGTAATGCTGATTGAAGGCCTTAAAACCGTCCTCGGTGAAGGCTGCCGGCGAGCGCAACTCGCAGGCGCAGAACGAGGTCAACGGCCGCCCCGCCGCCTTGATGTATGTTGCGATCTGCTCGAAGCCTTCGGCCAACGGCGGCAGCCGGTCGAACCGCACCCGCTCGACCTCGAAGCCCGGATCGGCCGCGGCCCCGCTGGAATACTGGAACACGGCCGGTATGAAGCGGTAATTGCCGGGCTTGAATTCCTGCGTCGTCATGATCTGACGTCTCCCTGATTGGCCCTCGACAATGGCATGCAGCCGCCATCGGACGCAACGCAGAGAGCCGTTCGCCCAAACGCATAACGGCGGCCCCAAGGCCGCCGTTATATTTGCAAAGTTGAGGATACCGCTACGTCGGCTTCAGCAGTTTCGGGGCGCGATCGAACTCGGCGATCTCCCTCGCCCGCTCGGATTCGGCGCCGGCCCGGTGATCGGTCGCGATCGCGACATAGACCGCAGGCAAAACGAACAGCGTGAACATGGTGCCAATCGACATGCCCGACACCACCACAAGCCCGATCGAGAACCGGCTCGCCGCGCCCGCGCCCGACGCGGTCAACAGCGGAATGAGGCCGGTGACCATCGCCGCCGTCGTCATCAGGATCGGACGCAGCCGGACCCGCGCGGCCATCTCGATCGCCGAACGCCGGTCCAGACCCTCCTTGAGCTGCAGCTCGTTGGCGAACTCGACCATCAGAATGCCGTGCTTGCTGATCAGCCCGACCAGCGTCAGCAGGCCCACCTGGGTGTAGATGTTCATGGTGGCGGCCCCGAAGAACAGCGGCAGCAGCGCGCCGACGATCGCCATGGGAACGCTGATCATGATGACCAGCGGATCGCGCAGGCTCTCGAACTGCGCCGCCAGCACCAGGAAGATGATGATCAGCGCAAAGCCGAAGGTCACCGCGAGCTGGTTGCCTTCCTGCACATATTGCCGGGAATCCGCCAGATAGTCGTGGCTGAAGCCAGCCGGCAACTGCTTGGCGACGCCTTCGAGGAAGTCCACCGCCTGTCCGACGGTCACGCCCGGCATCGGCACCGCCTGGAAGGTGGCGGAGTTGAGCTGGTTGTAATGCGTCAGCGCGTTGGCGTCGGTGCCGGTCTCGATCGACACCAGCGTCGATAGCGGCACCTGCTGGCCGGTCGCGGTCGGCACGTAAAAGTCACCGAGCGCCTCTGCCGACAACCGCTTGTCGCGCGGCACTTGCGGGATCACCTGGTACGACCGCCCTTCGAGGTTGAACCGGTTGACGTAGTTGCCGCCGAGCAGGGTCGACAGCGTATTGCCCAGGCTCGCCATGGTGATGCCGAGATCGCTGGCCTTCGAACGATCGATCTTGATCCGCACCACCGGCTGGTTGAAATCGAGGTCGCTGTCGGAGACGATGAACAACCCGCTCTTGCGCGCGGCGTCCTTGACCTTGTTCATCTGCTCATAGATCGACTGGAAGCCGTTGGTCGAGTAGATCACCATCTGCACTGGCAGGCCGCCCGGGCCGCCGGGCAGCGGCGGCAGGTTGAAGGCGAACGCATTGACGCCCTCGATCTTGCTGAGTTGCGCCTGCACCAGCGGCTTGAGTGCGATCGACGAACGCTTGCGTTCGTCCCAAGGCTTCAGCAGCATACCGGCGATGCCGCCCTGCGGGCCGTTGATGCCGTTCAGCACGAAGCGCAGGTCGGTCTCCGGAAAGCCCGCGAAGAACTTATCGAGCTTCTCGCCGTAATAATCGACATAGTCGATATTGGCGTATTTCGGCGCCTTGGTCACCGCGAACACGATGCCCTGGTCTTCTTCCGGTGCCAGCTCCTTCGAGGTGTGCATATAGAGAAAGCCGACCAGCCCGAGAATGGTCAGCGCGAACAATGCGGTGATCGGACGATAGTCCAGCGAACGGTCGAGCTGGCGGCCGTACCAGCGGGTGATCGAGCCGAACACGCGATTGACCAGTTTGGCAAAGCGCCCTTCTTCGGCGTTCTTGAGGAATACCGAGCACATCATCGGCGAGAGCGTCAGCGCGATCACGCCCGACACGATCACCGAGCCGGCGAGCGTGAACGCGAATTCCCGGAACAGCGCGCCGGTGAGGCCGCCGAGGAAGCCGATCGGGGCGTACACGGCCGCGAGCGTAATGGTCATGGAGACCACGGGGCCGACGATCTCGCGCGCGCCCTGCATCGCCGCCTGCACCGGGGGACTGCCCTCCTCGAGATGGCGGTGGATGTTCTCCACCACAACGATGGCGTCGTCGACCACGAGGCCGATCGCCAGCACCATCGCCAGCAGGGTCAGCAAATTGATGCTGAAGCCCATCACCAGCATCAGGCTGCAGACGCCGATCAGCGACAACGGAATCGTCACCACCGGAATGATGACCGAGCGGAACGAGGCCAGGAACAGGAAGATCACCACCACGACAATGATGATGGCTTCGCCGAGCGTCTTCTCCACCTCGTCGATCGAGGACTGGATGAACTTGGTGGAGTCGTAGGCTACCTTCATCTTCATCGACGGCGGCAGGTTGCGTTCGAGTTCCGGGAACAGCGCGCGGACGCCCTTGACCAGCGTCAGCGGGTTGCCCTGCGGCGTTGCCTGCACGCCGATGAAAATCGCGTGCTCGCCGTTGAAGGCGACGCTGGCATCGGAGCTCTGCGCCGCCAGTTCCACGGTGGCGATGTCCTCCATGCGCACAAAACCGCCGTCCTTCGACTTGACGATCATGCGCTTGAACTGGCCGATGTTCTGCAGGTCGGTGTTGGTCGAAACGTTGGAGACGATGAAGTAGCCCTTGGACTGGCCGGCCGCCGCCTGGAAATTGTTGGCGGCGATCGCCGCCGACACGTCGGTCGGCGAAACGCCGCGGCCGGCCATGCGAACCGGATCGAGCCACAGCCGCATTGCGAAAGTTTGCCCACCGAGAATGTCGGCGGATGCAACGCCGTCGACGGTCGACAGCACCGGCTGCACCACGCGGGTCAGATAGTCAGAGATCGCCGATCCCGACAGCACCTCGCTGGAGAAGCCGAGATACATCACGGCCGTGGTCTGGCCGGTGGTCTTGGTCACGATCGGGTCGTTGGATTCCTTCGGGATCAGGTACTTGACCGAGTTGACCTTGGCGAGCACTTCGGTCAGCGCCTGGTTCGGATCGAAATTGAGCTTGATGTAGACCTGGATCGTGCTGGTGCCGAGCACCGAGGACGACGTCATGTAGTCGACGCCTTCGGCCGAGGCCACCGCCTGCTCGATCGGGGTGGTGATAAAGCCCTGGATCAGATTAGCCGACGCGCCGGGATACACCGTGGTGATATTGACCACGGTGTTCGACAGCTTCGGGTATTGCCGGATCGGCAGGCTGGTCGCGGCCTTGAAGCCGATCAGGAGGATCAGCAGGCTGACGACGACCGACAATACCGGCCGCTTGATGAAGATGTCGGTCCAAACCATCGCGCGATGCTCCGTAAATCAGTAACGCGGCGGGTGCGCCGGAATCGGCGGCGGCCCGTCGGTCGAGATCGCCACCGGCGCGCCAGATTGCAACTTGAGCTGGCCGACCGCGACGACGCGGTCGCCGTCCTTGACGCCGCTGACGATTTCAGCCCTGCCGTCGATCCGGTTGCCGGTCCGCACGAAGGTGCGCACGGCGGTCAGCGTGGTCTTGCCGTCGTCCTCCTTCTTCTCGGTGAGCAGGAAGACGGAATCGCCGTATAGCGTGTAGTCGACCGCGGTCTCGGGAACCGTGATCACCGGCGGCTTGTCCGGCAGCACCACCGTCACGGTCGTGAACATGCCGGGCTTGAGGATGTGATCGGGGTTGTCGAGCGTCGCCTGCACGTGGATGTTGCGCGTGTCGGTCGCGATCTGCGGCTCGATGGTGGTGATCTTGCCTTCAAAATTGCGGTTCGGGTAGGCGTCGACCACGATGCGCACGGTCTGCCCGACCTTGAGCTCGCCACTGTCCTTCTCGGTCACGGTGAAGTTGGCGTACAGCGTCGACAGGTCGGTCAGGCTCACGATCTGGGTGCCGGCGGTGAGGAATTGGCCGACTTCGACATGGCGCACGCCGAGCACGCCGTCGAACGGCGCCTTCACCAGCTTCTGCGAGATGATCGCTTCCGTCTTGGCGATGCCGGAATTGGCCTGATCGAAAGTCGACTGTGCCTGGTCGACGGTTGCCTGCGGACCGAACTGCCGTGCGGCAAGCTGCTTGGCACGGTCCAGCGCCAGCTGTCCCATCACCGCCTGAGCCTTGAAGCTGGCGAGGTCGCCCTGCTCGGGTTCATCGAACAATTGCACCAGCGGACTTCCCGCCTTCACGGTCGAACCCGGCTCGAACATGATGTTGGTGATGCGGCCGCTGACATCGGAGGTGACGTTGACCTGATGCACGGCGGCGAGATCGCCGACCGCGGTGAGCAGGTTCGGAATCACCTCTGTCTTGGCCACCGCGATGCTGACCGGCGTCGGCGGCGGCTTCATGCCGGCAAAGAACTGCTTGATGGCGTGATCGCGGAACATGTTGAATCCGACCAGCGCGCCGACCAGCAGCACCAGCAGCAGTCCAACGATGATGAACCAGCGCACCATCCGCACCGGCCGCGCGCGCGGCTTGTCGGTGATCGGCTTGCCCGCGATATGGGGTTCGGTCACGATATTCATGTCATGCACTTTCTGCGGCTATTTGTGGTGCCGGCTCCGAAGAGCCGTGGCTCAAATGAGAGACGATGGCGGCTTCATGGAGACCGATGCCGCGCAGGAGAAACTCGCACAACTGGCGCTCGAGATCGGGCGCGTTGCCGTAGGTCAAACAGGGTACCGCCGGAATTCGCGACAGCGCCGCCATCAGCACGGTGTGGTGGGCAAACCAGAACAGATTGAGCGGCTCGCTGCCGATCCGCGAGGCGTCGCCGGCCTCGACCGCGCGATCGAGCGAAGCGATGAACACCGGCCCGATCAAGTCGCCGACTTTGGCATAAAGCAGGCGGGCGAATTCGCCATCGTCGAGATGACTGGTGGTCATCAGGCGCAACCGTTGCGCCTCCTCCTCGTCCGAGCCGCTGGCGACGCTGAGAAAGTGCCGCACCATGCCTTGCACCAGTTCGACCAAGGTCGCGGTCGACGGCTGCTGGCCCAGAAGATGCGCGAGGTCCGGATCGGCCTCGCACTCTTCGGCCAGAATCTCGGCGTACAGCGCCGCCTTGGACGGGAAATGCTTGAACAGCAGGCCTTCGGAAATGGCCGCCGCGGCCGCCACGCTCTTGGTCGTGGTGCCGGCAAAGCCATTGCGGGCAAAACACCGCTTGGCGGCGCCCAAAATGAGCTGCCGCCTGAGGTCGCTGGTCATGCGCAAGGTGGACATGGGGCGCGTGAGTAATCACTCACCACGAGCCTGTCAATAGTTTATTGCGCCGCACCAAGGTTGATCAGAGGCCAGATGAGGCTAAATCGGCTGGAATCCCAGTGCGCCACGGATCCGGTTCACGATAAAGGTGCCGTCCCGGTTGGACAGGGCGCGCTCCAGATTGGCCGCATCGATCTTGACGCTCGCGAAGCGCGGCCCGGCCGAGACGTCCTGCAGCGAACCTTTAAAGGCCTCGACCTCGGCCATGGTGGTCATCGAACTGGCTTTGGGAATGCCGCAGGCTTTTGCGACGCCGACCAGATCGACCCCGCCGGAGGTGTGGCTCGCCTGCCCGCCAGTCTCGCCATAGGCCTCGTTGTCGAGCACCACGATGCTGAGATTCCCGGGCTTTTGCAGCCCGACCGTCGCGAGCGACCCCATGCCCATCAGCATCTCGCCGTCGCCGGTGATGACCACCACCGGCAGCTTCGGCTGCGCCAGCGCGACGCCGAGCCCGATCATGACCGCGCCGCCCATCGCGCCCCACAGGTAAAAGTTACGGTCGTTGTCGCCGGCAGCGGCGATATCGTAGGTCGAGGCGCCGAGGCCGCCGATCACGATGGCGTCCTTGCGCTCCGCCAGCAGGCTGGAGACGACCTGGCGGCGATCGAGAAGATTGGTTTTGCTCATTTGGTGAAGACCTTTGCGCCAATCAGGCGTTGCGACAACAGGACGGCGGTCGGCGTGCAGGCGTTATAGGCCTGCCCTGCGCCCGCCTCGACCACCTCGCGGACCTCGTCTGGATGGTTGGCGCGCAGCACTTTTATTCCCGACAATTCGAAGACGGCTTGCGTGCTCGATCCCATCGGCACCTGCCAGGGATTGAACTCGCCCCATTCGCCGCGCATCGTCACCAGGGTCAGGAACGGCAGCCGAAAAATCTGGGTCAGCGAGAACATGTTGATGCAATTGCCGACCCCGCTCGACTGCATCAAGAGCACGCCGCGCTGGCCGCCGGCCCAGGCGCCGGCCAACAGCGCCACGCCCTCCTCCTCCGTGGTCAGCGAGACCGCATGCATCGAAGGCTCGGCGATGACGCGGTTGATCAGCTGGGAATGCCCGGCATCCGGCACATAGGGCACCTGACGGACGTCGAAGAGTTTTAAGATCGAAAAGATATCCTCAGGCCAGGCCGAGTTGGCCTCGGCTTCCGCTTTAGCGTGCATTTTCATTTCCAGTCGGTTGACGCGGGCTCGATTTCGGTGCGGGACTGTAGACGGCGGCACGGTTTCGCCAAGAGCGAAAACGGCATATCGGTCTGCACCAAATGAGTATGACAGCATGAATGGCGACACGCGAGAGCTGGCGGCCGGTTTCGACCTCGAAAAACTGCCCCCGGAATTCTATGCCGACCCCTACCCGACCTATCGTGCACTGCGGGAGCATGAGCCGGTCAAGCGGATGCCGAACGGCTCCTGGTTCCTGACCCGCTATGACGACCTGGTCACCGCCTACAAAAACACAAAGCTGTTCTCCTCCGACAAGAAAAAGGAGTTTTACCCGAAATACGGCAATTCGCTGCTGTTCGAGCATCATACCACGAGCCTCGTCTTCAACGACCCGCCGGCGCATACCAGGGTGCGGCGGCTGATCACAGGCGCGTTGTCGCCGCGCGCGATCGCGGCGATGGAGCCCGATTTGATCGCGCTGGTCGAGCGCCTGCTCGACGGCCTCGCCGCGAAGGATGATGTCGACCTGATCGAGGACTATGCCGCCGCGATCCCGATCGAAGTGATCGGCAACCTGCTCGATGTGCCGCATGCCGAGCGCGGATCACTGCGCGACTGGTCGCTGGCGATTCTGGGCGCGCTGGAGCCGGTGATCTCAGCCGAAGCGTTTGCGCGCGGCAACAAGGCGGTGGGAGATTTTCTCGCCTATCTCGAAACGCTGGTCGAGCGACGCAAGGCAAAACCCGGCAATCCGCAGCACGATGTGTTGACCTGCCTGATCCAGGGCGAAGACAATGGCGAGCGCCTGACATCAAAGGAATTGCTGCACAACTGCATCTTCCTGCTCAATGCCGGCCACGAGACCACCACCAACCTGATCGGAAACGGCCTCGTCGCGCTGTCGAAACATCCAGAGCAAAAGACGCGCCTGATCGCGCAGCCTGAACTGATCAAGACCACGGTCGAGGAGATTTTGCGATACGAAAGCTCCAACCAATTGGGCAACCGCATGACGTCAGAGCCGGTCGAACTCGGCGGCGTCGCGTTGCCTGCGGGCACGCCGGTGACGCTGTGCATCGGCGCCGCCAACCGCGACCCCGCACAATTTCCCGACCCGGAAACTTTCGACGTCGGCCGCAGCCCGAACCGTCACCTGGCGTTTGCGAGCGGTCCTCACCAATGCGCCGGCATGGCGCTGGCGCGGCTCGAAGGCGCGATCGCGATCTCGCGATTCCTCGGGCGGTTTCCGGGCTACGCGCTGAACGGCGCACCAGTGCGCGGCGGCCGGGTCCGCTTCAGGGGATTTTCCAGCGTGCCGTGCGCGGTGACCCCGTAGGGTGGGCAAAGGCGCCCTTCGCGCCGTGCCCACCATCCCAGCATACGGTGAAAAATGGTGGGCACGCTTCGCTTTGCCCATCCTACGAAATTGTAGGATGGGTATCGCTTCGCTCAACCCATCCTACGACTTCACACCACCGTCCTGTGCCGCTCGATGCAGGCGCGCAGCACGTCGTCGATCGGCCGGTCCCACCATTCGTTGGAAAAGATCTCAATCTCGGAATAGCCGGAGAACCCCTGCGCCTCGACGGCCGCGCGGAGTGACCTGATGTCGATCACGCCATCGCCCATCATGCCGCGATCGTTGAGGATGTCTTTGGTCGGCACCAGCCAGTCGCAGACATGGAACGCGAGCAGGCGATCCTTCCCGGCGCGCGCGATCTGCGCCATGATCTCGAAATCCCACCAGACGTGATAGACGTCGAGCGCGACCCCGAGCGCGCCTGTGCGTTGCGGATCGAGCCGGTCGCAGATGTCGAGCGCCTGTTTCGTGGTGTTGATGCAGGCGCGGTCGGCGGCATAGGCCGGATGCAGCGGCTCGATCGCAAGCGGCATCTTTGCTTCGCGCGCATACACCAGCATTTCGGCGATCGCGTCGTCGATCTGCGCCCGCGCACCAACGATATCTTTTGAAGCGGCGCTTCCCGGCCGCGAATATTGCGGCAGGCCGCCGGCCACCAGCACGATGCAGGGCGCCCCCAGCGCCTTTGCCTCGTCGACGGCGCGGCGGTTGTCATCACGCACCTCATCGTGATGCGCGGCATCGGAGGTGAACATGCCGCCGCGGCAATAGCCCGATAATTCGAGCCCCGCATCGCGCACCGCGCGCGCCGCGCGATCAAGCCCGATCGCCGCGACCTGGTCGCGCCAGGGGTCGATGGCGCGAATGCCATGCCGCGCGCAGGCCTCGATGATTTGGGCGAGGTCGCCCTGCTTGCGCACCGTCGCCGTGTTCAGCGACAGCCAGCGATGATCGCCTGAGAAATCACGCATCAGGGCTCGACGCCGCGCAGCGCGAGCACCGTCTTCATCCGCCGTGTCGCCAGTTCCGGATTGGCCAGCAAGCCCGCTTTGTCGGCCAGGCGAAACAGCTCGGCCAGATGCAAGGTCGAGCGCGTGCTCTCCTGACCGCCGACCATCGTAAAGTGGTCCTGATGGCCGTTGAGGTAGGCCATGAACACGATGCCGGTTTTGTAGAACCGGGTCGGCGCCTTGAAGATATGCCGCGACAGCGGCATGGTCGGCTCCAGCACGTCGCGAAAACCGGCCTCGTCTCCGGCGGCCAGCCGCGACAGCGCATAGGATGCCGCCGGCGCGATCGCGTCGAAGATGCCGAGCAGCGCGTGCGAAAAACCCTGCGCGTCGCCCGCGATCAGTTCGGCGTAATTGAAATCGTCGCCGGTATACATTTTTACAGACTTGTCGAGCCGGCGGCGCATGTCGATCTCGCGATGCTTGTCGAGCAGCGAGACTTTGACGCCGTCGACCTTGGCGGCGTTGGCATTGATGATGCCGACCGCGATGTCCATCGCCTCGTCGAGGTTTTTCGTGCCCCAGTAGTTCGCCAGCGCGGGATCGAACATGTCGCCGAGCCAATGGATGATCACGGGTTCGCGGACCTGCGACAGCACGCGGTTGTACACCTTCGCGTAGTCGTCGGCGCTGCGGCCGAGCTTGGCCAGCGCGCGCGACGCCATCAGGATCATGCGGCCGCCGGTTTTTTCGACCGAAGCGATCTGCATCTCATAGGCGCGGATCACATCGTCGATCGTCCTGGCGTCTTCCACCGCGAGATGATCCGTCCCGGCGCCCGCAAACACCAGCGCGCCGCCCCTCGCCTTGGCCGCCGCGACCGAACGCGTGATCAATTCCAGCGAGGTCGGCCAGTCCAATCCCATGCCGCGCTGCGCCGTGTCCATCGCCTCCGCGACGCCAAGGCCGAGGTCCCAGACATGCTCGCGAAAGGCAATGGTCTTGTCCCAGTCGACCGCGGCCGTCAGCCAGGGATCGACATCGGCCATGGGATCGGCCACGACATGCGCCGCCGAAAACGCCACGCGGTTAAGCGTGCCCTGAAGTTTTGCCGGGAACGTCCGCGACGCCGCGAGGCGGTAGGTCTCGATCGCGCCATCCACGGTCGGCAATTTCAGCGACAATGAAGACATCGGCGCCACAGGCTTGTTCATTTCACTTGTCCTCTCCCCGTCATTGCGAGGAGCGAAGCGACGAAGCAATCCAGAGCTCCACGTGTGGCCCTGGATTGCTTCGCTTCGCTCGCAATGACGGCTTGGCAGGCGTTAACATTCCTCAAACCTTGATCGGCGCGACGTCGATCCAGCGCCGCTCGCGCCAGCTCTGCAGCGCGCATTCGGCGAGCTGCACGCCCTTGGCGCCTTCCAGCAGCGAGAACTTGTACGGTGCGTCCTCGCAGACATGGCGGATGAACATTTCCCACTGCTCTTTAAAACCGTTGTCGTAGGCGACATTGTCCGGCAGCTTCTGCCAATCGGCATAGAAATCGTGGGTGCGCTTTTCGTCCGGATTCCACACCGGCCGCGGGGTCGCCTGCCGCGCCTGGATCATGCATTCCGTGAGCCCGGCGACCGCCGAGCCATGGGTGCCGTCGACCTGGAAGGTGACGAGATCGTCGCGATAGACCCGCGTCACCCAGGACATATTGATGTGCGCGATGACGCCGCCCTTCAGCTTGAAAGTCGCGTAGGCGGAGTCGTCCGCCGTCGCCGCGTATTTCTTGTTCTTCTCGTCGAACCGTTCGGGAATATCGGTAGTGCCGGTGCAACTGACGCTTTCGACTTCGCCAAAGAGATTATCGAGCACGTAGCGCCAGTGGCAGACCATGTCCAAAATAATTCCACCGCCATCCTCGCTGCGATAATTCCACGACGGCCGCTGCGCCTCCTGCCAGCCGCCCTCGAACACCCAATAGCCGAACTCGCCGCGCACCGAGAGCATGCGGCCGAAAAAGCCGCTGTCGCGCAGGAACGCCAGCTTCTTCAGCCCGGGCAGGAACAGCTTGTCCTGCACCGTGCCATGCTTGACGCCTTTTGCATTCGCGAGCCGCAGCACGGCAACGGCTTCATCCAAATTGGTCGCGATCGGCTTCTCGCAATAGACATGCTTGCCGGCGTTGATCGCCTTGGTCAGCAGCGATGGCCGCGCCTGCGTGGTCGCGGCGTCGAAAAAGATGGTATCGCTCTTCTCGCTCAAAGCCTTGTCGAGATCGGTGGTCCAGCGCTCGACCTTGAAGCGTTTTGCCAGTTGCTCGACCTTGCCGGCGTCGCGGCCGACCAAAATCGGGTCCGGCATCATGCGGTCGCCGTTCCCTAGCTGAACGCCGCCCTGGTCGCGAATCGCGATGATGGAACGGATCAGATGCTGGTTCAGCCCCATGCGGCCGGTGACCCCGTTCATGATCACGCCGAGACGTTTGGTAGCCATCACGCTTGCTCCTTTATTCTTGCTTTTGTCGGTTCGAGAGGTTTGAGCGCCGCCCAGTCCGGATGCACCGAGGTCGCAAACCCCGGCGTGCGCAGCGATCCCGTCAGCAGATCGCCCTCGTGAATCGCAAGACGGACGTTGCTGCCGCCGGCTGCATAGAGGTCGGGATGCGCGGCAAGGAATGCCTGCGCTTCCGCGGCCGGCGCGCCCGCAAAGCCATCGACATAATGATGGCCGTTGCGCTCGGCATGGGTGGTGCCGATCAGTGCGCCGAGCGCAAGATCCTGCTGCACGGCAAGCCCGGCCTGGCAGGTCAGGTCCTCCGCGGTGACAAAGAATTTTTCGCCGCCCGCGCTCCATTTCGCGGCGCGGGTGGCATTGACGATCGACTTGTAGATGCCCTTGCACGACTTCGACGAAATGCCGCGATAGCCGAGCGCGCGCGCGGCCGGGAACGCATCCCAGGAATCATCGGCTTCATCGATGATGAAATCCCGGCCGGCGAGTTTGCCGAGCGACGATTGTCGCGTGATGTCGCGCGGCATCGGCTGCTCGATGTACAGCAGTTTTGCCGCAATCGGCTTCAGCGCGCTGTCGCCCTGCAGCCGGTCGATCAGCGCGCCCAGGCCTGCGAGATCGGCATATTGCTCATTGGCATCGAGCGAAACACGATAGTCATGGCCGAGCGTCGCCAGCGCCTGCCCGATCCGGGTCAGGCGCGTGGCATCCGCATCCGGATCGCCATTTAGCTTCAGCTTGAAATAGCGGGCGCCGCTGTTCCCTTTGGCGTCGGCAACCCCACCCTCGCCTTCGATGCTGTCGTCGAGCCCGACGGTATGCCGGATCGCCACACGATCGAGCGGTTGTCGCTCGGCTAGAAACGCCGCGATATCGCCGTCCTGCACATCCGGCGACAGGCCGGCATCGATCCCGGCGATGTTGCCGATCATGCCGTCGAAGAAATCGACGCCGGCACCCCGCAGCAGCGCATCCAGGATTGCCTTGTCGATTTCAGCCGGGCCATAGGCGGCCGCCAGCGGCGGGATGTCCTCACTGGCGCAGGCCTCGGTTTGCGCGGCGACGCAGCTTGTGTGAAGTTCGAACGCGGTCGCAAAACCGGAATGCGCCAGATAGAGATCGCGCGCGATCAGCAGCGATCGCCGCAATTCATCGACGGTTTGCCCAGGGCTCAGATGCACCCGCTTGTCGAACCACTTTGGCACCAGCATCTCGGCGCTGGCGCCGACGAACACGCCCTTGCCTTCGACCTCGATTTCCGCGCGCACGAATGCCTGCGGCGCGGCATTGATGACAACCGCGCCGAACCGGAACGGCCGGACGAAAGCGACCGGACGTTCGAAAAAAGCGATGTCGCGCACGGTCAACCGGTGCGGCATGAAGGTTGCCTTTAATCCAAAGCGCCCTGGGTGAAAAAATGCTTGCGGATGCGCTGCACCAGCTCGGCGAAGGCCGGCTCCGCCATGGCGTCGAGCGAGCGGGGCCGCGGCAGCGGCACGTCGTAGATCGCGGCGATCGCGCCGGGCCGCTCGGTCATGACCAGCACGCGATCGGCGAGAAACACCGCTTCCGGGATCGAATGCGTGATCAGCAGCACGGTCTTGCCGGTTTCGCGCTGGATCCGCATCAGTTCGACATTCATCCGCTCGCGCGTCATGGCGTCGAGCGCGCCGAACGGCTCGTCCATCAGCATGATCTTGGGATCATGCACCAGCGCGCGACAGATCGAGGCGCGCTGCTGCATGCCGCCGGACAATTGCCACGGCAGCTTTTTCTCAAACCCTTCGAGCCCGACCAGTTTTAATAGCGCCTTGGCCCGCGGCAGATATTTTTCGCGCGGCAATCGTTTCATGTCGATCGGCAGCATCACGTTGCCGAGGATGTTGCGCCACGGCAGCAGCAGCGAATTCTGGAACACGATTCCGACATTGCCGTGCGGGCTCGTGACCTTGTCGCCTTCCACCATGATCTCGCCGGACGAAGGCGGCAGCAGGCCGGAGATCATCTTCAATAACGTCGACTTGCCGCAGCCGCTTGGGCCGACCACGACAAAAAACTCGCCGCTGTTGATATGAAAATCCAGCGGCCGCAGCGACGGCACGTCACCATCGCGCGAGCGGTAGGTTTTCGACACCCCGGACAGTTGAATCCCCGGCGTGCCGATCGCGCGATCCGCCACCACGCGCAGATGTGCGCCATGTCCCTTCGTCGATTTGCCGGTCGCGGGGTTCATCTAAGCGTCTCCGCGCGTCATTTCGGCGGCCGCCAATAGCACCGTCGTCATCCTGAGGTGCGAGCTCTTGCGAGCCTCGAAGGATGGTTGTTCGCGCATACCTGCAGCAATCCTTCGAGACGCGCGCGAGTGCGCGCTCTTCAGGGTGACGGCGATTTGTGAGGCACGGCTATCCACGGGATGCCGCCTCAAGACCCGCCCTGCGGCAGATAAGCGTTGGTATAAAACGCCTTCGGATTGTCCTTGGCCTTGGCGTCGAGGCCGCCATATTCGACCATCAGGTTGACGCTGTCGGTCATGTTCTGGTCGGTGACCTGGAACGGCCGCTTGCCCTTGGTTTCCGGCGTCCGATACAGCGGGATCGTCAATTCAAAACCCTGCGTCAGCGTGTCGATCTTGCCGCCCTTCGGCATGGCGTCGAGGATCGCCTGCGCGGCGCCCTTCGGATCCTTTTCGGCGGCCTCGACCGCCTTGGTGGTCGCCGCCATGAAGCGCTTGACCAGATCGGGGTTGGCTTTGACGTAGTCGGTGTTGGCGACGATGCCGGACGACACCATGTTGATACCGTAGTCGGCGAATTTGATCGGATAGACGTCCTTGCCGGTGGCGTCCTTGATCTTCATCGACTGGTCCATGACATAGCCAAGCAACAGATCGGCCTGCCCGTTGATCACGGCGTTCAGCTTGGTCTGGCCGTCGCCCGCGACAGTCGTAAAATCGCTTTCCTTCAGTCCGGTCTTCTTCAGGAACAGCGGCCAGATCTGCGTCATCGAATCCGCCGGCGTGATCGCCACCGTCTTGCCCTTGATGTCCTCGGGTTTTCTGATGTTCTTGTCGGCAAAACCCATCGCCGACATCGGGCTGGTCTGCAGCAGCACGCCGGTGGCGATGATCGGCGCGCCCTTGACCGCCGCGCGCATCATGGTGGGGACGTCGACATAGCCGAAATCGGCGGTCTTGGCCGCGACCGCCTGCGTGGTGGCCGCCGAGCCGCGGCCTTCCTGGATTTCGAGGTCGATATTTTCGGCGGCATAGATGCCCTTGGCCTTGCCGTAATAAAACGGGGCGTGCTCGCCATAGACATACCAGTTCAGCATCAGCACGACCTTGTCGGCCGCCGCGGCCGGAGCCACTGCCGTTGCTGTCCAGATCGCTATCGCCGCAAACGCCGTTGCAAATCGCACCATTACTTCCTCCCGTTCGTGTTTATCGCGGCTTCCTGATCGCGCCGCTATTTTCGTGTTGCCGCTCAGGCGGCGAAAATGATGTCCTCGCGCTGGCTGACATGCCAGGGAATCACAAAACGCTCGATGCGGTCGACGACCCAGAACAGGATTACGCCGAGCAGCGCCAGGATCACCAGCGCCGCGAACATCGTCGGCAAATCGAACGTGCCGATCGAGCGCTGCAGCACATAGCCGATGCCGGAATTGGAGCCGACGAATTCGCCGACCACAGCGCCGACCACAGCCAGCGTCACCGAGACTTTCAGGCCGGAGAAGATCGAAGGCATCGCGTGCGGCAAATTGACCGCGCAGAACACCTGGAAGCGGCTGCCCTGCATCGCGCGCGCGAGATCGACCATGTCGGGGTCGACCGATTTGAAACCCTGCACCGCGGAGACGACCACCGGAAAAAATCCCAGCAGGAACGCCGAGATCACCTTGGGGATGATGCCAAAACCGAACCACACCACGAACAACGGCGCGATCGCCACCTTCGGCACCGATTGCGAGAATACCAGCAGCGGATAGACGTAGCTTTCCACCGTCTTCGATCCCGCGATCAGCATCGCGACGGGAATCCCGAACGCCGCCGACAGCAAAAATCCGCCCAGGGTCGCATAGGTGGTCGGCCAGGCCTGCCGCAGCAATTCCGGCCAGTCGGTCCACAGCACCATGACGACGTCGCCG
>Ga0265314_10002756_pt1 | contig 17555 bp, 13 predicted proteins | sample 4126metaG_FD_203106 | JGI IMG/M metagenome (GOLD analysis project Ga0265314, IMG submission 203106) | Rhizosphere microbial communities from Carex aquatilis grown in University of Washington, Seatle, WA, United States - 4-1-26 metaG | ecosystem: Host-associated > Plants > Roots > Rhizosphere >... | reverse complement strand
TGCGCGCGAAGTTGGGCGCGACCATGGTGGCCGTCCTAGTCAGCGCCTGCGCCTTTGTCTGGCTGGTGGGCCGGGCCAATGCGCCGTGGGGATTACCCGCGCTGGCCGTGGCTATGGCCATGATCCTGGGAGTGGTCTTGCTTCTGGTTCGCGACGTGGTGGCGCCCTTGCGCATGCTCGAGGAGCGGTCGAGCGACATGGCGGGCGGGCAACTCTCGCGGCCAGTCCCGCCGTGGGGCGAGGCCGACGAGATCGGCCGTCTGGCGGTCATCTTCGAGGAGATGCGGCGCTCGCTGCGCGATCGTTTGCGCTCGACGGAATCCATCAACGTCGATTTGGAACGCGAGGTACGCCGGCGCACCGAAGCCCTCGAACAGCGCAACGCCGAGTTGCACGAGGCCATGGAAAAACTGCGGCGCGCGCAGGACAACCTGGTGCGCAGCGAGAAGCTGGCCTCGATGGGCCGCTTGGTGGCGGGCATCGCCCACGAAATCAACAACCCGGTCAACGCCGTCATCAATTCCCTAGGCCCGCTTGAGGAGGCCGTAAAGCGGATCGCGGCGGGTGAGGGCGGATCGCCGGTCGAGATCGCCAAAGAGGCAGAGGAAATCCTGGCCGTGGTCCAGCGCGGGGCCACGCGCACCAAGGCCATCGTCCAAGCGCTGCACGGCTACGCGCGCGGCGACGATTCGGTCCAGCGCGAAGTCAACCTGGCCCGCAGCGTGGACGAGACCCTCGGTTTGCTCCAGCACCGCCTCCGCCACGTGAAGGTGGTGAAGGACGTCGAACCCAAGGCGCGCATTCTCGGCTTTCCCGGTCAGGTCGATCAGGTGCTGATGAACTTGCTGACCAACGCGGCACAGGCCATTGGCGAGAAGGGCGGGACCATCAGCGTGACCGCGCGCAACCAGGACGCCTGCGTCTTGCTCACCGTAGCCGACGACGGTCCCGGCATTCCCAAGGACATCTTGCCGCGCATATTCGACCCGTTCTTTACCACCAAGGACGTGGGCGAGGGCTCGGGCCTTGGGCTTTCCATCGTGCACGGGATCGTCGAGCGGCACGGGGGGCATATCGACGTCAGCAGCGAGCCAGGGCAGGGCACCAAGTTCTCGATTTCATTCCCACTTCCCCCAGCTCCCCGACCTTCGTCGTGACCAGCGCGATGGGCGAATCGTGCTGTCTGAGCCGTTTAGCAAGGGCGCGTACACTGCCAACTAAGAGAAGCGATCAAAAGGATGCTTCTCGGCGTTCACACTTTCATTGCCATGCATTCCGAAGCTCGTGCCAGTATGTATCTCGTGACCCGGCGCGGTTCACAGGTCGACGATCCAGAAAGAGGCGTTGTCCTCTCGCTGCCGGTCAAGCCGAGAACGACGGAAATGCAGGACGAAGGCGCGAGCGATAGGGTGGGCGCAAAGACCGATGACGAAACCCTGGTGCGCGAGACGCTGGCCGGGAAGCGCTGGGCGCAACGGGAGGTCTGGTATCGGTTCGCGCCGATGGTTCATGGGCTTCTCCGCCGCACCTTGAGCTTGCGCCACGACTACGACGATCTCGCGCAGGAGGTCTTTCTGCGCGTTTTTCGCCGCCTGTACACCCTTGAGAATACCGCGGCCCTGCGCAGCTTCATCTACTCCGTGGCGGTCCGTGTGGTCAGCGAAGCGATCCGCCACTTCTATGTGCTCAAACGCGCGCGCGATCAACTGGAACTCATGGCCGACGATACCGAAAGCGTAAGCCCCGATTTCGAGGCGCGCGAGACGCTGTTTTTCGTGCAGCAAGTATTGGAAGGCATGAAGGACAAGCACAGAGCCGTGTTCGTGCTACGTCACGTTGAAGGCATGGAACTACACGAGATCGCCACCGGACTTGATATCTCCCTGGCTACGGTCAAGCGCTATCTGGTCAAGGCCACGGCCGCCATTCACGCGGCCGTGTCGCGCGACGAGGGGCTGCGCGCGCGACTTTGCGGATCCTTGCCGGCGGAAATCCTCGGAGACGAGCCATGCGAACCATGCGAACCATGAATGACGGGCAGACGCAAAAGATCGTGGATGCCGTCGCCGAGGTGACCCGGAACGGGCTGGGCAAGGTGCTCAGCGGCCAGATCGACAGCGGATGGCAGCGCCTGGAAAGTGCCCTGTCCGACGGCAAGTTTCCCTCGGTGCCCATCGTGGCCGCGGCGCCGCGCTGGTGGCTGCGTGGCTTCGCGCTCACCGCGGCCGCGCTGGCCCTGGGGTTCGCAACCTACCGGCTGCTGCCGCTTCAGCAGGATTCGCCTTTGCACTACGTGCTCGAAGGCGCCACCCTGGGTCCCGGTGAATCCATCAAGGCCGAACCGACGACACCGGCCAAGCTCGTCTTTTCCGACGGCTCACGGGTTCGCATCGCGCCCGCCGCGAAGCTGTCGGTCCTGTCGCTCGACGCCCACGGCTCGCGTATCGCTCTCGCCGATGGCGATCTGGACGTGCAGGTCCAGCACCGGACGGGCTCGTCGTGGCGATTCGAGGCTGGACCGTTCCTGGTGAAGGTGCGGGGAACCGAGTTCCATCTAGCCTACACCGCGGGACTCGGCCGGCTGGTGCTGCAGATGGTAACCGGTGTCGTCGAGGTGCGAGGCCCTTCGGACGACCGCGTGCTGACCCTTCGTGCGGGCGAGTCCCTGGAGCTCTTCGCAGGCTCGGGAAACAAGCCCGTGGCAGCCGCGCCGGCGCAGCCGGCTGCACCCGCGAAGCCGGCTGCACCCGCGAAGCCGGCCATGGAAAAGATGCCCGCGGAAGTCGCGCCGCCTGGGGTCGCTCCGGCCGCGCCGCGAATGCCGCCTGCTTCGCCTCGGCACCGGGCAGCCCAGGCAGAGCGCGCCACGACTGCCTCCGAACCCATCGCCTGGGCCAATCTCATCGCACAAGGGGATTTTTCCGGTGTGGTAAGGGATGCCGAAAAGCGAGGGGTTGATGTGACTCTTGCAAGTGCCTCGGCCGCCGAGCTGACTTCCCTCGCCGATGCCGCTCGCTACACCAAGCGCAACGATCTGGCGCGCCAAGCACTCCTCGGACTGCGCGCTCGCTATGCAGGTACGCCACGCGCCAGCGATGCCGCCTTTTTCCTCGGCCGCTTGTCGGAAACGCCATCGTCCTCCGCGGGCGCGGCCGTCACCTGGTACGAGACCTACCTGCGCGAATCCGCGTACGGTCCCTACGCGGGTGAGGCTCTCGGTCGTGAGATTGCACTGCTTGCGCGCACGGATCGGCCGCGGGCGCAAAGATCGGCGCAAATCTACTTGGAACGATTTCCGCGCGGAACCCAGGCCGAACTGGCCAAGTCTCTACTAGAATCCGCGGCCAAGTGATTTCCGCAGTGGTGCTTGGTCTGTTCGGCTTGCTCCAAGCCGATGTCGCGGGTCAGGGTGCTGTCGCCGAGCGAGGCGAGAGCGGTCCGCCTGCCCTGGTGATCGTGGCCCTGCCAGCCAACGCGAACCGAGCCATCCTGGAGGCGCTCAATCGTTTGCGCGGCGAAGCCATCTCGGTTGGTTTCGAGGTTCGACTCGTCGATGCTGCCACCGAATCCATGACACTCGCGCAGCTCGACTCCCTCTCGCGCGGTTTGCGCTCGGCCGCGGTGGTGGCGTTTGCCGGTCCCGAGGGCAGCGCAGCGAAGGCGCATTCTCTTGACGTCTGGTTCTTGGACCGCGCAAGCGGCAAGACCTCGGTCGCCCACTTGATCGCGGAGGAATACGCCGATGCAGCGGATCGGGGCGAAGTCGTGCTTGCCGTGCGGGCAGTCGATTTCATCCGCGCACGAATGTTCGACACCCTGGCTGGCCGGCAAGTCGAGCCCGCGCGTCCCGAAACGCCGCCAGAAAACCAGCGCGTCCGGCGCGGCTACGTTGGGGTTGGCATCAGCGTTCTCGGGGGTACGTCGGGTTTCTCGCCTTCGCTGGCTCCACAAGTTGAAGTTGGCTATCGCTGGACGAACTGGGGCCGCCTCGGTGTCACCGCGTTTGGCTTCGGCACCCAACCGCAGAACGATGGCAGCATTGGGCGCACTAGCCTGGACGCGCGCTTCGCTGGGGCCAACCTGACGCTACTTGGTGGGGCCTGGCAGCGCCTGCAACCAACGCTGGAAGTGGGCGTTGGTGAATTCTGGATGCGCGTCCACGGCGAGATGCCATCCCAGGGGTGGACCGGCACCGACACCAAATCTAGTCTCGGCGCCAACGTGGCGATCGGGGTGACGGTGAACATGCTTCCCTATCTCACGTTGAATTTGCACGGCGGAACCCTGTGGCTGCAGAACCCGGTCAGGATCAACCTGAACGAAAGCGTATATCTCGGCACCATGGGCCGGCCCGCTTGGTTTGGCGGCGCGCGGCTGGGTGCCAGCTTCTAGCCAGCGCTCTACGGGCTTGCCCTCACCTGTTGAGGAACGCTCACGGTTTGTGGCCGAAAACTTGACGGATCCGGGCCTGGGGCTACGGTGGTGATGTAGGTATAGGTAGTAAGAGAAGTACATACTCCGACACACACCAGGTACAAAATGGCCACATCCAAGAACAAGGGTGAATCAAGCGGACGCCGGCGGGAGATCCTCGGGATCGGACTTCTGGGAATCGGCCTCTTCTCGCTGGTCTCGGTCATCTCCATGCAGGCCGGCAATGGCCGGCTCATGGGACCAGGCGGGGCGGCGGCGGCGGCGGCCATCTATTCGTTCTCCGGTATCGCTTCGTATCTGCTTATCGGCGCCAGCCTGGTGGTCGCGGTTCGTCTCTGTCGTGGCAAGTCAGTTTTTGGCGGAGTGGTCGAATCGGTCGGCTTTCTTTCCCTGGTTGTTTCGGTGGCCGTGCTTTGCCACCTGCCTTTTGCCGACGGCAAGGTTTTGCTGCGCGGACCGGGTGGCTTGCTCGGACAGTATCTAGGCCAGATCATGGCCAGCTTCATCGGCGGCGTGGGTGCGGCCCTGGCGGCCACCACGATGCTTTCCACGGCCGTTCTTCTGCTCACCGACATCCGAGTGTCCGAGGTTCTCGACTCGCTCGCTTGGGCAGGTCGCCACCTTGGCAGCGTCGGGAAGTGGACGGCCGGCGTCGTGTGGCGGGCGACGGTCGCGGGAGCGCGCGCCCTCGGCCGCGTGGTGGTGGCCATGTTCCCCGAGAAGTCGGAAACCGAGGACGCCGCCGACGAGGACGAGGCGCGTGCCGAGGCAGAGATCTCCGAGAAAATGAGCGCTTCCGACGCGCTGGCCATGCGCCAGGTCGAGTCCGACTCCAAAATCCCGGTTGAGGAGGCCTTCGCCATCGGCAAAGGGATCCCTGCTATCGAGCTCGCCGAGGCGGCTTCTTCCGAGGCGAATGCGCTCGCCTCGATCGATGATTCGCCGTCGAGCGACAATTCCTCGCCGCACGAGAGTGAAGAACGGCGGGCGGTCGCGGCCGTGGTGGCCGAGGTTGCCGCGGTCGAATGCGCGGCCATGGCCGAGGCCGACGAAGCCAAGGTCAAGGAGGAGGAGCCCCTGGCGGCGGCGCCATCGCCCATCGCCATCATCGCGCCCGTGACCAGTGCTCTCGACGACGGGCCCACCGAGGCGAGTGAAGCGCCCGTGCCGATGTTTGCAGAGGACGGTCCGCTGATTGTCCCGCCCGTCGCGCGCCCGATCGAGAAGTCCGAAGAGATCGACGACCATACGGACGGTCCTGGCTTCATCCGCCTTTCCGACGGCGCCTTCCAACTGCCGTCGTCCGATTTGCTGGAATATCTGCCACCCAAGGACACGGAGACCGACGAAGCCACCTTGCGCGCCATGGCCGAGCGCCTGGAACAAGCCCTGGGCAACTACGGCGTGCGCGGCAAGGTCACCGCGATCCAGATGGGTCCGGTCATCGTCACCTTCGAATTCGCACCCGCGCCGGGCACGCGCACGGGCAAGATCGTGCAGCTCGAAAACGACCTGGCGATGGCCCTGGAGGCGCAGTCGGTGCGTATCGTCGCGCCCATTCCGGGCAAGGCCGTGGTTGGCATCGAGATCCCGAACAAGAAGCGCGAGACGGTCTATCTCAAGGAAATCCTCGAGGACGAAAGTTTCAAGAAGTCGGCTTCCAAGCTGCAAATCTGCCTGGGCAAGGACACCAAGGGCGCGCCGGTCAGCGTGAACCTGTCCAAGATGCCGCACTTGCTTGTGGCTGGTACCACCGGCTCGGGCAAGTCCGTCGCCGTCAACGGCATGATCACCAGCATCCTCTACTCGGCGAATCCCGAGGAAGTGCGCTTCATCATGGTCGACCCGAAGATGCTCGAACTGTCGATCTATGAGGGCATCCCGCACCTGCTTTTGCCGGTGGTGACCGATCCCAAGAAGGCGGCGCTGGCTTTGCGCTGGGCCGTGGACGAGATGGAGCGGCGCTATGAACTCTTGGCCAAGAGTGGGGTGCGCGACATCTCCAGCTACAACGCCAGGATCGAGGCCGAACAGCACAAGACCGACGTGAAGGAGACCTTGACCGAGACGCACTCGAAGCGTAGCAAGCGCCTGAAGCTCGTCATGGCCGATGCCGATGGGCAAGAGCACGAGGTCGAGGTCGAGGCCGAAAGCGGCCCCCTGCCCGCGGCCGAAGATGGTGCCGGCGGCGCCATCAGCGCCGAAATGGCCGAGGAGATCTCCGCCAAGGCCGCCGCGGCCCAGGCTGCCAAGGAAAATGCCGAACCACCGGCGCGCAAGCTGCCCTTCATCGTCATCGTCATCGACGAGTTCGCCGACCTCATGATGGTCGCGTCCAAGGACGTCGACACCGCGGTGGCACGCCTGGCGCAAAAGGCGCGTGCGGCCGGCTTGCACCTCATCCTGGCCACGCAGCGCCCGTCGGTCGACGTCATCACGGGTGTCATCAAAGCCAACTTCCCCAGCCGCATCGCTTTGCAAGTCGCCTCGCAGATCGACTCGCGGACGATCATGGGTCAGCCCGGCGCCGAGACCTTGCTTGGCAACGGCGACATGCTGTTCTCGGATCGTGGCACCAAACTTCGCCGCATTCAGGGCGCCTTCCTGTCCGACGACGAGGTCCATCGCGTGGTCGACTTCTTGAAGAAGCAGGCCAAGCCGGTCTACGACATGAACATCCTCGTGGCGCGCGACGAAGAAGACGGCGAGGGCGCCGCGGCTCTCGACGACTTCCATGACGATCTTTACGATCAAGCCATCGCCATCGTGTGCGACACCCGCCAGGCCAGCGTGTCCTTCATCCAACGCCGCCTGCAAATCGGCTACAACCGCGCCGCGCGCATGGTCGAGCAGATGGAGCGCGAAGGCTTGGTCGGTCCGTCCAACGGCATCAAACCGCGCGAGGTGATTGCCCCACGAGGCGAGTATCTGAGCCAGCCAGGCGCGTAGTCGAGGTAAGCTCGCCGCTATGACGATGCTACTTCTCGCCCTGGTCTTTTCCGCCGGCACGGCAGCCGAACCTGTCGTCGCGCCCACTGGCGATGCGCCCGACCTGCACACGGTGCTCGACCGGATGCAGAAGCGCTATGACCAGGCCAAGGACTTCCACGCCCGATTCTCGCAGAACTACAGTCGCGCTATGGTGGGCAGGTCCACGCTGTCGACCGGCACCATCACGTTCAAGAAGCCCGGCCGCATGCGCTGGGACTACGACAAGCCCGAGCCGCGCATGTTTCTCTCGAATGGCCAGGTGCTTTGGCTCTATGAACCTTCCGAGAAGCAGGCCTTCAAGCAGGATCTCAAGTCCTCGCAGCTGCCTGCGGCGCTGGCCTTCCTCATGGGCAAGGGCAAGATTACCGACGAGTTCGAAGTGACCTTCGCCAAGGATGCCAAGCAGGGCCGCCCGGGGGATTTTCGACTCGCGCTTTCGCCCAAGCAGCCGCAGTCGGCCTACAAGTCGATTCTCTTCATCGTCGATCCCAAGGAGTTCCTTGTGCGCGAGAGCGTGCTCGTGGATTCACAAGGCAACACCAACCACTTCACTTTCGACGGTCTGGAAGTGAACGGCAAGGTCTCGGATACGGTTTTCAAATGGACCCCGCCCGCCGGCGTGCGCGTGGTCGACACTGGCCAAATGAGCAAGTGAGAAACCCCTACGGAATAGGGAAGATGACGGTGGAGGCGTCCGGGCGCTGGGTGGCGTAGGAGAGCTTGATCCATGCGTCGCTAGGTTCGTCGGTGCTGATTCGAGCTTCGTCGATGGTGCCGGTAAAGTAGTTGCCGGCGATAGCGGCGTCGGCGAGACTTGCGGACGCCGTCGGCGGTGGCTCCTCACCAAATCGCCAATAGCCTGGGTAGGAGTTGGCGCTCGTCACCGTGGGGTCGTCAGCCACATCCTCGCCATCGACGAAGAGGTACTGTCCCGAGCTCGAAAAGCGCGCAACGACGAAATGCCACTGGCCATCGTTGTAGCTGGCCAGGCTGGTGACCGTCGCCAGTGCGGGAGTGCGCAGGATCGAGAAGGACAACCGTCCGCTCGAATCCATAGCGACGAATCGATCATGGGGCGCATCCGCATCGCTGGCTGGCGTGCTGGCGAACCCCGCGATTCCTCCGCCCGTCGAGCTTTGGGTTTTGATCCAGAGGGCGATGGCCACGGGGTTCGGTGACGGGAGCGGGCGAGCGGTGGTCAGTACGGAGAGTCCATCCAGGGCAAGCCCCGTGCCGATGGCACCTTCGACGCGCGAGTCGACGCGGGTTGGGCTTAGGAGCGTGCCGGCGCTATTTTGTGCCGAATCGTCCTCGAATTGGGTGGCGGGGTTGTTCGGATCCTCGCCCATGTGGAATACCCAGGAATAGCCCCCGAACACCGACGGGCCGGAAGAGGTCGTGGCCGAGAGCGGATTTCCCCAATACATCAGGACATAGTTGTTGCGGCTGCTCCCGATGATGCGCGGAACGAGCACCCAGATTTCAGCCACGGCCTTGTCGGCATTCCAGCGTTCTATTTCGTAGGCCAGATTGTTGCCGCTGGAATCCAGGAAGCGGACGTCAGCCCCGTCCCGGCGGGCTTCCGCAAAGGCGAAGTTTCTCGCGTCTAGGCGGACCAGCAACGGGAATGCTGTCACCGTTTCGCCGACGTCCGCCCCTGCGGCGGTGGTGTCGATGCCAATCTGCATGGCGTGACTCCAGTCAGTGCACGTGCCCAGCGTGCACGCGCCCGAAAGGCACTGTTCGGAGGCGTCGCACGACGATCCACCGCCAAGTCCGGGCCTTCCGTCGAGATTCGGCGCAGTGCTCGTTGGTACGTCTCCGGGCAAGTTCGAGTCGATCGTCGATGTTCCCGAATCCGTCGACGCTCGGTCTTTTCCGCAGCCGAGGAGCATGACGAGCCCAAGCGGACAGGCGATTGCCATGCACCGGCCGCGCCTCGTGCGCTGCAACCCTACTCGGTCTGGGGCCATGGCTAGCGCTTTCTCTCGCCTTGGGAGAGGTAGGCGAGAATGACGTCGTCCAGGCTTTGATCGGTGACAAAGACGCTTGGCGCGCCTTCTTGGGACGATCGGCTGGGCTCCGCGGTGCGAGGCGCCTGCGCGCCGTCCGCGGCCGGCGCGATGGGGCGGGGCGGTGGCTCGACGCCGCGGCCACTGACCGACCCGGCGATGTCGGCGTGGCTGCCTTCCTTGACGACGTAGGGTCCTCCTGACACAGGTCGGCGGCGTACGGGCGTCGTTGGCACTTTTCGAGCCGAGTCAGTGGCGGGTGCGCCTGCCCCTACGATGACCTGGCGTTGCACGGTCACCGGAGTGATGGGCGGACGAACCGGTGCAGGGCGCGGGGCTGCGCTGGGCTGGGGTTTCGCCAGCGCGGCGGGGCGGGGCTGGTCGGCGTTAAATTGTTCGCGCGTGGGACGACGGAAGGTGTACGTACCCGGGCCGGGCACGGCCGGCTTCGTGACGTGGATGGGAAGCGGCTCCGGGGTATTGGCCCGCTCGGCCGGGCCGACCGGGAGCGCATCGAGATCGAGGACCTCGGCCTCGGTCGTGGCCGCCGGCGGACGGGCGGTAGCCAAGGCAACCGGTTCGGGCGTTGCCATGACCGCCGGCACTTCCACTTGTCCGGTGAAGAAATCGTCGGCCCGGAAGGTTTCTCCGCGCATTTCGAAGAAGCGGGTGATGCGTTCGTCGTAGGATGTTTGCTTCAGTTCCTTCAGGATGGCCTTGTGCTGAGCCTGCATCATGGCCCGCACCTCGTCCTCGGGCGTGCTCGGGTCGTACTGCCCGCGCTTGCTGGCCAGGATGCTGCCCTCGAAGAACAAGTGCGTGAAAAGATGGGGGTTTCCAGGGCCGGAATCCTCGGTCTGGACGTGGAAGATATGCCCGCCGTACTTGACGTTGTGGTTGTACCCAAGTAGAGGGCTGCGGGGCGGCTTCGCCATCTTCGTCGACAGTATAGCGCTTGCTGCGTTTATGCTAAACTGCGTTTCAGGGTTTCGGCATGGTCAGCATCACGGCAACAAAAATACGTGATAACTCGCGCGATCCTTCCAGCGTGGTCGGCCTAGGCCGTGCTTTTCAGGGCTTTCTTATCAGCTACCCGACGATCGGTCGCGGCATGGTGATTTTCCGCGAACCCAGCGGGCATCGCATGGTGACGACGCCGGTTCGGCGCGTCCTGGGCGAATTCGGCGAGCCCGACATCTACGTCGAAACCGAGAACTCGGTGTATCGATTGCGCGTGCGCTCTGGGGCTGCCGCGGCGGACAGCGCAAGGGCTGTCAGCAAGTAAGCGAGTAGCTCTCCTCTGTCGTGTGTCGTGCTACTCTCACCCTGTTTTGGGTACCATCCGTCAAGCGTTGATCCTGGCCGCCGGACAGGGGCGGTCCGTGGCCGAGCCTCGGACCGCCAATTGCCTGGCCAAAGTTGGCTCCATCCCCCTTCTTCTGCGCACGTTGCGTGTCCTCACTGGCGTCGGCATCCGTCGCGTGGCGATCACGTTGGGATTCGACGCCCAGAACGTGCGCAAGGAAATCGAGGCCATGAAACGGGCGGAAAGCGATCTGCCCGAGCTGTTTTTTTTCGACAACCCAGCCTGGGAACGGCCCAACGGTCTGTCGGTCTTGGCGGCGCGCAAGTTCATCAGCGAACGAACCCTGCTGGTGATGTCGGATCAGATCGCGGCTCCCCATCTTGTCCGCGAAATGGCCGAGCAGCCGTGCGAGGGTGAGCTGACGGTTTTGGCCGTGGATCCCGACCTGTCGCGCGTGTTCGACTTCGACGACGCCACCAAGGTCAAGCTGTGGGATCACAAGAGTCGGGACAAGCGCGTCTCCGCGATTGGCAAGAATCTGGCCGACCACGATGCCGTGAGCACCGGGCTGTTCGTGATGTCGCCGAGCCTTGTCGCGTGTCTGGACGATCTGGCGAAGACCAAGGAGCCCTCTCTGACCGAGGGCGTGGCCGAGGCCGCGCGGCGCGGGCTGGTGGTCGCGCACGATGTGGCGGGGGCGATCTGGCAGGATGTCGATTCGGCTGAAATGCGCCTCCATGCCGAATGGCTTCTGCGCGTCTACGGTGACGATCTGCTTCATCCTGGTACCTTGCCGGCGGCGCGTTCGACCGGCGCCGATACCTTGGCGCTGATCGAAAGCTTGCTGGCGGAAAAGAACGTGCCTCGCTACACCCTGTTCAATCCTGGACCGGTGGTCACGTCCGCGGGTGTGAAGGCCGCCCTGGTTCACTACGACGTCTGCCATCGCGACGAGGACTATTCGGGTGTGGTGCGCCGGCTGCAACAGAAGCTGCGGCCCGTGTTCGGTGCGTCCGAGGAACACGAAATGCTCCTGCTCACGGGATCGGGGACCGCGGCCATGGAAATGGCCGTTTCCTCGGTGGTGCCCGAAGGCAAGAAGATCCTGACCGTGTCCAACGGCGCCTTCGGCGAGCGCCTGGGCGAGATCGCGCGTTTGCACCGGATCCCGCACGTGTCGCTTGCGTGTCCGTGGGGGACCTTGCCCGATGCGGCCGCGCTCGAGGCCATGCTCGTCGCGGATCCAGACATTGCCGTGGTGGCCATGATTCACCACGAGACTTCGATTGGCGTCGTGAACCCCGTGGGCGCCGTGGGACGCATCTGTCACGCGCGCTCGGTGACCCTGGTGGTCGACGCCGTGTCGTCGCTCGGGGCCGAGGATCTCGACGTGGTTCGCGACAACATCGATGTTTGCTTGTCGTCGGCGAACAAATGCCTGCACTCGGTTTCTGGCGTGTCCTTCGTGTGCGTGGCACCGGAGGTGTGGCCGCGCATTGCGGACATCCCGCCGCGGGTCTACTACCTGGATCTGAAGCGCTACCGTCGCTACCTGACCGAGGTGGCGCAGACCCCGTTCACGCCAGCCGTGTCGTCCTTCTTTGCGCTCGAGAAAGCTCTCGATGAACTCTTCGAACAGGGCGGCGTGCAAGCCCGACGCGAAACCTATCGTCGGCGCAACCTGCTCATCCGGCGCGTCCTGACCGATCTTGGGTTCCAATCGTTCACCAACACCGGGCGCGAATCGCACACCATCATCACCGCGCGCGTGCCTTCTTTCATCGAAATCGATGCTCTCTACGCACGGATGAAGGATCGCGGCTTCATCATCTACCGCTGCAAGGGCGAGCTCGGTAAGCATCACATCCAGATCGCCAACATGGGCGAATTGCCCGACGCCACCATCGACGCCTTCCTGGGCGCGATGGCGGAAGAAGTGGGCCTGGCCCGCGCCGCCGCGCCCGCAAAAGATCGAGAACGATTGCGATCGCTTTGAGCCTACGCGGTCGGCCCGTGCAGGGGCAACTCGAACCAGAACGTGCTGCCCTTGCCGATCTCGCTGTCCACGCCGATGCGGCCGCCGTGGGCCTCGACGGCCAATTTGCAAAAGTAAAGACCGAGGCCGGACGAGGGAATGCTTTGCCGTACGTTGGTGTCGAGTTGGCCGAACTTCTCGAAGATTTTCGGATGGTGTTCGGCGGCGATGCCTGGGCCGTGATCGGTGACCTCGACGCGCAGGGCTTCGTCCTTGGTTTGCAGCGAAACACGTACATCGCCGCCCGGCGGGGTCAACTTGACCGCATTGGTAACCAAATTTTGAATCACGCGTGCGATGACGTCGCGGTCGACCGCGGCGCGCACGTGGACCGTTCGGCACAGCACGTTCTTTTCGTCGGCGAGCGAGCGAATGGCGTCGATGGCATCCGAGATCGCGTCGCCAACATCGCATTCGGCGATGCGCAGGATCATTTGCCCTGATTCGATCTTGCTGGCATCGAGCAGCACGTTCACCATTTGCACCATCCAGCGCGAGGCCTTCATGGCCAAATCGAGGCTCTGCATGGACTCGGGCGAGATGAAGCCCGCCTCTTGCTCGCGCACCAGATCCAGGTAGTTGAACACGGCGGTAAGTGGCGCGCGCAAGTCGTGTACGATCATGTGCACCATGCTGTCGCGCATGCCCTCTAGTTCGCGCTGCTTGGCCAGCATGGTTTCCAACTGACGCTGCTGCCGGCGCAGTTGCAGATGGACGGCGATGCGGGCTTCGACCTCCTCGACGTGAAAGGGCTTGGTGACGTAGTCGAGCCCGCCAGCGGAAAAGGCGCGCATCTTGTCCACGGCTTCTCCGTAGGCGCTGATGAAGATGACCGGGATCGCCGCCAAGGCTGGATCCTTTTTCAGCTCGACGCACACCTCATACCCGTCCATCCCTGGCATGTTGACGTCGAGCAGGATGAGATCCGGAGGATCCGCTTTGGCCGCTTGCAACGCCAGGCGACCGCTGGGGACCGGCCGCGCCCGGTAGCCGCGTCGCTTGAGGATGTCCGCCAGCATTTGCAAGTTGGCCGGTGTGTCGTCGACCACCAAGATGCTTGGGCTTGCGGGATCTGCGGAAGAGCTTTCGCGCATGCTCGGCTAGCTTCCCAGTCTGTCGATGACACCCTGATAATCGTAGGTTCGCACCAGGCGGCGCAGTTCCTCGGCCGCCGCCGGCGCAGTGGCAGCCAGATCCCTGACGATTTCCAAGGCCCTATCATATTCGGCCGCGACGGTGGCCGAACGCAACTCATTCAGCAGACGAGGGGGAACATCGGAGAGCGTGCTCGGCTGCCAACCCTCTGGTCCAATGGGCAGGGTATGCGGCGTCGGGGTTCGCACGTCCTCGATGTAGAGGTATTCGACCTGGAGGTGATGGCGCAGCACTTCGAGGATCTCCACGTCGTGGAAGGGCTTTCCCACGAAATCATCCATGTTTCCGTCGAGCGCCCTGCGCCGATCTTCTTCAAAGCTGCTGGCGGTTACCGCGATGATGGGCGTGGAACGGCCCAGCTTGGTTTGCTTGATCTTGCGTGTGCTCTCGAATCCATCCATGCCTGGCATGCGCAGGTCCATGAGAATGGCGTGGGGACACTGGTCTTCGAAAATTTGCACGGCCTGCGCGCCATCATTGGCTTCGCAGGTTTCGAATCCCACCGAAGACAGGATCTTCACCAGCAGCGTGCGACTGTCCGCTTGATCGTCGACGACGAGGATGCGCCACGGACCGGTGCCAGGTTTGATTCCCGCGATTTGGCGCAGCCCCGTGTGGCTTTGCAGTTCGGCTAAGCGGCCCGGCGCAAGTGGAATGTCGAGGCGGAAGCGGCTTCCTTTTCCGGGTTGGCTTCGCACGGTCACGTCGCCGCCGAGCAGGCGCGCGAATTCCCGGCTGATGGCAAGTCCAAGCCCAGTACCACCCGCGCGAATGCCCAGTGTGGTCTGAGCAAACTTGTCGAACAGCCGACCAAGATCGGCCGGGTCGATGCCCGGTCCGGTGTCTTCGACATCCGTGACTAGCCGGCAGCCCTTGGGCGTCTGTGTGGTTCCAATGTTCCACGTGATGTGGCCGCGCTGGGTGAACTTCACGGCGTTGCCGAGCAGGTTGATGAACACCTGGCGGACCTTGTTCTCGTCCGAGACGACCGCGGCGGGCAGTTCTTGGCATAGCGAGACCACCAGCGACAGGCCCTTGCTTTGCGCGCGCAGCTTGAACATGGCGGCGATATCTTTAACCAGCGCCCCTAGATCAAATGTGGTGAGGTGGACGTGGGCGCGGCCAGCTTCGATCCTGGACATTTCCAGGATGTCGTTGATCAGCGCCAGCAGGTGCTCGCCGGATCGATTGATCGTCATGAGCTGCTCGCGGTGCTCGGACGCGACGGTCGGATCGCGCAGGAGCAGCTGGGAGAAGCCCAGGATGGCGTTGAGGGGGGTGCGGATTTCGTGCGACATGCTGGCCAGAAACAAGCTCTTGGCGCGATCGGCGCGCTCCGCCTCCGCTTTGGCCTCGGCCAGTGCGATGTTCGAGCGTTCCAAAGCAGCCGTGCGTGCGGCCACTCGCCGTTCCAACTCGGCGGTCAGGTGCAGAGGGTTCTCTGTTGCACTCACGAGCCTTGCTTGTCCTCGACGGTGGTGACCATGGTTGTCCAAACGGGATGAAGTTCCCCCGCATTGCCGCGCAGTCGATAATCCATGCCAGGTATCGGCGGGAACTCCGGGTTCTTGAACCGGAAACTCGCGTGCCAAATTCCGGGCAGCGGACAAGCCAACAACCTGACGCGACCCCGGCCGAGCGTCACCGCTCTGGCGCGCAAAGTCCGCGGAAATGGCCGACCTCGCGACGGTACGTTCTTTGCTGAGGGAGAGTGGTGGAGGAATCCTGTTATGGCGGAAAAACCCAAGGAAGAAGAACAGCCAGTCGCCAAGGCCCCGGAAGGGCCGAGCAAGCTGGTACCGATGATCCTGATCGCGAACACCGTTCTCATGGGGGCGGTCCTGGCGGTGGTTCTTCTGCGCAAGCCATCGGCCGCCGCAGTGGTCGTGGCGCCAGTAGCGAAGGCCGCCACGGAGAGCTCGGCCGCAAGCGGAGCTGGCGCCAACAAGGAGGGCAACAAGGAGGAAGGAAGCGGTCATGGCGAGGCCGAGGGGCACGGTGAGGGCACGCCGCCCGCGGATCCAAGCGGCGCTCCTGGACCGATCCTCAAGCTCGAGAACTTCATTATCCAGCTGCGCGGCACCGATACCGATCGCTACGTCCGCGTGGCCTTCGATCTAGAGCTGGTCAGCGAGCCTGACCGTGCGGCGATTCAGGCCCGCATGCCCCATATTCGCGACGCCATCATTTCCTACTTTTCGGATCGTTCGCTCGACGAACTGCGCGGCAGCGAAGGCATGGACCGCATCAAGCTCGCGGTGGCCAAGAAGCTCGACGACATCCTGGCCGCGCATCGCGTGCGCTCCGTCTTCATCACCGAACTGGTCATTCAGTAGTTCGCACTGGAGAAAGCAGCCATGGCCTCCCCACTCGATGCACAAGAACTCGAAGCCCTCATGCAGGCGATTCAGGAGGGCCGCGTGGGGCCCGATCCGGGCACCGGCGGTGGCGAGCAAGGCGACAGCTCGGTCGTGCAATACGATCTCACCAGTCAAGACCGCATCATCCGCGGTCAGATGCCCACGCTCGATTCCATCAACGAGCGCATCGCCACCACCTTTGCCAAGGCCATCGGCGGTCGCTTGCGCCTCGAATTGCGGGTGAATTCGACTCCCGCCGTGCTCATGAAATTCGCCGAGGTCACCGGAACCGTGGCCGATCAGACGGTCACGGGGGTGCTCAGCTTGGGCGCCGGTCACGGCCTGGCGCTGACTGTGATCGAGGGGGCGCTCACGCGTGGGTTGCTCGGCGCTGCTCTCGGGGATCGCAGCACGGCCACAGCCGCGGCTGCCGACCCAGAACAGCGCAGCGAACTCACCAACGTGGAAAAGCTCGTGCTCAAGCACCTCATCGGCATCTTGGCCGACGGCATGGCGGTGGCCTGGGAGGGCGTGCTTGCGTTCAAGCCCGAAGTCTTGCGCTTCGAATCCGATCCGCGCATGGCCATCATCGCCACACCCTCGGACGTGGCCATCCTGTGCTCTTTCGAGGTGACCGGCGCGCTCGACGGCAAGCTCATGCTGGCCATCCCCTACGCGGCGGTGGAGCCGGCGAAAAAGCTGCTCACCTCGCCGCCTCGCCTCGGCGGGCAGCGCGATGCCAGGTTTTCGCAAGCCCTGGCGCGCGAGATCGAAGCCGTGGAAGTCGAGTTGCGCGTGGAGATCGGCCATCGCACGCTTCAGCTCGGCGAGCTGCTCGAACTCAAGCCAGGCGACGTCATTACGCTCAACACCAGCGAAGGCTCGCCCTTGCCGGTCTTCGTGCAAGGACGCCAGAAGATGACTGCCGCCCCCCGCGTGGTGGGCGGAGGCATGGCCATCGAAATTTTGAAAGCGATCGCGCAACCACCCCAAGCCACGCGCGCCGCACGGGCGGCTGGCCAGGCCTTCGCGCCGTCGGCGCAAAATTCAAACTAAGCGACGAGGAAACCCATGGCAGACGAATCTCTAGGCACCAGCGGCGAATCGGGCGCTCCCAGAAAACTGGATTTGCTCCTGGATGTTCCCCTCGATCTCTCGGTCGAGCTGGGCCGCGCGCGCATGTCCATTCAGGACCTGCTCAACATGAGTCCAGGATCGGTCATCGAACTCGACAAGATCGCGGGCGAGCCCCTCGATTTCAT
>Ga0265314_10002755_pt1 | contig 17558 bp, 5 predicted proteins | sample 4126metaG_FD_203106 | JGI IMG/M metagenome (GOLD analysis project Ga0265314, IMG submission 203106) | Rhizosphere microbial communities from Carex aquatilis grown in University of Washington, Seatle, WA, United States - 4-1-26 metaG | ecosystem: Host-associated > Plants > Roots > Rhizosphere >... | reverse complement strand
TCATCGCAAAAAAAGTTGAGTCTCACCAGACGCGTCAATCGCTAAGTCGCCCCTGCCGTTGTGTGCCACGTCCACGAAGTGGCGTGCCCCTCAGCGCGCCCGCATTCCCAAAACATCCGCAGGGAACCCCACGCGCCCAAAGCACACCACTTCGCTCCGCTCCGTGGATGTTGCACACAAAAGCCCGGCGACTTAGCCATCAACGTCGGGTGGCCCATCCGGCGCGAAGCGACGGATGGGTCGCGCAGCGACAAGAAGCCGCGATCAAATCGCATTCGAATCGCCACGACGAACCGTCGTGCGACGCGGTCTGGTTCGCAATTCCTGTCCGCGCTGCCCGACGAACATCGCGCGGCGACAAGCAAGCGTTTGTGTTCGCTGCTTCTTGCGCCTTCGGCGCCCACCATCGCTTCGCGCTGGATGGGCCACCCGCGACACGACGCGCCGATACGCGTCTGCGTTCTCAACTTTTTTTGTCGATGATTTTCCAGAAAGACGAGCGCCGCCTGGTTTCCCTCGCGCCACAGAACGCGACGCCCGAGGTGTATATAATTCAAGCGGACTCTTCAGTGATCAAAGTATCCTACCAGACTCCAAAAATCAAGCCAAAAATCTGCCGTCATACTATGAAAAAACGCTCTTTAAACCCGCTTGTCAATAAATACCTGACAGCCGAAAAAAGATGTATTTTTTGACGCTTTAAGCTCATTAATTTTGTATAATGCTATATGAAACGGTAAAAGAGTAGCCGTTTTCGATTGGCCTGCCGGGAGCGGTTTTGCAGGCTTGCCTACTCGGATTTTGAGCCCACTTCATCATCATGGCAAAACGGAACGACGACAGCGACAAACCGCTCTTTGAGCAGGCCAAGCACAGCCTCGTCCAGGCGCTCACCGTCGGCGAATTCGGCGTCGGCGATGTTTTGCCGCCAATCGAAGACCTCGCCGCGCGAATCCGCTGCAGCACCGGAACGATGCGCCGCGCGCTCACTGAACTGGCACAGGAAGGCCTGGTCAAACGCATCCAGCGCCGCGGCACAGTTGTCACGAAACGTCCGAGCAAAGGCCGCGTCTGTTTTGTGCTCTCAACCGACCTGCACACCAACATGATTTTCCAGGACGTCGTCTACGGCACGCTCGTCGGCGCCGATTACCACGTCGAAGTTTTGCCCGGTTTCCAAAATTTTCAGGAAGTCGCACGCCAGTGCCGCCGCATGCGCGAAGCGCCGCACAGTCTCGACAGCCTGATCATCATCCGCCCGAATCTCAACACCGCCGCCGACCGCGCGCTCTTCGAAGAAACCGCCGCGCTCTTTTTGCGCCGCGTTCAGTACAGCATCGAAGACCGCAATCTTTTCCCGGCGACGCCGCTCGTCGCCACCGATCAGCAGCAGGCCGCCAAAGACATCATGGAACATCTGCTCTCACTCGGTCATCGCAAGATCGCCGGCTTCGCCGGGTTCTCGCCGGGTGAGGACAGTTACCCGTCCGAATTTTCGCGCTACTCCACCCATCTTCTGAACGTAGCCGGCGCCGAATTCATTCCCCACTACGGCGGCCTCGAAAAAGAAGACGAACTCAATCGGCTTTTCAAAAAAGAAGGCGTCACCGCTTACTGCGCGATCACCGATCACCACGCCATGTTGGTCGTGAACATCTGCCACCGTCTCGGCCTGCGCGTGCCGCAGGACGTCTCAATCGTCGGCCGCAACGACACGCCATGGAGCCGCGAGTGCACGCCGCAGCTCACCACAATTTCGCTGAATCCCGAAGGCGCCGGCCGCGCGCTTCTCGAATGCCTCGAACGCCAGAATGTCGGCAGCAAGCCGCTGCCCTATGGCTATGTCATGCGCGTATCGCCCAGGCTGGTCGTGCGCGAGTCCACCGGCCCCGCACCGAAAACACGCGCGCGCAGTCGCTGAAATTCCGGTAGCGTTCAGATGCGCTCGCTGCAAGAATGAGCAAAGGGAGAACGATGCGCATGAAATCGTTCTTGTTCGGAATACTGATTTTCACCGCGATTCTCGCCGGCATCCTGTTGCAGCCGCAACGCGCTGTTCCCGCTCCGCCTTCAAAATCAAACGTTCAAGTCGTGGAAATCACTCCGCCATCTGTCGAAGTAGTCTCGCCGCCAAAGAAGTCCGATCCAGTTCCCGCTCCGCCAACTCCGCTCCCAGCCGAGGCCCCGCCTCCCGCTCACGCTGAAAAAATGAAGCCCAAGGTTGCGGCGCAGCCTTCAGCCGACGCCGGCACCGTCGAGCGCGAAGAAAATCCGCGCCTCGTCCGCATGAATGACGGATCACTGATCGTCGACAAATACTGGACGATCCAGGGCGGCGATGGCAGCGCCGAAAGCCCGCTCCGCCTGACATGGGAATTGCTTCTCTCCGGCCAGAGCGACTTCGACATCACTGCAGCGCATCCGGAACTGCCCGACCGTTTGAAGTGGCTCAACGGCAAATGCGTCGAAGTCAAAGGCTACACGCTGAAATCGGTACCGACGAACGTGCCCCTCAGCGAATTCACGCTCAACGATCAACTCATGGACAACTGCCCGATCTGCACCGCGCGATCCGTCTTCGCCACCATTTCAGTGAAGGTGAAAACGCCAGAGACGCTGGAGCGCGGCTTGATCAACGTGTTCACGATTCGCGGAACATTCAAAGCCGAGCCGGTCAAGGCCGCTGGATTTGTGCTCGGTATTTTTTCTCTGCAGGACGGCGAAATTATTTCGCGATCGCACTGAACGTAATTATTTCAACTTCACTTTGTCGTTCAGGAACTGAATCACCGGCCACTTCACCAGCGATCCGATGCCGCCATTCTCAACCGGCGCCGGAGAGATCGACAAGACTTGCATCGCCGGCGTCGAGCCCGCGGATTCTGATCGATTGTTGAGCACGACATTGAAGCGCCATCGCGCGCCGTGTCCCGGAACCGGCCCCACGCCTTTCGGCAGAGAATCGAACGGGATCGCGATCTCCGCCGTCCAGCCGCGGTCGTCACCCTGCCGCGCCTCCTCTGGAGTGCGCACCGAACCGTCTAACTCGATCGCACATTTCCAAGCCGGATTCCACGCCGCGCCGGTCGCTTCCAATTTCATCGCATCAATCGTCTGTTTCACTTTCGCATCGCCTGGCGCCGCCTCAACCGCCGTCAGCAGCGCGTCCGCCTGCGTCCCGCGCGGCGACACCGTGAATTGGTAAACGGCCAGGCCATCCAAACGCGGATCGAGCGCAATCGTAATCGCATCGTCGGCCCGCAAATCGCCGTCACGCGCCGGATTCCCCGCGATCAAATCCGAATCCTTGCAGCGAATGCCGAGATAAAGCGTTTTCGCATCCCACAACACTCGAACATCCGAAACATCGGCGGGCGTAAATCCATCATCGCGCAGCACCGGAAAGCGCAGCGCTTTGTTCCAACTCGCTTCCGACAGTTTTCCATCCACGCTGATCTCGTCGGCGGTCTGCAGCACCGGTTGCTGTTGGAAGCCGCTCTGGTACGAAACCACCGCCGGCGTCCCATCCGGAGAAGCAAACAACCCGCGCATCTTGCTCGTAAAAATGAGATTGCCGTCTGCAAAGAGGGGAGGGCGGCTGATCTCGCCATTCCCCGGAATCGTGTCGCGCCAGCCAACGCTGCCATCGTTCACATCGATCCCGAAAAGTTTTCCATCTCCCGTTCCGCCGTACACCACGCTTCCCACCAGAATCGGCGAAGCCAGCATCGGCCCGCCGACATCGCACGCGGATTTCCACGCGAGCTTCCCGCTCGACGTCTCGACGCAATGCACTCTTCCCGCTTTGTCGCCAAAAATCACACGCCCGTTTCCAACGCAGCTTCCGCCATAAATCGGCGCGCCCGCACTGTATTTCCAAACGATGCTTCCGCTGGCCGCGTCCAGAGCGCAGAAGTCCCCGGTTTTGGTGCCGATAAAAACGAGTTTCCCATCCGTCGTCGGCGTCGCGCAAACTGGCCCATCCAGCGGCGTCTTCCAGCGCTGAATGCCAAGCGCAGCGTCGATCGCGTAAAGATTCTTATCGAGCGACCCGAAGTAAACGCGCCCGTCGCTCGCGCATGCGCCGCCTTCAATCCAGCCGTTGGCCGGAAAATTCCATGCCATGCGCCCTGTCTCAATGTCGATTGCATACAGCCGCCGGTCGAGGCTCCCGAAATAAAGCATGCCCTGGTAAACCAGTGGCGCTCCGAGACTCGGTCCGCCGCACGCAAAACTCCAACGCTCCGTTCCTTTCGCAAGATCCAGCGCATGAAAAATGCCGTTCTTCGTCCCGACGAACAGAACATTGTCCTCGACGCAGATCGAACTCGTCACTCCCCACGGCAAATCCTGGATGTTGTACGGCAGCCCGTAAACGTGCCGCCCTTCGACCCACACCGACCCGCTCGCGTGCGGCTTGTCGTCGAGTGAATTCGCCGACGGCAGCGGCACTGCCTTCAGCGGCGGCATGAATTTCTCGTCGAGCACCGCGCCCGCTCGCGACGTAAATTTCCCTTCCGTCGCCCAATTCTTCGCATACGCCGCCGCGCTCACGCGATCGAACTCCGCCGTAAACTGCTTCGCCAGTTCCTCATCGCTGGCCGCGCGTTCTCGAAGAAATTTGCACAGCGCCCGCGCCACCGTGTAACGCCCCTGCGCGAGCCACTCGCTGATGACTTTGTGATAGCCTTCGCCAATCGTCCCCTGCTGAACCTGGAACGCCCCCGCCGTCACTTTCGCCGCCGTATAATTCGCGATTGAACCATTGATGTAGTCCGGCATTTTGTACGTGCTACCCGACAGGCCGAGGCGCAGTTCCGGATTCCGGCGGTTTGTGTACATCTCGAGCACATGCGGCCCGGGATTCAATTTCACCTGGCCGTTAATGCCCACGCAGATCGGCGAGAAATTAATGATGAACCATCCGGGAACCACCGGCGTCGCACGATCGCCATCCAGAAACACCACGCCAAACCGGTCGCTCTGCAAACCATTGCCGACGACAAAATCGTATTTGCCCGCTGTTGTCACATTGATTTCCGTGCGAAAAACATGAAACCACTGATCCGGAGTGCTCAGTGCCACATTCGCATTGGAATAAATCGCCTGCTGCACGCTCTTCTTCCGCTTCGCCGGATTCGTTTCCTTCTCAGCGTTCTCCTTGTCCGCGGCCTGGGCCTGTTCGATCACCTTGTCGTAATAACTGAGCACATTTTTCATATTCAGCATCGCCCGGCCATCCACCGGACCAAGCGGGTCGTAACTCGCGCAGGTAAAGCCGCCTTTCGGCCGCCATTCTTTCCGCCCCAATTCCGAAACGCCCTGCGGCGCAGGCGGCAATTGCGGCGAGAGGTTGCCAAGATAAATGGAGTATTGTCCCGTCCCGCCGTCGCCGTCGAAGATGACGCGAAACCGCGTCGCATCCGCGTAACTGACCAGGTGGCTGACGGGCTTGTTGTCCGGCCCAAGAATGCGCACATCGCGTCCATCCAGCTGCGCCAGGCCGCCGTGTTCGACCGAGACGTCATAGCTTTCCGCTTTCTCTCGCGCATCGATCTTCGCGCGAAACAGCCAGCCTGCCGGCCAGTCCGCGTCTTCGCTTCGAGCGAACGGCGTTGCCAGAAGCAGCAGCAGCGCCAGAAATTTATTTGCCTGCGGGCGCATCGGTTTGTTCGCCGCCTTCCTTTTTTACCTGGGGTCGAAGCTGCTCGGGAATCGTTTCGTACACTTCAATTTCGTCAACGGACGAGAATCCCTCGAGCAGATAGACGCGCAGCTTGTTCGTGTAAATCGTCTTCGGAAGTTTGTAGACGTTATAGTTGCTCGAATTTCCGCGGCGTTTCACCACGTTTTGCCAATAGCCGCGTTTCACCTGGCGGTTTTCAAAATCCGACACACCTTTTCGCATTTCGCGGCTTTCGATGAATGCGTCAATCGTAAGCGTGCTCACGCGTCCCAACTGCGGCGTCTCGGCAATGACCACATGTGAAACAAATCGTTTTTTCGGCATGGTGATGTCGACATAGCACGGCATCAGAGCTGTATTCGTTCCGGAATATGCCGAATTATTCCCGCCGAACCATTTTCCATTCAGCAACTCCGGCTCTTTCTCCAGCATGCGCCCATTAATCAGGCACATCGGCTCCGCCCAATTGGCCGTAAACACTCCTGAGTTACCAAAATCCGGATTGAAAAACATCTCGACCGTCGCCGCCGGATTCACGTACGCCGCCACATTCTTCATGTCGCGGTAAAGTGCCGGAATTCGCACCAGATCTTCGGACGGAAATTGAATCGCTCGCACCGATATTGTGCTCGCCGCGTGACCGGCTCCCGATGCCTGAACCATCACGCTCACGTTTTCCGGCTGATCGCCAAGCCGCAAAATGGCGCGTTCGGTGAATTCAGCTTCCTGCGGCTTCGCCGATCGCGAGAGCCGGTTCAAGCCCGCGCGCTTTTTCCCGTCAGCGGCCTTTTCGTTCTCGTCGATGTCAAGGGCGAGCGAGCAATTCCCGCTCGCCTTGCCGTGCCGCCATTCAACCAGGTAAGTTCCAAACCGAACTCCGACAAAAGTTCCTGTCAAAGGCTTGCCCACTTCCACTGTTCCCGTCAGGGTCGCGATGTCTTTGCCAAGCGGAATATTTTCAGCCAGGCGCTCCCACCACGCGTCGTCGTTCTTACCGCCGATCGTCGGCAGCGATTCCAACTCGGTCCACCGTTTCTCAATCTCTTCGGGCGGCGAATACCTGTTGAGCGACCGCGTCCACAGGATCTGGCCGCTGCTATCGAGCAGATGCGCCTGGCCCCGCATCGTCCCCGCCGCGAGCCGGCCATCGGGCAGGAACATCATTGCCGCGCCGCTGCCCAGATCGCGTTCCCAGATTTTCTTCAACCCAAGGTCATAGGCAAAAATGCGTCCCGAGTTTGTCGACACGGCGATCCGCTGCGCCACCTCATCCACTGCCAGCCCGACAATGATCTCGTCCATGCGCAGCGACGTCACGCGCGTCCACTCCGCATTTGAAACGCAGAGCGTGTCACCAACCGTGACGATCAGACGCTTGTCCGAAAGCAATTGTTTGTTCGAGGCCTCCGCCTTGCCCGCCATATAAGGAGGCAACACAAACTGCCGCTTCGCAATTGGCTTCATGGATTCATCAAGCAACACTTCGCGCGTTTCATCCCGTGTTTGCAGGACAACAAACGCCATCGTCGCGTTGTGATGCAGCGAAAATTCTTTCAGTTCGGGTGACTTCAATTCGGCGAACGCCGCAACTGCCGCCATGTCGAGCGGCACGCGACGCAATTCCTTCCCGTTCAGTGCATCGCAAAAGACGATGTCGTCGCCGAACGTACCGGTCAGACCCGGTGCGCGCCCCGTCAGTCGGTAAACGAGCGTCTTGCCACCATTGGTCGCGGCGAGGAACGAGGCCTTGCGCGCCTGAAGGATTTCGCCGCTGGTCTCGTACTTGTCCCACTCGTCCATCGACCAGAGCGGTTTCAGATCGAAATCAAAAACGCTCAGCCGGCCGTCCGTCGAAGTCACGACGAAGCGTCCTTCGCGATCGACATAGTCGCGCTCGTTCCAGCCGCGCTCAAAGGGGAGCCGCCAGCGAACTTTGCCGTCTCCGTCGCGAAGATAGAGAGTTCCGTCCGACGACACCGTCGTTCGCTGGCCGTCGGCGAGCAGTTCAACGCCGAGCGTATTGATGTGTCCGATTTTGTCTTCAAACAACGGCTTGCCAGCCAGATCGAAGACAAAAATATTCTTCGCATAGCCAAGCGTCCCGAATCCAATGCGATTCGCAGCGACATTCGCCGTAATCGTTTGCACGGGAGCGCCATCCATTTCGGAAAATGGCGTCCCTGCGTTGATCGCGCCGTCCTTCTTCTGCGAAATAAGTTTCGGCGCGTTCGCCGGCGAAGGCGCCTTCGGTCCTCCGGCAACCTTCGCCAATTCTTCAATGGCGGCATGAATGCCATCATTGTCCGGCCCCAACGCGCACAGGACATCACGCCCAAACGCGAATGGACTGCGAATGACGGTCAGCACCCCGTGCCCGGCGCCGGGATAACTTGCGGTGACGGCGCGCTTCAACAACTGACTGGCCTGAATTTCTTCGAGCAGTACGTTCTCGCCTTCGCCGCCGATCAGCATGAGATGACGCTCAATGTACTGCGCCGGAGCCATCTCGGTCCAGCCTTCCCAAATATGCAGCCGCTCCTCTTTGGCGTAAACTCCGGGCGCGTTCGTGGCCTTGATTTCAGCTTTGATTCCCAGCGCCTGAAACTGCTTCACGGCTTCTTCCGCCAGCGCGCGCCGCTTCGTCATTTGCGATTCATCGAGCAGAATCCAGACCGGCTCGCCATCTTTCTTGCGCGCTTCCAGAAAACTCTGCACCAGATCCGCACGCTGAACGTCCACAGTTGGAATCAGCGTAAGCGCATTTGCAAACGGCAATCCCTGCGGCTGCGCCACTGCGATCGTGGACTCCACAAGGCGACCCGAGATCAATTCCTGAATGCGCAGTGTCCAATTTCCAGGCGCAAAACCCAGCGGCGCCGCAAGCGAGCCCTCGTAAATCGGAAACGCCGAGCACGAAAGCTTGCGAGCTTCCTTTCCGGCGCCATCGAGCAACGTGATTCGCAGCGGCACACTCGCATTGATTGGATTTCCGTCTGAATCCAGCGCGGTTACTTTCAGCGGCAGAGTTCCGCCAAGAACCAGCGACTCCGGAGAATCAACGCGCAGGCTGGCGATAGGCTTGGGCAGGCTGATAAAAATTTTAAATGGCGTGAACGAAAGATCGCACACGGTCTCGATGCGGCCATCCTTTTGCGTCGAGGCATCGATTGGCTTTTGTGTCAGCAGATCGTACGTCGTCACGGCGGATGGAAAACTCACGCGTTCGCGCATCGGCATCAACGTCTGCTCATTCGCTTCCGCATGATACGCGCTCGCGTCCGGATCGCTGGTCACGCGCGTGCTGCCCAGCCAACTCGGATAGAGGAAACTCCACACGTAAGTGTAACGCGCGTCGCCGGCGCGATTGCTCTGCACCAGAATGCGAGTGCTCTCAGGTTTGGCGAATGGCTGCAGCACCGCCGAAAGTTCTTCGCGCAGTTTTCCCAGGCGCCGCTGTACTTCGCCGAAGAGCCACGCGTGCGCGACGTCGCGCGGGTAAGCGAGATTCCAGCGCGCATTGACTCCGCCGATATCGTTGAAGTCGTCCTCGACCTTTTTCGCGCCTTTTGGGACGAGCGTCGAGAGCGATCCGCAGAAAACGGTTTTGCCTTCCGCCGCAAACTTCTCCAGAGCCGCTCTATGCATCTGCGGAAGATAGTGCAGCGCGGGAACGATCACGACTTTGAAGCGCTTGAGTTCGCCCGCCGCGATCATTTCTTCAGTAAGAATCTCGCTGTCATACCCCAACAACGCCAACTGCATCATGCACGAATACGCGCCGGGAATTCCAATGTTATCCTTCCAATTGTCATGCGTAATGCGCATCAATTCATACATGGTTTGGTGGAACGGATAGAAAATCGCGACGTCGCCGCGCGGCTTTGCTTGCTTGAACATCGGGCCGTATGTCGTGAGCAGATCGCGGATCTCTTTGTATTCTTCGGGCAAAAATCGCGTGTCGAACTGCCCGGTTTTCCAGAGCGGATAATTTCCCGCGTAACCGAATCCATCGACTCCGGCCGCGAGATGCCCGATCACATGATTCTTGACGTTGTACAAACTGCCGGTGTACAAAAACAGAGTGCCCCAGATTTCCGCACCCGTCATATGCAGCAGTTTTGGGCGAAGAAACGGCTCGAGAATCAATTCGTGTCCGTAATCGCTGAATCCAGTCCACACCGCGAGCGGACTCTGGTTCGCGTTTGCCGTGACCGGGTAAGTTCCGCCGCCGCTTCCGCCCCAGCCGGGGCCTTCATTTCCGATTTTCAATCCCGGGGAAAGCGGTTGAACCGCGTCCTGCGCCTGCTTGTAAAAATCGCCCATCAAGGTGTTGCATTCCAGCGTCCACGCTTCCCATTTCTTCGCGGCTTCAGCCAATTCCGGAGTGATCGGTTCACCGCGCATCGTGGCCATCATAAACTTCGCACCTTCGCTCATCGGCGGCGGATCGAAGCCGTATTTCGTTTTGAAATTCTTGTAGAGCTGTTCGAGCCGCGCGTGCCGGCCCGGATCGACGATTTCAGAATTGCCCATTGGATCGGTGTTGGGATAAACGAGCGTCATGCCGTCGAAGTTCTCGAACTTCTTCCCGATCTGCGCGATTAATTGAAATTTCCGCATCTCGGAATGAACATCTTTCGGAACGCTGTGCATCAGCGAGATCGGACTCAGATTGCAGGTCACGCCGTTGACTTGCCCCATTCCCTGTGACAGCAGCGCCTCCGACGTGGCCTCAAAATGATTCTGGTAATAGTAGACTTCGTGCGCCGGCAGCGATTCGTTTTTTCGCAGAATCATTTCGACTTCCGCGATCTCGCTCGACGAATCGCGCCCGGCGTACGCGGTAAGCGGATGGAACATGTACCAATCAAGCAGCGTCGAATCGTACTGCCATGCCAGGATTTCCGCGTTGCGGCGGTAGGTCGCGCGCGCCTCGTTGGCCGCAGCGATGTTCGCGGGCACGTTCATCACCGTTACGCCGTTATCCACGTTTTGTTCGCTGAAGCGTCCGTCCGCATAAATGGGAAACGGACTGCGGCTGCGCGGCGGAGAAATTCGAATACTCCAATGATTGGACTGAATTGACCCCACGTTCGCAGTCAGAGTGTATTCGCCTGTGGTGAGTGCCGCGGTCGCACTGCCTTGCAGATTGAAATGAAAAGAGTGCGAACCGGCCGGCAGCGCCGGAATTTCCTGTTCGAGAAGCGGATACTCGTGATCCTGCTGCTTCAGTGCGACACGTAATTTAGACGCTTCGAGTTTCGACGTGCCTTTTACAACAACGCTGAAGGGCAGATCGGATCCATTCAAAAACGCATGCCGGCCAGTCGGGCAGAAAATCGAAACGTTCGTTCGTGCCGCTGGATTGATGATGCCCTGGATAAAATCGGCGCGAAGCGCCGAGCGCGGTGAACACTCGCCGCGCCGGTCGACAACAATGCGCAGCCAGTAAATGTTGCTTGGCACGTCGGGAGTCACGATTTCGTAAACGTCAGGTTCCGACGAAGCCTGGATGCGCAGCGACCGCCACTCCGCATCATCTGCTTTCGCCGTCGGAGACGCTTTGAGCCATCCGTCATCTTCCAACACCGCCGGCCGCCACAAATACGCGGCGATTTCTGACGGCGCGAGCGTCGGCGTGTCGAACGCATCCGTCACTTGCGCGCGCATGCGCACCGTCTTGCCGGCGTCAACGCTGTAGCCTGAAAGCGAGGCTTGCAGCACGCGCGGCTCAGCCGATTCCTTTGCAGTTGCGTCCACCACGATCTTCCGCCGCGGAAACGCTCCGAGATCGCCATTAAACTTGATCGGCGAACTCAGCGCCTTCGTTCCGGTAACAATGTCGGCGCCGTCCGGCGAACTGAACGCGTAAAAAATCTTCTCCGTTTCCGGTTTCTCTTTCTGCGCTTCGAGTGAAAACTGGCCCGACGGCCCGCTGATCGAAAGTCGAACTCCGGCGCCGCGAATCGTAACCGGAACCGCCGCTTTCGGCAGAACAATCGAAAATCGATCTTCCACCTGCACTCCGCCGTCGGTCGCTGGCTTGCCTGCATCGTCGAGAATGACGACGCCGTTTTCAGTCAGGTGAAAGCGTCGCTCGGACGGCGCCATGCGGTAGCCGGGTCCGCTCGCGTTCGCAATCATGTACAGCTTAAGATTTTTAAAAGTGGTGCCGCTGCTGAGAAACTTTTCTTTCGGCAATAATTCTTCGGCTTCATGAAAAACACGCATGGCCACTGGAAGCCGCCGCAACTCCGCCGGCATCTCCCGAATCGCGCTTCCGTGGACGGCCAGCATCGTCACCGGGTAGAGCAGAATATCGAGTGTCGCGCCATTGGCGCGCATGGTTGGGTCGCTCGTCGTGACTTTTCCCGCCGCCAGAGTAAATTTATGCGCGCCAGGTTCTATCGTATGATCGCCGTCATCCAGGCTTAAAGTGATGACGTCGGATCGGCCGAGAAAACTATTGCGGTACATTTTCTGAAAGGGATGTTTTCCATCGATGATGATGCCACGCATGTAGGTCGTATAGTGATCGAATTCCGCCTTCGGTTTCTCCTGCTGGTCTTTCGCCGCGGTTTTTGCGCCAGGGCGAACTTTCGCGTTCGCTTCGGCTTCATCGGCCTTGTCTTTTGCCGCATCGGCGTCGGCGTCGAGCGAAGTCACCATGGTCGAGACCAATTGGTCCGGAGCGTCGCCGCAGACCAGTCGCAGAGTGACATCCGCACCGCGCACAGTGGCACTTAAGAGCGCAATCACGATTGCAATTCGGATACAAATAGTTTTCCGGCTCCGTCGGGATCTCACGGCGCCACCTCGCTTCCCCATTTTTTAGCCAGTTGTTCCTGCCAGCGTTTGCACGCCGCGCGCACTTCGCGATTCGGATCGAGGTACATCGCGTCGAGCAGCGGCGCATCGTATTCGTCCAGAATTCCGTTCATCAGGTAAAGGCCGAGCGTATCTGTCGCTTCGAGGCGCACTTCGTCCGATTCGTGGCCAAGAAATTTTAATATGCCGTCACGCGCGACGGGCGTTCGCAATTCCGGCTGGCGCAAAAGACGCAAGAATATCGGCGCGAGCGACCAGTCATCCATATTTCGCGCGAGCGGACGCGCCGCGGGCCGTCCGATCTCCGAGATCGCTTTCTGCACGGCCTCCGACAACTGTTTGACGCGCGCCTCTTTCAAAAGTTCGGCGAGAGGCCGGCCCGCGCGATCGCATTTGTATCTTCCGAGCAGTTCGGCGCTCTGAATATAAAGTTCGGTCAAATCTTTATCCTGGCCCAGCGTTGCGCGAGGAAGTTTCAACGTCTCCAGCAGTGTGGCCACGCAACGCTCATCTCCCAGACGCCCCGCGATAACGGCAAGCGCGCCATTGTTGATCAATACAGGCATGTGCTTGGTGAACGATTCTTTATCGTAGGGAAGCGGCACGATTCGCCCGAGGCACGCGCCGGCCGCGCTCGACCCCATCCCTTCAACAGCTCGAATAATGGCGAGTCGATTGAAGCTTGCCTCGCGTTCCAGCGCCGCGATCAGCGCTGGCATCGCGTCGCCCGCCTTCAATTCACTCAGCGTTTGAATGGCCGCGAGTCGGATCTGCGAAACCGGTTCGCTCCAGATCAACTTTTCGGTTTCCTTCGTCTCCGTTTGACCTTCTACTTTTTGCATGACTTTTTCAATGTGGAACTGAAGCAGCGGAAGCAGAATCGAGAACAGATCACCGCGCGAATGAGTACGTATTGACTGAACCGCGGCCATGCGAACAGTTTCATCACGATCCGTCAGTGCGCGCCGCAGTGCGGCATCCGACGCCGTGGACTTAAAACCCAGCGCGCCCACCGCGGCGGCTCGAACACGTGGATAGGAATCTTCGAGAAGCACGATCAATTCCGCCGCGGCCTGTTCGCCACCGCATTGTCCAATGGCCCATGCCGCGCCTGCGCGCAGTTCGCCTTCCTTTGACTTCAACAGCGGCACCAGCGCGGTAATGGCGGATTTCAGTTTCATCCGCCCCAATGCTCGCACGGCCAGGTCCGCTCGCGCGCCGGACAATTCCGCGATCAGGTCCGCGAGCGCCGCGTCTCCGGCTTTGACGACTTCGTTCAATACGACCGGGTCGTCGAGCTTTTTCATATGCTCTGCAAACGCCGCCGCACGCGCGGTTCCGGCGCAGACGACGAGCAAAAGAACGAATGCGCTCAGCTTCATTTCAGCTCCAACTGAAGGCCCGCCCAGTTTGCGATGTCGTCCTTCGGGCCATCGCCGGAATCGTTGACCGACAGCATCAGGATGATTTCGTTCGAGACATCAATGTCGAATTCCTTGGGTTCGCTGTAATAGGTCATGTCCGCCGATTGCCAGAGCCCCTTGGTCAGGCCTGCGATCGCGAAGCGTACGGTGCCTCGTCCATTCGTGCAGGCATCCACGCCGACGGTGCCGTGCAGCCGTTTAAATTGCTTGTTCAGACTCAATACGATCAGGCTCTCTTCAAAGCGCGCGCCGGCATTGGTGCCGATGCCTTTCGGAAAAGTCGCATCCGGCTTTTTGAAGAACTTGATTGAGCTGCCGACGATGTTTTTATCGAGATTGACCATCGGACCCGCGCCGCCTGCTGTTCCGTAAAGGAGCGATAGATCCGACAGATACAACGTTTTGCTTTGCAGCGGCCCGCCCCAGTAGCAATAACTGGATGCCCCGCTATCTCCCTGTGCCACGAAGCGCAACGCGGCGTTCGGTTTTCCAGCAAAGAATTTGTTGGGGATGACGTATTCAATGTCGCGCCAGCGATAGCGCAAATCGCGTTTGGGCGCCGCCCACTGGCCGACGAATTCACCGTTGCAGTACACTTTAACGATCTGATTGAGCAGCGAATAATTGATGCGCTTGCGCAGCAGCAGATCTGCTGTCCCGAATTTCGCGACGTCGACCGAAAAACTTTCCTCGCCCTTGAAATGCCGGCCGCTGTCGATCACGTGCCGTCCGTATTCGTTGTGATAATAGCTGTCGACGGGCCCGACCAACCGCCCTTGTGTCACGTTGTATTGCGCGGCCTTCTCGTCGCCCGCGTCGCCGACATCGAGATAAAATGTGAACTGCCGCTTCCACGCAGATTCGGCAGCATCATCATAATTCAGCGCAGTGCGTTCGATCTGCCTCGCGAGAGTCGTTGCGTCTGTTGCTCCAAAAACGATGTACAGCGGCGATGGCCGGAGCGTGACTGTCCCGTCGCTTCCGGCCGGGGTCGAGTTTCCGAATGCGTCAACGATCAATTCGGGATGAGTTGTCAGCTGCAGCGAGCACGAACCCTCGCGGCGCCACGCGGCCAGGATCAGCTTCCCATCAGGCTTTTTGAACAAGTATGCGCGCGAAAGTCCGTCGCGGCGATCGTTCAGGAACAGCTCGCGGTCGAATTGGGCTTCTCTCAGCATTCCCTGAACTGTTTTCACGGAGAGTGCCGCCGGTTTCAGGCACAGCAAATTATCCTGCGGATAAATCAGGTCTGCGGAATCGCGCTTTGCCGTGGCTTCCGTCCCATCGGGCTGTATCAGAATGTTGTTGATGCCTTGCGCGCGACAAATCACGTACGCACGCGGCACATTCAGCGCCTGTTCCAGTTCACTCACCCGTTCTGCGCCGTCTCCGGTGCTCCAGCCGAGATTCAGCACCCAGAATTCCGGCTTGACCTGCTCTTGGCGGCGCAAGCGTTGTGCCCGCGCAAGAATCACGTCCAAGTAACCATCTTCGGGCGGCAGTGGGGCAGGAGAGGGCAGAATGCCGATGCCGTCAACGTATCGATGCGCGCCGGCTTCAATCATGCCGGTCAGATACTTCTCAATATTTTCTCGAGTGATCGCTCCGGAAATCAGTTTCGCGTTGGGATTCGCTTCATTCGCCGCGCGCCGCGCAACTTCGAGCATCTTGTCTGTGTATTCTTCGGGCGTGGCGAAATCATTGACGTCCGGCCGCTCCCACACGACCCACGTCGTGACCTGGTCGGCGAAGTGTTCGATCGTACGGTGCGCGTATTCCTCGAAATAGATCGAGCGCGACGGCATCGCGACCGTACTTCCAAACCATTCGTTGTAGTTGACGATAAAGCGCGCGCCCGGATCATAAAACTGGGGCGTGAAACCGAGCGTGCCGATGACCTCAAGTCCCGCATCGCGGCGCGCTTTGATTTCGGGCATCAGCCAATCGCAATAGAAATAGCCCGTGAAATTTTCCATCGCCGGCGTGTTCTGTGTGGAATGCCAGGTAAAAAGTCGGTTATCGCGCGTGAAACCGAGCTCCGTGATCAATCGATTCCGATCGCGTAACAATTTGTGCAGATCGATCTGGGAAATCGGCTTTCCTGTCGGCTCGTAAACGAGGAACGCGGGATCCGGAATGGGGTCGTCGCCGGTTTTAGGGGCTGGAATTGTCGCCAGCGTTTTCCCGCCGGCTTTCATTTCCGCCACAACGCGATAAGTCCCCAGCGGAAGATTCTGAACGGGACATGCCTGAACAATTTCGCCCCCTGGCGGCACCGTTGCGGAAGTGCCTTCCTTCACCAGTGGCCACGCGCGACCGGACACGTCCATCAAGGCCGCGGCAAACGTCGCGTTCAGCGGCTGACCCCACAACCACGGATTTGCCACGACCACGTTCACGGAATCGTTGCGATAAAGCAGGCTCGACGCTTTCGATGACGCCGCGCGGATGAATGTGCTGCCGATCTGCTCGCCCTGTGACCACAGTTCAAGATCATCAATAAAAATGTCGTTTGCGGCTGGACCGGAAAACTCGAGTTCTTCAAGAGTGAGCGGATAGTCCACGACGCCGTTGGGCTCGCAGTACGATTTTCGCAGCGCTTTGGGCGCGCTGTAATCCGGCATCGGAATCTCGACATACTGCCAGTCCCCGGCAGGGATGTCGACGGGCCCGACCACCCACGTGTCGTAGCGCATGCTGCCCATGTGATTAATGCCCGGATCGCGTACGCGCATCGATGCTTTGACCGGTGCCGCCGATTTCATCCACAATCCAATTTTCGACGGTCGCGCGCCCAGTGTAATACCGAGAGGCACGTTCTGTTTCGCGCCATTGGGCCGGACGATCAGCCCCATATCGCCCCGATGTTTCGCGAGCGCTGAATTTTCCAGGGCGCCGCCGGGATCGGGATAGCGGACCTGCTCGAAATCCTCGAGAACCAAATGCCAGTTCGCCTGCGCAAAAGTAAGCGCGAACGAATCCTTCGCTGTACCGTTGACCTCGCTCCAGGTGCCATTCACGTAGAACGGCCCGAAATGTTTTTCAGTGGGATTGACCGAAACCGATTGCGCCGCGTTTTCGCCGGCTTTAACAGGCACGTCGACAGAAATCTTCGGGAGTTCCGCGCCCAGGTAATCGCGGACACTGGCCTCGAAATGAAAAGTCTTGTCTGCACCAAACGCTGCGGCCGAGAGCTTGAATTCGATCGGTTTTCCAGCTGCGGGGAAAGTGCTCGTCTCGCCTTTTCGGGTCTTTACGCCCTCCATCCCGCCGCCCCATCCGGTGAATGTGAACGATGCGCGGGCGCAGCTGTCCCCCACCGCAAACGAAGCGAGTCCATCGCTCTGGGTGGCGAGAGTTATTTCATCGACCAACACCTGGTGTTCCGCAGCTCCCGAAATTGTTAATGATTCGAGCGTGAGCGGATAATGAATCCAGGCACTCGCGTCATCGGGTGCGTCCCTTTGCGCCGCAGGATGAGCATGAACTGGCATCGGCAATTCGACAAATCGCCATTCGCCGCCATCGACGTGCAACGGCCCGATTTCCCACGTTGAGTGCCCCTTCTTATCACCGACCGCCAAGTCCGCATCACGAAGCATTGCACTCAGACGCACGGC
>Ga0265314_10002754_pt1 | contig 17558 bp, 14 predicted proteins | sample 4126metaG_FD_203106 | JGI IMG/M metagenome (GOLD analysis project Ga0265314, IMG submission 203106) | Rhizosphere microbial communities from Carex aquatilis grown in University of Washington, Seatle, WA, United States - 4-1-26 metaG | ecosystem: Host-associated > Plants > Roots > Rhizosphere >... | reverse complement strand
TCCCGCGAGGAACTGCGGCGAGAGCCCCTCGGTCTCGAGCTTGGAGAGCGTGATGTGCGTCGAGTCGGCGCCGAGCGCGACGTTGAAGTCGCGCTGCACGTCGGCGAGGCGCTGGAGCATCGCCGTGGTCTTCGCGCGCAGCGCGCTGTCGAGCGCGGCGCCGTTGTGCCGCCCCTGCTCGGCGTACACCGTCGCGAGCTGCCGGTCGGCGGCCGGCGCCGCGCTGTTCCTGAGCGCACGCACCGCGGCCGCGTACACACCCGGGTCGGCGCCGATCTCGACGCCGAAATTCGTGAGCCACTGGCTGCACGCCGTCGACGAGTCGCGCATCGCGGCATCGGTCGACACGTTGTACAGAAAGACGTGCCCGCCGAGCGCGTTCTGCAGGCCGGCCATCGCGTGCTCGATGCGCACCAGCGCGCCGGGCGCGTTCGGTTTCGCGGCGAGCGCGGCGACGGTGTGTTTCGTCCGGTCGATCGCGTCGCGGCAACTCGTCGCGAGCGTCGCCGGCGTGAGGTGCCAGGCGAGCGGCGCGCGAGGCGCCGCGCCGCCGCGTTGCGCGGCCAAGGGTGCGCCGAGTGTCGCGCTCAGCACGAGCGCGCGGAGGAGATGTCGGGTCACGTGAACCTCGTCGGTCGTACGTCGGTGCGAGCCCGCCGCGCGGGTCGCGTACTACGGCTTCGCGAGCAGCTGCTCCGCGATCCGTTCGGCCATGGCGCGGGCGTCCGCCGCGTCGTCGTTGGTCAGGATGATGATCGTCGCATGCGCGTCGGGGAACCGGACGAACGCATGGCGCTTGCCGTCCGCCGTGCCGTACGCGGCGAGCCGCGTCGTGCCGCGGTACACGTCCGACGCCCAGCCTTTCGTGCGGTCGATCCCCTCGCGCGGCGCGCTCGCGTCGTTCGGCGCGCCGCGCGTGTACGTGAGCGGCTGCTCGAGGCCGAGCGCGAGCCGATAGAGCTCGTCGACGTCGGACTGCACGTCACCGGCTTCGTTTGCCGACGTCTTGTGCAGGCCGACCGGCGTCGAGAGGCGCCCCGTCACGCAGCGCTGGAACGGTGACTGCGGCGCGCGCGCGCCGCGGCCGCGCCCCGCGGGCGGCGCCGGAGTTCCGCTGTCGGGCGGCGCCGCGCCGCGTCCGCCGCGCGCCGGCGGCGGCTCGGGAACCTGATCGCAGATGGCCGTGAAGGCCGCAGTGATGCCGCCGAGCGGGAACTGCGGCACGGTCGTCGTCGGCATGTACTTCGGCTGCGGGCCGATGCCGAACGAGCGGTCGACGAACACCTTGCCGTCGCGCGCGACGAGCACCGTCGCGCCCCCCGCGGCGGGCGCGTCGTACTTCGCGAAGAGCTGCGCGACGAACTTCGCCGCCACGGGCGATTCGGCCGCCGCGCGATGCGTCACGCGCCGCGCGCCGAGGTCGTACGTGTCGCCGGGATAGAGCGTGAGGAACGGTTTGCCCTCGTCGTTGGCGTTGCCGCCGTAGACGAACGCCTTGTTGCGCCCGATGATCGACGCCGTGTCGCCGCGCACGACCCACGCCGTCCCTTCGTCCTCCGAGATCGCGAGGAGCTTCGGATACTTCGGCAGGATCGAGTCGGCGAGGTCGGCGAGCCGCTCGCGCGCCACCACATGCTGGTCGATGCCGACGCCGCGCAGGTACGAGAAACCCTTCTCGTAGCCGGGGTAATCCATGACGAAATTGTCGTTCGACGGCGCCCCCCGCACGAGGAAGTCGCCGAGGATCGACGCGCCGGCCGACGACCCGCCCACCACGCCGCCGCGCGCCAGCACCTCGTTGAAGGCCGCTTCCGTCTTCGTCCCCGCATACGCGTCGACGAGATGGAATTGCCGCCCCCCCTCGAACCAGACGCCGCCCGCCTTCTTGATGATCGCGACGAACGAGTCGGAGTCGGCGATCTTCCGGTCCTTCGTGAACAGCGTGTAGACGTTCTTCGCCCCCGCCAGCTTCCAGCCGCGCACGCCGGCGTGGTCCTGCGGGTACGCGTCGCCGCCGCCCGCGTTCGGCACGTCGATGATGAGCGCGTCGGGGCCGCCGGCCGCCGCCATGAACCGGTCGTAGATCTCTGGTCCCATCGCGCCGCCGCCCACGACGATCACGGTGCCTTTCGCCGGACCGACGCGCGGCGGCAATGCGCGGCGCGCCGGCGACTGGGCGGCCAACGCCGCGGGGAGGAGCGCGACGGCGAACAGTGAACGACGGAGCGTGAACATGAAACGGATCCCTCTGCGGTGTGATGCGGCCGGCGCGCGCGCCGTCTACCGGGCGACGATCGAATCGCGCCGGATCGCCGCGATCGAAGTCGTGCCCATCTGCTTCATGACGAGTTCGAGTTCCTTGCGGAGCAGCGCGAGCACCGTCTCCACGCCTTCCTGTCCGAACGCGCCAAGCCCCCAAATGTAAGGCCGGCCGATGCCGATGGACGAGGCGCCGAGCGCCATCGCCTTGTAGATGTCGGTGCCGCGGCGAAAGCCGCCGTCGCAGATCACGGGGATCTTCCCCCGCGTGCCCTCGAGCACCTCGGGGAGCGAGGTGATCGTCGCGCGCAGCGAATTCTCGGCGCGGCCGCCGTGGTTCGAGACGAACAGCCCGTCGACGCCGTGCCTGACCGCCAGCTCCGCGTCTTCGCGCGTGACGATGCCCTTGATGAGCACCTTCATCTTCGTCGCGCCCTTGAGCCGGTCGATGAACTCCCACGACGGCGTGCCGACTTCGGGGATCGGCGCCACGCTCGGGTAGCCGTTGAGCATCGGCTTGCGGCGGTTGTCGGCCGACGTCGCGCCGCCCGCCACGCCGGGGAGCGGCTTGCCCCCGAGGTGGCATTGCGCGCACTCGCGCGTGTCGAGGAGCGCGCCGCGGATCATCGTCTCGCGGTTGCTCCCGCCGTTCAGGTCCACCGTGAAGACGACCGCCGCGCTCCCCGCGCGCTCCGCGCGCTCCACCATCTGGCGCGTGCGCGCCCAATCCTGCTGGTGGTAGAGCTGGAACCAGACCGTCGCGCCGCGCGCGGCGATCGCGTCCTCGATCGACGTCGTCGCGACGGTCGAGAGCACCTGCAGGTGGTCCTTCGCCTTCGCGGCGCGCGCGACGGCGAGCTCCCCCTCGGGGTGGAAGGCCCGCTGGCTCCCCACCGGATTGACGACGATCGGCGTGGGGTAGCGCGTGCCGAACAGCGACACGCTCGCGTCGATGGTCGCGACGTTCACGAGCCGCCGCGGCTTGAGCGCCCACTTGTCGAAGCCCTCGCGGTTCGCGCGGATCGTGCCGTCGTCGTCCGTGCCCGTGGCGAGGTACGCCCAGTGCGCGACGGGGATCTTCTTCTTCGCCACCGGCTCGAAGTCGAAGACGTTCAGCGCCTCGGTCGCCTTCCCGATCAGCGCGGCGTCCTGCACGGCCTGCTGCGCGAGGGAGAGCGCCGCCGATGCCCGGCGCGGCGACGACGACGTGAGGTCGTCGAGCACGTGCGCGTCCAGACCGACCGCGGCGAGCAGCGGACTCCCTGCGAGAAACCGAAGAAACTCCCGTCGGTCGGACATGCGGATCCTCAGCTGTGAACGGACGCGCGGGGAGCGGGCGCCGCCGGCACCATGGGCCACTCGACGCTGAACGTCGAGCCTTGGCCGGCGGTCGACTCCACCGCGACGCGGCCCCCCACCTCGGCGACGATGCGCGCGACCATCGACAATCCGAGTCCGCTCCCGTCGCCGGCCGCCTTGGTGGTGAAGAACGGCTGGAAGATACGCTCCTGCAGCTCGGGCGGAATGCCGACGCCGGAATCGCGCACCTCGAGCCGCGCGAAGCCGTCGCCGGCGCGCGCGAGCGACACGTCGAGCGTGCCCCCCTGCGGCATCGCGTGGCAGGCGTTCATCGCGAGATTGATCACCACCTGCTCGAAGCGCAGCGCATCGCCCCGGAGCCGCACCTGCTCCTCGGCACGGAACGTGTATCGCACCTTCGGCGGAACGATGCCGCGCAGCATGTGCTGCAGTCGCGGGATGAGCGCGCTCCCGTCGAACTGGTCGGCGCTCGCGGGCGACGACCGGCCGAGTGCGAGCAGCTCGCGCACCATCAGCGTGCCGCGCTCCGCCGAGCGGAGGATCTGGTCGACCGATTCGCGCGGCGCCGCGTCGCTCAGCGAGCCGCGCAACAGCTCGGCGTGCATCGTCGACACCTGGAGCACGTTTGCGATGTCGTGCGCGAGTCCCGCCGCCAGCGCGGACGCCGCCTCGCGCCGCTGCAGCACCAGCGCCTCGGATTCCGCCACCAGTCGCGCCGCTTCCTCGCGCGCGGCCTCGGTGCGCGCCTCGCGTTCGGCGGCGAGCGCCTCCTCGTACGCCGAGATCGCCGCGCGCAGCACGAGGCCGCTCAGCAGAAACGTCGAGAGCAGCAGGAGGATGTTGCGCACCCAGTAACCGACGTCGGTCAGGTTCGGCGCCGGCGGCGCGACATCGTGACCGGAAACGAACTGCCAGGCGGTGAACGTGAGCACGACGGTGAACACCGCGAGCATTCCCCACAGCCCGCGCACGCCGAAGAACAGCGCCGCCCACGCGACGAGCACCGCCGCCGTCGCCATGCCGCCGGGCGTGATGCCCGCCACGCCGCCCGCGGCGGGAATGCCGACCACGAGCATCGCGAGAAACGCGTACGCCTGCAGCCGCGCGTATTTCCTCGAGGGTCGCAGCACGATGAGGCCCGCGGCAGCGATCGTCGCGGCCGTCAGCAGCACGACGGAGCGCACCGCCGGCCGGTCCCAGACGCTGAGCGCCGAGAACAACATGATCGGCACCCACGCCATGAGCAGGAGCTTGCTCGTGACACGCAGCAGGCGTTCACGAGCAAGCTCCATGGCGGTTCCCGGCGGACGGTACGTCAGCACGAACCAAACGTACGGCGCCCGCTCCCGGCCAGCCACGTAACCACCGTCGGATCAGCCCATCGACGCGCGGTCGATGGGCGTCGCGCGCCTACACCGCGTCCGACAGGCTCGCGAAGTTGAAGTCGCGCACCCGCATCGGCGGGGCGGGGGAGCCGCTCTCCGTGCGGTCGGCCTTCCCGATCTCCTCGATGCTGTTGAGCATCTGCACGATGCTCTGGTTGAAGCGGAAGTTCTTCACCGGGCGCACGATCTTCCCCTTCTCGATGAGGAACGTGCCGTCGCGCGTGATGCCGGTGAGCATCATCGAGCGCGGGTCGAGCACGTTCGTATAGAAGAAGTGCGTGCACAACACGCCGCGCTCCGTCTCGGCGATCAGCTGGTCGAGTGACTTGGTGCCGCCCACCATGCGCACGCCGCCTCCGCCGAATCCGCCGCCGCCGCCACCGCCTCCGCCGAAGCGGCCGCCGCCGCCGCCCATCGTCGCCGCGACGCCTTTCTTCTGGGCCCAATAGCGGTTGTACTGCAATTGCCGTAGCACGCCCTTCTCGATCCAGACGTTGCGCCGCGCCGGGAATCCCTCGCCGTCGAACGGATCGCCGAGCGCTTCGGGATCGGCGGGGTCGGAGTAGAAGGTCACGCGCTCGTCGAACACCTTCTGCCCGAGCTTGGTGCCACCGCCGCGGTTCGAGAAGGCGTTGCGCCCCTCCTCCGCGTTGCGCGCGTTGAGCGCGCCTCCCACCTGCTGCACGAGCTGGCTCGCCGCCGCGGGCTCGAGCACGACGGTGTACAATCCGGGCTCGATCGCCACCGGCGCGCGCGATTGCACGGCCTTCTGCGCCGCGCGCCGGCCGAGGAACGCGGGATCGATCACGTTCCAGTCGCGCGCGTTCGCGCCGGCCCAGCCGGAGCCGGTGCCCTCGGGCGTGCGCGCCGTGTTGCTGAGCCGCACGCTCGACGACCGCTGATACGCGAACAGTCCACGGCTCGTCGCGACGATCGTCGCGCCCGCTTCGGCGTCGAGGAAGCCCGCCATGAAGAGCGCGCCGTCGGCTTTCGCGTTCTTCCAGACGCCCTCGGCCGTGTCGATCGCGTGCTTCGCCGCGGCCGCGCGCTGCTCGGGAGAGAGGTTGGCCGTGGTGTCGAAGAAGTTCTGGATCTCGAGGTACTGCTGCGGTCCCAGCTCGGGCATCAGCTCCGGATCGTCGGGCGAGAGGCGCGCGAGCCGCTCCGCGAGGTCGACGGTGCGGCGCAGGCTCTCGTCGTCGAGCACGTTGCTCGTCGCCGACGCGCGCTTCTTGCCGATGGTGCTCTGCACCGTGACGGTCGTGTTCGTGATGTCGCCGCTCGTCGTGACCTGGCCGCCCGCGAAACGCGTGTTGCCGGCCCAGCCGCTGCGCACGTTCACGCGCGTCTCGTCGGCCTTCGCGAACGAGAGGATGCGGTCGGTGAGCTTCTTCGCGTCGTCGCGCGAGAGGAACGGCGCGTCGGCGGGCTGAAAGAGCGATTTCGGCCGCATCAGACGTTCCTCCCGGTGTTGATGATGTTCACGCCCTTGAAGCGCGCGGGAGGGCAGCCGTGGCTGATCGAATTCGACTGCGACGGCTCACCCTTGCCGTCGCTGAAGGTGCCGCCGAGCCAGTAGCTCGACTTGCCGCCGATCAGGTCCATCGAGTTCCAGAACACCGGCGTCACGGCCTGGTAGGCGACGTCCTTGAGCATCCCCGTCACCTTGCCGCCCTTGATCTCGTAGAACGCCTGCCCGCCGAACGAGAAGTTGTAGCGCTGGTGGTCGATCGACCACGACCCGCCGTTGCGGATCATCACGCCCCGGTCGGTGGAGGAGATGATGTCGTTGAGCGTCACGTCCTTCTCGTTGGGCATCAGCGAGACGTTCGGCATGCGCTGGAACTGCACCGAACTCCACGAGTCGGCGTACGAGCAGCCGTGTGAGCGCTTCGTGCCCGTGAGCGGGCTCACCCACGCGGCCTGCTCGCGCGTCGTCTGGTATTCCTTGAAGATGCCCTTGTCGATGATCAGCCACTTGTCGGCGGGCACGCCCTCGTCGTCCCAGGCGCAGAGGCCCACGGAGTGGTCCTGCGTGCGGTCGCCCTGGATGTTCATGAAGTTCGGCCCGTACTTGAGCTTGCCCACCATCTTCTCGGGCGGCGACACGAAGCTCGTGCCGGCGAAGTTCGCCTCGAAGCCCATCGCGCGGTCGAGCTCCGTCGGGTGTCCGATCGACTCGTGGATCGTGAGCCAGAGATTGTTCGGCTGCAGGATCAGGTCGTAGCGTCCCGCCTCGACCGAACGCGCCGAGAGTTTCTCGACGGCGACCTGCGCCCACGCGGCCGCGTTGCCCGGCAGGTCGAGCGACTCGATGTACTCCCACCCCTGACTGCGCGGCGGGAGCTCCTCCGTGAAGCTCTCCACGCTCTGTCCGTCGCTCGCCGTCGCGCTGAACGACGCCTCCGAGCGGATGAACGTCTGCGTGATGAGCGTCCCTTCGGACGTGGCCAGCGTCTTCACCTCGCGCAGCAGCTGCAGCCCGGACGTGCAGAAGCGGATCTTCGGCACCTTCAGCGCCGCCTCGTTCGTCGCGAAGAGCAGGGCCACTTTCTCCTCGATCGGCACGTCGATCGGGTCGCGCTGGATCGGCGTGATCCACGTGCCGTTCACGGGCGCGACCGGCGCGAGTTCGACCGGACGACGCTGCGTGCTCTTCGCGGCCCGCGACAGGCGCACCGCGTTGCGCGCGCATTTCACCACCGCGTCCTTCGTCATCGTCGCCGTCGCGGCGAAGCCCCACGACCCGTCGACGAGCGTGCGGATGCCGATGCCGTACGACTCCATGTCGGAGACACCCGTGATCTGCCGCTCGCGCGTGCTCAGCGACTGCCGGCGATACCGCCCCACGCGCGCGTCGGCGTACTGCGCGCCCGCGTCGCGCGCGGCGTTCAGCGCCTCGAGCGCCAGGTCCTCGGCGAAGATCTCCGTCGGCGTCGCGATGACGCGCGGCGGCGCGGCCTGCAGAAGGCGCGGACCGGCGATCGTCGCCGCGGCGGCGACGGCGCCGGCTTTTACGAAGTCCCTGCGGTTCGGTGACATCAGGTGTCCCAGAGTGAGGGGTGGTTCAGACCGTCTTCTTCTTGGAACGCAGTCGCACCATCTCGACGTACAGCGCCTCGACCTTGTCGCGTGCCCATGGCGTGCGGCGCAGGAACTTGAGGCTCGACCCGATGCTCGGGTCATTGATGAAGCAGGCGATCTTCACCTTGCGCCCCAGCCGCTCCCAGCCGAACCAGTCCACCATCTCCGTGAGCATGCGCTCGAGCGTGACGCCGTGCAGCGGGTTGGCCGATTGATCGTGCATACGCAGAACGATCGCCTCCCGCTGTTAGCTTTGCCACCATGAAGCTCTGGATCGACGCCGACGCCTGCCCGCTCGCCGTGAAGGAGGTCTGCTACCGCGCCTCCGACCGGCGGAAGCTCGAGACGGTGCTCGTCGCGAACATGCGGCTCCAGCTCCCGCCCGGGTACCCGCTGCTCTCGGCCATCCGCGTCGACGCCGGAGCCGACGAAGCCGACCGTTACATCGCCGGGCACGCCGAGAAGGGCGACGTCGCCGTCACGGCCGACATCCCACTCGCGGCGCTCCTCGTGCCCAAGGGCGTCACGGTGATCGATCCGCGTGGCGAGGAGTACACCGAGGAGATCATCGGCGAGCGGCTCTCGGTGCGGAACTTCATGGACGGGCTGCGGAGCGCCGGCGTCGAGACCGGCGGCCACGCCGCGTACGGCGCGCGCGAGAAGCAGGCGTTCGCCAACGCGCTCGACCGCGCGCTCACGCGGGCGATGCGCTAAGGCGTCACCTTCTGCGCCGCCGTCTTCGCCTTGCGCGCCGCGACCAGCTTGTCGAACTCGTCCTGCTCGAGATACGTCACGTCGATCCAGTTGTGCGCCATCTCGTCGACGGTGCGGTCGCCCCATCCCACCCATTGGCTCGGGTCCGGATTGTTCGGATTCTCGGCCGTGTTGTCGTGCCACGCCGTGAACGAGAGCATCGTGCCCTTCGGGAGCAGCGGCGCCGCGCCGTCGGCGTAGACGTAGTTCACGTGCCAGTTCCACTGGAAGTTGCTCACCGCGCTGAGCACTTCCTTCCGTCCATCCGGATAGACGGCTTCGAGGCTCATCGCCTTGCCGCGCATGTGCATGTGCGGCTGGAAATTCTCGAGCCGCGCCGGCGCCTGCAGCACGTAGAAGTTCTGCGTGACCGTCTTCTCGTTCGGCGGAATGTCGAGCTCGCTCGCGCGCGCCATGTTGAACATCGTCAGCACCGTACGGTGCTTCGGCACGAAACCCTTCGGGTAGAAGTACACGGCCAGCTCCACCTGGCTGTCCTTGTACTCCTCGCCGATCGCGTGCATGTGGATCTCCCACTGGATGCGCGACCCCGGCAGCATGAGCTTGCCCGCGTCCTCGGCGAAGATCTGTCCCGTCTTGCCCACGGCCCATTCCATGAAGAGGCCGGGATTCATCTGATGGTCGTGCGCCGTGCTCGCGAGCCCCGTCACTTCGGGCTCGTCCTGCACGAGATAGGCGAGCACGTGGTGCACGATCTTCCGGTCGGAGGCGCGTACCGGTTTCACTTCGATCGCCCGCACCCAGCGCGCCTCGGTGAGGCCCGTCTCGACCGTCGGCCGGAACCACTTGTCCTGCGTCCGCGCGGCGAGCGTGTACGGCAACGACTTCACGACGAGATCGGGCGCCTGTCCGAGCTTCTCGGCGAGCTGCCACCGGTTGGGATCGGGGAACTTGACGGCGGGCGGCAGATCGGCGAGGTCGCCCATCGGCGTGCCGGCGTCCACCCAGCGCACGATCGTCTCGATCTGCGCGTCGCTGAGACTGCGGTCGTTCTTGAACTCCTGGATGCCCACGGTCTTGTCGATGTGCCACGGCGGCATCAGGCGCGCGGCGACCTTCGCCCGGATGCGCTTGGCGTACTTCTTCGCGTCGTCGTACGTGAGGAGCGACATCGGCGCGATCGACCCCGGCTGATGGCACTCCTGGCACTTCTGCTGGAAGATCGGCGCGATGTGCTTCGTGTACGTCACCGCGTCGCCGCCCGTGCCGGTCGCGGGCGCGACGGCCGCCGCGACGGACGCGCCATGCGCGCCCGCTGATGCCGCCGGTCCCTGCGCGCCGAGCGACGCGGCCAGGAAGCACGACGAGAGAACGCCGATCGTGCGCGTGCGTGTGGTCATGGTGTCACCCTCACGTTGACGAACGCATTGGTCCAGCAGCACTGCGCATGCCCGGCGACGGCGAGCGGCGAGTCGCTCGCGCGCACACGCAGCGTGTAGTCGCCGGGCGTGGAGAAGGTCACGGTCGTGTTCGCCGTGCCGCCCGTGGGCGTGAGACGCGACGTCGGCGTGCCGAACGTCGCCGCCGCGGGCCCCTGATGTGTGAACCAGTCGAGCATCACGGGCGCGCCGGTGCGCGCCGTGCCGGCTTTCTTGCCGTCGTCCTTCGCCACCACGTCGAGCGTGATCGCCTTGCCCACGGTCGCCGTGCGCGGCGCGGCCATCGCGCCCCCCGGGCCACGCGCGACGGGACCGCCGGCGTCGAACGTCACCTCCGGCGGCGTGTTGCCCGAACCCGCCTCGCCCTCGAGCGCGTCGATCTGCCAGTCGCGATGCAGCGACCCCGGGATCGCGTACGTCTTGCCGCGGATCTTCACCGTCCAGGTGACGCGCTTCTCGCCGAAGTCGGCGGGCACCCGCACCGCGAACACGCCCCAGTGGCGGCGCGGATAGAAGTACGTGGGCTGCCCCTGATTGGAATCGCCGGGCGCCATGAAGTTGTCGGTGCCCACGGGGATGGCGAGCACTTCCGACGCGTTTCTATTGAAGTAGCCGAACGAGAGGCTGTAGGTGCCGTCCGCGTTCCTGTACCACCCCTCGAACGCGGGAGTGACCGTCTGTCCCGAGGGCGCCGTCGGCGCGAGCGAGAGCTGCGCGGCGCTCGCCGCCGGACTCGCGACGACCGCGGCGAACGCGCAGGCGACCAGCGCGACGAACCGTGACTGCATGCCAACTCCGGCTGCGGTGGGGGGAAGGAGCCGTTCCCAATTACGGAGTAACCCGGCGCGGGCGCAACCAACCCGCAACCAACCCGCAACCAACCCGCAACCGACCCGCGAACGGCGCCCGCCGCGTGCCCGCCGCGCGCCCGCCGTGCGAGTCCTCCGGCCGCGTGATAGTTTCGTGGCACACCGGAGGTGGGAACGGATGTCGATCGTGAACCGCAGCACCGTGCTCGTCGCACTCGCACTGGCGTCAGCGCCGGTCGTGCTCTCTGCGCAGGCCAAGCCGGCCGCGAACGCCGTCGTTCCGCTCACCACCGCCGCCGGCGAATGGCCGAGTTACACCGGCGACACGCGCGGCTCGCGCTACTCGCCGCTCGACCAGATCAACAAGCAGAACTTCGGCACCCTCGAAGTCGCCTGGCGGTTCAAGACCGACGCCCTCGGTCCGCGCCCGGAGTTCAAGCTCGAGGGCACGCCGCTGATGGTCGGCGGCAAGCTCTACACCACCGCCGGCACGCGCCGCGCCGTGATCGCGCTCGACGCCGTCACCGGCGAACTCCTCTGGGTGCACGGCGAGAACGAAGGCGAGCGCGGCGCCGCCGCGCCGCGCCAGCTCTCCGGCCGTGGCCTCGCGTACTGGAGCGACGGCAAGGAAGAACGCATCCTCTACGTCACGCCGGGCTACCGCCTCATCGCGCTCGACGCCAAGACGGGCGCCCCCGTGCCCTCGTTCGGCGACCACGGCATGGTCGACCTCAAGACCGACATCGACCAGACCATCCTCCCCGATCTCATCACCGGCGAGATCGGCTTTCAGGGCGCGCCGGTCGTCGGCCGCAACGTCATCGTCATCGGCGCCGCCTTCAAGGAAGGCACCGCGCCCCGCAGCAAGACGAACAACAAGGGCTACGTCCGCGGCTTCGACGTGCGCACCGGCAAGCGCCTCTGGACCTTCCACACCATCCCCAAGAAAGGCGAGGAAGGCTACGACACCTGGCTCAACGGCTCCGCCGAATACACGGGCAACACCGGCGTCTGGACGCAGGTCACCATCGACGAGGAACTCGGCCTCGTGTACCTGCCCGTCGAGGAGCCGACCGGCGACTACTACGGCGGCCACCGCCCGGGCAACAACCTCTACGGCGAGAGCGTCGTCTGCCTCGATCTGCAGACGGGCAAGAAGAAGTGGCACTACCAGATCGTGCATCATCCCATCTGGGACTTCGACCTCTCCGCCGCGCCGATCCTCGCCGACATCACTGTCGAGGGCAAAGCCATCAAGGCCGTCGCGCTCCCGACCAAACAGGGCATCCTCTACACCTTCGACCGCGTGACCGGAAAGCCCGTCTGGCCGATCGTCGAGACGCCCGTCGAGAAGGGCGACGTTCCCGGCGAGTGGTATTCGCCCACGCAACCGATCCCCACCAAGCCGAAGGCGTACGCGCGCAACGGCGTGAGCCTCGACGACCTCATCGATTTCACGCCCGAGCTCAAGGCCGCCGGCGTCGCCGTCGCCTCCAAGTACAAGCTCGGCCCGGTCTTCACGCCGCCCTCCGTGAGCAAGGCCGACGGCACGATCGGCACCCTCACGCTCGGGCCCACCAACGGCGGCACGAACTGGCCCGGCGGCGCGTTCGATCCCGAGACGCACATGCTCTACCTCGCCGCGTCGAACTCCGCGCCCTCGGTGCTCGGTCTCGTGCAGCCCTCGAAGGACCGCTCCGACATGGACTGGATCGCCGGCTTCGCGCCGAGCGCCGGCGGCGGACGCGGCGGCGGCCTCAGCGTGCAGGGCCTCTCGCTCTTCAAGCCGCCGTACGGCACGCTCAGCGCGATCGACCTCGACAAGGGCGACATCACCTGGCAGGTGCCGCACGGCGAGACGCCCGACGCGGTGCGCAATCACGAGGCACTCAAGGGCATGACCATCCCGCGCACGGGACAGTCGGGCTTCATCGTCGGCACGCTCGTCACGAAGACGCTCGTCATCGCCGGCGATCCGCAGGTCACCACGCTCCCCACGCGCGCGCGCGGCGCGATGCTCCGCGCTTACGACAAGGCCACCGGCGCGCAGGTGGGCGAAGTGCTCCTCCCCGCGCCCACGAGCGGTTCGCCCATGACCTATGCCGTCGGCGGCAAGCAGTACATCGTCGTCGCGGTGAGCGGCGGCCCGTACAGCGGCGAGTACATCGCGCTCCGTCTCCCCTCGGCCGGCGGGCGCTGAGCCGCGCGATGCTGCACCGTGCGACGATCGTCTCGATGCTCGTGCTCGGCCCCGCGCTCGGGATGGCCGCGCGACGTCATGCGTCGCCACGCCCGACGACTACGCGAGCGAACGCCGCGCCGCAGCATGCGCCCGCGGCCACAACGCGCCACGCCGCCGAACGCACCGTCTGGGACAGCGTGTACAGCGCCGAGCAGGCGACGCGCGGCCAGGCCTCGTACAACCAGACCTGCGCGCGGTGCCACCAGGCGTCGCTCGGCGGCGCCGACGACTCGCCCGCGCTCACCGGCAGCGGCTTCCTCGGCAACTGGAACGGCCTCACGCTCGCCGACCTGCAGGAACGCGTGAAGACGACGATGCCTAACGACGACCCCGGGAGCTACGGTCGTCAGCTCATCACCGACGTGATGGCGTACGTGCTCAAGATGAACGGCTTTCCGGCCGGCGCGAAGGAACTCCCCGCCGAGCCCGACGCACTGAAGGCCATCCGCATCGCCCCCAAGCCCTGACTCCCGTTCCACGGAGACGACCATGACGTTCACCCGCGCGGCCGCACTGCTCGCGTTGGTCCCCTCGCTCGCGCTGGCCCGGCAGGCGGTGCCCGAGATCAAGTTCGAGGGGAACACCGAGCCGCTCAAGCTCCTCGCCGGGATGAATTTCGGTGAAGTGGTCGGCGTCGCGGTGAATTCCAAGCGGCACGTCTTCGTCTTCACGCGCACCGGCGAACGCTCGACGGTGCACGGCGCGTCGGCGAGCCAGCTCTTCGAGTTCAGCGAGACCGGCGCCTTCCTCCGCGAGATCGGCAAGGATCTCTACGGCTTCGCGTTCGCCCACACCGTCCGCATCGACAAGGACGACAACATCTGGGCGACCGACGAAGGGACGAACATGATCATCAAGTTCAACCCGGCCGGCCGCGTGCAGATGGTGCTCGGCCGTCGCGAAGAGGCCGTCGAACCCGTCGCGCCGCCGCCGGCCGGGCAACAGCCGCGCGCCGGCTGGGGCACGTTCAACCGCCCCGCCGACATCGCGTGGGATCTCGAGGGCAACATCTTCGTCGCCGACGGCTACGGCAACTCGCGGGTCGTGAAGATCGACAAGAACGGCCGCTGGCTGAAGACGTGGGGCTCGCGCGGCTCGGAGCCCGGCCAGTTCAACATCCTCCACACGATCGCCAACGACGCGAAGGGCAACATCTACATCGGCGACCGCACCAATCGCCGCATCCAGGTGTTCGATCCCGACGGCAACCCGCTGCGCATCATCACGATCGACGTGCCGTACACGAAGGAGCCGAACGTGATGATCGGCGCCGCGCCGGGGAGCGGCGGCAATCCGCTCGCCGTGAGCGGCGCGCCGTGGGCCATCTGCATCACGCCGGGCGCGACGCAGTATCTCTACGTCGCCGACGCCGTGCCGGGCCGCATCTACAAGGCGACGCTCGACGGCAAGGTCGTCGGCGTGCTCGGCGACGCGGGCAAGCAGGCGAAGCAGTTCGGGTGGATCCACCAGATCGCCTGCCCGAGCGAGAACGAACTCTGGGTGGCCGAGATCCTGAATTGGCGCGTGCAACGCCTTACGCTCCATCCATGACTCCCACGCACGACGTTCGGTCCATGCACCACACGCGGTCGCGCGCCGCCGCCGTTCGCATCGCCGCCGCGCTCGCCATCGCGCTCGCCGCCGTCGCGACCGCGGCGAGCGCGCTCCACGCCCAGTCGGCCGACACGTCGCTCTTCCGGCGCAATGCGTCGTCGACGTTCGGGCTTCCCGGATTCGTGCAGGTGCCGACCGCGGGCGCGACGCCCTCCGGCACCTTCGACTTCACCATCGACGACGCGCGCCAGCCGTTCCCGCTCGGGAACATCATCCACCAACGCAACGGCCTCCTCACCATCGGCCTGCTCCCGTGGCTGACGGTCGGCGCGCGTGGAACGGTCGCGAACAGCCCCGGCAGCTCGGTCGACACCCGCGACCTCGCGGCGAACGTGCAGCTGCGACTCCTCGAGGAGCGGGAATGGGTGCCGGCCATCGCCGTGGGCGCGCAGGACATCGGCGGCGCCGCCCCGCACTTCGGCGCGCGCTACCTCGTCGCGAGCAAGAACCTCCTGGGCTTCTCCACCGTGAGCCTCGGCTACGGCGAGGGACCGACCGTCCTCAAGGGCATCTTCGGTGGCGTCGGCATCGCGCTCGGCCAGTGGGGCATGGCGCTCGGCGAGTACGACGGGCACGGCACCAACGGCGGACTGCGCGTCTTTCCGTTCCCGTCGCTTGCCGACCGCATCGGGATCCAGCCGAGGGTCGAGGTGCTCTGGCGCAAGGACGCCGGCACGGCGATCGGTGCCGGCTTCCGCACGATGATCGGCGGCACCGGGGAGGCCCTGCCGCACCCCGCGATCGCCGTGGCGAAGCGTCCGCCCGCCGCGAACACGGCCGCGGCGCGCCCGCCCGCCAACGCCGAGGAATCGGCGATCCGCGCCGCCACCGCCGAAACGGAGCGCCGGTTGATCGCGCAGGGTCTCGAGAACGTGCGCGCGACGATGGTGAACGACGCGGCGGGCCCCGTGCTCGCCATCGACTACGAGAATCGCCGCTTCAATCGCGACGAACTCGACGCGCTCGGCGTCGTGATGGGCACCGCGGCGCGGCACGCGCCCGCCACGGCGCGGCGGATGCGCGTCACCATCCGCCGCGTCGACCTCCCGGTGCTGATCGTGGAGAGCGACATCGGGGCATTCACCGCGTTCGAGAGCGGACGGCTCGCCGACGAGGCATTCGCGGCGCAACTGACCTTTCCCGACGTGCAGGGCGCCTCGGCCGCGAGCGCGCTCGCCGCGCCTCGCGCCAACGCGAGTCGTTTCAGGACGGATGTCTTCGTGCGCCCGCGCGTCGAGAACCAGGTCCTCACCGACTTCGGCGTCGCGAACGTCCGCGTGACCGCGCTCGTGGACGCCTACGTGCAGCTCGCGCCGGGGCTCGTCCTGAACGGGCGCCGGGGGATCCCCGTGACCACGACGCCCGGGTTCTGGCAGGGCATCGAGGACCCGAACGCCGACCGGCTGCTCCTCCATCAGGCTGTGCGTGTGCCGATGGAAGGCCTCTGGCCATCGGCGAACGCGATCACGCAGTTCAGCGGCGGCCGCTTCGGCCACGACGCCGTGGGGTTCGCGAATGAGATGGACGTCGCGCTGAACGACGGTCTCGTCACGCTCGGATCGTCGGTCGCGGTCTACGGCCGGACGTTCGCCAAGATGGACCACAGCATGGCGCTCGGCACCGCGCGGGTGCGCTTCCCGGCGTGGGATGCGACGGCCTCGCTCACCGCCGGCCGGTTCCTCAACGGCGATGCCGGTGCCGCCGGGGAGCTCGCCCGGCAGTTCGGATCGAGCGAACTCGCGTTCTTTCTCCGGACCACCGAGTTCGCCTCGGTCGCTGGGGTGCGCGTAGGGTTTCCCCTGACACCCTCCAGGGAGCTGGCGCCGAGTCTCTTGCGGCCGCGGGCCCCTGACCTGTACACTCAGCAGTTGCAGACCGTCGTTTTCGCTCGCGAAAACGTGCTGCGTCGTGACGTCGGCCGTGTGCTCGAGACCGATCACGATATCGCTCGCGTATATCGCACGCGTGACCAGCTCCAGCCGGTCACCGTCATCAATCATGTAAAGACGCTGAAGGAAGCCTCGCGCCGATGGCTGGCCGAGGATAGACTGACACCTTGACCCCAGACGAGAGAACCCGCATGCGAAACCGAATCCTGTCGCCCCGTGTCGTTCCGATCGCGGTCGCGTGCGCGGCGGTCGTGTTCCTCACGCAGTGCAACAAGAGCTCGACAGCGCCGAAGCAGGTCGCGGCCTCCAACATCACCGTCGCGACGACGGCCTCCACCGTCGCCGCCGTCTCGGCCACGCCACTCTCGTTCCCGGCCGGCGGCGCCGTGCTCGCCCCCGCGCTCGCCAACCAGTCGTTCACGATGACGCTGAACACGAGCGGCAGCGCGACCACGGCCGCGATCGCGCTGCCGGGGATCAACGGCAACGTCCAAGCCAACGTCACGTTCGGCTCGTGCATCTTCACGGTGAGCGTCAGCAACGTCGCGTCGCTCCCGGTGGGTTCGGTCGTCACGATCAGCCCGTGCACGATCAACGCCGCCACCGGCGGCGCGCAGACGGACACGCAGACGAACGTTCCCGTGACGATGACGCTCGGCAGCGCGACGTCGAGCCAGGTCTCGCTCCCGGTCACGGTCTCGGCGACCGGCGGCGTCACGATCGGCACGACCAACGTCGGCACGGTCACGCTGACCAACGGCACGGGCGGCTGATCGCTCGCGCACAGTTTGGCAGTCCGGCGG
>Ga0265314_10002750_pt1 | contig 17563 bp, 20 predicted proteins | sample 4126metaG_FD_203106 | JGI IMG/M metagenome (GOLD analysis project Ga0265314, IMG submission 203106) | Rhizosphere microbial communities from Carex aquatilis grown in University of Washington, Seatle, WA, United States - 4-1-26 metaG | ecosystem: Host-associated > Plants > Roots > Rhizosphere >... | reverse complement strand
CGCGAGAGGCGCTCGGCCTCCTCCTGGAGCATGCGCGAGACGGGGATGCCGGTCCACTTGGCGACCACCGACGCGATATCGGCCTCGGTGATCTCCTCCTTGAGCAAGCGGCGCGATGTCTGGAGCTTCTTGAGGCGCTTTGTCTTTTGCTCAAGCTCGCGCTCCAGCGACGGGATCTCGCCATAGCGGATCTCCGCCGCGCGAGAGAGGTCTACCGCGCCCTCGGCGGCCTCGGCCTCGATGCGCAGGCCCTCCAACTCCTTCTTTATTGATTTGATATCGTGCAAAATCTGCTTCTCGTTCTTCCAGCGCAATTCAAGCTCGCCCGTCTTTTCCTTGAGCTCGGCTATCTCGCGCTCGATGACTTTGACGCGTGCTTTGGCGTCGCGGTTCCCGTCCTCTCCCTCCGCGTCTTTGCGCAGCGCTTCCTTCTCGACTTCGAGCCGGATGATGCGGCGGTGTGCGTCCTCCAAAACCGGCGGCTTGTTCTCCAAACTTATGCGTAGGCTCGATGCAGCTTCGTCAACGAGGTCGATCGCCTTATCGGGCAAAAATCTGTCGGGAATGTAGCGGGCCGAGAGCTGCACTGCGGCGACCAGCGAGTCGTCGGTGATGTGCACGCCGTGGAAGAGCTCGTAGCGTTCCTTAAGGCCGCGCATGATAGAGATCGCATCGTCGAGGCTCGGCTCGAGCACGTACACCGGCTGGAAGCGGCGCTGGAATGCCGGATCGCGCTCGATGTGCTTTTGATACTCGCGCAGGGTCGTGGCACCGATTACGTGCAAGTCGCCGCGCGCAAGCGCCGGCTTCATCATATTGCTCGCATCCTGGGCGCCTTCGGCCGCGCCCGCGCCGATGACCGTGTGGAGTTCGTCGATAAAGAGGAGTATCTTGCCTTCGCTGCGCTCGATCTCCTTCATGATGGCCTTGAGGCGCTCCTCAAACTCGCCGCGATACTTGGTGCCCGCGATAAGCGCGCCCAGGTCGAGCGATACGAGCTCTTTGTCGCGCAAAGATTCCGGAACGTCGCCCGAGACGATGCGCGAGGCCAGACCTTCGGCGATGGCTGTCTTGCCGACGCCCGCCTCGCCGATGAGTACCGGATTGTTTTTGGTGCGACGGCTGAGTATCTGGATGACGCGGTTAATCTCCTCGTCGCGGCCGATGACCGGGTCGAGCTTGCCTTCCTGTGCGGCCTTGGTGAGTGAGCGCGTGTACTTAGGAAGTGCGCGGTACTTCTTGCCCTCGCCTTGGGTTGGTTTGACCGAGCGGAGTTCAGTCAACGCGCGCATAATAGCCTCGCGCGAGATGCGGAAGCGGTTGAGCGTGTCGCGCGCGCTGCCAGGCACGTCGAGTATTGATATAAAAAGATGTTCGGTCGATACAAACTCATCGTGGAGCTCGGTCGCGATCTTGGCCGAGCGCTCAAGCGCCTGCACGAGGTCGGGCGTCAGATAGAGCTGGTACGAGGGCGAGAGCACGGAGCCGTTGGATGTGCCTTCGAGCGACTCGAGCACCGTGTCGGTGAGCAGGATCACGTCTACCTCGAGCTTTTCAAGGACGGTGGTCACCAAGCTCTCCTCCTGCAGCAGCAAAGCGCCCAAGAGGTGCATCGGGCTCACTTGGTTTTGTGCGCGCTCGACCGCGAGCTCATGCGCGCGACGGACGGCCTCTTTTGCTTTTGTGGTGAAATGATTGAATGGAGGCATAGTGTGACTCTTTATTATGAACTGGAACTGGTAGAAGTGGCGGTTGAGGATGGTGCGGACGTCGCGGGCGATATAAGCGTGTAGGAGCCCGTGTCGGTGCCGGACGTGTATATCCCGATGACCTCGCCGAACAGGGTCATGAGGACCGAGCCCGATGTGGCGGATGATACGCTCGCCTGTATGAGGTTGGGATTATCGCTGCCCGGGAGCGTGGCTATGACGCCCTCGCCCACCGTGTCGGCGCCGCCCCCTCCTATGCGTATTACACTTTGGCCGAGAGAAAGTTTCGCGATGTCGGCCAGTGGCGCGGCGGCAAAGCCTGTCGAGGTGCCTACGGCGACGTCCATAAGCGCTATCGCTGAGGTTGATGCCGTAGCGTGTTCTACTGCCGCTACGCGCTCGCCGGAAGGCAGTATCGCCTCAAACGAGGCGGCTCCCGAGGCGCTCAAGGCGGATGCGTCTGTAGCGGCCGTGCCCTTGTTGTCGAGGATGACGCCGCGCGCCACCAGGCTGTCGCTGCCCTTTGCTACGATGCGGATCATGCTCTTTTGCATCGTGGCTATTGATTGCGCGGCCAAATCATCGTCCTTGACCACCACCGTCTTTTCGGTCGTGGTAACGGCCGCCGCACTCTGCGTGGCCGGGATGACCGTCTGGACCGTATGCTCGACAATCTGATCAACCACCCTCGTTACCCCCGCCGGCGCCTGGTCCATCAACGAGACGGTGACGATGCCGGTTGCGATGGATGTCACGAACGAGACTAGCAGCGTTAGGAGGACGATTTGGTGCTTAGTCAGTTGCTCGATGTTCATACAGTTACTTAAATTATATCACCAAAAAGAAAAACCGCCAGGCCTTTGTAGGGCTCTGGCGGCAGTGATTTTGGGGTTTAGCCGGTGGTAACCGACTTTGCAAGGTTCCGCGGCTTGTCGATACTTTGCTCCAATTCCAAGGCCGTGTAGTAGGCCAGGATCTGGAGCACGATCGTATAGACAAGGGGCGCGAGGACCTGGTCGTGTTCGGGCATCCGCATGACATGCGTATGCCCGTTCCCTTTCAGGGGGCTGTTCTTGTCCGTAAGGACGTAGAGGTCGCCCTTGCGAGCGGCGACTTCGCCGATGCTGATCTCGATGTCCGAGTAGAGCGCATCATACGGGGCGCACACCACCAAGCGCATCTTTTCATCAACAAGGGCGAGAGAGCCGTGCTTGAGCTCGCCTCCTGCAAGCGCTTCCGCGTGGATGTAGGAGATTTCCTTGAGCTTGAGCGCTCCTTCCTTGGCGATCGGGAACAGCATCCCTTTGCCGAGATACAGAACGCTCGAACTCTTGGCGAGCTCCCTGGCCCATCCGCGCAGCAACGCCTCGACTTTGAGCACCTCGTTGACGCTGTCCGGAATGCGCTTCAGCATCCCGAGCGCTTCCGCTTCGGCCGCCTTAGTCAGGCGGCTTTTTGCCTTGGCGATCGTGTGTGCCAGGACAAACAGGGCGGCAAGCTGCGTCGTGAAGGCCTTGGTCGAAGCGACGCCGATCTCAACTCCCGCTTGCGTGTAGAAGACAAGCTTCGACGCGCGCGGTATCGAGCTCTCGGGGACGTTGCAGATCGAGAGCGTGTAGGGATGGCCCGATTCCTTGGCAATCTTGAGCGCCTCCATCGTGTCGAAGGTTTCCCCCGACTGAGAGATGGTGACGACAAGCGTGCGCGGATTTGGGATGAGCGCACCATTGAGGTAATCGCTGACGTACTCGCTCGCAAGCTGCACCTCGGTCGGCACTTTCGCAATCGACTGGAACCACGACCGCGCCGTTTCGCCTGCGTGAGCGCTGGTGCCACACGCAAGGATTAGGATGCTGTCGATATCCTTGAAGGTCTTTCCTGCACGACCAAACAGAGCGGGCGAGAAACCCTTCTCGAGAACCGGCTCGATGGTATCGCGCAGCGCTTGCGGCTGGTGGAAGATCTCCTTGAGCATGAAATGGGCGAACGTGCCCTTCTCAAGCGCATCAAGGGATTGCTTCGAGATGTAGACCTTGCGTCGGACCCGCTTTCCGTTTACATCGACGATGCGCACGGACCGCGGTGTAACCTCCGCAACATCGCCATCCCACAAGTAGATTACCTGCCGCGTCTTTGCCAGCACGCCCGTAACATCGGAGCAGAGGAAGTTTTCCCCTTCTCCAAGGCCGACGATAAGCGGCGGCCTGTTGCGAGTGCCAACCAGGACGCCGGGCTCATTTGTGGAGCTGACGACGAGAGCGTAGGAACCTTCGAGGTCCTTGACTGCGCGCTGCACTGCAGCGCGCAAGCTCTTGCTGGTGCGGCAGTAAAAGTTGACGAGATGAGCGATGACTTCCGTGTCCGTCTGCGACTGGAAGACGTAGCCTTCGCCCACCAACTTTTCCTTCAGATCGCGCCAATTCTTGATCGTGCCGTTATGGATGAGAGCGAGATGGCCCGAGACATGCGGATGAGCATTCTCCTCGGTTACTTCGCCCTCAGTAGCCCAGCGAGTATGGCCGATGGCGACGGAGGCGGACAGGTGGCGAACGAGGCGATCCTTCTGGAACGCAGCCTCCAACACCTTGCTCTCGCCCACGCGCCGCAAGACCTCAATGCTGCCGTTCAGGGCAGCGATCCCGCAGGAATCGTAGCCGCGGTAATCGAGGCGACCGAGCGCATCGATAACCATCGGCGCGACATCGATTCCCCGTTCTGCTGTGGCACCGATTATTCCACACATGGGTTTGTACCCTTTCTAACTGTTGTTATAGAAGAACGTTCCATCCGTTATAACGGACAGGTTTGCTGCGCGTTACACTACTACACCTTTTTAGCTTTGGCGATAGAGCGCAACAACCCTGGCGAGCGCGCGGGCTATACGCCTTGCCTCGCCTTTTGTGGCACCAGGCAAAACCGTAATTCGGATTGAGTTTTTGGCGTTTTGTACCGATATCCCGAGCGCCTTCAATACATAGGATGGCGATTCGTCCTCGGTGTCGCATGCGGAGCGGGTCGAGACAGCGACGCCTTGCGCGTCGAGCGCAATAACGGCCATATCACCGTTGAGCTGTGGAATAGTTATATTGAGATTGTTTGGCGCGCGTGATTTGCCTCCTGCGCCATTGAGCCTCACGCCAAGAATCGCCTTCTCGATTTGTTTAAAAAGGAAGTCACGCATACTGGCGATTTTCTCAGCCCGTGCCTCTACATCGTCTTGCGCATCCGCGAGAGCCACCGCGCACGCCCCTGCCAACATCGTATTTTCGGTTCCGCTGCGGCGGCCCTTCTCCTGACCCCCTCCATATATATGTGGTTCAAGCGCGACCCCGCGCCTCACAAAGAGTACGCCAACGCCCTTGGGTCCCAGCATCTTCTGCGCGTCGAGCGTAAGCAAGTCGATGCCGAGCTGCTCGACGCCGATCTTGAGCCAAAGCGACGCCTGCGACGCATCGGTATGGAAATAGATCGGTTTTCCATCATCCCGTTCTTTGCGCGCATGCCTGACTTCTTTTGCGAGCTCGCGGATATCCTGGATAGTCCCGACCTCGCTGTTGATCATCTGCACCGAAACAAAAACAGTGTTGGGCGTCAGCGCTTCGCGCAGAGATTTGTAAGACACGAGTCCGTGTTCATCAACTGGAAGCTCGGTCAGGAGCAATCCTTCTTTCTCGAGTGCCCGCAGCGGCTCTAAAACGGAGGAGTGCTCTATTGCTGTTGTTATCGCATGCGCGTCTTCCCCTACGCGCAATAGTCTGCGTAGCGTGCCAAAAATCGCGAGATTGTTCCCCTCCGTGCCGCCAGATGTAAAAATTAGTTCATCCGCATGCGCACCGATCGTGCTAGCGATCTTCTCGCGCGCGGCCTCGAGCTCCTTTTTTGCGGCTTGGGCCTCGGCGTGCAAAGCGCTCGGGTTGCCAAAGAGCCCCGCAAGGCGCCGCATTTCACGCCTGACCGATCGCGAGACAGGCGTAGCCGCCGCCGCATCCGCATATACTCGTTTTCGCCACAACTTCATAATATGTACAATCTACTATATACTGCGAACACGTATGAGCGAAGGTAAGCCCGCATCGGGGCCTCGGCCCCCTATTGTTGCTATTGTAGGCCACATCGACCACGGCAAGTCGACGCTTTTGGACTATATCCGCAAGACTAATGTTGTTGAGGGAGAGGCGGGCGGCATCACGCAGCATCTCTCGGCCTACGAAGCCGTGCACAAAAACTCCACCGGCGAGCATCGGATCACCTTTCTCGACACGCCCGGCCACGAGGCCTTCAAGGCCATGCGCTCGCGCGGGCTCGAGGTCGCCGACGTCGCGATCCTTGTAGTCTCTGCTGAAGACGGCGTAAAGCCGCAGACCACCGAGGCGCTCAAGCTGATCGAAAGCGTCAAGATCCCCTACATCGTCGCACTCACAAAAATAGACAAAGAAAGCGCGAATATCGAGAAGGCAAAGATGTCGCTCCTTGAGCACAACATCTACCTCGAGGGCCTCGGCGGCGAAGTCCCCTACATCGGCGTGTCGGGTAAAACCGGCGAGGGCATTCCAGAATTGCTCGACCTCATTTTGCTCGCTGCAGAATTGGAAGGTATCTCCGCAGACACATCAGTGCCAGGCGAGGGTGTCGTTATCGAGACGCGCGTCGACAACCGCCGCGGCAATACCGCGACGCTCATCGTACTCAATGGCACGCTCCAGAGCGGCACCTATATTATTTCCGGCGAGTCGACAGCGCCCGTGCGCATTATGGAAAACTTTTTAGGAAAACCTATCAAGGAAGCCGGGCCCGGGAGCGCCGTGGGCATCGTCGGTTTTACGCCGCTGCCTATAATCGGCGCATCATGGAAACAAGTAGCGAATAAAAAAGATGCCGAGGCGCTCGCCCAAGCCGCGCGCGCGCCGAAAACGCCGCTTGCCGCTAAAGCCGCCGAGGTGCCGATTGAGGGTGCCGAGGAAAAGATCCACATCATATTGCCGCTCGTCATAAAAACAGACGTCGCCGGCACCGCCGAGGCGGTGATGCACGAACTCGACAAGATCCCGAAGGACGATCGTCTCGAGGTCCGCGTCGTTTTAAAGGGTGTCGGCCCTATCTCGGAGTCCGACGTGCGCTTAGCCGGCAGCGGCACGCCGGGCATCGTCGTCGGTTTTAACGTCAAGGCCGAGGGTGTTGCGCGCGAGCTCGCCGAGCGCCTCGGGGTCTCGATCGGGCTCTTTGATATCATCTATAAACTCTCCGAGTGGCTCGCTGAAGAACTGCTTAAGCGCCAGCCGCGCGAGCATATGGAAGAGGCAACCGGCACTGCAAAAGTGTTAAAAGTCTTCAGCCTTGCCAAGGGCAAAGTGATTCTCGGCGGCCGCATCGAAACCGGCTCGCTGAAGCAGGGCGCCGAGGTAAAAATAATGCGTCGCGACCTGGAGCTTGGGCGCGGGAGCATCGTGAGCCTCCAGACGCAGAAGCAGGCCATCAAAGAGCTCGAGGCCGGCAAGGAATTCGGCGCGCAGATAAAAACATCGTGCGAGCCCGCCGCGGGCGATACTATAGAAGCCTTTGAGATAGTGCTCAAATAAAAGGCCATGGATTCGATACATCACGAGCGGATGCAAGAGGCGCTGCGCGAGGTCGCGGCGGAGTTTCTGGTGCGCGAGGCCAACCGCAACACGCTGATGACAGTCACGCGCGCGATGCTGAGCGAGGACGGCAAGCGTGCCATCATCTACATCACCGTGTTCCCCGACTCGGCCGAGGCAGAGGCGCTCGCCTTCGCCAACCGCAACCGCACCGAGCTGCGCGACTTCTTTAAAAAGCGCGTGCGCGGAGCCTTGCCGCCGGACATCACGTTCGAGATAGACATGGGCGAAAAGAACCGCCAGCGCCTCGACGAACTATCGAAGTGACGCTAGAGTGGATGCACGGCCACGTAGCCAAGTAGTAAGGCAAGGGACTGCAAATCCTTTATACGCGGGTGCGATTCCCGCCGTGGCCTCCAGATGACAGTTGATTGGCATTCAGCGCTTGGCATTCTCTCGAGCATCGTGCTGCTCAGCGGCGTGGCGCCATATATTATGAGCATCGCGCGCGGCTCCACGCGCCCGCACTTGTTCTCGCAGATCGGATGGTCGCTGCTCTCGGGCATAGCGGCGGCCGCGCAGCTGGTGCAGGGCGCGCAGTGGTCGGTGGTCGTGCCCATCATGTCGACCGTCAACTCGATCCTCATACTTTCTGCGACGCTGTACTTTGGAAAGAGGGCGCATATCCACCGGAGCGATATATATCCGTTCCTGTGCGGGCTCCTCGCCATCGTCGTGTGGCTCGCGACAAGCGATCCACTCCTGGCTATCTATATATCGATACTCGCGGATTGCCTCTTTACGATACCGACCATCACCAAGATCTACCGCTATCCTTCCTCGGAAGCGCTCTTCCCCTGGATGCTCTACGCGGTCGGCTCGGTCCTGGGACTCTTGTCGGTCACGTCGCTCCAGCCGCAGAACATCGCCTATCCGATATACGCAGTGGCGGGCGGGACGCTGATTGCTATTTTAGTTTCGCGACAGTACTTTATAAGAGACGCGCCGCGCATGCCGGGGTGATGAAACTGGTAGACATACAGGACTTAAAATCCTGAGAACGCAAGTTCATGTGGGTTCGATTCCCACCCCCGGCACAAGATATTGTTTTAGAGCGACTTCTATTGTATTTTAAGTTGACTGCGCCCATAGCTCAGTTGGTAGAGCAACTCCCTCTTAAGGAGATGGTCCAAGGTTCGAATCCTTGTGGGCGCACATGGCATGCTGGGGTGGCGGAATTGGTATACGCACGTGCCTTAGGAGCACGCGGGGCAACCCATGGAGGTTCAAGTCCTCTCCCCAGCACAAGAGCAGCTTTTTTTAACCTTATATCGCAAGGCTTTTATAGCTTGACAAAGTGCCATTAAGTATGATATAATAGTGAGTAGGACGCAAGCCGTAAAAGGCCCAAGCGTTCATCGACAATTTCATAGCAACAAAGGAGGACCAGGCCATGTCGCCTAGTCTGCAAAACCTACTGATCTACGGCCCGATCCTGATCGCGCTGGTCGCCCTCGCACTCATACCTGTGGTGCGCTGGTGGCAAAATCGCGAGCCGGAAGAGGCGGCCCCTCCGCTCACGACGCCGGAAGCCCCCATCGACCCCCTCGCGGGTATCGTCGATGGATTTCCCCTCAACTCAAGCCTCTTCTCGCCGATTCCCGGAGCGCTGGTGGTATTCGTCATCATGCTTCTGGGAGGGTGGCTAGGGCTCGGGTGGTTGGGAAATCGGTGGCCCTTTGTCACCGCCAAGATTCTCATCGCCATCTTGCCGGCTGTCGCCTATTACGCGATATGCCTGCAACCATCTACTCAAGCAGGGTACCGCGGCATCGGCTACTTCTTCGGTCAACGGAGATTCCGTTTGGGACCAGACGGCCTCGGTTTGCTCGAGGGTCCCAATGCCACCGCGCTGCCGCGGGGCATCATCACTATCAAGGACGAGGATGTCCGCGAACGGACGATGGACCTCGGCACAATCGAGGAATATTCGCTTAACGATGTCGTCGTCAAGGTCGCTGGCTCAATGCAATGGCAAATCATTGACGGCGCCGAGTGGAAAAGCCTTGCCGACGGTGAGACAGCGGTCAAAAACGTCGTCTTCCCGGCCTTCCGCGACGTGATGATGGAACATTACTCGCACGGAGCGAAGAGGAATGGTGCCGACACGAAAGGCATCATCGACGAAAACAAGGAAGAATTCTCGGAAAAGATTCTCCAGCGCATCAGACGCGTACTGGAGGAAAACGCCCGGGATTCAAGCAAACAGACTCGTATCACCAGTAAATTGGTCCGGGTCAACTCCGTCCAGGCCAAGGAAATCCGGCTGCCCAAGGAGATGGACACGGCTCTCACTCAACGTGAGGTCGAACCTGTCGAACGGGAAGCGGGCCTAATCCAGGCCGAGACACGGCGTCTGCAGATTGAAAAACTGAAGACGCGGCCGGACGGAACAGTAACTGAAGATATCGACGACTCGACGGCTCTTTCCGTCATGCTTGTCGACGATGAAAAGACCGGGGCTGAGAACATCAACCTTACGGTCGGCAAGGCCATCACTGACGCCGTCAAGGACAGCGCTGGAGGTGGCAGTCTTGATCTCAACATGCTGCTGCGCCTGCTTACAAACAGAGGCGGCAGAGGAGGAAAAGGAAAATGAAGAGAATGAAATGGATTGGGCTTGGTGTTACCGGGGCTCTTGTGCTGGTTGCGGGCCTGATAATCTACGGAATGGCTACGCAGTCGAGTGGCGTGTCCTCGGCATCTGCAGACCGTTCCGCAACAACCTCAGCGCCGGCCGCAGTGGCCGACGTTGGTACTACCTCGGTATCAACCGGGCCGCGGTGCGACAACGTATCGCACACCATCACGTTTACCGGCCATTATCTGCCGGGCCGGCTGGGATGCATCGTCGATTGGACTATCAGCGATGTCAGCCCGGAAGACTGCGTGATGCCGGTAGAGCCCGGTAAGACTCCCAAGCCTGTTTGCAAGGGAGGGGAAGACGCCTACAACGGCGTCTCCATTACCGGCTGGCAGAATGTACAAGCCGGACAGCCGATCATGCTGGATGTGACCTATCACACCTGACCGCAAGGTCTTGAGTGACGGGAAGACTCACTCCAGCTAACTGCAGCAACGCCGCGCTCCCCTTTGGAGCGCGGCGTTCTTGTTTTTATTTACCTAGTAGTGATACGGAACGCTGATGGTATTTGCGACTATCTTTAGTATCGCGTAGGCCCCAACCATGATAAACATCCCTATGATGCCCCAGAGCATATGCTGCTTGCCCTTTTCCTTGCCCGTCGCTTCCCCGCCCTGCATCTCCCACATAAACTCCACGATGCCGAAGATAAACACCAGCAACCCCGCCGCGAATATCAGCGCGATGATCGGGTTGATGACGTATGTATCGAGTTTGGCGACAAGGCTATGCGCAACGTCGGCCATAGGCTACTGCTGCGGGACCGAAGGAGCGCGCAAAGAGTTGCCGTTGTCCACGCCGCCGAGCAGCGTGTTTTGAGCCAATCGGATGATTCCCCAGACCGAGACCATGATAAAAAGCGCCACGAGTCCCGCTATCATGATGTTTCTGCCCTGCTCGTGGTCTTCGCCGCCGCTGAGGACGTATTTAACCAAGCCCCAAAAGAACGCCACGAGGGCGAGTGCTATCAAAAGCGGGATGAGCGAGTTGAGCACGGTGCTCGCAAGCTGTATAAGACTTTGGAGATTTGTCATAAAAATGATTTACGTGTATGGCTTTACTGTAGCAGGCAGGCACCACACTACAAGGCAGGCGTGTGGATAGCCCTAGCCTATTGGGTCCCCGGCGGAATGATATTTACGGGAGCGCCCGTCGCGTCGGGAGCGCCTACTCCCCCGGAGTCGGTGCCCAGGAGCGTGTTGCTGAGTATCTTGAGTATCCCCCAGATGGAAAAGAGCACGAAGAGCGCAATGAGTCCCCACAGCATCGCATCGCGCTCTGGGCCCTTGCCCGCAGTTTCCTCCGCCTTGTATATGTACCGCACCCCCGACCACAAAAAGATGACGAGCGCGAGCACGGTCAGTACGGGGATGATGAGGGTGATGATGTTGATGACGAATGTCACCAAGTCCTTGAGCGATGATGAGTGGGAAAGCATGGTTTAGCAGGAGCTGATGCCGGAGACGCCGAGCTCCTTGAGCGTATTGATGATGATGGCTGCAATGAGCGACGCGCCCACGAATATGCCTATGCCGATTATGACGTTGAGAAAGTTGCTACGCGCCTCGGTGAGCTCGCCGGGGTTCCCTTGCGCCAGCACGAACTTGAACCCGGCCCATACTATAAAGAGCACCGCTATCGGGATGCCGATTATCATGACGGCGTCGAGCAGGCCCGTGACAAGCCCGCACACGGTATTGAACTTGAGCGGATTGCACAGCGTGCCGGGAGTGCAACCGTTATCAGTATTGGAACTGCTATTTACGATTGGGCTACTGGCCGGAGCTACAATCGGGCTACTTGCGGGAGCAACGATCGGACTGGTAGCTGCCCCCACCACCCCGAGCGGCAGCACAAGCATTGCCACGCCAAGAAGCAAAGATATTTTCTGCCGATGTTTAAAAAGAAATATGCTCATATTTTTGGCAAAAGCTGCTGGAGCGACTGCGCTCCTTCGGAGACAGCCGTAGCCGGAGCTGATGCGCCGCTCACCACAGATTCTATCATGTCCTGAAATATGCTATCGCTGCCGCTCGGGCTCGGGTCGAGCCACTCGCGCGCGATAAGCGCCGATTGCACGAACACGCCCGCCGCGGCTGAGCCCGAGGTGTCGACAGACACGTCGCGCCGCACGGGCGGGAGCGACAGCGCGCCCGCGATAAGCCCAGCGGCACTCTGGGAGGTGAGCTTTTCCGCGACTATGAGCGCACCCTGCACGTTTTTAGCGCTGCGCGGGACGGCAAAACCGGTGATTGCGGCCTCGGTCACCTGCGTGCTGTTGCCCTGTATCTGCGGCAGCAATGCGACCGAGAAGCGCAGGTTTGGGTTGCGCTGCGCGATGTCGCTGTACTCGGAGGCTAACCCCAGGTATACGCCTACGTCGCCGGCCACAAACGCGTCCTCGGCCGATGGGAGCGAGCGGTTCCACGAGTAGCTGGTCTTGCTCGGGTTCGCAAACTCGGTATAAAAGCGCAGCGCCGACTCGGCCGGATTGGTGGTGGCGCCGTCGGGCGCCGTGCCAAACACGACGACGGGCGCTCCGCTCGAGTTGCGCACGATAATGTTGTCTCCCGTCTGCATAAAGAGCGCCGAGAGGATGAGCTTGGCATTGGGGATGTTGCCCCACTCCCCGAGCGCCACCGCGCTTTTTTTGACCGTCGACTTGGCGTCGAGCGAGGTTATCTTCGGCGCGAGCGCCAAGAAATCGTTCCAATATTGCGGCGGCGTTGCCTGGCCGGCCGAGGCAAAGAGGTCGCGGTTCCAGTACATCACGAGCGGGTCGATGGTGAACGGGAGCGCCAGCTCGCCCTGGGGAGTCAAAAACAATTGCGCCGCGTCCACAAACGAGGACGTAAAGCTCCCCTGCGACACCGCGCTGTACGGTATCGTCAGTATCTTGTCAGAAAAAGAAAGCAGGTCCTGGCCCGGCAGCAACACGAGGTCGGGGCCGGTGCCCGCGGCCATCGCGTTAACCAGGGTGGCCTCGTAGGTGTCGGGATTTTTTTGCACATATGTCACACCCTCGAGTGATTTGTCCGAGCCATGGAGCGTGTCGATGACGTTTTGCATCGTCACTTGGTCGAGCGTGCCCCAGATGACGACATTGCCGATGCTCTTGCCGCCCAGCACTCCGCCAAAGATCGCGAAGACGCCGATACCGATCATGATGAGCGATGCGAAGATGCCGAGCACGATTATCTGGAACGTAGACATATCCTGTTTCTATAATGGGCCTTCGGAGGCCTTTTTGCGAGCGACAAATCCCCAATGGTACGCACCCGCGTCTATGTGGCTGAGTATGCCAAAGCCATGCTTCTCAAAAAGATTCTGCGCTTTCTCCAAGCTGATGACATGATCCGGGTGCGGCCCGAGGCCGCCGAACGAGCCGGCCCAGTCGATGACCAGCGCGCGGCCGGACTTTTTGAGCACGCGGCGCGCTTCGGCGACGCATTCGCCGCGATTCTCGAGGCCGAATAGCACGTTAGTGATGAGTACGAAGTCGAACGTATCGGCCGGCAGGTTGCTGCCGCCCACAGCCTCGATGTCGCCGTGGATAACCTCTACAGTATTGAGCCCCTCGCCCGCGGCCAGGTTCTTGATACGCGGCAAAAGGTCGCGGTTGAGGTCGACCGCCCATACGACGCCGGTGTCGCCGACCGCCCGCGCCGCCGCGCGGGTAAAAAACCCCGCCCCCGCGCCAAAATCGGCGACTTGCATCCCCTCATGTATGCCGGCAGCGGCCACGGCCTGGCCCGGATGTAAAAAAGCACTGTCTTCCATCATCATCTAGTGTACCACCCAAAATTGTCTTCAAGAGTGTTTTCTGATACCGTAGCGGCGGACGAACAACGTACACAGGGAGAAAAGTGATGGACATCCTGGAACTCAATCCTCTCACGGCGGTCGGCGCCATAGACGGGCGCTACCGGGACAAGATTGCCAAACTCGCTGCGTTCTTCAGCGAGTTTGCGCTCATCAAAGCGCGTCTGGAAGTCTCGGTTGAATACTTCCTTTTCCTTACCGAGGACCTCAAGCTCCGCGGTTCTGAAAAGGCGCCGTGGGGCAAGGCGAGCAATCTGCACGCCGACTTCACCCTTGCGGACGCGGCGGTCATCAAAAAGATCGAGACGCAGGACTGGGACGGCATCCCCAGGACCAACCACGACGTCGTGGCGGTACTGGAGTGGCTCCGGCGGCGGCTCGCTTCGCTGGGCTTCCCTCCGAAGCTTATCGAGTGGGTCCACTTTGGCCTGACGTCCGAAGACGTCAATAATTTGGCCTATGGACTGCTGCTCCGGCGCGGAATCAGAGAGGTTCTTATCCCGTCGCTCGAGAAACTCATCGAAAAGATCGAGGGACAAGCGACGCGATATGCCGGGCTCCCCATGTTGGCGCGTACGCACGGCCAGCCGGCAAGCCCCACCACGCTCGGCAAAGAACTTCGGGTGTTCTCCCAGCGCATGAGCGGGCAGCTCGGGAATCTCGACGATTTTCGGCTCACGGTCAAGCTTAACGGAGCAAGCGGCAATCACAGCGCACATCTTGCCGCGTTCCCCGAGGTCGACTGGGTTGCATTCGCAAACCGTTTTGTCGACAGCTTCAACACGTCGCCGGCCACGGGCGAGGGGCTCGAGTTCGAGCCCAACTCCTGGACTACCCAGATAGAGCCGCACGATACCTATGCGGAGCTGTTCGGAATCTTCATGCGCATAAACGTGATACTCGTCGACTTCGCGCAGGACCTCTGGCGCTACATCAGCGATGATTGGCTGGTCCAGACGCCGGTCGCGGGCGAAGTAGGCTCCTCGGCGATGCCGCACAAGGTCAATCCGATCGACTTTGAGAACGCGGAGGGCAACCTGCTCATGGCCAATGCGCTGATGGAACTCTTCTGCCGGAAGCTCCCTATTTCGCGCCTCCAGCGCGATTTGTCGGACTCTACGGTGGAGCGGAACTTCGGCGCCGCGTTCGCCCATTGCCTCGTGGCATACGAGGCGCTGGCGAAAGGGCTTGGCAAGGTATCGGCAAACGAGCAAAAGATCGCTCAAGCGCTTGCCGACCATCCGGAAGTCGTAGCGGAAGGGATACAAACTATCCTCCGGCGTTCCGGGCTTGCCGGGAGCTACAACCTGCTCAAGGACATGACCCGGGGCAAATCGGCAACCGCGCAGGAACTCGCGCGCTTCATCGACTCGCTCGATATTCCGGCCAAGCTCAAGCAGGAGCTGCATGCGCTTACTCCGGCCAACTATATCGGCCTAGCCTCAAAAATTGCGGTCATGTAGCGATCGCGTCTGCAGCACAATCTCCGCGCGCCCCAGAGGCGCGCGGTTCTTTTTATCCAACGAGGAGCGAGCCCCAATATGCGTAGCCGACAACCACCACGGCCGCGAGCGCGACCGCCGCCATTTCGGCGCCATATTCTTTTCGCACTTTCTTTATACGCGCTTTCATGCTCGCTCTGACGCAGACAGCATGAGAATCTTACAAAAAGAGCTCCCTCAGCCCGGTTATTGCTGGGTTGAGGGAGTTGGAGCTGCGGCGTCGGGGCGGTGCTGAAGATGGGTCAAGAGAACGATCCCGTTCACGATAACGACGCCGATCATGAGCAGTACGAGGAAAATCCTGTCCCGCTTGCTGAGCGGAGGCAGCTTGCCGTCTTCCGACTCTACAGCCATGGGATCCTCCTTGGGCTCGACTACTGGCCCAAGTTTAGTACTCCAAGGCCGCAGTGTCTACTCCAAGGAAAACCCGCCGGCACGTTGCCGGCGGGTTTGGTTTGTTAGTCGATTGCATCACCGAAGACCTGCTTGAGCAGGCGCCTGGTGGTAGGCTCGAGCCTGAAGGCCTCGGGCCTCTCCTGCAATGCGGAAGTCGGCACACGAAGCGCTAGCTTGCGCGTTGGTGGCCGCAAAGGCCGACGCGCAGCCTCGGCATCCTCGGCCATAGCTTTCTCGACATCATCCATGAACGTCCCCGCATGAATCGGGTCGTCATGGTAGTCGAATCCTGGACGTTTTCCCATTGGTTCCTCCTTGGGTCTAACGTAAATATATCAGGAAGTTTTAGCAGTTCCCCTGCTCGTCTGCGGGGAATTATAACGCAATGGGGCTTTTATTCAACGTTTGATAAAACTGCGCAAAGTGATAGGTTGAGGAAAGTTCTTCCACAAAAACAGGAGCACCTATGCGCGAGGCACGCATCAACCTCGACTACCTGCCGATCGAAGAGCTGGTCGAACTCATCGACGAGCCCAACCGCGCTGGCTGCAAGCGGCTTCTCGCGGAAAATCAGAAGCTGTTTGAAGAGGTTCCGGGCTCTTCGCACAATCATCAGGCATGGAAAGGCGGCTACATCGACCACATTGTCGACGGCATGAACGCCCTCAGAATTATCTACGAGGCGCTTGCCGCGAGGGGTCGGCCATTCCCCTTTTCGCTTTCGGACGTCATGCTTTGCTTCTATCTCCACGACCTCGAAAAGCCTTGGGCATACGAGGCGGGAGAGGACGGAAAGCTCACGCGCCGGAAAGGCATGGATACCAAGGAAGGCGCCCAGGCATTCCGGCTCGCGAAGGCACGTGAGTACGGGATCGCGCTGACGCCCGACCAGGAAATGGGTATCAAGTACGCCGAGGGGATTGTCAGCGGCTACAGTCCGTACGACCGGGTGACTATTCCTCTGGCGGCCTTCTGCCATATGGGCGACCATTGGAGCGCCCGCGGCGAGCCCGATTACCCCAAGGCCGAAGGAGACGAGTGGTTGGGAGCAGGCCGCTATCGCACGACTGCCCCTTTCTGAAAAAACAATCCCGGTCGCATTATTGCGACCGGGGTTTTTACTTTTTCTTTTTCGGACGGACCTTCTCGATTTTCTTTGTAGACAAAAAGAATATTTGGTGTTTGAATCTCCTCAGATAGAAACGTAAGGAGAGTGCTGATGAAAGCAGTATATGTCGGCGAACGGGTCAAACAGGAACCCGGTCTGAAATCTATCTTTCTTGCGGGACCAAGCCCCCGCGGCGATAAGGGCTACAACTGGCGGCCCGATGCTCTGTCCATACTGCGCGGGCTGCGATTCGACGGCTACGTCTACCTGCCGCTCCTGGACGACGGCGGCTGGCTCAAGCACTTCGAGAAGCAGATGGACTGGGAGCTAGAGCATCTCGAGAAGGCGGACGTTATAGCCTTTTGGGTCCCCCGTGACCTCGAGACTTTGCCGGGCCTCACGACCAATATCGAGTTCGGCATGTACCTGAAGTCCGGCAAGATTGTTTTGGGAAGCCCGCCCGAGGCAACCAACATGCGTTATATGACGCGCTTGGCGGCAATGAATGACGTTTTCGTCTCGCCGACGCTCGATGGAACGCTCCGCTACGCGGTCGAGATGACGCGGGGCAGACATTGACCCGCCCGCAAAAAGAAAGCCGCCGATTGATTTCGGCGGCTTTTACTTTTATATCTCCTTAAACTTTATACCAACTACGCCGTATTTTTCTTCCTCCTCTTTCGAATAGTACTCGTACATGTTCTTAGAGTCTTCAGCCTTGGCAATGCCAAACTCTGCGAGCGGCC